>ERZ1673738.577-NODE-577-length-63995-cov-5.942102_pt1 | contig 63995 bp, 62 predicted proteins | sample MGYA00580198_ERZ1673738 | MGnify/ENA primary metagenome ERZ1673738 (study PRJEB41218, sample SAMN15661784) | gut metagenome | host: Homo sapiens | place: Canada: London | collected 2015-08-20/2019-03-30 | study: EMG produced TPA metagenomics assembly of... | reverse complement strand
TGTACTTTATTCAAAAAAGTTCATTTTTAGACTTGACTTTTAATAGTTAGTCTTTCGTTGTAAAGATATGGTTGTTGTAAAACAGATTTATTATAACGAATTTCTTAAAAAGTGGCAATAAATAAAAAAGAGAGGCGGTAGTTTACTATATATGGTAAAATTAAGATAAAACGCGGTGAAGGTAGAGAAAGAAAGGATAGGTTATCATGGAAATCAATCAAATGTTAAAAAGACAAGAACATTTTTTTCAAAGTCAGAAGACAAAGAAATACGAATTTCGAAAGAAAGCATTATTGCGCTTGGAATGTGCGATCAAACAACATGAAGAAGATATGGAACATGCATTATACAAAGATTTAGGGAAATCATCTTTTGAGTCCTATATGGCAGAGATTGGCATGGTAAAAAGTGAACTTTCTTATGCAAAGAAGCATCTAAAAAAATGGATGAAAACAGAGCAGGTAAAAACACCGCTTGCCCAGTTTCCATCCCAAAGTTATAAGATTAAAGAACCACTCGGAAAGGTATTGATCATAGCCCCATGGAATTATCCAATTCTTTTATCCTTACAGCCGCTGATCGGAGCGATCGCAGCAGGAAATTGTTGTGTTTTAAAACCATCTGAACACGCACCACATTGTGCCAGTCTTTTAAAGAAGATGATTGGAGAAGTTTTCCCTTCTCATTACGTTGCTGTGATCAATGGAGGAGTAGAAATCAGTGAAAAACTTCTGGAACAGTCATTTGATCATATTTTCTATACTGGTGGAGAACGAGTTGGAAAGATCGTGATGGAAAAAGCATCGAGACATTTAACACCAGTGACTTTGGAATTAGGTGGAAAAAGTCCATGCATTGTAGAAGAAAGTGCCAATATTAAGTTGGCAGCAAAACGAATTGTTTTTGGAAAATTTTTAAACAGTGGGCAGACCTGTGTTGCTCCAGATTACATTTTCGTAGATAAAAAAGCAGAAAGTGAACTGATCTTCTACTTAAAATACTGGATCAATAAAATGATCGGGGAACATCCTTTGTCGAATAAAGATTATTCATCTATGATAAATCCGAGACATTATCAGCGCATTATGGAATTGATGAAACATGAAAAGATCGTTGAAGGCGGTTATGGAGATATAAGACTTCGAAAGATCGCCCCAACGATACTTGTGAATGTAAAAGAAGAATCCACGGTGATGCAGGAAGAGATTTTTGGTCCATTACTTCCTATAATGACATATGACAAATTAGAAGATGCAGTTTCGTATATCAGAGATCATAACAAACCTTTGGCATTGTATTTATTTACAGAAAATGATAAAGTAGAACAAGATGTACTTTCACAGTTGTCTTTTGGCGGTGGCTGTATCAATGATACGATCATCCACCTTGCAACTTCATATCTAGGATTTGGAGGAGTTGGGAATAGCGGAATGGGGTCTTATCATGGGAAGAAAAGTTTTGATACATTTACGCATGAAAAGAGTATCATAAAGAAATCAGATAAGATTGATATTCCAGTTCGTTATATGCCATATAACAAAGCTAAAGAACAATTGATGAAATTTTTTCTAAAATTATAAGATAAAGGAGCAACTTTTATGGAATTTACAAATGTATTACCAGGAGTGAAATTGGTAAAACAAGATGAAGCTGGGAATGAGGAAGAACTTTTTGTTTCACAAAATGATCATGTGATCGTAAAGACATTAAATGGAAGGGAGATCAAAGGTATTTTTATGCAGATTGAATTTGCAAGATGATATTGTACATGTGCATAAAGACAATGGGGAAAATGAAGGAATCCCGTTTGACACGATCGATGATATCATTAAAGGTTAAGAAAGAAAAAGAGGATTAAAATTTATATGGAAAATCAGAATCAGAATGTCAGTGCAGACAATATTTACAAGCTGAATGGCAGAGTTCCATTATCCAAGGCAATTCCATTTGGTCTGCAGCATGTGCTGGCAATGTTTGTATCCAATCTTGCACCAGTACTGATCGTGTGTAGTGCGGCATTTGTACATGGAACGAACGATCATTTGACAGGAGCAGAGATCACGCAGTTATTACAATGCGCGATGTTTGTTGCAGGAATTGGTACATGTCTTCAGTTATATCCGATCTGGAAGATCGGATCAAGGCTTCCGATCGTTATGGGAGTCAGCTTTACTTTCCTTGGAAGTCTATTAATGATCTGTACAAATCCAGATCTTGGATATGAAGGAATGGTTGGAGCCGTCATTGCCGGAGGTATCTTTGAAGGAATCGTAGGTTTAAGTGCGAGATACTGGAAACGTTTTTTAACACCCGTTGTTTCAGCTTGTGTTGTTATCGCGATTGGACTATCATTACTATCTGTTGGAATGAATTCCTGGGGTGGCGGAGATGGAGCCAAAGATTTTGGAGCATGGTATCATCTTTTTATTGGAGCATTTACATTGATCGTGTGCCTTGCAGCCAGATATATTTTAAAAGGTGTATATAAAAACTTAAATGTATTAGTTGGACTGATCTTAGGATATCTGCTTTCTGTTATCTTTACCGTTGCAGGGATTGCGCCCCTTGTTGATTTTTCTGGAATTTCAAAAACGATCGCTCAGGTTGGAGTTGTAAGTATCCCAAAGCTTGTATTCTTTACAAGTCATAAACCAGTATTTGATCTTGGGGCATTCTTTACGATTGCGATCGTATTCCTTGTATCAGCCGCAGAAACGACAGGTGCTACGACGGCTATTTGCACAGGTGCGATCGGGAGAGACATTGAGATGGAAGAATTACAGGGATCACTGGCAGTTGATGGATTCTCCAGTGCAATTTCCGGATGCTTTGGCTGTCTTCCGTTAACATCGTTTAGCCAGAATGTCGGACTTGTCACAATGACAGGAGTTATCAATCGATTTACAATCTTAATGGGAGCACTGATCTTAATTTTAGCATCATTATTTCCACCACTTGGAGCATTCTTTAACTCTCTTCCACAGGCAGTGCTTGGTGGATGTACGGTTATGATGTTTGGTTCTATCATGTATGAAGGAATCAAGATGTTAAAAGAATGTGAGTTTGATGACCGCACGATGGTAATCGTATCTTTAGCATTTTGTATTGGAGTTGGACTAACACAGACATCAGGGAACTTTTTTGCGGCATTTCCGAAAGAGGTTGGAGATATCTTTAATGGGAATGCGGTTGCGGGCGTATTCGTAGTGTCATTGATACTTAGTTTGGTGTTGCCGAAGAAAACAAAATAAAATTACTATCTTGACAAATATAATAAAACATATATAAGATAGTGCATATGTAATTTTAGCAAATAACTATAAATATGTATCTAAAAAAGGAAATCTGGTAAGACCCTCGCAGAAAATGTTTACATCTTGGGTTCAAGGAATTTCTATATTACGCAATATGTGTGCACATAATTCGAGAATAGAACATTTAAACGCATAAAGTAATCTACGTTGCATAAAATATATATACAGACCTAATCAAGCTTTTATGCTCAACCCGATTAGGCTTTTAGCGAAGTGCCATTATAGGAAGCACTTCGCTTTTTTATAAAAGGAATTAAAGTGTATGATACACATCACCTTTTAAGGTTTTCCATAAAAACGTCTTATCTTCATAAATCATATACCCATGTTCGGATCCTTCTTTTGGGATGGACACAGATCCTGGATTTAAATATAAAAAGTTATCATATTCTTCCCAGGCTGGGATATGGGTATGGCCAGTCAACAGAATATCTCCTTTATGTAATTTTGGAGGATTTGCTGGAGAGTTTATGTGCCCGTGGGTTGCGTAGATGGTTTGTCCATCGATGTATAGGATGCAGGATTCGCTTAGGACAGGGAAGTTTAGTACCATCTGGTCGACTTCGGCTTCGCAGTTTCCTCTGACACAGATCAATTGGTCGCTGATAGCGTTTAGCATTTCGATGACTTGTTTTGGTGCGTAATCTTTAGGAAGGTCATTTCTTGGGCCATGATAAAGTAAATCTCCTAAAAGAAGTAGTTTATCAGGCTGTTCTTGTTTATATGCTTCGATTAATTGTTTACAGTAAAAAGCAGATCCATGAATATCGGATGCGATCATTAATTTCATATGTAAATACCTCAATTCTGTAAAAATACGATAAAATATCTTTATTCCAGTATACCACAAAATATGTTAAAATGGTCGGGATAATAAATTTGAGATGACAATTTTAGAAAGGTTTAAATAATAAAATGAAACGATTAGTATTAGCAGAAAAGCCTTCGGTTGGGCGTGATATTGCGAGAGTTCTTGGCTGTAAGAAGGAAACGCATAGTTATATCGAAGGAAATGATCATATTGTAACGTGGGCATTAGGGCATTTAGTATCTCTGGCGGATCCTGAGCAGTATGGAAAGGAATACAAAGAGTGGAATATGGATGTCCTTCCAATGATGCCAAAACATTGGAAATTAACAGTGTTAAAGAAGACATCCAAACAATTCCAGACAGTAAAGAAATTACTCCTTCGACATGATATCAAAGATGTGATCATTGCAACCGATGCAGGAAGAGAAGGAGAATTAGTTGCCAGATGGATCTTACAGATGTCTGGAAATAAGAAACCAATCTACCGTTTGTGGATATCTTCGGTAACAGACAAAGCGATCAAAGATGGTTTTGCACATTTAAAACCGGGAAAAGAATATGAAGATCTCTTCCGTGCAGCAAGATCAAGAGCTGAAGCAGACTGGTTAGTCGGGATCAATGCGACAAGAGCTTTGACATGTAAATACAATGCTCAGTTATCTTGTGGGCGTGTGCAGACCCCAACTTTGGCAATGATCATGAATCGAGAGCAGGAAATTAAGAGTTTCAAACCGCAGAAATATTACGGTTATAAGATTTTTGCAACAGGAATGAATTTCACATGGGAGAATCAGAAAGGAAATCAGAGAATTTCTGACAAGAAATGGGCAGAGGAACTTGGTAAGAAATTAAGAGGTCATGATCTTGTGATCACGGAGGTTTCAAAAAAAGAGAAAAAGAACTATGCTCCAGAACTTTATGATCTGACAACTTTGCAGAAAGAAGCGAGTAAACGTTACGGCTTTTCACCAAAACAGACATTAAATATCATGCAGAGTCTTTATGAGCATCATAAAGTATTGACATATCCAAGAACAGATTCCAGATATTTGACCAATGACATGACAGACACATTAAAAGACAGGATCAAAGCATGTCAGAATGGATCATATAAAAAGGCAGCAGCAACGTTATTAAGAAAAGAAATCAAAGCAAGCAGCCGTTTTATCAATGATAAAAAAGTATCTGACCATCATGCGATCATTCCAACAGAGCAGTATGCATCATTGACAAGTTTTAGTTCCGATGAACGAAAAATCTATGATATGGTTGTTGCAAGATTTTTAGCTGTTTTATCAGCCCCAGCAATTTCTGAACAACTCTCTGTGAAAGCAAGCATAAATGGAGAACTTTTCCGTGCAAAAGCAGAGAATATTAAACAGCTGGGATGGAGAGAACTCTACGAAGAGGAAACTCAAACAAAAGACACGATCAAAGCAGGAAATATCCCAGTTAAAGGAAAAGAATATCCGGTTGGAACGATTTCCATGACAGAAGGAACAACGAACCCACCAGGGCGTTACACAGAAGGAACATTGATCGATCAGATGGATAAAAAAGGACTTGGAACGGTTGCGACAAGAGCCGATATCATTGATAAATTATTTAACAGCTATCTTCTTGAGAAAAAAGGAAATGAAATTCATATCACATCCAAAGGAAAGCAGTTATTAGAACTAGTTCCGGAAGATCTTAAGAAAGCAGAATTAACCGCTGACTGGGAGAAGAAACTGACAGCAATCTCTAAAGGAAAACAAAATGATCAGAAATTTATGAGAGAAATCTCAGACTATACACAGGCATTGATTAATGATATTAAAACATCGGATGGTAAATTTAGACATGATAATGTTACAAGACACCGTTGCCCGGAATGTGGAAAATTTTTATTGGAAGTCAATGGAAAACACGGAAAACGTCTAGTATGTCAGGACCGTATCTGCGGATATAAAAAGACGATCTCAAAAGTCACAAACGCCAGATGTCCCGTATGCCACAAGAAGATGGAGATGGTCGGAGAAGGTGAAGGACAGAAGTTTGTATGTGTTTGCGGGTATAAAGAAAAACTGTCTGCATTTAAACAAAGAAAAGAAAAACAAGGTTCTGGAATGAGTAAAAAAGAAGTGAACCGATATTTGAAAAAACAGCAAAAAGAAGCACAGGAGCCGATCAATAATGCATTTGCGGAGGCTTTTTCGAAGATAAAACTATAAAGTAGCATTATCTTAAAACATAAGATTTCACAGGCTTTCCTACAGGATTATATTCGGATTGCTGGTCATAATATTGAATCAATCCATCCAATTCTTTTGCAACAGTTTTCTGCAATATATCAACAGAGGTGATCTGTGAAAGATATGGAAGGTTATCAAAGTGTTCCCGATATTTTTCATCTCCTCCAGTAAAGAAATGTTCCATTGGGGTTGCGAGCCGTTGTGCGTAGGCGCAATAACGTACTTGATGATGTTCTAAGATGTATTCTTCTTGACGGATTTTGCGTCCAACCAGAAAGTTTACAGGTTCTGTATTGGCTGGGTTGGATGTCATTTTTACAAGCAGAGATTGGAAGAAAGAAGCATCTAAGATATTCTTTAAATGTAGATATTCATAAACCAGATCTTCGATGGCAATGACTTTTGAGGAAAATTCAAAAGGATTCTGGACTAAAATCTGGTTAGCACCAAAAGTTGTTGCAATTCCGTTTTGGAATACAAAGAGCTTTTCTGGATTCCTGTGAACGTCTTCATAAGATTGCCCATTTTCTACTCTGGATGCCTTTGAATCAACGACAGCGACAATGCCGTTTTTTGCTTTGAAAATGCCGGTAAATGACATGATAAAATTCCTCATTTCTGTTAGAATATTCCCGAAGGATCAGGAATCATCGGGAATTTTTAAGATCATTATAGCAAAAAAATCATAAAAAGAATACATTGAACGCAAAACACAGAAATGATATACTATGTTTAATAAAGTCAAAAAGGAGAAAATCAATGATTAGAATTGGTATTATGGGTTATGGTAACCTTGGACGCGGAATTGAATGCGCGATCAAACAGAATGACGATTTGGAGCTTGTAGCTGTATTTACAAGAAGAGATCCAGCGACAGTCAGCATTTTAACAGAAGGTGCAGCTGTATGTAATGTCAAAGATGTTGAAGATTGGAAAGATAAGATTGATGTTTTAATGTTATGTGGAGGAAGTGCAACAGACCTTCCTGTTCAGACACCAGAATATGCCAAATTATTTAACGTAGTAGACAGCTTTGATACACACGCAAGAATTCCAGAACATTTTGCAAATGTAGATAAAGCAACGAAAGAATATGGACATATTGGAATCATCTCTGTAGGTTGGGATCCAGGAATGTTCTCTTTAAATAGAATGTATGCAAACGCGATCCTTCCAGAAGGAAAAGATTATACATTCTGGGGAAAAGGAGTCAGCCAGGGACACTCTGATGCGATCCGTCGTGTGGAAGGTGTCAAAGACGGTAAACAGTACACAATTCCTGTAGAAGCAGCTTTAGAAGCAGTTCGTAATGGGGAAGATCCAGAACTTACAACAAGACAGAAGCATACAAGAGAATGCTTTGTAGTACTTGAAGAAGGTGCAGATGCGAAGAAAGTTGAAGAAGAGATCAAGACAATGCCGAACTACTTCTCAGACTATGATACAACTGTACATTTCATCAGTCAGGAAGAATTAGATCGTGACCACAGCAAGATCCCTCATGGTGGATTTGTATTAAGAAGTGGATGTACAGGATGGGAAAAAGAAAACAAACATATCATTGAGTACAGCTTAAAATTAGATTCTAACCCAGAATTTACATCAAGTGTTTTAGTTGCATATGCAAGAGCTGCATATAAACTTTCCAAAGAAGGACAGAGTGGATGTAAGACTGTATTTGATATTGCGCCAGCATATTTGAGTGCGAAATCCGGAGACGAATTAAGAGCTTCTTTGTTATAAAAATATGAAGAATTGATCATTCAATAAAATGATTATAAAATATTTCTAAACTGCCTTGATTTCATGTAGGAGGAACGATATAATCATCTACATGTTACAGAGAAAGAAGGGAGATATTTATGTATCCATACGGTTATGGTTATTATTTTGACCCAACGTATATTTTGATCATCATCGGAGTGATCATCACGATGATCGCATCTTCCAAGATGAATTCAACGTTTCGAAGATATTCAAGAGTCCGTTGTCATTGCGGACTGACAGGTTCTCAGGCTGCTGAACGTATTTTAAACCAGGCAGGAATTTACGATGTTTCGGTAGAACGTGTCAGCGGGAATCTTACAGATCATTATGATCCAAAGAATAAAGTATTAAGATTATCAGATGCAACTTATGGATCTGATTCGATCGCAGCGATCGGTGTTGCAGCCCATGAGTGTGGGCACGCTGTACAGCATCAGCAAGGATATGCACCATTGAAGATTCGTGGGGCTATGGTTCCAGCTGTGAATCTTGGATCCAATCTTTCCTGGTTGTTTATTCTAGGTGGAGTGATCCTTGGAATGAATCAGACATTATTGAATGTTGGAATTTTATTATTTTCATTAGCAGTGATCTTTCAATTAGTAACACTTCCGGTGGAATTTAATGCCTCTTCAAGAGCGTTACGAATTCTTGGAAGTACAGGGATCATGTACGAAGATGAAGTGGGGCAGACAAGGAAGGTTTTATCAGCAGCTGCACTGACATATGTAGCAGGTGCAGCATCAGCACTTCTGAGCTTGCTTCGTCTGGTCATTTTATTTGGTGGAAGAGATAACGACTAGAATCATAAGGTTAGGGAAAATCCTGCAATGCAGGATTTTTTCTTTTCAAAGAAAATTATAATATAAGGATTAAGACTATTAAAGAAATAAGAGGAAATATATGGCAGGAAAATTTTACGCAGTAAAAAAAGGAAGAAAACCAGGAATCTATATGTCATGGGATGCATGTAAAGCACAGGTCATGGGATTCCCAAATGCAAGATACAAAGGATTTAAGACAAAGGCAGAAGCAGAAGCGTTCTTAAATCCCGATGCAAATGAATTGATGCAGATTGATGAAGATACATTAGTTGCATATGTTGATGGAAGTTATGATCATTCTCAGAAGAGATTTTCTTATGGTATGGTATTAATGCATGATGGGGTAGAACGTTATTTTGCATATCCTTATGCGGATAAAGAATTAGCAACCATGCGCAACGTAGCAGGCGAGATCAAAGGTTCTGAAGCGGCCATGCGTTTTGCAAAAGAAAATGGCTATAAAAAGCTGGCGATTCATTATGATTATGAAGGGATCCAGAAATGGTGCACAGGAGAATGGGCAGCGAAAAAAGAAGGAACACAGGCGTATCAACGAATTTATGAAGAAATGAAACAGTATGTGCAGATCAAGTTCGTGAAAGTGAAAGGACATTCTAATGATAAATATAATGATTATGCTGATATGTTAGCAAAATCTGCATTGGGAATCGGGGATGGCAGCTTTGAGAAAAAAGAAGATCAAGAATGGATCAAAGTTAGATAATGAGGAATGATATCTTCATAAGTGCCATCTTTTAATAAAAATCCTTTTGGAATGATGCCAAGCTGGATAAATCCAAGTTTTTTGTATAGATGTAAAGCTGCCTTATTACTTGTAACAACTGCATTAAACTGAAGAATCTTAAAATCAAATTCAGGAGCGCGTTTTATACAGTCAGTGACAAGGAATTCACCAATCTGTTTTCCTCTGTGAGCAGAAGAGACCGCATAACTTGCATTACAGATATGGCCGCATCTTCCAATATTATTTGGATGTAAAATATAAAGTCCGACAATTTCATTTGTATCAGAATCAACAGCGATCCCGGTATATGTCTGTTCTTCAAAGAAAGCAAGACCACTTTCATGATCTAAGTCATCTAACTGAGGAAAGGCAATGCCGTCGTCAACAACTTCGTTCCAGATCTTGACTGCTGCATCTGTATCATCGGGTTCAAATTTTCGGATTTCAATCATTGTTAGTTACCTCGTTTAATAATTTTATTATTTCAATTTTAGTACATAAAAATGTTTTTTGCAATAAGGTATCTATTGCAGATGAAAAGAGGATTCTTGTCATTGTATGAGTGAAGTTTGATGGGGTTATGGAAATGTGCTACACTTTTATGTAAGATGAGAAAATTATATTGTAAATGTCAAAATTGTATGATATGATTCAAAACATATTTATATAGTATTAAGTATATTTTTAATACATAATGATAGGAGAAGTTATATTGAAAAATAAATTGTTTTCAGGAGAGTCAATAAATATTGAATATAAAGTTGAAATGCCCAAAAAAAGTGAAAAATATATGAAAACAGTAGTAGCTTTTGCAAATGGCAGAGGAGGACGTATTGTTTTTGGTGTTGATGACAAGACATTAAATATCGTTGGTATGAATCCTGATACGATTTTTCAGACAATGGATTCTATTACAAATGCTATTTCAGATAGCTGTGAGCCTAAAATTTATCCAGATGTAACGTTGCAATCAATTGATGACAAGACGATTATAGTAGTAGAGATTCATCCGGGACCGATGCGTCCATATTATATAAAAAACAAGGGACTTGTAGATGGAACCTATGTACGTGTAGCTGGTACATCAAGACATGCGGAAGGATATATGCTGAAAGAATTAATTCTGGAAGGTCAAAATAGATATTTTGATAATGAGCCATGTGAATATCTTGAAATTAATGAAGATGACATAAAAGATTTATGTGACAAAATGAAAAAAATAGCAATTGAAAATACATGGAATGATGAAGAGAAAGCAGCAATACGTGATGTTACAAAGAATATATTGATTACGTGGGGAATTTTGAAAGAAGATAATGGGAAAATTATTCCTACCAATGCTTATGCATTATTGACAGGGAAAATGCAAATTCAACCAACAATTCAATGTGCAGTATTTAAAGGGAAAACAAGAGCTTATTTTGTGGATCGCAGAGAGTTCAGCGGACCGATTCAAGATCAGGTACAATTAGCTTTTCAGTATGTGTTAGAAAAGATTAATATGGGTATGCAGATTAAAGGAATATATCGGCAAGATGTTTATGAACTTCCAATAAATAGTGTAAGGGAACTAATAGCCAATGCAGTTGCTCATCGTAATTATCTGGAACCAGGTAATATACAGGTAGCGATATTTGATGATCGGTTAGAGGTAACATCACCTGGTATGCTTTTAAATACGGTATCAATAAAGAAAATGATTGAAGGGTATTCAAGACTAAGAAATCCAGCGATAGCCAATGCATTTGCGTATATGAAAATTATCGAAAAATGGGGAACCGGAATACCAAGAATTCTTAGGGAATGTAAAGAATATGGTCTAAAAAAACCAGAATTAATTGATTTTGATGGTGATTTTAGAGTGAATATGTATCGAAGAGAAGAAAAATCAAAAACTACCCAAACTACTACCCAAACTACTACCCAAACTACTACCCAAACTACTACCCAAACTACTACCCAAATTACTACCCAAACTACGATAAAATTAACCAAAAATGATCACGAAATTTTACAAGTGATTCAAAATAATCCAGCATTAAGTCAGAAAGAAATAGCAATGGAATTAGGATGGACAGTGGATAGAGTAAAATATTATTTAAATAAGATGAAAAAACAAGAGGCAATTAGACGAATTGGCAGCAGTCACAAAGGCTATTGGGAATTGCTGATTAAGTTATAAAGAAAGGTATCGAAACACATGAAAATCCAAATGATCTGTGTCGGAAAAATCAAAGAAACATATTTAAGAGAACTGATCGATCATTACACAAAGATCATCCGTAAAAAATATAATTTTGAGATCATAGAACTCCCTGATGAGAAAACACCAGATAATGCCAGTGACAAAGAGGAATCAAAGATTAAAGAAATTGAAGGTCAAAGAATTCTTGATAAGATTCCAGAAGGATCTTTCGTAATTCCTCTCTGTATAGAAGGAACTCCTTACTCCACCGAACAATTCCAGAAGAAATGGGATCAGTGGAACAAGGAGTCCATAAACAATATCACATTTATTATTGGTGGTTCCCTCGGATTATCACCAAAGGTTGTATCCAAAGGAAAATTAAAATTAAGTTTCAGTAGAATGACATTTCCACATCAACTAATGCGGTTAATTCTAATTGAGCAGTTAAGTTATCTTTAATCCAAAGCATTTTCGAACATTCGGTAAATTTCCGGATGTTCTTTTTTTACGTTGATCGGTTTTAAATCTTTTGTCACCATACCATGTGTTGTTTTTCCAGTAGCGATCAGGTCCCCACCTCTTGTAACCTTATAAGAGAATTCCAGACGAACCGGAGACAGCTTTGTAAGACTTGCATGAATCTGTAACTGGTCTTCATAGAAAGCTGCTTTTTTGTATTTACATTCAAGACTCGTTAATGGAGTGATGATTCCTTCTTTTTCTACATCTGTATAAGAAATGCCAGCAGCCTTGATAAAATCAGTTCTGGCAACTTCAAACCAGACGGCATAGTTGCTGTGATGAGCAATTCCCATCTGATCTGTTTCTGCATAACGAACTTCAACGGTTGATATATGTCCCATAAACTTTACTCTCCTTTTTTCTTTTTGTTTATTGTAAGCGTTTCTTTACAATCTGTCAAAATTTAGTTAATTTTTTCCTGATTTTCCGATCAACTGGTAATAAAGAATAAAAGCTATTACAGCTGTAATGATTTCAGCAATCCAGAAAGCATGCCATACACCATGCACTCCAACTGTTTTGCTTAATACAAATGCAGCAGGAATGATCACTACAACATAACGTAAAAATGAAATCAAAAAAGACTGGATACCTTTTCCTAACGCTTCAAACGCACCTGCAGAAACAACAGAAACGGAAGAAGCTATAAATCCTGCACAGATAATATGGAGTGCGATCGCACCTTCTGTCAATGTTTCAGGATTACTTGTAAACATACTCATCAGTGTCTGTGGCATCACAAAACAAATAATCGTTCCAACAGCCATGATTCCAACAACAATCTCAAACGTCATAAGATAAATCTTACGAACACGAGCTGATTCCTTTGCTCCATAATTATAACTCATGATCGGACGCATTCCCTGGATCATTCCATTTGCTGTTAGATATAAGAATGTTTGTAATTTGTAATAAACACCAAGCACAACAACATATGTTTGCGAAAATGATGCTAAGATCGCATTTAAAGCAGATACTAAGAAAGATGGTAGTGCCATATTTAAAGTTGCTGGAATTCCGATCGCATATAAACGCTTAACATAAACAGCTTCTAGCTTTAAGTAATCTTTTCTGATTTTTACATGAATTGGGCGTAATACATAAACAAGAAGATAAATGATCAGTGTACTGCTTTGACCGATACCTGTTGCAAGTGCTGCACCCTGAATTCCAAGTTTGGGGAAGAATCCGATTCCAAAGATCAAAAGCGGGTCTAATATGATATTTACAATACAGCCAGTCATTAAAGAGAGCATAGTGATCACCATATTTCCAACTGCCTGAAAAATCTTTTCAAAAGAAATACTTACCATAATGATTGTTGAAAACATTAATATAATTGTTGAATATTGTAATCCCATCCCAATAACAGTTTGATCATTCGTAAACATTGCAAGAAATGATGGCATGATCATTAATCCAACGATTGTAAGCAGAAGTCCATGAATGACATTTAAAAACAATCCCTGAGTTGCAGTTTTATCGGCTTCCTTTGCTTTTCCTGCACCAAGAAACATGGCAATGACTGCATTAATTCCAACACCGAATCCAACCGCAATTGAGTTGATCAGATTCTGTACTGGATATACAAGAGATAATGCGGTCATTGCATCTTCACTGATCTTGGCAACGAAAATACTGTCAATGATGTTATACAATGAGTTTACAAACATTGAGATTACCATTGGCAGAGCCATTGATAGTAATAATGGTAAAATTGGTTTTTCTTTCATATACATCTGATCCATAAAATGATTCCTCCTTAATAACAAAAAAGAGACGATAGACCTTGCTGTTTAATAATCAGAAACAGTAAAATCTATAGTCTCTTATAAGACGATATTAAATTGTATTCGTTGATTTTATCTAGATAAAGTATGCACCAGGCGGGAGTCGAACCCGCGGCCAACAGCTTCGGAGGCTGCCACTCTATCCACTGAGTTACTGGTACATAAGCTATATTATATTACAACATATTCAAAAAAATAGCAAGAGATATTTTGGGGTCGGACTGGACTCGCTTCGCTCGATAAGGTATACCCACAGGGCATTCGTGAATGCATAGTCCTTCGGACTGGACTTGCTTCGCAAGGTAAGGTATAATATACTGTAAATTTGCTGTAGGTGGATTGGAGGGATGTGCGTGAAGCTTAGAAAATCTACAGTTGTTGTTATCATTACAAGCTGGATCTTATTTTTTATTGCAGCTTTTTTTGCATATGCAAAATTGGACCAGATGAAACAAGAACGACTTACAAATGAAAAGATTTTTCAACAAACAACACAAAAGAATACCTCACAAGGCGTGATCAGAGAAACAAATGATGCAGCGGAAACGAAGAAGGAAGATTCAGAGATTGAGAAAAAAGCAGTTGAGGATTTTATGAAAACATATTATGAGAGAGTTCAGAAAAATGATCTAGAAAATCTTAAGAATATGGTAGAAGATACGAATGAATTAACTGAGGATCAAAAGGCAATCCATCAGTATGTGAAGAAATATAAGAATCTTACATATCTGATCAAACAAGGAGCAGACGATGAATCCTATATCGTTTATGTAACATATGAGATGAAGATCCGCAAGATTAAAACACTTGCACCGGGGATGACATCGTATTATGTGATGAAGAAAGGGGATACATTCTGTATCTATAATAATCAAAAACATGATACGGATGAGATCACAGATGCAAAAAAAGAAAGCCAGAATAGCAAAGAAATTAAAAAACTTACAAAACAGATCAACAAAAGATATGAGCTGGCTTTAAAACAAGATAAAAAATTAAAACAATTTTTTGAAGGAAATTAAAAGATATGATGAAATTTGAAATTTATATTCTGCAGAAGAAATCACAGGATCCTAAGATGTATCAGGAAGCAATGGGTGAGTATCTAAAACGTCTTGGTGCATACGCGAAAGTTTCTGTAGTATATAAGAAGAATGCAAAACAAGTAGAGAAAATATTAAAAGAACCGGGAGAACATTATCATATCCTGCCTGGAAGAGACAGTATGACAAGTCCGGGGCTTGCACAGCTGATTAATGAGAGTTCTGTACAGGGAATTTCAAAGTTTCATTTTTATATTGGAGATTTAGGATCAGAGGAAGCAAAGCCATTTCATGTATCGTCATTTACACAAAGTGGTTCGCTTGCAGGCACGATCATATTAGAACAGATTTATCGTGCTTATCGGATTTTGAATCATCAGCCATATCACAAATAAAAATATTACGAGAAAACACTAGAATGGAGTTGATAAAGATGGAGTTTAAAACACCAACAATTGAAGATAAGGAAGAAATTGATCGATGTATCTTAGCAGATGATACAAGAAGTTGTGATTATGCAACAGCGAATATTATTTTATGGAGTCCTTTTTATCAAGTAAAGTATGCGATCATAGATGGATTATTTGTATCTCATACTGATGAGGAGGGAGGTTCTTTTTGTTATCCACTTGGAAAAGGAGATAAAAAGAAAGTATTGCAATATTTTATGGATGATTGCAAAGAAAAAAAGATTCCGTTTGTATTACATGGTGTAACTCATGAGATGGAAGAAGAGTTTCGTGAGATATTTGGAGATATTTATGAGATTGAATATGACAGAGATATCTCAGAATATATTTATGACAGAGAAAAACTCGCAACATTATCAGGAAAGAAACTTCATGGAAAGAGAAATCATATCAATCGTTTTAAAGAAAATCATGAATGGTCCTATGAACCACTTTCCGATGAAAATCAGTTAGAAGTACTGGCAATGCTGATGGAATGGAAGATGCAAAATTGTGATCCAGAAGATATAGAGAAACATGACGAGATCTGTGTTTCTAAAAATTGTGTGATCAATTATAAAGAATTAGGACTTGTCGGAGGTGTTCTGCGTGCGGAAGGAAAGGTCGTAGGATTTTCAATCGGCGAACGTGCATCAAATGAAGATACATTTATCGTTCATATTGAAAAAGCTTTTGCAGATATCCAAGGAGCGTATCCGATGATCAATCAACAGTTTGTGATCCATGAGATGGAAGATTTCAAATATGTGAACAGAGAAGACGATGCTGGAGAAGAGGGACTTAGAAAGTCAAAATTATCGTATCGACCAGTCTTTATGGTAGACAAGGGCGTTCTTCGTCTAAAATCAGAAGTAAAGAATTGACACTAGGTGCCTAAAAATGTAGAATTGAAGGTAGGACAAACCATTAGGAGGAATATGTAATGAGACATTTGATTGATCCGATGGATTTAAGCGTGGAAGATATTGATAGATTATTAGACCGCGCTGATGACATCGCAAAGAATCCTGAGAAGTATCAGGAAGTGTGCAAACACAAGAAATTAGCAACGCTGTTCTTTGAACCAAGTACAAGAACAAGATTAAGCTTTGAAGCAGCAATGCTTGAATTAGGGGGAAGTGTTCTTGGATTTTCTTCTGCTGATTCATCATCTGCATCTAAAGGAGAAAGTGTTGCAGATACAGCAAGAGTCATTGAATGTTATGCGGATATCATTGCGATGCGTCATCCAAAGGAAGGAGCACCATATGTAGCGTCACAGTATGTAAATATCCCTGTGATCAATGCAGGAGACGGTGGTCATAATCATCCAACACAGACATTGACAGATCTTTTAACAATTCGAAGAGAAAAGGGACGTTTAAGTAATTTCACGATTGGATTTTGTGGAGATTTAAAATTTGGACGAACAGTGCATTCTCTGATCAAAGCATTATCAAGATATGAAGGAATCAATTATATTTTAATTTCTCCAGAAGAACTCCAGATTCCAGAGTATCTGAAGAAAGATGTTTTTGAGAAGAAAGGAATCACATTTACAGAAGTTGATAAGATGGAAGATGTGATGCCACAGCTTGACATTCTTTATATGACACGAGTACAGAGAGAACGTTTCTTTAATGAAGCTGATTATGTAAGATTGAAGGATAGCTATATCTTAGATATGGATAAATTAAAGATCGCCAAGAAGGATCTTTCTATTTTACATCCATTACCTCGTGTGAATGAGATTTCTGTAAAAGTTGATAACGATCCAAGAGCCTGCTATTTTAAACAGGTATTGAATGGAAAACATGTAAGAATGGCATTGATCATGGAATTACTGGGGGTAAGTGCAGATGAACATTGATAGCATTAAGAATGGAATCGTATTAGATCATATCCGTGCAGGACGCGGAATGCAGATTTATAATAGTCTTGGATTAGATCAGTTAGATTGCAGTGTTGCGATCATTAAGAATGTAAAAAGCAGCAAAATGGGTAAGAAAGATATCATTAAGATTTCAGATGCATTTGAAGTGAACTTTGATGTTTTAGGTTATATAGATCCAGAAGTTACGGTATGTGTCATTGAAAATGGCAGTGTAAAGTCCAAACACAAAGTAGAACTTCCAGAGAAGATCGTGAATATTGCAAAATGCAAGAATCCAAGATGTATTACATCTGTAGAACAAGAAATCGATCATGTGTTTAAATTGACAGACAGAGAACACCAAGTATATCGCTGTATTTACTGCGAATCAAAGCTTAAAAAATAATCAAAAGAAACAAGAGGTATCCGTGCATGAAACAAGAAAGCAGAACAAACATTAATCGTGTAAAGAAGGATATCAGCAGTCCAGATAGTTTCACACCGCCTGAGGAACTGAAACGACAGCTGATCACAACCATGCAAAGCATTTATGATGAAGAAGATATTGAGGCTGTAGAACGTGCCTATAAAGTAGCATATAAGGCACATGAGAAACAGAAACGAAAGTCTGGAGAGCCATATATCATTCATCCTATTTGTGTTGCGATCATATTGGCAGAATTAGAACTTGATAAAGAAACGATTATGGCAGGACTGCTTCATGATGTAGTAGAAGACACGGAAACAACCCATGAAGATATTGTAAGAGATTTTGGGGAAGAAGTTGCCCAGTTAGTTGATGGCGTAACAAAGTTAGGACAATTAAGCTATTCCAAAGACAAGATCGAAGTTCAGGCGGAGAACTTACGAAAGATGTTTCTTGCAATGGCAAAAGATATCCGAGTGATCCTAATCAAACTTGCTGACCGTTTGCATAATATGCGTACCATGCAGTTTATGCGTCCAGAGAAGCAAAAAGAGAAATCCAGAGAGACGATGGATATTTATGCACCGATCGCACATCGTCTTGGTATTTCCAAGATCAAAGTTGAATTAGATGATCTGGCACTTCGATATTTAAAACCAGATGTTTATGAAGATTTAGAACGCTCTCTTGATTCTGCAAAGGAAGAAAGAGAAGCGTTCATTCAGGAAATCGTTGACGAAGTGAAAGGACATATTGACCACGCTGGAATTAAGGCAGAGATTGATGGACGTGTAAAACACATGTTCAGTATATATAAGAAGATGGTCAATCAGCATAAGACGATCGATCAGATTTATGACTTATTTGCAGTCCGGATCAAGGTTGATACAGTTAAGGACTGTTATGCGGCACTTGGGATCATTCATGAGATGTATAAACCAATCCCAGGAAGATTCAAGGATTATATCGCAATGCCAAAACCGAATATGTATCAGTCACTTCACACAACATTGATCGGACCAGAAGGACATCCATTTGAGATTCAGATCCGTACATTTGAGATGCATCGTGTTGCTGAATATGGTATCGCAGCCCATTGGAAATATAAAGAAAATAATAATACCAAGGGACTTAACAAAGAAGAAGAGAAGTTAAGCTGGTTAAGAGAAGTGCTGGAATGGCAGCGTGATATGGATGATAATAAAGAGTTTTTAAGTTTGCTGAAGACGAACTTAGATCTCTTTGCAGAACAGGTATATTGTTTTACACCGAATGGAGATGTCAAAAACCTTGCGAATGGTTCGACACCGATCGATTTTGCATATTCAATCCATAGTGCAGTCGGTAATAAGATGGTTGGAGCCAGGGTCAATGGAAGACAGGTACCATTTGATTATCATTTGCAGAATGGTGATCGTGTAGAGATCATTACATCACAGAATTCAAAAGGACCTAGCAGAGACTGGTTAGGAATCGTAAAATCAGCACAGGCAAGAAGTAAGATCAATCAGTGGTTTAAACGACAATTCAAGGAAGAGAATATCGTCAGAGGTAAGGAACTGTTAGAAAAATACTGTAAGAGCAAGAGCATCAGGCTCCCAGAACTCATGAAACCTGAATACATTAAGAAGGTTGAACTAAAATACGGATTTAAAGACTGGGATTCTGTATGTGCAGCTGTTGGACATGGTGGTTTAAAAGAAGGCCAGGTTATCAATAAGATGCAGGAAGAAGACCGTAAGATCCAGAAACAAAAGATCACGGATGAACAGATCTTGCAGAAAACAACAGAAGCAGCACAGGCAGCAGCAAATCCAGAGAAGAAAAAGGATGAGAAATCCAAAGGAGGAATTGTTGTACGTGGAGCGAATGATGTTGCTGTTCGTTTTTCAAAGTGTTGTAATCCAGTACCAGGAGATGAGATCGTTGGATTTATTACAAGAGGACGAGGAATCTCGATTCACAGAACAGATTGTGTGAACCTTCTGAATATGCCAGAATCTGACAGGGCAAGACTTATTGAAGCTGAATGGCAGGTAAGTGAAGCAGATACAACACAGACTTACACGACAGAGATCAATATTTATGCCAATAATCGAAAGGGATTGTTAGCAGAAGTATCAAAGATCTTCTTAGAATTAGATATTGACATCATAACGATCAACGTATCAAACAATAAGAAAGGAAGAGCAACGCTTAGTATGTCCTTTGATATTACAGGCGTAGAGCAGTTGAACCGTATTATTGCGAAGATCAGGAATATAGAAGGCGTGATCGACATAGAAAGAACAGCAGGATAGGTGAAAATATGAGCGAAACAACATTAAGACTTGACAGACCTCTTAAGATGGTAACGATCTGTCTTGGGCAGATGCAGACAAACTGCTATATTGTTGAGAATACAAAAACAAATCAGGCATTCGTCTTTGATCCGGGAGATCAGGGAGAACGTATTATGAATACATTAGAAGAAGATGGAATGGAACTGGCAGGCGTATGTCTGACACATGGGCATTTTGATCATGTAATGGCCCTTCCATATCTGATGGAACAAAAACCAGATCTTGATATCTATCTTTATGAAGATGAAGCAGATGTTCTGGCAGATCCACAGCTCAATCTCGGAGCGATGATGGGAATGGATCTCTCATTAAAAGCGAATCATCTGGTGAAAGATGGAGAGATCATAGATGTATTAGGAACAAAGGTAAAATGTATCCATGTTCCAGGACATACAAAAGGTGGAGTATGTTATTATTTTGCAGATTATGGATGGCTGATCTCTGGAGATACACTGTTCCAGATGAGCATTGGAAGAACAGACTTTCCGACAGGCAATTTGAATGATCTTCTGACAGCGATCAGAGAGAAATTATTCGTACTCCCACCATGGACAAAGGTACTATCCGGTCATACACCACCAACGACGATCGAGGAGGAAAGCAGATGCAATCCGTTTCTGCAATAGATTATGATTGGATTAATTCAGAACAAGACCATTTATGAATATGACATTCGAAGTTTAATATTGGCATTTATGCTTGGAGAGAAGATAGAATTGACGGATCACGTTGATTCTATCTATGATTTTATACTGGACGTGGATTATAAAGATCAGGAAATCGTCATGAATCTATATAAAAAGGGCGAGTTAGAAGATGAGATCCAGTTATTTGGTGATTATGAAAATAAGAAGATTTTTAAAAACCGGATGAAACAAGGAATCTATCAGTTGTTTTCCAAAGCATTAGACAAACAGCTTCCATGGGGAACGTTGACTGGGATCCGTCCGACAAAGATTGCTTTTGATGGATATGAAAAGGGTGAGAGCAGTGAAGAGATCATTCACAGATTTCAAAAGGATTATCTGGCATCCGAAGAAAAAGCAAGATTATGTACAGAAACCGTTCAGAAAGAGAAAGAACTTCTAAAAGCATTTCCATACAAAGAAGGATACAGTCTATATATAGGAATCCCATTTTGCCCAAGCACATGTTTGTACTGTTCTTTTACATCGTATTCGATCGATCAATTTGAGAATATTGTACAAGACTATCTTGAAGCTTTATTGAAAGAACTGGATTTTGTGGCAAAGACTTATGCGCACAAAGAACTTCAGACGATGTATATTGGCGGTGGAACACCAACATCTTTAAAAGAAGAAGATCTGGAATATCTGTTATATGAGGTTAATAAGAGATTCCCATTTTCAAAGATCCAGGAGATCACTGTGGAAGCAGGACGGCCAGACAGCTTGAATTTCGAGAAATTAAAGATTCTAAAGAAATATGGTGTGACAAGGATCAGTATCAATCCACAGTCAATGAACGATAAGACATTAAAACTCATTGGAAGAAATCATTTCGCACAAGATATCAAAGAGAAATTTAATCTTGCGAGACAGGCTGGGATCGATAACATTAATATGGATATGATCTGTGGGCTTCCAGAAGAAGGCATGGAAGAACTTTCCTATACTTTAGATGAGATCAAAAAACTTGATCCAGAGAGTTTAACGGTTCATGCACTTGCAGTCAAGCGTTCATCGAGATTGAATCGAATGAAAGATACATATCACTTTGGAGCGAGTGAAGAGATGGTATCTTATGCCGCTTCATGTGCAAGAGATATGAATATGGAACCATATTATTTATACCGGCAGAAAAACATTCCAGGGAACCTTGAGAATGTCGGTTTTTCGAAAAAAGGAAAAGAATGTCTCTATAATATTTTGATTATGGAGGAATTACATGATATTATAGCAGTTGGTGCTGGTACATCTTCAAAGATCGTCCATCAGGAAGACCATCAGGTGGACCGCATCGAAAATCTTAAAGATATAAAGCAATACATTACACGAATTGATGAGATCATTCATAGAAAAGAATTAAAGATGATATAAACAGGAGTTTGATTATGGCAATCAGTTATGGACGAACAGATATTGAGACACCGATCCATGCGGATATAAAAGAAACGATCAGTCATGGTATCATTGTCAGTAATTTGGCTTATCTTGTTGGCAAGGAATTAGGATTACAAGAAGAAGTGTGTTATGATCTTGCGGTTGCAGGAATGTTACATGATCTTGGAAAAGTAAGACTTAATTTCTATATGAATGAGAAAGTGGAAGATGAGATTCTGGCTGTTGACGAAACAAGATATATGAGAATGCATCCATCCATTGGATATGCGATCCTTGCAGATTACGATTATAACCAGACGGTTTTAGACGCAGTTCTATATCATCATGAACATTATGATGGTACCGGTTATCCACATAATCTGGTAGGAAAACAGATTCCATTGGTTGGAAGGATCATGCATGTATGTGATATTTTCGGAGCATTGATCTCAAACAGGGATTATAGAGAAGGATTTGATGTTGAGACTGCACTTGATATCATGATCGATGAAGTAAAGAATTTTGATATGAAAGTATTTTTAGCATTCCAGAGAGTCGCATTTTCAGACGGAGTTATGGAAACTGTGATGGAAAAAGGCAATCTGGATGAATTATTTGAGGAGGAACAAGAATGATTACACAGGCACCAAGAGGAACAAAAGACTGGTTTGGAAAAGATATGGACCAGCGCACATATTTAGAGAATATTTTCAAAGATTTATGCGCATCCTATAATATTCACGAGATCATCACACCAGTATTTGAGCATACAGAGCTTTTTCAGAGAGGTGTTGGAGAAACAACAGACGTTGTCCAGAAAGAGATGTATACATTTGAAGATAAAGGACACAGAAGCATTTCATTAAAACCAGAAGGAACAGCAGGAGCGATCCGTGCATATTTACAGAATGGTCTGGCAAATGAGCCACAGCCGATCAAGATGTTCTATATCACACCAGCATTCCGCTATGAAAAACCACAGAGTGGAAGATTAAGACAGCACCACCAGTTCGGAGTTGAATTTGTCGGAGCGGAAAGTCCATTAGCAGAAGTAGAGCTGATCACATTAGTATCCACTTTTATTAAGAAAATTGGGTTAAAAGATGCAAAATTACACATCAACAGCATTGGATGTGAAAATTGTAGAAAAGAATACAACAAAGCATTATTAGCATATTTAAAAGAACATGAAGAACATTTATGTCCTACATGCAGAGAACGTATGGAAAAGAATCCATTACGTGTCATTGACTGTAAAGTTCCAGAATGCAAAGAGATCGTCAAAGATGCACCAAGAACGATCGACTATTTAGATGATGAATGTAAAGCACATTTTGAAGAATTAAAGAGTCTGTTAGATGCATTAAATATTCCATATGAAGTTGATACAGAAATCGTTCGTGGATTAGACTACTATACAAAGACCGTATTCGAATTTGTAAATGAAGATGGATTTACTTTATGTGGTGGTGGACGTTACGACAATCTTGTTCATGAGATCGATGGAAAAGTTTCTATGCCATCTGTTGGATTTGGTATGGGTGTAGAGAGAATCCTTTATTTCTTAGAAGAAGAGAAAGTAGATCTTCCATGCACAAGAGATATTGACCTTTATGTAGGAATTCTTGGACAGGAAGCAAAAGCAAAAGCTTACCAGATCGTTGTAGATCTTCGTGATCAGGGATTTGTCGTAGAAACAGATTATCTTGGAAGAAGCGTAAAAGCACAAATGAAATATGCAAATAAGCTGAATGCCAAGAATACGATCATCATTGGTGATGACGAATTAGCGAAGAATGAAGGAAATGTCAAAAATATGGAAACAAGAGAAGTTACGACCATTTCGCTTGATAAGATCGCAGATTGTTTAAAATAAAATCATGCTTTCTTATACTAGTTCGTGACATTTTTGACAAAATCATATATAATGAGTAATAATTACAAGAAAGGAGGTAACATGCATGAGTGAATATGCGATCGTGGCACCAGAAGATTTCGACCAAAGCGTATTTCGCCTGATTGGTAAGGAATGGATGCTTGTTACTGCAAAGAATCAGGAAGGAAAAGTTAACACAATGACTGCCTCATGGGGTGGTTTAGGTGTTATGTGGGGTAAGAATGTTGCTGTGACAGTCTTAAGACCACAAAGATATACAAAAGAATTCATTGACCAGTCAGAATCATTTACATTATCTTTCTATGATGATACTTTTAAGAAGGATTTAAGCTATCTTGGAAGTGTATCTGGAAGAGATGAAGACAAGATCGCGAAGACACGTCTGACACCAACAGATGCGAATGGAATTCCATTTTTTGAGGAAGCAAAGATCGTACTGATCTGTAAGAAGTTATATTCTCAGCCAATGGATCCAGAAGGATTTGTTGATAAATCTTTAGATGAACAGTGGTATCCAGAGAAGGATTATCACGTACTTTACGCTGCAGAGATCGAACAGATCCTTGTAAGAAAAGATTCATAAAAGAATATATAAGGCAGAACCGAAGATACGGGCTCTGCCTTTCGTACAAAGTGAAAAGGATGAAGGAGGAAATATCATGGCAGAATCAATGTCAGGTTTAGCCAGATCCCACCGATGTACAGAGGTAAGCAACAAACTTATCGGAACAGAAGTCACTGTCATGGGATGGGTACAGAAACGAAGAAATTTAGGAAGTCTTATATTTGTAGACTTAAGAGACCGCTCAGGAATCTTACAGTTAGTTTTTGATCAGGAAGTATTATCTGAGGAAGACTATAATAAGGCAAACTCTTTAAGAAGTGAGTATGTCGTTGCAGCAGTAGGTACTGTAGAGAAGAGAAGTGCAGCGATCAACGAGAACTTGAAGACAGGAGATATCGAGATCAAGGTACATACATTACGTATCTTATCAGAATCAGAAACTCCTCCATTTCCAATTGACGAGAATCAGACAGTCAAAGATGAACTTCGTTTAAAATACCGTTATCTTGATCTTCGAAGACCAAATCTTCAGAGAAACTTACGCATTCGTAATGATGTAACAAGAATGGTACGTAACTTCTTAGGGGATGAAGGATTCTTAGAGATCGAGACACCAGTTTTAGGAAAGAGTACACCAGAAGGAGCAAGAGATTATCTTGTACCAAGCCGTGTACATCCAGGAGAATTTTACGGACTTCCACAGTCACCACAGCTGTTTAAACAGCTTTTAATGTGCTCTGGATTCGACCGTTACTATCAGATCGCAAAATGTTTCCGTGACGAAGATCTACGTGCAGACCGCCAGCCAGAGTTTACACAGATCGATATGGAACTTTCATTTGTTGATGTCGATGATGTGATCGATGTAAATGAACGTCTGTTAAAGAAGATCTTCAAAGAAGTATTAGATATTGATGTACAGCTTCCTATGCTTCGCATGACTTATAAAGAAGCAATGGACCGTTTCGGATCTGATAAACCAGATATGCGTTTTGGAATGGAACTTACGAATGTATCCGATACAGTTGCCGGATGCGACTTTATGGTATTTAAAGGAGCATTAGAGAATGGTGGATCCGTAAGAGGATTAAACGCTAAAGGTTTAGGAGATCTTGGACGTAAGAAGATCGATGGATTCGTTGACTACGCCAAAGACTTCGGAGCGAAAGGACTTGCATATATTCAGTTAAAGAGCGATGGAACAGTGAAATCATCTTTCGCTAAATTCATGAAAGAAGAAGAGATGGATGCACTGATCAAAGCAATGGATGGACAGGCAGGAGACTTATTACTATTTGCCGCAGACAAAGACAAAGTTGTCTTTGATGTGCTTGGTAACTTAAGACTTCACATTGCGAAACAGTACGATATGATCGACAAATCCCAGTATAAGTTCTTATGGGTTACAGAATTCCCATTACTTGAGTGGAGCGATGAACAGAATCGTTACACAGCAATGCATCACCCATTTACGATGCCATTTGAAGAAGATCTTGAATTCATTGATGAAAGACCAGGAGATGTCCGTGCGAAAGCATACGATATCGTATTAAATGGTACAGAACTTGGTGGTGGATCAATCCGTATCCATCAGGATGATATTCAGGAGAAGATGTTTGAAGCTCTTGGATTTACAAAAGAAGATGCTTACAACCGTTTTGGATTCTTATTAGATGCATTCAAATTTGGAGTACCACCACATGCTGGTTTAGCTTATGGTCTTGACCGTCTTGTTATGTGGTTAACAGGAGAAGACAGCATTCGTGATGTCATCGCCTTCCCGAAAGTAAAAGATGCTTCCTGCCTGATGACACAGGCTCCAGGACCGGTTGATACATTACAGCTAGAAGAACTTGGAATTGAACTTTCAACACCAGAGGAGGAATAATCAGATGGAGAAAATGTTATTTAGCGGTGTTCAGTCTAACTCTGAAGTTGCACTGATCGCAATCAAAGGAATCAAAAACCAGCCAGGAATCGCAGCAAAAGTTTTTGGTGCCATTGCAGAAGAAAAAATCAACGTGGAACTGATCCTTCAGTCCATCGGACGTGGAGAGAATAAAGATATTTCTTTCGTTGTAGCACAGGATGAAGCAGATCATGCCGTTGAAACATTAAAGAAAGCATTTGATGAAGCAGATTACGAAGATATCATCAGTGATAAAGAAGTCGGAATCGTATCTATCGTCGGAGCTGGAATGATGTCTAACAGCGGAGCAGCTTCTAAGATGTTTGAAGCACTGTATAATCGTGGAATCAACATTCACTTAATCTACACATCAGAGATCAAGATCACTGTTCTGATCAAAGAAAGCCGTGTAGAACGTGCAGTAGAAGCATTAAAAGAACAGTTCCAGGAATAATCAGATAGATCAGGCAATCGAATGATCATAAGAATAAGACACAACATACGAGACACAATATTATTTTACATAAATATATAAAGGAGAAAACAATGTTTGATTTTAGCGAAGTAAAGAACTACGATCCAGAATTAGCAGAAGCAATGGAAAACGAATTAACAAGACAGAGAACAAATCTTGAGTTGATCGCATCAGAGAACCTTGTTTCCAAAGCTGTTATGGCTGCAATGGGAAGTCATTTAACAAATAAATATGCAGAGGGATATCCAGGAAAACGTTACTATGGTGGATGCCAGTATGTAGATGTGGTAGAAGATCTTGCAAGAGAACGTGCCAAAGAATTATTTGGATGCGAATATGTAAATGTACAGCCACACTCTGGAGCACAGGCAAACATGGCAGTATTCTTCGCAGTATTGAATGTCGGAGATACATACATGGGAATGAGCTTAGATCACGGTGGACATTTAACACACGGAAGCCCAGTCAACATGTCTGGTAAGAACTATCACTGCGTACCATACGGAGTTAATGATGAAGGATTCATCGATTATGATGAAGTAGAAAGAATCGCATTAGAATGCAAACCAAAGATGATCATTGCTGGTGCAAGTGCATACGCAAGAGCGATCGACTTCAAACGTTTCCGTGAGATCGCTGACAAAGTTGGGGCAGTTTTAATGGTAGATATGGCTCATATCGCAGGATTAGTAGCTGCAGGATTACACCAGAGCCCAATCCCTTATGCTCATGTAACAACAACTACAACACATAAGACATTAAGAGGACCTCGTGGTGGAATGATCATGTGCAGCAATGAAGTGAACGAAAAATACAACTTCAACAAAGCAATCTTCCCAGGAATCCAGGGTGGACCATTAATGCATGTGATCGCTGGTAAAGCTGTAGCATTCAAAGAAGCATTAGACCCATCATTCAAAGAATATATGACACAGGTTGTGAAGAATGCAGATACTCTTGCAAATGCACTGATCGAAGAAGGATTCGATATCGTATCTGGAGGAACAGACAACCACTTAATGTTAGTAGATCTTAAGAAATATGATCTGACAGGAAAAGAAGCTGAAAAAGTACTGGATTCTGTACATATCACATGTAATAAGAATACTGTACCAAACGATCCAAAATCTCCATTCGTAACATCAGGACTTCGTCTTGGAACACCAGCTGTTACAACTCGTGGACTGAAAGAAGACGATATGAAAGTGATCGCAAAAGCTATTCGTCTGACATTATTAGACAAGAAACTTGATGAAGCAAACGAATTAGTATTAGGATTAACAGAAAAATATCCACTCTATGAATAATCCATCACAGAGTCGTATTTGGAGGCAGAAATCAATATGAGGATTACAAAGAAACAAGGGGGAATCATAGGAGGTGCCGTAGCGGTTGTTTTAATAGCAGCCGCTATCGGTGTCCATGCCCATTATCAGAACCGTTGGTATCCGGGGAGTACATTTAACAAGGTTGATGTGTCAGGAATGACATACGAAGAATCAGTGAAGAAAGTAAAGAAATCCATTGATTCTTACAAGTTAAAGATCAAGGGAAGAAATAACGGACAGGAAGTGATTTCCGGTAAGGAGATCGATCTTGCATTTAAGACAGAATCACATGTAAAGGATGCTTACAAAAAGCAGCACAGCCAAAGTGTATTTTCAACGATCTTTGGTGGCAAAAAAACCAAAGTGACAGCAGTTGCATTATCAGAGCAGAAATTAAAGACCAAATTAAAACAATCCGTTTTGATCAAAGGCAGTGATACATATAAGATCACAAAACCAGTGGATGCAACGATCGTATATTCTGCAGATAAGAAATACGGTGTAATCCAGAAGGAAGATGAAGGAAATTACTTAAACCGTAAAGCATTTTATGACGCAGTAGAGAAATCCATAGAGTCTTTAAGTAACACACTGAATCTGACAGATGAAAAGAAGAATCCGGACGTCTATAAAAAGCCTGGTCTGTATCATGATGATGAAGAATTAAAACAGATGCAGACAACCTACAATGAGTATTTATTACATTTCATTCAGTGGGATATGGGCAATAATGTCAAAGAAACATTAGGTCCAGATGCGTTAAAAGACTGCATCAAAGTAAACACAAAGAGACATACTGTAAAATTAGATCAGCCTGCCGTCGAGAAATGGTTAGAAAGCTTTTGCTTAAAATACAAGACACAGGGAATCGCAAGAACATTTAAGACACATTCTGGCAAGAAGATCAAAGTCAGTGGTGGAGACTATGGATGGCGTATCGATTATGATAAAGTTATCGCACAGACAATGAAAGCGTTAAAGAAAGCACCAGAAGAATCTGCGATTAAAGCCTATGAGAAAGACCCTTCCAAGGAGAATGAACAGGCTTTACTTACAAGCTTAAAACCAGTCTACAGCCACAAAGGATATCGTATGGATTATACGAACAAGCAAAACGACTGGGATACACAAAACTACAGTGAAGTTGACCTGTCAGCACAGGAAGTTTTCGTCTACAAGAAAGGAAAACTTGTATTCAGCACAACCTGTATCACTGGAAAAGCAACACCAGATCGTATCACAAGAACCGGTGTTTATGACATCAAAGAGAAGAAACTTACAAAGACATTAACAGGTGCGGATTACAGTGTTCCAACAAGATACTGGACAAGGATCATGTGGACAGGAACCGGATATCATTACAGCAGCAGAGGAGACTGGGGAAGCTGGTCACCAACGTATTATAAGACGAATGGATCTCATGGATGTGTTAACTTAACATTATCAGATGCAAGATCTGTATATAACCTGACGAAGATCGGAGATCCTGTATTTATTCATTATTAAAAGAAAGAAAAAGAGGTTTCAATCAATGAGAAATCAATATGAAAAACAGGAAAAAGTATTATGGTATGCACAGATCATGATCTTTCTAGGTGCTTTGGCAACTTGGTTTAATCATATGGATATGCATACATTTTATACGATCAATATCATTTTATCAGTGATTTCGATCATTTCTCTGACACTGGATCGCTTTTACTTTAGTGAGAAGATCGGGCAGAAAGTGCATAATTCTTATTCTGTTGCATATGGATTACTAGTGATCTTTACGTTACTACTGGTAATTTTGTATGCGGGGATATTAAAGATCGATCTGATCATGCAAGAAGGGACAAAGATGATCTGGGCATTAACACCAGCATTGAGCCTTCTTTGGAAGACGAAATTCATCGCCTTCCGTGAATGGGATCAGCGTTAGAAGAAAGAGTTTGTTACTGAAGAACAGATTTATAAAAGGCTCTTGGCGTTATGCCGAGGGTCTTTTTAAACATTTCAGAGAAATAACTGCTGCCAGAGAAACCATACATCTTAGCGATATCTGTTATCTTTTTCTCATGTTTGATGATCTCAGACAAGCTCATATGAATACGAAGCTGATTCAGATAATCCACAGGACTTAGATGAACATTTCTTTGAAAGAGTCGGCAGCATTCACTGTTGCTAAGATGGCAGTAAGAAGCAATATCAGCAAGTGTATGCTTTTGGTCGATCGTTTTAGTAAGATATATCATTACATCTTTCATACGCTCCAAATCTCTGGATTCTTTTAAGGACAGTTCTTTGGAGAGATTCACATTATGAAAGATATAATAAAAGATCTCGTTTACAAAATGGTTGATCTTCAATTCATAACCATCAACAGGACGGTCACAGATATCATTCATTTTGCGGATCATTTCAAGGATATATTTCTGCCAAGGGACTTTTGGAACGAACGTTAAAAATCCAAAGGAAGGATGATCGACCAGAGGTTTGATATATTTTTGATATAAAGGATTATCTTCTGTCTGAAAAAGAACAGAAGGGCAGATCCGGTAGATAACAAAGCGGCAGTCATAAGACTGATATGTACAAGCGGAATGAATCTCCCCAGTGTTTAAAAAGAAACCTTCCCCAGAAGAAACCAGAAAAGCCTTCTGCCGGACACGAAATTCCATCATGCCAGAGAGAACATATATAAACTCAAATTCATCATCCCAATGAGGAAATAAAACCTGAGCAGGCATCTGTCGGATATCCAATACCTTGCGTTCAAATGAAACGGTTTTAGAAAGTGGAAGCAGTGGAAAATAAGTGATAGATGAATGGCAAATATCATAATTCATAGAAAAACCTCATAATATCAATATTGTTATAAAAAATGTCGAATTGTGTCATAATATAGTTTGATTTTACTATGATTGTTATAAAAATTCAAGAATAGAAAAGGCATTTTCACTGGAATGGCGATAAAATATCCAGTGAAAATGCCTGATAAAATGTCTGTGTTCTGTGATATTTGATAGAAAGAGCGAGTGCCTTAATAACCTAGGGATTCACCAACAAGGATTACTTTGACACGATCTTTCATCATTGCACTCTGACGTCTTGTCACAACGATCTGACTGCAGATGCAGGTATCTCCATAACAGTCACCACAACGTCCAGTCATAGAACAAGGAGTTTTCAGTCCGAGACGAAGAGTGTTTGGAGGGCTGGCAAAATTACGAACTCTCTTAATACCATCTTCCACATCATTGACAACTTTGTTCATACCAACGATCATGATCACATGTTTAGGACCATAACTTAAGCACGCAACACGGTTACCAGTTCCATCGATATTGATCAGTTCTCCGTCTAAGGTGATCGCATTAGAGCTCATCAGGAAATAATCAGATAAGACAGCCTTAGAAAAGATCTCACGCTGCTCATCAAAATTCTTTGCAACAGAACGATCGATCAGATGATAGTTTCCTTCCTTTAAGGCATCCATCAGTCCAATCTCAGAAACACTCATAGAACCACCCCAAGAAACAGAAGAACCCTCTTTGATATAACTAAGAGCCTGTTTTAGGGCGTCTTCCTTGGTTGCACAGAAAACACCATGCATATTTCTTTTTTCAAGTCCCTTGATAATTGTTTGTGCACGAAGTTTGGTTGCTTCATTTAAAAACATACTCATCATCCTTTCAGTATAAATTTTATGTGGAATCATGATTCTACAAATATGAATTCCACAAGAACTAGATTTAATTATATCATGTTTTCAATGGTTATGTTATAATATATCGTAAAACTTTTAGAAAGAGGTAATTTTTTGAAAGCACTATTTATCACAGAGAAACCAAGTGTCGCAAGAGAATTCGCAGCGGCACTGAATATAAATGCAAAAAATAGAGACGGATACATGGAAGGAGACAAGGCAGTCATCACATGGTGCGTCGGACATTTAGTTACCATGTCTTATCCAGACCAGTATGACCCTGCACTGAAGAAATGGGACTTAGAAACCATTCCATTTATTCCAGATACATTCAAATATGAAACGATCCCAGGAGTACAAAAACAGTTTGATATCGTATCTTCACTCCTTAATCGAGAAGACATTGATACGATCTACGTCTGCACTGACTCCGGACGAGAGGGAGAATACATCTACCGTCTGGTAGACCAGCAGGCCAATGTCAGCAAAGACAAGAAGAAAAAACGTGTCTGGATCGATTCCCAGACAAAAGAAGAAGTGATCCGTGGGGTAAAAGAAGCGAAAGACTTAAGTGAATACGACAACCTAGCAGCAGCCGCATACCTGCGAGCCAAAGAAGACTATCTGATGGGAATCAACTTCTCCAGAGTCCTGACACTCAAATATGGCTGGACACTCGGTAACTATTTAAATCAGAAACGAAGCTTAGTGGTAGCAGTCGGACGAGTGATGACCTGTGTTCTCGGAATGATCGTCAAGAGAGAACGAGAGATCCGTACCTTTGTGCCAACACCATTTTACAGAATCTTAGGACACTTTGATTGCCAGGGATTTGAAGTGGAAGCTGAATGGAAAGCAGTGAAAGGATCAAAGTACTTTGAGTCCAAGAAATTATATAAAGATAACGGATTCCTGGACAAGAACGATGCGCAGGAATTCATCAAATATTTAGAAGATGGAAGTAACAATGAGACGATCGTAGTATCCTCATCCAAACGACAGGAAAAGAAGAATCCGCCGTTATTATATAATCTGGCAGAACTTCAGAATGAATGTTCCAGACGATTCAAGCTAAGTCCAGATGAGACATTAAAAGTGGTCCAGGACCTATATGAAAAGAAACTGGTTACATATCCAAGAACCGATGCCAGAGTCTTATCCAGTGCGGTCGCCAAAGAGATTTATAAAAATATCGGGGGATTAAACAACTACACTCCATTATCAGGATTTGCAAATGAGATCATGCAGGACAAGAAGTATCAGGGAATCATCAAGTCGAAATACGTAGATGACAAGAAGATCACCGACCACTATGCGATCATTCCAACCGGACAGGCAGTAGGCAGTTTATCAAGGATCTCAGAGATGGGACAGAAAGTCTACGATGTGATCGCCAGAAGATTCCTAAGCATTTTTATGCCGCCAGCTGTGTACTTAAAGATCAAATTAGAGACACAGACCAAAGGCGAAGCATTCTTTGCAAACTTTAAGATGTTAAAAGACCCAGGATATTTAAAAGTCACAGGAATGGGCGGACAGAAGAAAGAAGCCCAATTAACAGAAGAACAGATCCATGCGATCTCATCTTTGAAGAAAGGTATGCCTCTTCCAGTGAAAGACTATACGATCAAAGATGGAACGACATCCGCACCAAAACGATACAACTCAGGTTCCCTGATCCTTGCGATGGAAAATGCAGGACAGCTGATCGAAGATGAAGATTTAAGAGAACAGATCAAAGGAAGCGGGATCGGAACGAGTGCGACAAGAGCAGAGATCGTAAAGAAATTAGTGTCCAATAAATACATTGCATTAAATAAAAAGACACAGATCGTAACACCGACTTTAACCGGAGAGATGATCGTCAATGTTGTCAGTGCATCCATTGGATCACTCTTAAACCCAACCTTAACCGCAAGCTGGGAAAAAGGTCTTACTTATGTGGCGGAAGGAAGTGTCACAGAAGAAGAGTATATGCAGAAGTTAGACAAGTTTGTCACCCAGAAGACAAATATTGTCAAGCAAAATAACTTCCAGTATCAGCTCAGACAATCCTTTGACCAGATCGCACCATATTATCAAAAGAAAAAATAAAATAACATTCATAAAAACACCTTCCATCACATATATTTGGATTATACCAAAATGGGGAGGTGTTTTTAAATTTATGAAAGAGGAAGAAATCTTAGGAATCCTTCCATTACATATCAGAACGATCATAAAGCAGGCAGGCATCAACTGGGACGAACTTCAGGAAATCCGCCTGCGTATTCAAAAGCCAGTCATTTTAAAATACAACGCAAAAACCTGTTATCTATCCGAACAGGGAAAGATCACAACAAGAAAAGAACAATTACATATTGTAACCTCACAAGAGATCAGACAAGCCATGGAATATATCAGCAGCTATTCGATGTATGCTTATATCGAACAGTTAAAACAAGGATTTTTAACGATCCGAGGTGGACACCGAGTTGGAATCTGCGGAACCGTTGTCATGGATCATGACAAAGTCAAAACGATCCGACATATTTCCGGGTTAAATATCCGAGTCGCACATGAAGTGAAAGGATGTGCGGACACTTTATATTCACGCTGCACCAGAATGGGAAAACTCATTCCAACGCTGATCATCTCACCACCCGGCTGTGGAAAAACAACTCTGCTTCGGGATATGATCCGAAAAATCTCTGATGAAGGACAGACCGTCGGAGTTGTCGATGAACGAAGTGAGATCGGAGCATGCTACCAAGGCGTTGCCCAAAATGATCTCGGGATTCAGACAGATGTCATGGATGCATGTGAAAAAGGACAGGGCATGAATATGCTGATCCGATCCATGGCCCCCGATGTGATCGCTGTGGACGAGATCGGAAGTAAAGAAGATGTGGAAGCCTTATTTTTCTGTGCCTACCGTGGCTGCAGCATTCTGGCAACGACCCATGGAAAGAACAAAGAATCGTTATCCAAGAATCCCTATATGCGGGAGATCATCAACAAAAAGATGTTTCAGCGCTACGTGATCTTAGAACAGCGAAACCAGCCTGGCTATATCGCACAGATCATAGATGAAAACGGGGTGGTCCTAAATTGATCAAGATATTAGGATCATTGATCGTGATCTTCGCAGGAATCGGATTTGGATTTCACAAAGCCGCAAAAGAACAAAAACGTCTGGAACAGGGAATTGCGATCAAACGAATGTTATACCTTCTGCAAGGAGAGATCCGCTATGGATTTACCCCACTTCCAGAAGCTGTTTTAAAAATATCGACAAAGACAGAGAAGGAATATCAGCCATTTCTAAAAAAGGTGGCAAAGCAGTTAGAGACACACAGTGAAGAATCCTTTGCCAAAGTATGGCAGCAAACCGCTGAGCAGAAATTAAAACAAGTGATCTATGAACCAAAGTTTTATGAAATCTTAAAAAACATGGGTGAAACGATCGGATATCTTGACCAACAGATGCAGGAGAAAACGATCCTGCTGACAATCGAACAACTCGATGACCAGATCTTCCTTATGAAAGATCAAGTAGTAAAGAACTGCAAGATGTACCGAAGCCTCGGTATATCACTAAGCGTTCTGATCGTGATCATCTTACTATAAAGCAACTACCAGACATTTTTATGACAAGGAGGGGTTATGAGTGTCAATATCATTTTTCGGATCGCAGCCGTTGGAATTCTTGTAACGATCCTTGTGCAGGTCTTAAAACATTCCGGAAGAGATGAACAGGCATTTTTGATCACACTTGCCGGATTGATCCTTGTCCTTGGCTGGGTGATCCCGTATATCTATGATCTGTTTGAAAGCGTCCAGACACTTTTTACGATATCCTAGAGATTGGAGGCGAATACTAAGATGATAAAAGTCGCAGTCTTTGGGATCGTTGCAAGTCTAATCGCCATGAAGATCAAAACGATCCGTCCAGAGATCGCAGTCGTGATCGCAGTGATCTCAAGCATTCTTCTGGCAATGTATGGACTAAAACAAATGGAGGAAATACTAACCGTGTTTGACATGATCCGGTCCTATTCAAAAATCCCACAAAGCTACTTCCAGATCCTTTTAAAACTGATCGGTATCTCCTTCATCTGCGAGTTCGCATCCAATATCTGCAAAGACGCAGGACAGGCATCGATTGCGAAGCAGATCGAGTTTGCAGGGAAATTAGCGATCCTGATCGTTGGACTTCCAGTCTTTGAATCGCTGCTTGGAACGATCCAGAAACTATTAGGAAATGGCACATGAAACAAAGAATATTCCTGCTAACCTTGCTGTTTTTACTGATCCTTACAAGAACAAATGATATTTCAGCCAAAGAAACAAAACTCAACGAAGATATGTTTACCAATGTGGAAAACACCTTAAAAGACAAAGAGATCGATCTATCTTATACACAATTAGTAAAACAGCTGATCCACGGAAATGTAAAAGGTGTTCTGCATACGATCAAAGCCAAAATGAAAGAGGGCTTTTTAAACCGTATGTTGATCCAAAAAGACCTGATCAGAGAAATCCTTCTGATCGCATTTACCGCAGCCATCTTTAAAAATCTGTCCGATTCCTTTTTTCAGCAAAGCACAGCCAATAGTGCATTTTATATTACTTATGTGATCCTATGCGGTGTCATGGTACATTCCTTTTTTTATTTAAACAAAACAGTGACGCAGCTCGTTACCTTAATGGCAGATTATATGAAAGGAATGATCATGGCATATTCACTGGCTGTTGTCTCAACTTCCGGGATCACGACATCAACGACAGTTTATGAATTTTATCTTCTGCTGATCTATGCAATGACAACCCTTACAAATGTTGTATTACTTCCGATGATCAAGATCTTATTTGTCTTAAAGATCATCAACCATATATCAAAAGAAGAACATTTTTCAAGACTATGCAAAACGCTCGAAGGTGTGATCAAGTTTTTGCTCAAAGGATTCCTAAGTGTCCTGTTAGGAGTCCAGCTGATCCAGTCGATGATCCTTCCAGCCGTTGATTCCATGAAAAATACAGTTCTCCAAAAAGGAATGAGTGCCATTCCAGGAATCGGAAGTGGTTTGAATTCAGCCATGACCATGGTCATCGGTTCGGCAGTTGTGATCAAAAACAGCATCGGAGCCGTTGGAATCCTTGTACTGATCGTAATCATCGTCCCACCAGTCATAGAAATCACAGCAGTTGTTCTTACCTATCTACTGGCAGGGATCATGATCCAGCCCATATCCGACAAAAGGATCACCGGAGCGATGGATGCAGTCATTCAAAGCGGGAAATTAATGCTTTCGATGATCTTTACGATGGCACTATTATTTATCCTGTCCGTGGCATTGATCGCATTCTCAACCAACGTTAATTATTATGTGGGGTAAGGATTATGGATTATCTGAAAATGATCATATTTTTTCTGATCTTAACAACACTGATCGATCAGCTCTGCGACAAAAGCATCTACCGTCCATACCTTCGGTTAATGACAGGATTTATGCTCATTTCCCTGATGATGCAGCCAATATCCTATTATTTATCCAACGAAGATATCGTGACACAGGCAATCTCAACAGCAGTCAATAGAGAAAATAACCCTGCATTTTTAGATGGTGCAAAAGAGGAAAAACAAAATCAGATCAAAGAACAGATCACAACGTTATTTTCACAGTACGATCTCAAAGTATTAGACGTTGACTCAAAGGTAAATGAAAAAGGAACCATTGAGAAGATCGACATCAAAACAGACAAGCTTCGTCATACAAAGAAACTAAAAACCGCAATTTCAAACTTCTATAATATGAAGGAATCTAATATAAATATAAGTGAGTAGAAGAAATATGATAGAGAGGGAAAAACTACAACATCTGATCGAAAATATCGGCATTCCAAAACTTTGCCTGATCTTACTTCTTGGCATCAGCCTGATCATCGTAAGCATTCCATCCGGGAAGACAAAGAAGAACGCACAAAGCACTGAAACCACAGCAAAAGAAGATTCTACTGATCTCTATGTGAAAAAGCAGGAGAGGCGATTGGTCAATGCATTAAAACATGTAGAAGGAGTCGGAAAAGTAAAAGTGATGATCACCGTTAATTCATCCAAAGAAGCTGTCGTAAATAAAGACAGTCCCTACGAACAAAGCAGCAGTGAAAAAGAAAAAACGGTCAAAGAAGATGAACAGACTGTCTTAGTCGAAGAAAATGGAAAGAAAGTCCCATATGTGATCAAAGAAGTAGAACCAGTCGTTGAAGGAGTGGTCGTTGTCGCCCAGGGCGGTGGGAATGATATTATAAAGAATCAGATCGTTGAAGCAGTTTCTGTGTTATTTCATATTTCATCTTATAAAGTGAAAGTCTTAAAAATGGAGGATTCCTAACAATGAAAAAAGTATTTCAGAAAAATCAGATGATCATCATGACCCTAGCGGTCGTGATTGCTGTTGCAGGGTATGTAAATTATAGTCAGAAATACGATTCGGCTGGGACGAAGAATAGTAAGACGAAGACAGTTTCAAAGAACGTGGCAAAAGAAAGTGCGGCAGCAGTAACCGATGACGTAACTGATGTTGGGGAAGCGGTACTGACGAATGCTCAGGTTAGTAATTATGTGGCGAAGGCGAAACTTGAGAGGGAGCAGACACATAGCAAGGCGAAGGATACACTGGAAGAAATTATTAAGGATCAGACGGTGAAAGATAGTGTGAAACATGATGCAGTGGATAAGTTGGCAATGTTGTCAGAGCAGATGGAGATGGAGACTGCAGCTGAGAATCTGCTGGGAGCTAAGGGATTTTTGAATAGTATTGTTACGATTACGAATGGGAAGGTGGATGTGTTGGTGAATAAGAAGGATCTGTCTAAGGTTGAGAGGAGTCAGATTGAGGATATTGTTGTTCGGAAAGTGGGGTGTCAGTTGGGGGATGTGGTGATTAGTAGTATTAAGACGGAGGAGTAGATGGAAGGGTTAATATGGAATAGATGTTTTGACTCTCTCTGGATGATATTCATTGATAAATGAATATCATCCAGAGAGAATTTTGTTTATATACAAATTCATATATTAGAGTTGTGTATTTAATTGAATTGATTCATAATATATATTATAAATGAGTTTGAATATAATGTACGTAATGACTATAGAAAATGGTGGTGAAGAGATGATATATAATGATTTACAACTAGATACAATAAATTTAGATGCTAAAAAGATTATTGCAAAATTAAAAAATAGAGAATTGGATATAACAAATATTCCAGAAGAATTTGCTTTAGATATGAAGATTGTAAGAGCTGAAAGACAACTTGGATTAAGAAAGAGTAAGCGAAGAGGATTTGATGTTATTAGACAAAAATTTTTCGTGGAAGAGGAATGGCTATGTAGAGATTGGATAAATAATTGGGGGTATGAAGAAAATAAAATTACATTTGACACCTTTGAAGAATATTATAATTTTTTAGATGGTGATATATATGAAAATGCATGTTATTATCAATATTCATTTAAAGATGTTTTTTCCAAAACATTAAAATTAAATATAAAAAAATTAAAGAGAAAGAAATGTTTTATATCTGAAAACATAGATGATTATAAAAATCCATTATTGAAAGAAGAAATGGATTTTTATATTGAATCAGAGTACCGAAAGAAGGATTTTAAACAATGGATAAGAAAATTTAATAATTGTGATACATACGAAGAATTTAAAAACGTATGTGATGAATATGAAAATTCTGAAATGAAAAGCTATGCAGAAATTATGCTTTTTCAATATGCACGTTCAAATAAGCCGGATAACAAACATTTAAATATACTGATGGAATATTTATCAAAAGATTACTATGGAGACAACATTGTACAAGGATTATGTTTAATTTATAATCCGAAAGAAGTAGCCGAAAAATATAATTATTCACAGGCAACTAAAATTGTAAATAAGAGGCATATAAACTTAATCAAAAAATTTATAGATGATTTTGAAAATAATAACAATATAGAAAAAACAGTAGTTGCTTATTTTGATAAAAAGATACATTATTTCTTTGAGGAAACAACGATTGATTGGTATGTGATTAATAGAGGTAGAAAGCAGAGACGTATAAGTCGAGTATATCAAGCTTTTGAAAATTTTAATGACTTTATTAAGCATAGAAATGGAGACTTGAGGGAATGTGATTTATCTGGTGCGTTTGATTTAAATGTGGATTTGTCAAAATATGTAATAGATGCTACGACAAAATTACCAATAGAGAGAAATCAAAAATTAAAATATGAGGTGGAAAAAACATATGAAAATGAGAAATTTTTAGTAAAAAAAACTTGGTATAATAAATATGGATATGAAGTAAAAGAAAAAACATTTGATTTTACATATTTTTTTGACTTTGTTGCTTTTTTAAAAGGAGATTTATCAGATGCAAACTTAATTTTTTGTACAGGAATGAAGAATCTTTTAGATATAAAAGATATTAATTTAAAGAACGCTAAATTGACGAGCAAGGTATGTAAATCGTTAAATATTATGTATGATAAATATATATATGATAAAAAGTTGGTACAAGAGTTTACATGTGTAGAAGATAATGAAAAGCAGACGCAGTTGGAAAAGATTGAGTCAAAGAAATATGGTATTTCAGTTGATAATATGGATGTGGAAGGAGATTATAGAATTAGTTATATTTCAGATTTACATTTACTTCATAGAATAAAACATGCTGAATGTGAATCAAAAGAAGATATATACTATTTGATTTATAAAATTGCTGATAATATAGTAAAAGAAAGTGATGAGATAATCTTGATCGGAGGAGATGTATCATCAACATTTTCAATATTTAGATTGTTTGTGAAGATACTTAGAAAAATTGCAGATCAAAGCTATGTAAAGAAAGAATTTGTATTTGTTCTTGGAAATCATGAGCTATGGAATTTTCCAGAGTTATCATTGAATCAGATTGTCGAAAAATATAGAAATTTTTTAGAAGAATATGATATGTATTTGTTACATAACGATTTAATGTATAAAGATAATAAAAATGAAACTAATATTATATCATATAATAAATTGATGCATTTTAAAGATAGTAATATTATAGAAAAATTGAAATCTTCAAGAATGGTTATATTAGGAGGACTTGCATTTTCAGGATATAATAAAAAGTTTAATGCCAATCAGGGAATATATAGAGAAACTATTGACAGGGATGTTGAAATTGTAGAGAGTAAAAAGTTTGAAAAATTATATTATAAGTTAGAAAAATTATTAGACAAGAAAAATACTATTATTTTTACGCATACACCAAAAAAAGATTGGTGTGCAAATGAAAGTTGTCATAAAAAATTTGTATATGTTAGTGGACATACACATAAGTCGATGTTTCATGATGATGGTGTGGAAAGGATATATGCAAATAATCAAATAGGATATAGGAATGAAAATCCACATTTAAAAAATTTTTTATTAAGTGGAGAGTATGATTGTTTTGATTATTATAAAGATGGAATTTATGAAATTACATCTGAGCAATATAGAGATTTTGCAAAAGGGAAAAATATAAATATGACATTTAATAGAAAAGTGTCGATATTATATATGTTAAAGAAAAAGGGATACTATTGCTTTATATATAAAACAAAAACAGGATCGTTATGTATATTAAATGGTGGGGCATCAAAAAAATTGGATAAAAAAGATATCCAATTTTATTTTGATAATATGGAATTAATGATATCTACAGTTAAGAATCCGTTGGATAAATATACAAAGTATCAACAAAGGATTTCAGATGAAATTAAGAAAATTGGTGGTAGTGGAAGAATCCATGGATGTATTATAGACATTGATTATTATAATCATGTATATGTAAATCCAATAGGATTGGAGATAGTATCTTATTGGGCATCAGATATAATTAATAAAATAGTATATCCTAATATAATATCATTGTTAAAAGAAAAGTGTCCTACATTATATTTTGATTATTTGAAAGCCATCGAGATGCAAGATGATAATAGTGTATTACTTAAGGGGCATAGAGATGAAAAAGTAGCGTTAGAACCACAGAAATATTTAGAAACGGATATTTATAGAATTTCTGTCGAAATTAAAAAAATGCAAAAATTGTATTCCAATATTCTAACAAGCTGGTATGACACAGAACAATTAAAAATAAATTCTAATAATCAGGAGATAGATATTTGTCAAAATAATAACTTATTGAAAGATAAATAAAATGATTTATAAGGGCTGTTTGTGATTTCTGAGACCGTTTCAAGTTTTGTGTTTACACAAAACTTGAAACAGTTTCTATGTTGTATTATTTTAAGAATTCATATTTGAACAATGTCGGTACGATTTCTTTATTATAGTAATCTTTAACCAGAGATTTTAACGTCCGAAGAGCGGAATGTACTTCAATGTTATTCCAAATGGTGTTACCATCATCATCTTTGTAAGATGTATCAATCTCGGCAAATATTTGATACACACCATAAGTGAGTGATGGATTATATTCGTCAGTCTGTTTTGCGGATTCTAACAATGTATTCCATTGATCGATAATGCAAAGTTCAGCATCTTCGCAAATGAGTAAATCTAGATCTTTTGATGCAACAGTTGGACCATTTGTTGTGTCCATACATAGTTCATTGCGGTAAAAACGACCATCGCTTCCAGTGAACGTACGTATATGGTTCTGCATTTCAATACAGGTAAACAATAGACATTTACGCAACCATTGATCGAGCTTTCCTGATGCGACGTCAGTATGGAACTTATCAGCTCCATCTCCAGACTTCATGACTCGAGCACGTTCTGTCCACTCACGGTTATATGTGATATATCTTCCAGTGCAGAACATAGGAAGCTTTTCAAGATAGTTATGTTTGCGAAGACAGAAACCATGACCATTGTATGCTTCGGCACGTAGTAGTTTAGTGTTCAGGTCAGGATTGTCGAAACCTGCGGTCATAGCAACAAGATAGCCAATAATGTCATCGTTGTACCGCTTTTTGGCATAAATTTTTTTAGTTTTCGACATGCACTCAGTACCATCAAATTCAACACAAATACCATCAAGGACATCGCTAGGTTCAGTACTACGGTCATAGTAGGCATCGCTCAGACGCGAGTACATACGTTTAACAGGTAGACTGCCACAGGAAACAAGCTTACCGGTCATATCGATATCATATCCATCAAGATTGAACTCAGTAATATTATCAGATTCTACACCCCAAAGAATGACTGCGACACATGCGTCGATGTTCGTATGGAAGTGCTTACGGTTCAATGCAAAGCCACTGAGAAATTTTCGATTGATAAGATGTTGTGCTTTCCAGTACTTCACTGGCGAATAGACCACGTAGCTATCAGTTGGCTGGCGAAGGTAATATTTGAATGCAGACCAAATAAATGCATTACCAAGGTCATTTGATGCTGTACCTTTAACCTCTTTCTTCATTTCAGAAACGACAAAGCTATTTTTCCATGTTGAAGACTTCTTACCAGCTCCCTTACGCTGATGTTCAACACTTGTAGTCTCTACGTATGGTGGATTCTCAAATAAGATAATCGTACAGTTTGGGTCATTCACATACTGTTTGATAACAGGATTTTGGACATATTCTTCACTTAGGGCATCGGCTCCACGCACGAGCCCGGCATTGAATGTGTCATCAGACTCAATGGGTGGGATAATATGACGGACTTTTGCTCCAAGAATCTCTTGCATGACTTTGTACTCGTAATATTCAACGGTAGACAAGATACAATGCGCTAGTTCCTCGTCTGTGAGACCTTTCTCTAAGTTTCCAGTCCCTGCACAACGGTCGATGATAACATAGTCATTTCCTGCGGGCACGCGGTCAATCGCCATACGTAGCAGTTCATGAGATTTTTCGGCATAGGCCGTCGGGGTGTAAAATGCTCCAAGATTTTTCTTCTGAAGTGTATCGTTTAGCTTGTCCATTAAATATTGGAACTTGACGTTCGTAATACCTTTGTACGGATAAATGTACTTGGCAAACACTGATGGATTGCGAATCTCGCCGATAGTTTTGTGTCTACCTGTATCGTCGCCGAGAAAGTCTTCTTTACGTGCTGTAGGTACAGCCTTGTAAAACGCTGTTGCCCAGCCAACGATGCAGTTCTCATCGATATGAATACGCGTGAATTCCGTTTCTTTTAGGCATTTAATTAGTTGTGTTGTCGAAAGTTGATCTGCACCATATATATATTTTTTATTATATCCACGACCAACAAAGCCTGTATTCGATTTTGAAGCTCCACCTGAATATACTTTTTCGATGTCATTGAGGTAGTTTGCCGATTTATAAAGATATGCTTGCTCAGCATTTAGATCGATGATAACGATGTTTGCAGGGACCGGCTTACCTTTGATACGCAGGGCTGAAAGGTATTTCACGCATTGGAACAACACTGCGTTTAAATCATTTACGCGTAACTTGAATTCCAACAGATTTCCGTTCAAAACACCGTCGTTATCGTCTGCAAGAATATCATCCAATGTGAGATTCGGATCAATAAGGGGCAGAAATGTCTTGTAAAATTCAATCTGTCCCTCACGTTCAGTATCATAATTTGCCATATATAAACTCCTCCTTATTACCAATTGTGATTTGCGATGTACTCGTCAGCGGCTAAACGAAAGAACGCGCTCAAACTCAGACCGTGAGCTTTTGCAACTGCTGTCAGACGTTCCTTATCGCTTTTTGTCATGGAAACCAGCGACGTTGCGCGAGATGTAGATGTGTCGGCTCCGTTCTTATCATGTTTTTTGTCGGCATTGATATCGAACGTGTCGAGTGCCGTCATCAAATTCTGTTTCTTAATCATATTCTGCCTCCTTGTGTTAGATATACATAACTTAACAAATATCTAATTTATATCTATTTTTAATGTCTTTTGTTCAGATGGTAACACTGTAAGCTCATTTACTTTACGATAATAATGCTATCACATTAGTTGCTTATACCAGTAGCAGAAATGTCTAATTTTATAGATAATCAATATCTAAATTATAGATATTGATTATCTATTTGTCAATATTTAATAATCTATTATGATTAGTTCATTAAAGGCCTCTATTAGGTTTGTGTTCGGAATTTAGGCACAGGACGAAATGCGTAATTTTCTAAACTATGGTGACATTACATTATGCTATAATAACATCATACCAAGAGGCAACAAGAAAGAAACCAACCATGAGCAAATTATTGCGCAGTGTTACGGAGTCCAAGGTAAAGTCTACACAGCGCAAGTCTGTTGCTATGACACGTGTGGGCAAACGGAAACTTAAATTATTGAAAATAAACAAAAACATGTTATAATCATAAATATAATTCACTATATTTACCAAAAAAATAGAATTGGAAAATACATGAAAATAAATAGGGAATTTTAATATTCAATGTGAGTATATAAAAAATGTATGTATGGCTAAAATTTTGGACGATAAGCAAAGAAAAGAGGCAGAGAGGGAAATAGAACAAAAAGAAAGAGAAACAAGAAAAAGTGTGGAGAAGACAACATCGAAAGGGCTTAATAATAGTTGATTTAATAATTACTCTTATATTGACAAGTACAATAGGGTGTTATGAATATTTAATTAGAATTCCTGTGGATTATGTTGATTCAGATTTTATAGGAAAAAATTATCAAGAAGTTGTAAGGAAATTAAAAAGATCAGGATTTAAATATATTATGGAAGAGCCTGTCAAAGATTTGTCTATAAATGATATAAAAAAAGATAATTTTGGTATTAGATGTAAAAATAGGTTGGAAAGATTCTTTTAAGAAGAATTCAAAATATCCATCTAAATGAGAGGGTTAATAAATGAAAACAGTTAGAGTTGCTGCTGCAGTTATTTGTGATTCGGTAAAAGAAAAGCATAAAATATTTGCTGTGGCAAGGGGCTACGGAGAATTTAAAGATCTATGGGAATTCCCAGGTGGAAAAATAGAAGAAGGAGAAACACCGGAGCAGGCATTAAAACGTGAAATTGAAGAAGAATTGGATATGAAAATCGAAGTATATGATTTGATTGATACTATTGAATATGATTATCCTAAGTTTCATATTTCAATGGACTTTTTTTGGTGTGAGACAATAACTGGTAAGCTGGTTCTGAAGAAGGCAGAAGCAGCTAGGTGGTTAAGCAAAGATGAACTAGATTCTGTTCAATGGTTATCGATAAATTTAACATTAATAGAGAAAATTCGCATTGAAATGAATGCAAATAAGGAAATTATTTCAACTGAAGAAACAGAAAAATTAGAGGAAAAAATTGTTTTAGATAGTAGAAGTAACAAAATTCTTAAAATCCATGAAGGAATGACAAATATTGATTTTGCTAGTGCCGTTGATAGATTGGCACAATATGTTAACATTGCAGAAATTGTATCTACAATAGAAAAAGGTGTGGAATATGTAGTTCAAATACCAATACAGTATCAAAAGCAATACGAAACAGGTGAGTATTTTATTAATCAGAATAAAACAACTGGAATAGAATGGCCCACATTAATGAGAAAGGCTGAAACTGGACAGTATAGATTTGTAGATAATTTGCCAATTGAGCAAGAAGAATTTATACGGGGTAATCCTTTCCAAGATATTTGCAATAGTTATCATAATATATGTATGCAACAGCAAATGGCTCAGTTATCAGAAAGAATAGAAGAAACTTACCAGACAGTTGAAATGATTGAACGTGGACAGCAAGATGATAGAGTAGCATTTATTGAAGCGGGAAGAAAAGAAATAATGCTTGCGTTGACATTACAAGATGAAAATGATAAGAATGAGCAGATGCGGTTAGGAATCCACAATTTACTTTTAGGTCGGGAGCAAATTGGTAAAGCAATGGCTCGACGAATAGAGAATTTTGAACCTTTGCCAGAGAGTAGAGTGGTGCTCTTTTTAAATACATTGGCTCATAGCAACTATCAGAATAAAAAGGATGATGAAATTGAAAATATTCAGGAATGTTATGAAATGTATTTGCAAGCTACAAAGATGATTGCAGGAACATATGCATATAAAGGTGAAATGACTGCTGTTGAACAGACATTTGAAGATGGCATAGCTTTTTTAGATGATATAGATTTTGGTAAACTTAAGTCAATAGAGTTAGCACACAGGGGTGTTGATCTTGATGATATGTTTTATAATCATGCATTATGGTATATGGAAATTGAAAAGAAACAATTTTTAGAAAGTGGCAAATTGTATGATTATGTTGCAGTTGAAGTTACTGGTGATAGGTTATTGGAGGTGTTGTCAGATGGAAGAGAGATTTCAAAAGAAAAAGTTGAATAGATATGATCATAAGAAAATGGAAAATGTTGCCAAGTATGTAAAAAAAGGTGGAGTTATTTTAGGTGCACTCACAACATGCGTAATTGTTGGAAAAAAGAATGGTTCTAAATTATCAGAATGGCTAAGAATATAATTACAGATGAGATAATATATTGTAGAGTAAATTCGTATTAGGAGTTGAGAGTGTGAGTATATATGAATTATTGAATCAAATTATTGTAGATAAAAAATATACATTATTATCTAGTTTGTTTACGGATGCTGACAAGAAAAAATTACCTGAAGAAGAAAGATATATTTTTGATTTAGTAAAAAATATATCTTCATTAGGCATGAAAATTGATAATAATGGAATAGAATTCCATCCTATGCTTGTAATGGCAGATGGTAGACGTGCTTTTTCAATTGAAGATATATCCGAAGATGATTATTTAAAATTGCAGAATTTGGAATTAGAGAAATTACCATTAATTTTGCGTGCACGAATTGCTGATATATTGTGGGTAAATAAAAAAGAATTTGTTGCTGCAAAAATTGCGGCCAATACATATTGGAAATTATTTATTCTTTGGTATGAAGCTAATGAAAATATTGCTTCACTTGATATGATACGAAGAGCTGTATGTATTTCAGTGCAAACAAAACAAGATACATTATATAATGAAATACAAGAGTGGCTTAATAATTTTATTAAGAGTAATACTGCAAGTAGTGATGGGTTTTTCTTGCTGCGAATAATAGAGTTGTTTTTTTATCAAAAAGGATTCGATGTATCTATATTTTTAAAAGTGTTAGATGATTTGATCAATGATAGTGATAATAACGTTATTAAAGTTGAACAAGCCTATGAATTAAAGATACAGTGCTTATCTAAATTAAAAAGAAATGACGAAGCGAAACAAAATAAAATAATGTGGGCAAATTATTATGTAGATTTTGCTGAGAAGATATTTCAGAATAATATTCAAGATGCATTAAGGGCAGTTAATTATTATCAAAAAGGGATAATGTTATATCGAGATAATGGAGAAACTCAAAAAGCAGAAAATACACATAGAAGATTAGTTGAAATACAGAAAGAAATTCCTAAAATAATGGTACCATTTACCAAGGAAATTGATATAAAAGGTGTTATTGAAAATCTTAAAATCAATATGGATGGATTAACTTTTGAGGAAAGTATCCTTAGGTTAACACAAATGCTTGTATTTGAGAAGTATGAAGATATTAAAGAACGTGTGATAAAAAGATATAATGAAAATCCTATAGCTCATTTATTTGAAAAAAAATTAATTAATGCTGAGGGACAAACAGTGTTAGTATTGCCACCATTAGATATTCATAACCCAGAAAAAAATTTAAAATTTTTGGAATTGCATATGTATCAAAATGCGTTAGAACAACAAAAAATTTTAGGGGATATTTGGATTAAAAATGCATTGTCTTTATTGAGGGAAAAGTTTGTTATTGATGACTCAAAGATGAAATTTTTAGTGAAAGACAATTTGATTATTCCAGATGGAAGAGAACGCATATTTCAAAGTGGATTGTACATGTTTATAAATGGGGATTATTATGAAGCAATTCATATTCTTGCACCACAAGTAGAAAAACTTTTTAGAAACATTGCTCGAGAGGTGGGTGGCTTGACAATAACATTAGAAAGTGATGGTTCATCTCTGGAAAAGGTATTAAGTTCTGTTTTTTCTTTACCTGAAATGTTAGATTGTTATGATAATGATATTTTATTTACATTTAGAGGTTTACTAAATGAACGAGCAGGTGCTAATATAAGAAATGAAATTGCACATGGTATTATGGATGAATATACTTGCTCTACAGGTGCTTGTTTATATTTTGGAGTAGCAGTTATAAAGTTACTTTCGTTAACTTCTCATTCTTGCTATCAGATTTTTAAAAATAGTGAGAAGTTAAAACATTTTGAGATGCCGAGTAAGGATGCGTTCAAAGTAATTCGTTAAAAATTTTCACAACATTTTTGTCAAAATAATAGTTAAACAATAATATATAAGGGGAATGAAATACAGTTATGGATAAGAAATTAGTTGAAGATGCATATAGAAAATTAAAAGGAAGTGTATATTTAGATAAAACAGTACCGTTTTTAAGAATGCGAATAGCAGAATATGAGGAATACAATATAGATGAAAAATTGACAGATCTTTATGAGGCAATTCAAGAGGAAAATAAATGGATAAATTATGAAAATAAAATCTTGAAATCTATAAAAGTATTAACATTCCCTAAGAAAATAAGAAATAAAAATGAGATAGAAGACACTAAGTCCATTGTAATCTCTAATATAAACGGTGAGGATATAGAAATAGAAAAATATAATAATTTTATAGATATGTCAGTGGATGGTCATATACTAGGAATATTGTGGATACTAAAAATAGGATATAAAATAGATGAGAAATTATATGAAAATTGCTATGGGAATCGATTAAATGAAAATTTAATGTTTGATGGACAAAAAACAACAGCATCTCCTAATTTATTTAAACCATATTTTAATCAATATGAAAGTTGGAGAAATAATGGATTAAATTTAGCTAGAGAAAAGGCAGGAACAAAAAGTTTAATAATAACAATGTTAGAGTTAACCAGATATTATTACATTGTAGAAATTACAGAGAAAATATATGACAAAATGACAGTAGATTTTTGCAAGGATATAGATGATCTAGATATTATAAAAAGATTGAATAGGTTTGTTTATAAAGTTTTTGAAACATATTCAAAGAAATGTGGATATAAAAATGCTAATATTTTACCAATAGGATTTCTACCAGCTAATATTATAGCAAATCAATATTTGAAAGATGTAGATCTTATGATTGATAAAGTTTCAGATATTTCATATTATGGTCGCTATGTTGATGACATGTTGTTATTAATGGAAATTCCAGATGATGAGGCTCCTAAATTAAAGAAACAAATTCTAAAAAAGGGGAATCAATATATTTTTGATTATATGATAAAAAAACTAAGCAAAGAAAATATATTGGGAAAGAATGAAGATGAAACTTTTTATCTTAAAAATTATGAAAAACTAGTATTTCAAGGAGAAAAGTTTCGATTTTTTTATATAGATAAAGATGGCTATGATACAATTATTGATAAAATACATAATGATATTTGCAAAAATACGAGTGAATTTAATTATATTCCAGAAACGGCAGTAGAAGATTTCGGAACAGAGATTCTTAAAATTGAAAGAGATGATAGTGTTAATAAATTAAGATCAATTAACAAAACAACTATTGACAAGTATGCTATGTCAAAGATATTAGGCAAAAATATTTTGATGTCTAAATTTACAGAAAGAAAAATTGTAGAAAAATTCACAAAGAGTTTAGAACAAATATTAGACTATAAAGAGACATTGAATAATTATACGTTATGGGAAAGTATTCTTAATTATTATGTAATCAATAAATATAGTAAAGGCATAGTGCATTTGTCTCAAGTTGTATTTCAAGCAATTAATCATATGGATGAAAACACCAATAAATCTGAAGAATATGAGTACTTAAAAAGTAACGAAATTGAAAATGTGGGGGACTCTTTAATATATTATTATTTGTCTTGTTTGACAAGATCAACAGCAATATTTTGGGGAGAAGATGTTGATCATGCAATAGCAGAAACGAGTATTATATTTCAAGGTTGTGAGAAATATAAAAAATATGATAATTTATACAATATAGATGTTATAGAAAAAATTCGAGAATTATATTGTAGATCGAGAATGATTAACAAATCGTTATTGCCTATTAATATAGAAAATTTCATGGAAGAAATTCAGCCGAATGTTTCAGTGGAAGATAATAAGAATTTTTTACCATTAACTCAATATATGGAATATGGTTTAAAGAATCCATATATAAAAAATAATCGAAAATATGCACCCTATATACTAAGTCCATTTGAAATTTTATTTGGTGAGTTACTTAGATCAATTAAAAATGGAAATAGAACTTTATATTCAGATCAAGAATGTGTGGAAATCTTGTATGGAAAATATGCAGAAAATTTTGGAGAGAATAAAGGAACTATTTTGGAGAGATATATTTCAGTACAATCTTTTGAAAATGAACATTCTTTAATAAAGATTAAGAGTAAATCAAAAAAAGAAATGCATATTGCAGTTGCTAATGTGAAAATGAATGGAGACGATATTGCAGATATATTAAATGACAAAACAAGAGATGTTTCAAATAGATGTAAAGAAATAGGGCGAATCTTAAATGAAGCAATACGCAATCATGTAGATTTATTGGTTTTTCCTGAAGCATATATTCCATTGGAATATTTGGAGATATTGCAAAAGAAATCGGCAAAACATAATATGGTGATAATAGGTGGAATTGAACATATAAAACATGAACATCTAGTGTATAATTTAACAACTACAATTTTACCTATAAAAATTAGTGAGACATCATATGCAGTGCCATTTTTTCATCAAAAAAAATATTTTTCACCACGGGAGTTAAAGGATGTAGAAAAGGTAAGATGTGAACCGGCTAAAGGACAGAAGCATACATTGTTTGAATGGAATGGTATAAAATTTGTAACGTATTGTTGTTATGAATTAACATCAATAAAATTAAGACAGACTTTTCAAGGGCAGGCAGATATTTTGTGTGGAGTAGAATGGAATAAAGATACACATTATTTTGGAAATATTATGGAAGCATTAAGTAGAGATATGTATTGCTATTGTGTACAAGCTAATATGTCAGAATATGGGGATAGTAGAATTGTACAACCGACAAAAAAAGATTATGCAAATATTCTAAGAGTAAATGGTGGAGAAAATGCTTCGGTATTGATTGGTACGGTTGATATAGAAAGATTAAGAAAATGTAGAAAAGGTTTGGAAATTAGTGGACCATTTAAACCACTACCTGCGGGATGGGGTGAAATTTAGGGTAAAAAGATTTGGAATATACTTAAATATACGCAAGGGTTACGAATTCATGAAATTTATAAAAGTTTCAAAGAATAATTACAAAGGTGGTGAATAACAATGTTCAATAAAATTCGATTAAAACAAGTACTGGCAGAATACAAAAAAGTTTTTGTTCAGCAACAATGGCCGAACGAAAAATACAAATGGGAAGCTGTACAATGCTTCCAGAATAATTGGGATATTAATTCACCTGATTTTGCACAGATGCTTAAGAAATCTCTGGATCAGGTTGGTAATTTGCTTACATCTGCGAATAACTTTCCAGCAGGAATGATTACTGGTTTTGCAGAGACCGCACCAGAAGAGGTACGTTCCATGTATATGGAACTATATGACGAGAGTAAGGATTTATGTGAAAGAATTGCTAACTTTAAAAACAGATCAAATGAGTTATTAGAACGCTACGGAAATGGAGCTGCGCAGCACTATCAGTATGAAAATGCGATCATGGCATATTTGTGGCTGCGCTATCCAGACAAATATTATATCTATAAATTCAGTGAAGTAAAAGCTGTCTCATCGGAACTTGAAAGTGACTATCGGTTTAAGAAAGGTGCTTATGTAGATAATATTAGAAATTTCATGGCATTATATGATGAGATATGTGCAGAATTACAGCAGGACGATAAGCTTAGAAATCTGCTTAATTCTCAGATCACGTCGACTTGTTATGCGGATCCTGAATTACGGACACTTACAATAGATGTTGGATTTTTCATTTTTCGTTATTGGAACAAGAAAGATTCAACAAATGAGCCTCTTTATGCACAGCCTCAAGAAGATGATGGACAGCAATACTGGTTCTTGAATGCAAATCCAAAAATGTGGAGTATGTCCAGTATGCCAGTGGGAGAAGTTCAGAATTATACGTTGTTTAATGACAATGGAAATAAGCGTAGAATCTTCCAAAACTTCCTTGATGCGAAGGCGGGAGATATGGTGATCGGATATGAGTCTACTCCGGTGAAACAAATTGTAGCTATATTTCGTGTAAATGCAGAGCAGGATGGAGAGAGAATATATTTTGAAAAGTTAGAAGGACTCTCATCACCAATTGATTTTACAACATTGAAAGCCTGTCCTGAACTGGAAAAAATGGAATATTTCAGTATCATTCAGGGGAGTTTATTTAAATTAACAAAGGATGAATACGAATTTATTATTGATTTGATCCGTGAAGAAAATCCAGTGCCAACAGCTGAGAAAAATAAAGATGAGTATTCGAAAGAAAAATTCTTAGATCAGGTTTACATGACAGAAGCAAAATATGATCGTCTCGTAGCTGTTCTGACAAGGAAGAAAAACATCATTTTACAAGGAGCACCTGGTGTTGGAAAGACTTATGCAGCTAAGCGTCTGGCTTATTCAATGATGGGAGAGAAAGATGACGACCGCATTGAATTTGTACAGTTTCATCAAAATTATTCCTATGAAGATTTTATGATGGGGTATAAGCCAGTCGAGGATGGATTTGAACTGAAATATGGAATTTTTTATAGATTCTGTCAGAAAGCAGCGAACCATCCAGATAAAGATTATTTCTTTATCATTGATGAGATTAACCGAGGCAATATGAGTAAAATCTTTGGCGAATTATTGATGTTGATTGAGGCTGACTATCGAGAGACAAAGACAACATTAGCCTATAATGGTCTCAGCTTTTCCGTTCCAAAACGTTTACATATCATTGGTATGATGAACACGGCTGATAGAAGTTTGGCAATGATTGATTATGCACTTCGCCGCCGATTTAGCTTCTTTGATATGGATCCAGGATTTGATTCGGAAGGATTTATTAAATATCAGGAAGCATTTGCAAATGACACATTCAATACGTTGATTGACCGCATTAAGGAACTAAACAGAGAAATTGCAAATGACAAATCTCTAGGGAAAGGATTCTGTATTGGACATAGTTATTTTTGTAATACGAAAGAATGTACGGATGAGTGGATGCAAGATGTAGTTGATTTTGATATATTGCCAATGTTAGCAGAGTATTGGTTTGATGATACAGATAAACTACAGCGTTGGGAGAATATTTTGCATGAGGTATTTCAATGACAAAGGACAAGAGTATTCTGATCAATAATATTTACCATATGCTTTCCTATGCTTTTCAGACACTGAAGCAAGAGACATATGATGATGTTGCAGTAGAATCTTTTGACGAGATGTATAATCTGTTGGCTGCAATCCTAGCCAAGGGCATAGGGATGCAGTTGAAGCAGGGACTTTACAGAGAATATATAAGCCATCAAGAAGATCTGACGGTTATGCGTGGTAAAATTAATATGCCAGGTACAATTAAAAATAAACTGCTGCATAAACAAGTACTTACCTGTGATTTTGATGAGCTTTCAGAAAATAACATGTTGAATCAAATCTTGAAAACAACAGTCATGCTTCTTTTGCGAAACGGCAAAGTAAAAGCAAAATACAAAGATGATCTGAAGAAGAAAATGTTGTATTTTTCGAATGTAGATTCTATAGAACCGACAGAAATTAAATGGTCATCGATTTGTTTTCAGCGTAATAATCAAACATATAGAATGTTAATTAGCATTTGTCAGTTGATGATTGAAGGAATGCTGATCACAACAGATGCAGGTAACTATAGATTAGCATCCTTTGTAGACGAGCAGCGTATGTGCAGGCTGTATGAAAAATTTATTCTGGAATATTACAGCAGACATTATCCAGAATTGTCTGTTAGTGCATCGCAGATTCCGTGGGCACTAGACGATGGTGTTGGAACGATGCTGCCGGTTATGCAAACTGATATTCACTTGCAACGTGGCAATACAGTGCTTATCATTGATGCGAAATATTACAGTCACACTACACAGGTTCATTTTGATAAACATAAGCTTCATTCAAACAATTTGTATCAGATTTTTACCTATGTAAAAAATCGAAGCTATCAATTTGGAGAAGAAGATAATACAGTTTCAGGAATGCTTCTTTATGCTAAGACAGAAGAAGAAATCCAGCCTGATAATGTGTATCAGATGCATGGCAGTCAGATAAGTGTTAAGACACTTGATCTAAATTTGCCGTTTGTAGAGATTGCAGCACAGATGGATAGGATTGTTGAGTCTCATTTTACTGGTGTAATAAAAGCTGATTAGATGAGAAAGCTGTTTTGTAACTTAAGCATTCCTGAGTTTGGACCTTGTGAAATCTGAATACAAAGATGAAGTCAAAAAGTTGCAAAATGCAGGCTGTAGCGCTTAATGATGAATGAGATAAAGAAACTAGAGCATATCTAAATGGAGGATTTTAACCAGCATGAACATACAAATATTTGGAACAAAAAAATGCAACGAAACAAAGAAAGCAGAACGTTTTTTCAAAGAACGTGGAATCAAATATCAGTTTGTTGATATGAAGAAAAAAGGCATGAGCAAAGGCGAATTCAATTCAGTAGCTCAGGCAAATGGTGGTTTAGATCATATGATCAATTGGGAAGGCAAAGATCAGAACTTGCTTGCACTGATCAAATATATTGCCAATGAAGATAAACTTGAAAAAGTATTAGAAAATCCACAAGTCATCAAGACACCAGTTGTTCGAAATGGAAAGCAATCAACACTAGGATATCAACCAGATGTTTGGAAAAAGTGGAATTGATTATTTGAGAAATTTTAAAAGGAAGAAGTGATAAGTATGATAAAATTTAAACTAAAAAAAGAGCAAATTGAATTTCTTAAAAAGACGTATCCTGATAATAAGCTGATTCAGAGAGTTTTGAGCTTTGAGAAAGAAGGAATTTTCGAAATGGATGATGAGAATACATATATTGATTTCATGGATTATTTGGACGATGAGTCTGTAGCTTGGATGGATGAAAATTATGATGCTACACCACAAACAATTATGTTAGAATCAATAAGAGATGATATTTTTTGTCAGACTAATTAGAAGAGAAAATGGACATTGAAAATTACTTTCGGAAAAATAAAACAAGACCTTATAGTCATAACAGGCTATAAGATCTTATTACAGGAGAAAATGGATGACGACTTAATCATCATCACAAGGTAAAAACGGTGGTCGGAAGTGGTACAATTCTTCATAAGATTCAAGCTCGGCTTGTGTTCTTGGAACAATCTGGATCAATCCAGTACAATCCGTGGTAGAACAAATATTGCACATTTCGAAGATATTTTCATCAATTTCTTCGTTTGTAAGTTCTCGTTTCTTCTTCTTATTCATGCATTGAAACCTCCTCGTTTCTTAGTATGTGATGATTTAAGAAAAATATTTTGTAAAATAAATCCAATAAAAGCAAAAAAGGAGATAGGAACAATGTATTATGTACCAGATGAAAGCAGAGAAAAGGCTGTCCATCTTAAACAGAATGGAAGCCTTTTCCGATAATCTCACTTGTATTAGAAATTAAAAGAAAAGCTTTTGGATCATGTTCTTTGATAAAGTTTCGAAGTTTCACTGCTTGTGAAGGACTAAGAACCGTCAGGATAATATATTTATCATCCCCTGTAAAGGCTCCGGTCGCATTTACAATGGTTGCTCCGCGCTGTAGATCATTTTGGATAAAATCACAAATACATGTTGCATTGGAAGTTACAACATGAAAATATTTAGAACGGTTAAAACTTTCAATAAAGTTGTCGATCAACGCAGAACGCATGATCAGACCAAACAAAGAATAAAGTCCTGTTTTAACGTTAAACACTAGAAATCCTGCGAGAGTAAAGATAAGATCAGAGATCATTAAGCCCTTTCCGATATCTACACTAGTATATTTTTTAAGAATCATAGCGATAACATCTGTACCACCACTAGAAGCTCCAATATTAAATAAGATTGCTGAACCAAGCGCTGGCAATAAGATTGCAAAGATCAACTCTAATAATGGCTCATTGGTAAGTGGATGACTCATAGGATAAATTCGCTCTAAAAGAGATAAACTTACAGATAAAAGAATCGTGCTGTAAGCTGTTTTTTCAGCAAAGCTTTTACCCAAGACGATCCATCCAATGATCAGCAATAAAATATTCACAACAAAAGAAAAATCACTGGCAGAAATAGGAAGGAATTTTGCAACTAAAACGGCAATACCTGTGATACCACCAAATGTGAAATTGTTTGTAAATTTAAAGAAGTAAATTCCGACAGCCATAATGAGTGTGCTGATTGTAAGTAAGGAAAAATTTTTAAGTTTTAATTTCATAATACTACCTTCTTTGATGATTGTTTCATTTATAATGATTTCATAATTCAATCATTTATTTTAGCATGAATATTCTATTTTTCAAGAAATTCGGTGGAAATAGTGAGAAAGAACGTATTATAATTTTTGTTATGGAATCTTGCGACAAAATGGATTGGTGCAATCAAGACAAGTATCTATATTTACGTATCCCCTGTTATAACTGTAATACTTTCAGTGTTGATTTTACATGAAAAAATAACAGTGATTTCTATCATTGGAACTGTATTAATCCTTATTGGGCTTGTGATCTCACAAAAAAACTAAGACAACAGACCAGATTAGATGTATAATATGTGATAATAAAGCAAAAAAGGAGATAGGAACAATGTATTATGTACCAGATGGAACAAAAAAATGCGGATATTATGAATGCAAAAAATGTGGGAATAGATTTCTCTCATTACAAACGATGGAAAAGATTCCATGTCCAGACTGTGAGGCAGAGATTGACTATGAGATTGGACCAGATGAAAGTATGGAAGATATTTTAGATACTGCGCAGTTACTTCAGAAAATCGAGGGTGAAGAAGAAGTCGAAAAGATGGATGCTTTACTAAGCCTTGCTATCACGGGTGGAGACTGCAATTGGATTTAAAAATGTATTTTCTAAAAGACTCAGGGACCATGGACTTCTGGGTCTTTTAGATTGCTGCAATAATTGAAACAGGAAGGCAGGAATATCAATTTATGAACGATACACAAGACAACAAATGGGACAAACTATTGCACATCAAAACCATGGGCAGAGACGACTCTCAATCCGATCAATACCGCTATCCATACGAACCAACTCCATATTCTGTACTGCAACGATTAGCAAATACAGGACTTATAAGGAAGAACAATATGCTCTTAGATTATGGCTGTGGTAAAGGAAGGGTAGACTTTTTCTTATCCTACCAGACAAGATGCCGTTGCCTCGGAGTTGAATATGACGAACGCATTTATGAGAAAGTAATGGAAAATAAGAAAGAAGCCGTATCGAAAGAGAGGGTATCATTTTCATTAGCGAATGCAGAAGAATTTCAACTCCCAGAACAGATAGACCGCATCTATTTTTTTAATCCATTTTCCGTAGAGATTTTGAGAAAAGTGATGGCAAGGATCATGGAATCATACTATGAACATCCAAGACAGATTTTATGTTTCTTCTATTATCCATCTGACGAATATCTTACATATCTGATGACGGTGGATGAGATGATGTTTACCGATGAAATTGATTGTTCCGATTTGTTTGGTGGAAATAGTGAGAGAGAACGCATTATGATTTTTGAGATGGGGCAGTAGACAGACTCAGACCATCTAAATATTTGATACCAATATTAGAAAATTTATATATTTCTACAGAAGAATTTTTAAAGGAAATAAAGGAGGTAAAAATAAAATGATAAAAGACATAATGAAAGATCCACTGTTTCTAGCACAGAAATCAACAGATGCAACAAAAGCAGATCAGCAGGTAGTAGTTGATCTGTTAGACACACTAAGAGCTAATTTAGATCATTGTGTTGGAATGGCAGCAAATATGATCGGCGTTAAAAAGAACATTATCGTAGTAGCAGTTGGGCCATTTCAGTTTGCAATGATCAATCCGAAGATCACAAAGAAATCAGGCATATTTGAGACAGAAGAAGGATGTTTATCTTTGGATGGAGTAAGACCTTGTAAGAGATATAAGGAGATAGAAGTAGATTATCTGGACCAGGATTTTAAAGAGCAGCATGGGAAATATTCTGGATGGACAGCACAGATCATACAGCATGAAATTGATCATTGCAAGGGGATTGTGATATGATTGAATTACAAACAATGAATGAAATACCAATTTATACGATCATAAAAATAGAAGCAGAAGAAGCAGAAATTCCAATGTTAACTTTTTATGTAAAAGAAGATTCTATGGATGAACCAGAAGAGATTTCAATGGAAGAATTAACAGCTTATGACAGGAATCTAGGGATTGGAGATCAGGTAATAATCGGTCCAGATGAAACTTTGTTTCCGCTAGATATGGCAGAGAATCTTGGAATGTTTGACGAAATCGATCCGTTAAGCCAGATATCAGAAACAGATCCCAGACACTGGCAGATGGAATGGATGGATAATTATATGGACGCGTTAGAAGAACTGGAGGATTCTACAACTAGGGAATAAGCCAAAATTCATAAAAATAAATCCATTAAAAGCAGATAAATTTATGGAGATGAATGTATTTATGCAGAAATTACAGATAAGACAGAAAGCATGTTATATAGAGCAAAATGGTTCCGGTGGTCCGATCATTTTATGGGGAATGTACCCTCATCGTGGAAATGAAATAGCACATATGTGGGATTGTCTGATGGAGACAGTCAATGATCAGGATTTTCTTTTCTGTGCATTTCAGGTAAAAGATTGGAATGGTGATTTTTCTCCATGGAAGTCACCTGCTGCCTTCGGAGATGATGATTTCAAAGGAAATGGTCCAAAGACTTTACAATGGTTAATGAATGATTTGATTCCGAAATTAAAAGCAGATTACGGGGTAGACAGAGAAATTTATCTGATCGGATATTCCCTTGCAGGATTGTTTGCTTTATGGACAGCATATGAAACGGATATCTTCTCAGCAATTGCAAGCTGCTCCGGTTCTTTATGGTTCGAACAATGGGATGAATATGTGTTGCATCATCAAATAAAGCATGAAAGCAATATCTACTTAAGCCTTGGAGGAAAAGAAGAAAAAACAAAGAATCCGGTCATGGCAAGAGTTGGAGATCGAACTAGAACACAGGAACAAATTTTGCGCAATGATCCTAAGGTAAAGCATACAACATTAGAATTTAACAGCGGCGGGCATTTTGCTGATGCCCAAAAGAGATTAGCGAAAGCTGTCAAATGGTTATTAGAATGTACTTAAGAGAGGCTTCCAATGAACAACAAAACCATAAACTATTATAATAAATACACAAAATCATTCATACAAACAACAAGATCCGTAGACTTTACAAACATACAAAATAAATTTTTATCTTATCTTCCATCGGGCGCATCCATCTTAGATTTTGGGTGCGGTTCCGGACGCGATACAAAATATTTTCTAAAGCGAAACTATAACGTAACGGCGATTGACGGATCCGAAGAGATTTGTAAGGAAGCCTCAAAATATACAGGAATCAAAGTAAAACAAATGTTGTTTGAAGAATTAAATGACCAGAATATTTATGATGGAATCTGGGCATGTGCATCAATCCTTCATTTATCAAAAAATGATCTTTTTCTTGTATTTCATAAGATGAACAAAGCATTAAAAGAAAATGGAATCATTTATACATCATTTAAGTATGGTGAATTCGAAGGGGAGAGAAATGGGCGTTATTTTACGGATTTTACAGAAGATTCATTGAAAGAATTTATCTTGCAGATCCCTCAATTACAGATCAAAGAAATATGGACAACAGGAGATGTCAGAGAAGGACGAGGTGATGAACGATGGTTGAATATCCTGATTTGCAAGGGAAAAACATCCTAGAAATTGAGCCAAAATATTATAACAATCTAAATATCGATGGATTTTCTAAAATGATGAAAAGTCCATCCTATTGCTATAAATTTTATTGGCTGGAAGCGATCATACAGTTAATCTCTGAGGGAAAAACAGAATCGACATTTGATGAAATCATAGATGAGATGATCACAAATGCATGGTATTCTGTAAGAGAGTTCCATATTCACTTAAGTGGAATGCCACTGGACGGGCAGATCAAGGATGGATTAGAGAGAGCAGTCCTTTTGCTAACAGAGCTTAGTGAATTATCAGCGAATGCTTCGAAAGTAGAGATTAAAAATGCGATCAAGCAGTATAACAAGGAATTAAAAACGACGAAAGAACAGCTGACTCATATGGTTCCATACCGAGCATTAGCAGGCTTTTTTACGAGGAGTAATAAAAAAGTAAATTGGAATAGTGCAAATCGCATGACAGCGTATATTCAGAAATTTAATAAAGAAGTCTTAACTCTTCCATACATATTAGGAACAAGCAGCAAGTTAAAAAAAGAAGTATATTTCCAACAAGACTGGATCAAGATGATCCAAGATCATACAGTCAATATTTTGGGTTGGATTCAATACGAAAAAGTAAAATGGCTGCAGAACAATAATCCAGAAGTTCCCGGTCTGGTATATAAATTAACCCCAACAGAAGAAAAGGTGCGAAAGCTTAAAAAAGTAAGAGATCTCTGGCAAGATATCATGGAAGTTCAAGAAATCAGAGATGTCTTTACTGGACAACCTATGGAAGGAAAATACGATATTGATCATTTTATTCCATGGTCATTTGTTATGAATGATGAACTTTGGAATCTGATGCCGATGGATGCATCACTAAATTCATCCAAGAGTAATCGATTACCAAAATGGAATCCGTTTTTTCAGAATTTTGCACAAAATCAATATCTGATGTATCAAATGATTTATGATGATATGAGAATCTATCTGGGCAGGACAAGAATTATATCGAAAAGGTAATTCAAAAGAGATGTTTTATAATATACTTGAAAAGAATATGATACCCGTATATGATTCCGCACGTCGACAGGGGCTATGAAATATGGGATTATTCATAAGAATTTTAAAAGGGCAGAAGAATATGTGGTTAGAAAAGCAAAGAAAATATCCGAAGAATATATGTAGTAGATTAATGCTAGCTATTTTGTTACTCGCAAGTGTCATAACACTTACAGCATGTAGATCATCAAATATAAAAGAAACAACAAAACAAACAGATCATAAGACAAAAAAGTGGGAACCATTGGTGATAACAAAGCGAGAAAAAGCTCAGGCACAAAAAGAAGTTAAGCAAATTTCAGACATTTGTCAAAACATAAAAATCAATGAGAATAAAGTTACAAAAAAAGACTTACAAACATTATATGATACATTAACATCCAAAGGTTATCCTGTTGCCCAGATTGGGGAAGAAAAACATAGTACAAAAAATGCACCAGTAAAATTCAAACCATCCAAGACAAGTCATGGTGAGAAATTGAAAACATTTTATGAAAAAACAAAAGCTGGAAAACCAACAACGATAACATTGTTACAGCAAAATAGTTCCGGAGGATTTGCAAATATCCGATTACAAAGCAACAATGGAAAGACAGAAGGAATTTTGACAACGATCTATAAAGAAGATGGTAAATTTTCTGTGAGTGAAATGGTAAAGTATCAAGTGAAAAAACTGGAATTGAATGAAAAAAATATTATGACTTTGGAATTTTACTTATCCGATCAAGCAGAATTACAGACGGATGGTACGATGGAATTTCAATGTAATTGAATGTTAAATTTTCGCCATTCGTTGCATAGAAATGCATCAAACAGCAGATAATACCATCATAAAAATTTCCAAAGTAGAAAGGAACTCATATCATGGTATTAAAAGAGACAGAAAGAACAGCAATTGAAAACCTAAGAACACAGGAGAAAAGCTGCATAGAAAAGTATCAAAAATATGCACAGCAGGCGATCGATCCAGAACTTAAAAATCTTTTTGAACAGTTACACAAAAAAGAGCAGACACATTACGATTCACTCACACAGGTTTTAGATGGAACAGTACCATCAAGTGATTGCAATGACAGTGATGGAAGAAATTATGAACCAAGAGCAATCTATACAGCAGCGAGCCAGTCCGAAGATAAGATGCATGATGCATTTCTTGCAACTGATGCAATTGGAACAGAGAAATTGGTTTCCGGAGAGTATAATACAAATGTATTTATGTTTGGGGATAGTGATCTTAGAAAGTTAATGGCTGACATTCAGGTAGAAGAACAGAATCATGCCGAAATGCTATATAAATATAAAACAGCAAACGGAATGCAGTAATGCAATAGATATATGATAATTATGTTAAAGGACTCAGGAGCCGTGGACTTCTGAGTCTTTTGTTATCATTACAAAAATATCAATAATGTATGGATTGGATAAGATATGAAAATATGATAGAATTAATACAAATAAAGTACTATACAAGAGAGGACAAATAAGAAGATAATGAAGACAGAGCATCATACATTAACAAAAACTTGGGTTGTAGCAGCGCTGGCAAGTTTATGCTGTATTCTATAAATCTAAGCAGAGTACCACGTCCATATTTTAATATGGGCGTGGGTGAA
>ERZ1673738.570-NODE-570-length-64577-cov-8.096587_pt1 | contig 64577 bp, 58 predicted proteins | sample MGYA00580198_ERZ1673738 | MGnify/ENA primary metagenome ERZ1673738 (study PRJEB41218, sample SAMN15661784) | gut metagenome | host: Homo sapiens | place: Canada: London | collected 2015-08-20/2019-03-30 | study: EMG produced TPA metagenomics assembly of... | reverse complement strand
CTTCTTAGCTGTCTTATTTTGCTTTATGCTTCGTGCTTGGGGATCAATGTTACCGTAATAGAATTCTTCAATAAATTTTGACATAATCTTGTTTCCTCGTTTCTGTAATTTTATTGTACAAAGAAACCTATAAATACTCAAATGTGCGAATGGAAAATCGGAAGATATGCGAGAGCAATATCTTTATTGGCATATACTGCACCGGAAACGGCGGAAACAAATCCGCTGTGCTGGTATGGATTCTTCGCAATTGATTGGCTTTTCCTGCACTTTATGCTTGATTCCGAATAGCTCATCGATCGTTACTCCAAGCGTATCCGCTATAATCGGAAGAAGCATAATATCGGGCATAGTCGCATTGTTTTCCCATTTTGAAATTGCCTGCGATGATACGCCGATAATTCCGGCAAGATTTTCCTGTGTAAGACCTCTTTCCTTGCGGAGCTCGGCTATCTTTTCTCCGAATGTTTTTATATTTTATCGCTTCCCTTCTCTGTTACTTCTTTTTTCGGTCAACCGCGATCCTTATTATATCAGCTGTTTTAAAAAATGTACAGATATTATCGGGAGAGTAATACCAACCGTTTTGATAGAAAATCAACCAAAGAAAGCGGAGTCTGGCTACGGTTTCGATCCCCCGAATTCTCTGCCGAAAGGATGGCTCACTGTTCGCAGTATTTTATCGCTTTTATATTGCCCCAGAGCTTATCTGCCGCCTGTTCTACATAGCTTTTTTCGGCTTGTGACAGACTGCAAAAGCACTTTATCTCAAGCTTTCCGTTTTTGTTTTTTCATATTCCCGCCACGTCGCCGTCAATCAGCAAAAGAGCAAGTGTCGTCAATTTACCATCAGCGTTCCAAAACAGTGTATCGAATGTAGTAACCGAAGTCTTTGCAACGCCGGGGAGCACCTAATCGACATCGTCCATGACTTCACCGATAATCTGTCCAACCTTGGAACCTACTGTGGTTTCATCCATGATTCATTCCTCCTTTTCTGAAAATTATTTATTCGGGGGAGTAAATCCCTCAAGATAAATCAAATCGAGCTTGCTCCGGTCTCCTGCAAAATTCGGAGACAAGCCGATTTCCTTTTTGAGAAACGGGTCAACATACGTGAATTTCATCATTCGGTATTCTTTGTTTGCCTCAATGATTGAAATTGTGAGCTCCGTTTTTCCGATTACTGTTTCTTTTCATATAAAAACTCTGATTATCTCTGAAAAGCCCTGAAATACAGGCAAAACGCAGGATATGAGAACTCAATTTACTACCAATTTACTACTTTCGGATTGAGCCGCATATATGCTGACCCTCCTGCAAATGCCTGACACCCAGATACGGCACATCACAAATTGAATACGACACTGTAAACGCGGCGTTCCTCTTTCCCATCATGGGAGAACAGGACGCCGCTTTTTCTATGCCCAAATACGGAAAGGAGGCGACGCCATGCTATTTACTTCCGGCCCTGACCGGGCCTTTGAACGGCTGATGCAGGAAAAGCCCGGTTTCGATCACTACGACAGCGGCGGGGCGGACGCGCCGGAGGATTGCGGCACCTGCCGCTTTTATCGCCCGGACTGGAAATATCAATTCTGCCGGTTTGCGGAGTGTCCCTATCAGCCGGGCAAGCTGACCGACCTTGCGGCGGTCAAATTCACTGTGAAAGGAGCAGACGACGATATGGCAGTATTCCGTGTAGAAAAGAACCGAGGGTACACGGTGATGTCAAATCACCACCTGCGGAACAAGGCCCTGTCCCTGAAAGCCAAGGGCCTGCTGTCGCAAATGCTGTCCTTGCCGGAGGATTGGGACTACACCCTAAAGGGCCTGTCCCTTATCAACCGGGAAAGCATCGACGCGATCAGGACGGCGGTATGGGAGCTTGAAAAGGCCGGGTATATCCGGCGAGAGCAGGGCCGCGACGCCAAGGGCAAGATGGCCGATATGGTCTATACTATCTACGAGCAGCCGTTGTTGGATAAGCCGGAACTGGAAAACCCGGTGTTGGAAAATCCAACATCGGATAATCCAACGTCGGAAAACCCGGTATCGGAAAATCCAACGCAATTAAATAAAGATATACAAAGAACTGACTTACCAAGTAAAGAAAGAATAATTACAGATGGACGAAGTACCGATTCCATTCCTTTCCCCTCCCTGACCCCTCCCCCTGCGGAGGCAGCGGCTACGCCGCCGGAACGGAAAGGAACGGGAAAGAATGAAGCCGTACAGATTTATCGTGAGATCATTTTGGAGAACATCGAGTACGACTATCTCATTCAGGACAAGAGCATTGACCGGGAACAGCTTGACGAAATCGTAGACCTGATGCTGGAAACCGTCTGCACATCCCGAAAGACGATCCGCGTCGCCGGGGACGACTACCCCGCCGAGCTGGTGAAATCCAAGTTTATGAAATTGGGCGGTGAACATATCCGCTTTGTCATGGATTGCCTGCGGGAGAACACAACCCGCGTCCGCAACATCAAGCAATACCTGCGGGCTATGCTGTTCAACGCCCCATCCACGATCAACAACTACTACACGGCCCTTGTCGCTCACGATATGGCGCAGCCCGATTGGGGCAAGCCGCCGTCTGACGGTGGGGCCGAAAGCCTGTAACGAAAAGGAGGACGACCCTATGAAGCAGGGCGCATTGATCTTTGACGAACGTACTGACCGCTACGACATCCGTTTTGACCTGGCCGACTACTACGGCGGCCTGCATTGCGGTGAGTGTTTCGACGTAATGATCGGCGGCAAATGGCGGCCTACCCGCATTGAGATGGCTGATAGCTGGTATCTTGTCGGCATCCGGGCCGACGACCTTTCCGGCCTGCGGGTACGGATTTGACCCATATCTACCTGCGGCGTCTGGTGGTTCCGCCTTAGACGCCGCTTTTGACTATCTGACAAGGAGGGATGCGATTGCAGGAAGAAACCACCCAAAAGACTATCGCCCTATCCATGAAAGCGGGCAAGATCACCGGCCAAGTGCTGCAAGCGGCGCTGAAAAAATATTTGCAGCACCGGGCCAAGAGCAAGAACACGCTGCATCAGGGAAAGCAGAGCCTAAAGCAGTTAAAAAAGCATGGGGCAGACCTCACCAACATTGAAATCACCGAGGCCAACATTGGAGCGTTCAAGTCCTGCGCCAAGAAATACGGCGTGGATTTTGCGCTGCGAAAGGATAAGACCACCCAGCCGCCTCACTACGTTGTGATCTTCAAGGCCAAGCAAGCGGATAATCTTGACCAGGCGTTCCGGGAGTTTACGGCCAAAACGCTGTCCAGGGAACATAAGCCCTCTATCCGCAAGGCCCTGTCCGCCTTTAAGCAAAAGGCGGCGGCGCAGGCCCAGCAGCGGGCCAAGGAGAAAGTCAAGGAAAGGGGGCTGGAACGATGAAGCCTGACATCAAGAAATTGGTGATTATGCACCTCCCGTATCTGATCTTTGTGTATCTGTTCGGGAAATGCGGGCAGGCGTACCGGCTGGCCGCTGGCGCTGACCTGTCCGGGAAGCTCTTGCACCTTGCGGACGGCTTTGCGGCGGCCTTTGCCAACCCCGCCCCCAGCCTGCATCTGCTTGACCTGTGTATCGGCGTCGCCGGTGCCGTGATCGTGCGGCTGATGGTGTACTTCAAGGGCAAGAACGCCAAGAAATATCGCCACGGCACAGAATACGGCAGCGCCCGTTGGGGAACAGCCAGGGACATAGCGCCGTATATCGACCCCAAGTTTGAAAATAACATCCTGTTCACCCAAACGGAACGGCTGACTATGACCGGGCGGCCAAAAGACCCCAAAACGGCGCGGAATAAAAACGTGCTGGTAATCGGAGGCAGCGGTTCCGGCAAGACCCGCTTTTTTGTGAAGCCCAACCTGATGCAATGCTTTCCCACCACGGACTATCCGACCTCATTCGTGGTTACTGACCCAAAAGGCACTTTGGTTCTGGAAACAGGAAAGATGTTCCAGCAGGCCGGGTATCGCATTAAAATCCTCAATACCATCAACTTTTCCAAGTCCATGAGATATAACCCGTTCGTCTACATCCATTCGGAAAAAGACGTGCTGAAGCTGGTAAACACCTTGATCGCCAATACCAAGGGCGAGGGGGAAAAATCAGCCGAGGATTTTTGGGTGAAATCGGAACGGCTGTTCTATATGGCCCTGATCGGCTACATCTGGTACGAGGCCCCGGCAGAGGAAATGAACTTCACAACCCTGCTGGAAATGATAAACGCCAGTGAAGCCCGCGAGGACGACCCGGAGTTTCAAAGTCCCGTCGATCTCATGTTTGAGCGTTTGGAGCAGAAAGACCCTGACCACTTCGCTGTGCGGCAGTACAAGAAATTCCTGCTGTCTGCTGGCAAAACCCGTTCCTCCATTCTCATTTCCTGCGGTGCCAGGCTTGCGCCCTTTGACATCCGGGAAGTGCGTGAACTGATGGAGGACGATGAAATGGAGCTGGACACCATCGGGGACGAAAAAACGGTGCTGTTCCTGATTATGAGCGATACCGATACGACCTTTAATTTCATTCTGGCTATGCTCCAAAGCCAGCTAATCAATTTACTTTGTGACCGGGCCGATGATAAGTACGGCGGGCGGCTGCCTGTCCATGTTCGGCTTATTCTGGACGAATTTGCCAACATCGGCCAGATTCCAAATTTTGATAAGCTGATCGCCACCATCCGAAGCCGGGAAATCTCAGCCTCTATTATTTTGCAAAGCCAGTCGCAGCTAAAGTCGATTTACAAGGACGCCGCTGAAATCATTTCGGACAACTGCGATTCTGTGCTGTTTCTTAGTGGGCGCGGCAAAAATGCCAAGGAAATCTCCGACGCGCTGGGGAAAGAAACGATTGACAGTTTCAACACCAGCGAGAACCGGGGAAATCAGACCTCCCACGGACTGAACTATCAAAAATTGGGAAAGGAGTTGATGAGCCAAGACGAAATCGCCGTGATGGACGGCGGCAAGTGTATCTTACAGCTTCGGGGTGTGCGCCCATTTTTGTCGGAGAAATTCGATATTACAAAGCATCCCCGGTACAAGTATCTTGCCGACGCCGACAAGAAGAATACCTTTGACGTGGACAGATTTTTGACCGCCACACGCCGGAAGCGGCGGCAGGTGGTAGCGCAGGATGAAGTATTCGACCTGTACGAAATTGATCTGTCGGAGGATGATATAGCCGCTGAATGAAACAGCAGGCAGAGAAAGGAGCCTGACCTATGGAACACTCGGACGAAATGACATTTGCAGAATACTTCAAGGCCCAAGAAGCGATGTGGCGGGGACTGATTACTTTTGCCGTCGTAATGGAATGGCTGACAGACCATGACTTTGCGGAAATGACGGACAAAGAGGCCCGGCTGCTTGACATCGAAGTGTCCAGGCAAATGTGTGAGGCATGGGGAGATCTTTTTATGCTTTCCCTGCTGGAATGGCAGGACGGCCAATAACTCCGGGCCGTCTGCGGATTGTGACGCTGCTGGAAATAACCGGCAGCTTTTTTGATACCTAAACAACATCACAATCTGAATTTATGGAGGTAAATCTATGGAATTTTTCAACAGCGCAGTTGGTACTTTGCAGACTATCGTGATCGGCCTGGGCGCGGCCCTGTGTGTTTGGGGCGGTGTCAATCTCCTGGAGGGGTACGGCCAGGACAACCCTGGGGCAAAAAGCCAGGGCATCAAGCAGCTTGTCGCGGGCGGAGGCGTGGCCCTGATCGGCGTCACCCTGGTTCCCCTGCTCTCCGGGCTGCTGGGCTGATACCGACCCCCGCTGTCCGTCCATCCACTAACTAACAAAATCCCTCCGCGCTCTCCCGCCTCTGACGGGAGGGCGCGGGAAAGGAGGTGTCCCGCGTGATTAGTGAAATCATTGAAGAATGGATAAAAGGCATCCTGATTGACGGCATCACGGGCAATTTGTCCGGGCTGTTTGAGAACGTCAATGCCAAAGTCGGAGAAATCGCCGCCGACGTGGGAGCCACCCCGCAGGCATGGAACAGCGGCATTTTCAATATGCTGCAAAGCCTGTCTGAAACGGTGATCGTTCCCATTGCCGGGGCCATCCTCGCCCTTGTCATGTGCTATGAGCTGATTGAAATGATCGTGGAAAAAAACAATATGCACGACTTTGACAGCTCCATGTTCTTCCGCTGGATTTTCAAATCCGCTTTTGCAATTCTGATTGTCAGCAATACATGGAGCATCGTCATGGGCGTATTCGACGCCACCCAAAGCGTCGTCAATCAAAGCGCAGGCGTGATTATCGGGGAAACGTCCATTGACTTTGACACCCTGATACCTGACCTGCAAAGCCAGTTGGAGGCTATGAGTGTGGGCGGGCTTTTGGGCCTGTGGTTCCAAACCCTTGTTGTGGGCCTGACCATGAACATTCTTTCCATCTGCATTTTCCTTGTGACCTACGGGAGAATGATTGAAATATATGTCGTGACCTCGCTGGGGCCTATCCCCCTTGCCACAATGGGCAACAGCGAATGGCGCGGCATGGGCCAGGGGTATTTGAAATCCCTGCTGGCGCTGGGTTTCCAGGCGTTTTTGATAATGGTGGTTGTCGGCATCTACGCGGTGCTGATACAAAACATCGGTTCCGCGTCCGACATATCCGGCGCGATTTGGGGCTGTATGGGCTATACGGTGCTGCTGTGCTTCTGTCTGTTTAAGACGGGCAGCATCAGTAAATCAGTCTTTGCGGCGCATTAAATTTCAAGCATACACAGGAGGAACCCATTTATTTCAACGTACAACATCATTTACGCAGACCCGCCGTGGCGGTATGACTGCAAAAACATACAGGGAGCAGCGGAAAATCACTATCCCACCATGAGCATTGACGAGCTGTGCGCCCTGCCGGTGGAAACGCTGGCGGCCAAGGACAGTCTGCTGTTTCTTTGGGCCACGTTCCCCATGCTGCCGGAAGCCCTGCGGCTTATCAAGGCATGGGGCTTTTCGTTTAAGACGGTGGCTTTTGTCTGGCTGAAACAGAACCGCAAAAGCCCCACATGGTTTTACGGGCTGGGCCGATGGACAAGAGGAAACGCGGAAATCTGCCTGCTGGCAAAGCGCGGCAAGCCGAAACGCCATTCCGCCGCCGTCCATCAGTTTATCATCAGCCCCATTGAGCAGCACAGCAAAAAGCCAGACGTGACCCGTGATAAGATCGTGGAACTGGCTGGCGATCTGCCCCGTGTGGAGCTGTTCGCAAGGCAAAAAACCCCCGGCTGGGACGTGTGGGGCAATGAGGTGGAATGTGACCTCACCCTGAACCCATCATAAAGGTGGCCGCTGGAAACAGTCTGCGTAAAGCAGAAAGCATTTTGGAGGTGATGCGGCTATTTGAGCAAAGAAAAAATCACATTAGGTTCTCTTTTTGACGGCATAGGTGGTTTTCCCTACGCCGCTTCTTTTTATGGCATAACGCCGCTGTGGGCCAGTGAAATCCTTACCGCCGCCGTCAATGTCACCCAGCGCCATTTCCCGGATATGGAACACGTTGGGGACATTACCCGGCTGGACGGAAGAAAGCTGCCTCCAGTGGACGTTCTCACCTTTGGTTCGCCATGCCAGGGGTTATCAATGGCAGGCCGCCGCCTGGGGCTTGCGGATGAACGGAGCGGCCTCTTTATGGAGGCTATCAGGATTATCCGGGAGATGCAGGAGGCGACACATGGAGAATACCCCAAATTTGCGCTGTGGGAAAATGTACCCGGCGCTCTTTCCTCCGCAGGAGGACGTGACTTTAAGGCTGTGCTGGAAGCGTTCGCAGAGGCCCAAATTCCAATGCCTTATTCTGGAAGATGGGCAAACGCCGGTATGCTTAGAAGCGGAGGCGTTGATCTCGCTTGGTGCGTGTACGACGCCCAACATTTCGGAACAGCACAGCGGCGCAGGCGTGTGTTTCTTGTCGCAGATTTTAGAGGCCGAAGTGCCGGAGAAATACTCTTTGTCCCCAAAAGCCTGCAAGGGTATTTTGAAGCGGGCGGAACGCCGCGGCAGGGACTTGCCGCCTATGCTGAAAGCGGCGCTGGAACAGCAGGCGGGCGAATTGAAGTATTAAACGACCAGGGCGGCGCTTCCCTGACGGTGGAGCGCAAAGAAATTTCCCCCACCCTGCGGAGCCAGACCCACGGGCATCCCCCTGTGGTTGCGGCAGGCTTCGACTTGCAGCAGATCACCAGCGGGGCCAACCGTTCCACCCTGAAACCTGTCCAGCCTACCTTATGCGGCACCGGAAATCCCCACGTTGTCACCCGTACCCTCTGTATGGCGACGGGGCAGGCCAACGCTGAAATCATGGAAGATCGCTGTCCGACCCTGATCGCCGCCCATGAAAAGCCGGTTCTGGCCCATCCGCTGATTGCCGGGACGCTGTGCGCCTCCGGCGCTGGTCTTTCCAGACCGGCAGGCATGGGAAGCGAAACGGATTTTTGTATTGTCAGCGCGGGCTTTCGATACAAGGCCGGGAGTGCGGCAGGAAGCGTCGGCTATCAGGAGGAAACGGCCCCGACATTGGTTGCCGGACAGCCCAGCGGCGCGTTGCAGGCCGGTTTGACCCCCAACAAGTATCTTGTGCGCCGTCTTATCCCCGTTGAGTGTGAACGCTTGCAAGGCTACCCGGACGACTGGACGCTGTGCGGCGTAGACGGGCGGCCCATCAGCGACACCAGCCGCTATCAAATGCTGGGGAACAGCATTGCCGTTCCCTGTGTGGCCTATATCATGCAGGGCATCGTCCTTGCATTGGAAAAGAGGTGAATGTATGGCTTATGTAACTGTCCCCAAGGACTTAACCCACATAAAATCCAAGGTTGTGTTTGGGCTGACCAAACGGCAACTGATTTGTTTTGCCGGGGCGCTGCTGGTAGGCGTCCCGCTGTATTTTCTGGCCCGCAGCTACATTTCCAACAGCGCGGCGGCCCTGGTCATGGTTTTTGTCATGCTTCCGGGCTTCCTGCTGGCTATGTACGAGCGTCACGGCCAGCCCCTTGAAGTGGTGGTTATGCAGATCATCCGATGCTGCTTTATCCAGCCCAAGGAGCGTCCCTATCAGACCAACAATGCCTACACCGCGCTTATGCGGCAACATCAAATGGAACAGGAGGTAAAGGCGATTGTCCAAAAAAGCAGCCCCAAGAGAAACCGAAAAAGCAAAGCTGACCCGCGCCCAGCGCCGGGAAATCGACGCGGTAATCAAAAAGTATAAGGGCGATGGCAAGCCCCACACGGCACAGCAGACCATCCCCTATGAAGCCATGTACCCGGACGGCGTGTGCCGGGTGTCGCCCGGCGTCTTTTCCAAGTGCATTGCCTTTGAGGATGTCAGCTATCAGTTAGCCCAGCCGGAAACCCGGACGGCTATCTTTGAACACCTGTGCGACCTGTATAACTATGTGGACGCCTCTATTCACGTCCAGTTTTCGTTCCTGAACAGGAAAGTTGACCCGGTGCAGTACGCCAAGAGCTTTGAGATCGCGCCCCAGGGGGACGACTTCGACGACATCCGGGCCGAGTACACCGGCATCCTGCAAAAGCAGCTTGCGGGCGGCAACAACGGCATCGTCAAGACCAAGTACATGACGTTTACTATTGAGGCGGAAACCCTGAAAGCGGCAAGGGCCAGATTAAACCGCATCGGCCTTGATCTGCTGGGGTATTTCAAGACGATGGGGGCCGTGGCCCATGTGATGAACGGCAAAGAGCGTCTTTGCCTGCTTCATGGGGTATTCCACCCGGACGGGGAGCCGTTCAACTTTGACTGGAAGTGGCTGGCCCCGTCCGGCCTCTCCACCAAGGATTTTATCGCTCCATCCTCCCTGTGCTTCGGGAACGCAAAGACCTTTGGGCTGGGCGGCAAGTACGGCGCGGTGAGTTTTCTGCAAATCCTGGCCCCGGAGCTTTCGGACGAAATGCTGGCCGACTTTCTCAAAACGGAAAACGGCATTTTGCTGAACCTCCATGTGCAGGCCATCGACCAGACGCAGGCAATTAAGACCATCAAGCGCAAGATCACCGACCTGGACGCCATGAAGATAGCCGAGCAGAAAAAGGCTGTCCGCAGCGGCTATGATATGGACATCCTGCCCAGCGACCTTGCCACCTACGGCGAGGACGCCAAGAAGCTGCTGACGAAATTGCAGACCCGGAATGAACGGCTGTTCCAGTTGACTTTCCTTGTCCTGAATGTGGCCGACACCAAGCAGAAGTTGAGCAACGACGTATTCCAGGCCGCAGGCGTGGCGCAGAAATATAACTGTTCTCTTGTCCGGCTGGACTACCAGCAGGAACAGGGCCTTGTGAGCAGCCTCCCCCTGGGCGTCAATCAGATCAACATACAGCGGGGCCTGACCACTTCCAGCGTGGCCGTGTTCGTGCCGTTCGTCACCCAGGAACTTTTTCAGGGCGGCGCGGCCATGTACTACGGCATCAACGCCAAGTCCCACAACATGATTATGCTGGACAGAAAGCAGGCCCGTTGTCCCAACGGTTTGAAATTAGGCACCCCCGGCAGCGGCAAGTCCATGAGCTGTAAATCCGAAATCGTCAGTGTGTTCTTAACGACGCCTGACGATATTTTTATTTCCGACCCGGAAGCTGAATACTATCCGCTTGTGAAGCGGCTTCATGGACAGGTTATCCGGCTGTCCCCGACCAGCAAGGACTATGTGAACCCGCTGGACGTCAACCTGAATTATTCCGAAGATGATAACCCGCTGGCGCTGAAATCCGACTTTGTGCTGTCGTTCTGTGAATTGGTCATGGGCGGCAAGAATGGCCTGGAACCCATTGAAAAGACAGTCATTGACCGGGCTGTGCGCGTGATCTACCGGCCCTATCTGGCAGACCCCCGCCCGGAAAATATGCCTATCCTGTCCGACCTCCACAAAGCGTTGTTAGATCAGCACGTCCCGGAGGCTGACCGCGTGGCCCAGGCCCTTGACCTCTATGTATCTGGCAGCCTGAATGTGTTTAACCACCGTACCAACGTGGACATCGGCAACCGGCTTGTGTGCTTTGACATCAAAGAGCTGGGCAAGCAGTTGAAGAAATTGGGGATGCTCATTGTCCAAGATCAGATTTGGGGCCGTGTCACCGCCAACCGCAGCCAGGGCAAGGCCACCTGGTACTTTGCCGACGAGTTTCATTTGCTTCTGAAAGAGGAACAGACGGCGGCCTATTCCGCCGAGATTTGGAAGCGTTTCAGGAAGTGGGGCGGCATCCCCACAGGCGCTACACAGAACGTCAAAGACCTGCTTTCCTCCCCGGAAATTGAAAACATCCTGGAAAACAGCGACTTTGTTACGCTGCTCAACCAGGCGGCAGGCGACAGGAAAATCCTTGCGGAACGGCTGAATTTGTCCGCTGAACAGCAGAAATACATCGACAATTCCGAACCAGGCGAGGGCCTTTTGATCTTTGAAAACGTGGTGCTGCCCTTTACCAACCCCATCCCGCAGGACACCCAGCTTTACAGGATTATGACGACCCGGTTAAGCGAGGTTGTGGACGTATGACCGACGCCATCTATACCCGGCAGGATTTGAGCGTCATGCAGGCGTGGCCGCTGGAACGGAAAATCCGTGTGACCCAAACAAGGATTATGGAATGGTATTTCCATTACGGCGGCAACGTGGCCGTGTCCTTTTCCGGGGGCAAGGACAGTACCGTACTTCTGGACTTAGCGCGGCGGGCGTTCCCGGAGATTTCCGCCGTCTATGTGGACACCGGGCTTGAATACCCGGAAATACGGGATTTCGTCAAAAGCGTTCCGAATGTCCGCTGGCTTCGGCCTAAAATCCCGTTCCACAAGGTGATTGAACAGTATGGCTATCCCGTGATCTCAAAGCAGGTGGCCCGGCGTATCTACTACGCCAACCGGGGCAGCGAATGGGCCTTGCAGCACCTAAACGGCCTGAATGGGGACGGCACACCATCCAAATTCAATGAACGGTACATGAAGTGGCGCTTCCTGATGGACGCGCCATTTGATATTTCCGACTACTGCTGTACGGTGATGAAAAAGCAGCCCATCCACCGCTTTACCAGGGAAACCGGCTGTATGCAGATCGTCGGGACAATGGCCTGCGAGAGCGTCAACCGTCAGAGCGTGTACCTGCGGAACGGCTGTAATGCGTTCCATAAGCGGGAACCGACTTCCCAGCCGATGTCATTCTGGCTGGAACAGGACGTGCTTGCCTACCTGCGTATGACCGGCATCCCCTATGCCTCTATCTACGGGCAGATCGTGGAGGATAACGGAAAGCTCATTACCACCGGGGCGCACCGCACCGGCTGTATGTTCTGTATGTTCGGCGTCCATTTGGAGAAGCAGCCCAACCGTTTTCAAAAAATGGAGCTGACCCACCCCAAGCAATATGACTACTGCATCCACAAATTAGGCTGTGGGGACGTGCTGGATTATATCGGCGTACCCTATCAGGCCCCAAGGAGGTGATACCCATTGAAAGAACTGAAAGCCAAGGCCAAGGTGACGCAGGCCATGACCCGTGACGGCCTGATTGTTGAAAATCAGGCCACCGGCGAGGTTGAGAACATTTCCAGCCGGGAGGCCGAACAGGATTTTACCCCGGAGACGGGCGGCAGCGCTGACAAGCTGCTGGAACGGGCTGACGCCTCCCATGACCGGCGCAAGGCAAAGAAAGCCGCAAGGCAGGCCGAGGCCACCGCTGCCCAAGTGGAGGACGCCGCCCACCGGCCATCCTCCCGACTTCCGCTGTCGGAGGAAGAACGGGCCGACCCGGATTTGCAGCCCTATATCCGTAAATCGGATAGGCGGGCTGATAAGCTGGACGAGGCCCGCGCCGCTATCCCCAAGAAGCGTGTCAAGGTGAAAGAGACCGTCTATGACGAGGCCAGCGGCAAAGCAAAGACCGTCCTGCGCTTTGAGCAGCAGGACAAAGGCCCGCCGAAGCTGAAACCCAGCCCGGCCAGCCGCCCCATATCGGAGGCGCTGCTATTCGCTCACGGAAAAATCCATGAGGTTGAAAGTGAAAACGTCGGCGTGGAGGGCGGCCACAAGGGAGAAGAACTTGCCGAGCGTCAGGCTGGCAGGGCCATCCGCAGCGGCATCCGGCACCATAAGCTGAAACCCTACCGGGCCGCTGAACAGGCCGAGAAAAAGCTGTTGTCCGCCAACGCGGAGTATTTCTATCAGAAGTCTTTGCGGGATAACCCGGAGATTGCAAGGGCGGCCAGCAATCCCATTTCCCGGCTGTGGCAGAAACGGCAGATCAAACGCCAGTATGCCCAGGCCGCCAGGACAGCAGGCCAGACCGCAGGGGCGGCGGCCCAGGGCGCGGCCAAAACCGCCGCATCCTCCACCAAGGCAGCCAAGGCCGCAGCGGAAGAAAGCAAACGGGCCGCCTCTTTCATAGGCCGCCACTGGAAAGGTGCGCTGGCCGTTTTGGTGCTGGGGCTTTTGATGCTGTTTATTATCACCGGCCTGCAATCCTGCACCGCCATGTTTGGAAGCGCCGGAACCGGCATCACGGCATCCTCTTACTTTTCCGAGGACAGCGATATGCTGGCCGCCGAGGACGCCTACGCCGCTATGGAGGCGGAATTGCAGTCCTATCTGGACAACTACGAGGCCACCCACGATTATGACGAATACCATTTTGACCTTGACGAGATAAGCCACGACCCCTATGTGCTGATCTCCATTCTGTCGGCCCTCCATGACGGGATATTTACCATCGGGGAGGTACAAAGCGACCTGTCCATGCTCTTTGATAAGCAATACATCCTGACGGAAAACGTCGTGGTGGAAACCCGCTACCGCACCGAAACCTCCACCGACCCGGAAACCGGCGAAACCACCAGCGAGGAAGTGCCGTATGACTATTACATCTGCTATGTGACGCTGGAAAACTTCGACCTGTCCCATGTGCCGGTCTATATCATGGACGAGGAAACATTGAGCTTCTACGCCCTGTATATGTCCACCCTGGGCAACCGGCCCGACCTGTTTTCCGGCAGCCAGTACCCCAACGCCTCCACCCTGAAAGAGCCGACCTACTATGACATTCCCCCGGAGGCTTTGGAGGATGAAACCTTTGCGGCTATGATGGCCGAGGCAGAAAAGTATATCGGTTATCCCTATGTGTGGGGCGGCAGCTCACCCAGCACCAGCTTTGATTGCAGCGGCTTTGTGTCGTGGGTAATCAATCATTCGGGCTGGAACGTGGGACGGCTGGGGGCGCAGGGCCTTTACAACATCTGCACCCCTGTTTCCAGCTCCCAGGTGAAGCCCGGCGACCTGGTGTTTTTTGTCGGCACCTACGACACGTCCGGCGTGTCCCACGTCGGCATTTATGTGGGAAATTCTACCATGTTGCACTGTGGCGACCCGATTTCCTACACAAACCTTAATTCAAGCTACTGGCAATCTCACTTTTACAGCTACGGCAGACTTCCATAAGGAGGGACGCCCATGCTGACCCTGATTGCTGTACCTCTTTCCGAGGCCAACGCTTTTGTCGCCCAGCACCACCGGCACCATAAGCCGGTGACAGGCCACAAGTTTTCCATCGGCTGTATGAAAGACGGACGGCTGGCAGGCGTCGCCATTGTGGGGCGACCCGTCAGCCGCTATCTGGACGACGGCCTGACGCTGGAAGTCAACCGGCTTTGTACGGACGGCACCCCAAACGCTTGCAGCTTCCTCTATGGGGCCGCATGGAGGGCGGCGCGGGCGCTGGGCTATCGGAAGATCGTCACCTACATTCTTGACACCGAAAGCGGCGCAAGCCTGCGGGCCGCTGGATGGGATTGCGCGGGGCTGGCTGGCGGCAAGCGTTGGACGGGAAGCCGCCGCCCCGCCGTGGATTTATACCCGCCGCAGATGAAATATCGCTACGAAAAATCTATTGATTGAAAGGAGTTTTTGACTATGGCAGCTACCAAACTTGACCGCATCGAACGGGACATTGAAAAAACCAAGTCCAAGATCGCGGAAATGCAGAAACAGTTGAAAGAGCTGGAAGCGCAGAAAACCGAACAGGAGAATTTGCAGATCATCCAGCTTGTGCGGGGCATGAACATGAAGCCGGAGCAGTTTGCCGCTTTCTTACGTTCCGGCGCTTTGCAGGCCGCCCCTACCGCCACCCCGTACCATGAACAGGAGGACAATGCCCATGAAGAATAAGACCAAATTTCTTTCCCGTATTCTGACCGCTTTTCTGGCCGTGATGCTCTGCGTCACGGCCCTTTCCATTCCGGCCCTGGCCTATGGCGGCGACGCCGCCGAAGCCACCGGGGGCCTGGAACCTGACACCGAAGAAACCGAACCCGCAGGCGACACCACGGACGAAACGGAGGCCGACGCCGATACCGCCGCCCTGATTGATGAGGACGCCCTTGCGCTTCTTTCCTCCCTGTTCGGCGTCAACATCACCACGGACGGCGACGGCATCCAGATCACCGGCAGCGCGGAGGAAACCAAACCCCACAAGACCGGCATCGTCACCACCAACGGCGGGCGGCTGAACGTCCGCACCGGCGCGGGGCTGGACAATACCGCCTTTACCCAGCTTCCCAACGGAACCCAGGTGGACGTGATCGGGACAGACGGCGACTGGATTCAAATTCTTTTGCCGGAGCGCGTCGGCTATGTCCATTCCGACTATTTATCCGTCAGCGAGGCCACGCCTGCGGACACCAGCGGGGGCAGCTTTTCCCTCTCCATCGGAGGGGATGAACTGGACACCCTGCTGGGGCTGTTCACCGGCAGCGGAGGCGGTGCGGCCCTGACCCCGGACGGAAACCTGTCGCTGATCGACGACATCGGCAGCGCCGCCCAGACCGGCAAGCAGTTTATCACCGTGGAAACCAAAACCGGCAACGTCTTTTATCTGATTATTGACCGGGACAACGAGGGGGAGGAAACCGTACATTTTCTCAATCAGGTGGATGAAGCCGACCTGCTGGCCTTGATGGAGGACGGCCAGACTGACACGGCTACCACCGCCGCCTGCATCTGTACCACGAAATGCACCGCTGGGAATGTCAACACGAATTGCCCGGTCTGCAAAACCAATATGACCGAGTGCTGCGGGCCGGAGCCGCAGGCGGACGAGCCGGAGGAAACCGATGCCCCGGAGGATGAAGCCAAAGGCAGCGGTTCCGGCGCTGGCGGCCTGATCGTCTTTCTGATCGTGGCCCTGGCTGGCGGCGGCGCGGCCCTCTACTATTTCAAATTCAGAAAGCCCAAGACTGACACCAAGGGCAGCGACGATCTGGACGAGTATGATTTTGGGGAGGACGAGGATTTGGAGGACGAGGAACCCGAAACCGAGTTTGACCCTGACACTGACTTTGCAGAAGAACAGGAGGACGAGGAATGACACATAAACTTGTAATCGCAGAAAAACCGAGTGTCGCCCGCAGCATTGCGGGCGTGATCGGAGCCACCGAAAAACACGACGGCTATTTGCAGGGAAACGGCTACCTGGTGAGCTGGTGCATCGGGCATCTGGTGTCCTTTGCCGACGCTGGCCGCTATGACGAGCGTTTCAAGAAATGGCGCTATGAGGATTTGCCTATTCTCCCGGAGCCGTGGCAGTATATCATCCCCGACGACAAGAAACAGCAGTTTGATGTTCTGCGTTCCCTGATGGAGCGTGACGATGTGACCGGCCTTGTGTGCGCCACCGACGCCGGGCGGGAGGGAGAATTGATTTTCCGTTTCGTCTACCAAATGGCCGGATGCACCAAGCCCTTTGAACGCCTCTGGATTTCCTCTATGGAGGACAGCGCCATCAAGGACGGCTTTGCCCACCTGAAACCGGGAACAGACTATGACCCGCTGTATCAATCGGCCCTGTGCCGGGCAAAGGCCGACTGGCTGATCGGCATTAACGCCACCCGGCTTTTCTCTGTCCTGTACCACAAGACCCTGACCGTGGGCCGCGTCCAGACCCCTACCCTGAATATGCTGGTAGAGCGTGACGGCAAGATCACGAATTTCAAGAAAGAGAAATATCACATCGTCCATATCGCGGCGGGCGGCGCGGACGCGGTGAGCAGCCGCATCCCGGATGCCTCCGAAGCGAATACGGTTAAGACGGCCTGTGCGGGAGCGCAGGCCGTTTGCGTATCGGTGACGCGGGAGAAAAAGACGGAGCAGCCGCCCCGCCTTTACGACCTGACCACCTTACAGCGGGAGGCCAACCGCCTGTTTGGTTTTACCGCCAAGCAGACCCTTGACTATGCCCAGGGCCTCTACGAAAAGAAGCTGCTGACCTATCCGAGAACGGACAGCCAATTTCTCACCGACGATATGCTGCCCACCGTGGAAAGCCTGGTGTCCGGCCTGTGGGGGCTGGTGCCGTTCGCGTCCGGCCTGAACATTTCCCCGCAGTTTGACCGCATTTTGAACAGCAAAAAGGTGTCCGACCACCACGCCATTATCCCCACCGCTGAATTTGTGAAGCAGGGCTTTGGAGGGCTGGCCGAGAGTGAAAGAAAGCTGCTGTCCCTGATCTGCTGCAAGCTGCTGTGTGCCGTAGCCGGGGCGCATAGCTATGAGGCCGTCACCGCCACCTTTACCTGCGCCGGGAAAGAGTTTACCGCCAAGGGCAAGACCGTCCTTTCTCCCGGCTGGAAAGAGATTGACCGCCGTTTCCGTTCCTCCCTGAAAACCGATTCTGACGAGGAAGCCGAGGCGGTGCGGGAGCTGCCGGAACTGACCGAGGGCCAGACCTTTGCGGACGTGGCCGCTTCCGTCACCGAGCATTTCACCACGCCGCCCAAGCCCTACACCGAAGATACGCTTTTGTCCGCTATGGAACGGGCCGGGGCCGAGGATATGCCGGAGGACGTCGAGCGCAAGGGCCTGGGAACCCCGGCCACCCGCGCCGCCATTCTGGAAAAGCTGGTGCAGATGGGCTTTGTCCAGAGAAAGGGCAAGCAGCTCATTCCCACCAAGGACGGTATCAATCTGGCTGTGGTGCTGCCGGAGGCTTTGACTTCTCCCCAGCTTACCGCTGAATGGGAAAGCCGCCTGACCGAGATTGCAAAGGACGAGGCCGACCCGGACGAGTTTATGGCCGGTATTGAAGCCCAGACGCGGGAGCTGGTGAAAACCTATTCCTGCATCAGTGAGGATAAGCAGAAATTGTTTCAGGCCGAGCGCGTTCCCATTGGGACGTGTCCCCGCTGCGGCGAGGCCGTCTATGAGGGAAAGAAAAACTACTACTGCGGGAACCGGGCCTGCCAGTTTGTCATGTGGAAGAATGACCGATTTTTTGAGGAACGCAAGAAAGCGTTCACCCCGAAGATCGCCGCCGCGCTGCTCAAAAACGGAAAAGTCAAGGTAAAGGGCCTCTATTCCGCAAAGACCGGGAAAACCTACGACGGGACAGTGCTTTTAGCTGATACGGGCGGGAAATACGTCAACTATCGGATTGAGAGGAAAAGCTAACGAAGTAACGTAGCAAGCATAGGGAGTGTAGCCACACTCCCAGTAAAACCTCCCGGCCCGGTTCCCTGCCGGGCCGGGAGTTTGCTTGTTGGGGAAGTCCCCAAACCCCTTGAATGGAAAGGAGCTGACGATATAGAGCGGACAAACATTCCGATCAGTGACGCGCTCATGCGGATTGATACACGGCGGGAAGTATTTGATATGCAGGCTATTGAAAACCGCCGCTTTATGTATCAGCCGCAGACCGGCACACTGATTTTAGGTTATCAGTTTCACGGCAAAGACCTTGTTTCCAGTCATGCGGAAGAACACCACGCCAGCGGCGCACAGGAACCCTTTGACAGCTTCATCCGGGGCTGGATAGGCACAGGCCGTTCTTATCCAGACGGCGTTATCCACTTTGCCCCCAACATTGACAGCCGGAACACAGAACAATTTGACCGGGCCTTTTCCACGCTGGAAATGTTCAGGGAGAACAACGCAAACGGCAAAACCGTCATTCGCGGTTTTGGGGACAAATGGGAACAATCATTCTCTGAAATCATGCCTGAAAAAGAAAGGAGTGACCGCGTGAACGAAGTATTTTCTATCCAAGTCCATAACCGCCAGCTTTTTGAACAGGGCAAACAAGGCGTCTGGCTGGATTTGCCTACCACAACCGAAAAGCTGCAAGCCGCCCTGCGGGATGTCGGGATTACCTCTGACAATCCGCAGGTTTTTTTCATCAACGGATATTCCTGCCCGGAGGACAGACACCTTGCCATTCCCTATGATATGGTGCTGGCCGCCGACGTGGACGAATTGAATTTCCTTGCCGCCCGGCTGGAAACGCTGGACGCCGCCGCGCTTGCGGAGCTGAACGCCGCCCTGCAAAATCCCAGGGGCGGCTTTGAAACCATCGGGCAGATCATCGACTACGCCGACAACGTGGATTACTTTGTGCATCTGCCGGACGTGCGTACCCCCGGCCAGTTGGGGGACTACTACCTGAACCGTTCCGGCATGGTGGATATGCCCCAGGAGTGGAAAGCCGGGATTGACACGGCGCAGTTTGGACGCCACATTTCCCAGCAGGAACAGGGGGCCTTTACCGAGTACGGCTATATCGTGAGAAGCGGCGACGAGTGGCAGCGCGTCCATGAGGGCCAGCCGGTGCCGGAGGAATACCGGGTGATGTCCTATCCCCAGCCGGAGGCTGACCGGGAAGCCTTTCGCCCCGAACAGGCGGCCCCCGCCGCCGTCCTGCCAGTGGCAGCCCCGATTATCTTAAAGGGCAAAACCAAGGACGAGTATATGAAAGAGATCACCGACCGGCTGGAAGCTGGTGTACGCGGTGTTCTGGACAGTGAGAATTACAAATCCTATCTCACGTCAATGTCCAAGTTTCACACATACAGTTTCCGAAATACCATGCTGATTTTCTTGCAGAAGCCGGACGCTTCCCTTGTGGCCGGGGCTGGAAAATGGCAGTCCGAGTTTGAACGAACCCGCAAACAGGGAGAACGGGGCCTAAAAATTTTAGCCCCCAACTTCTATAAAGTCAAAAAGCGCGTTCCCAGGAAAGACCCTGATACCGGAGAACCCATCAAGGACAAAGACGGCAAGCCCGTGATGGAAGAAAAGGAAATCATGGTGCCGGATTATCGCGTGGTATCGGTTTACGATGTGAGCCAGACCGAGGGCAAAGAGCTTCCAGAAGCCCATGTAGCTATGCTGTCCGGGGACGTGGAACGGTTTGAGGAATTGCAGGCGGCTTTGGAAAAATCGTCCCCTTATGCCATTTCCATTGAGCCGATTTTGGATGGTGCCAAGGGCCGGTGCTTCTACAATGAACAGCGTATTGCTGTCAACGAGGATATGAGCGAATTGCAGAGCCTAAAGACCGCCATCCATGAAGTCGCCCACGCCCGTCTGTATGAGAAAAACAGCCGTCTTGCGGAGGACAAGAGGCCGGACAAGGCCACCCGCGAGGTTCAGGCCGAAAGCGTGGCCTATGCGGTATGCCAGTATTACGGGCTGGACACGTCCGATTATTCCTTTGGATATATCGCAAATTGGAGTTCCGGCAGAAATTTGGACGAATTGCAGGCGTCCCTTGAAACCATCCGGGCCGCTGCCAATGACCTTATCAATGAAATGGAAATCCACCTGTTAGAGCTTCAGCAGCAGCGGCAGGCCCAACAGGAACAGCAGCCAGGCGTAACCGACACCGCCCCGGAGGTGGAGGCCCAGCCAGCCGCCGAAACGATCACCCCGCAGGCGGGGACAGATACACCGCAGGAGCCGGAGGCCCCGGCCCTTGACCCGGCAGCGGAGCCGGTTGTTACCGTGATTTGGAGCGAAAGCCCCCACCTGAAAGACGGCCAGACCATGCCGCTGCATGAGGCCGACGCCCTGTTTGCCAGTCTGGATGCCAGCTATCCGGCAAACGCGGGCTATGACAAGACCAAGTTTCGCATTGATTTTACATTCCGAGGGCAGCCGGACAGCTACGAGGGACGGCAGGACTTTGGAGATCGGGACGGTTCCCTGATCGACCATATCCAGGGCTACCATGAATTTTACGCCCAGGACGAAAACTGGAAACGTCATGTGATTGCGGCAACCGGCGTTGCGGGCTGGGAACAGGACAAGGCCGAACGGGATATGCTGCTGCATGAGTTTATCCCTTATATGAGGCTGCATTGCAATCTTGCTGAAATGGAGCAGACCGCCAGACGGCCCCTGATGTCCGGGGAGGAATTGACGCCGGAGCAGACGGCCTATTTTCATGCGGTTCTCTCTTATGTCCAGGAGTGCCGCCCCATGCTCAACCAGGGCCAGTATCAGTTGCCGGAACCGCCGAAACTTTCTGACTTTGACCAGACCTTGCAGGACTACAAGGTGCAGGTAGAGGCCGAGATCGCGCAGGAGGCCGCCGATGCTGGTATGACCGTGGAGGAATACGCCGCCAATGATTATGAACCGTATTCCGAAGCTGCCCCAGCGCCGGAAACCCCGCCCCCAGCCGAACCGCAGGAGCAGGCCCCGCCGCCCGCTGAAAATCTGACCGACTTGCAGAAAAAGGCGGTTGAAATTGCCGGGCGGTATGAAAAGCTGCCTTTGCAGGACAAGATCGGCATTATCGCCCAGGCGTTCGGCTGTACGTCGGGAGAAATCGTGACTTCCCCCTGTACCGGCAAATGGCGAGGGACAAGCGATATGTCCATCAAGTTTGACAATGGCGCATCCCTGTTTATCGGCAACCACAGGACGCCCAAAACCAAGACCGTAAAAGTACAGACAGAATTTGTCAACAGGGCTTTGGTATCGTATAACCCGGAAATCATTGCCGCGACCAAGGAGGCCGCGATTGCCGCCCTGTTGCAGCGGGAAGCCAAAGACAACGCAATCGCCGCCCAAAAGGGCTTGAAGCCGTACACCCTGCTTAATGTCGAGTTTAACGATGGCGCAGACGACAAAAGCGGCGGATATATGGGCTGGTATTATGTGACGCTGGCCGTTGACGGTAAAATCTGCACTCACATGGAAACCGGCCTGAACTATGACATAGCGGGCGGCAAGGTAAGTGAAACCCCTGCACAGCGGGATTATTATGCGGCGGGAGCCTTGAAAGAAACCGATGTTGACTATGTTTTCAACAGTGTGGGCTTTTCCTCTGCCTCTGAATTGTATTCGCTTCCGATCATCGACGCAGTTTTGGAACGCGCTCAAATGAGGCTTGCGGAACGTACCGCAGCAGCCCAGCCAGCCGCCGAAGCGCCCGCGCCGGAGCAGACGGAGCCGCCCCAGCAGGACAGCTACACCATTTATCAGCTTCCGTCCGGCCCGGAAATGCGGGATTACCGCTACCGGAGCTATGAGGAATTGCAGGCGGCGGGGCTGGCCGTGGATAAGGCCCACTATGAGCCGGTCTATACCGCCCCGATGGGCGATTTGAAAACGCTGGATGATATTTACCGCCTGTTCAACACCGACCATCCCGCAGATTATCAGGGACGTTCCGTTTCTGTGGCGGACGTGATCGTTCTGCAACAGGGCGGCCAGCAGACCGCCTACTATGTAGACACAGGCGGGGACTATCGGGAAATCCCGGAGTTTATGCGGGAAAATCCCCTGCGTACCGCCGAACTGTCCACGGAGCAGAACGAAAACATGATTGACGGCGTTATCAACAACACGCCGCTCCAGCCGCAGCCGGAGGAACCCGAACAGCTCACCTTTGAGGATATGGCGGCAGCATCCGGCCAGCCGCAGGAAGAACCCACGGAGGCCGCCCCAGCGCAAGCGCCTGTCCGCTATTATCCCATCAACGAGGGGGCCGCCCGCCGCGCCAAGGAAGCCATGAGTTTTTCTGACTACCGCCCCGGCAGCGCCACGGCGGAGTACCGGCACTATGTCGATCAGGCCGTGGAGATTGCCCAGCGCCAGAAAAAGCGTGTTGACCCGGAGTATCACGAAAAGATAGACGGCCTGCTGGACGCCTACGCCCGCAGGCTGGCCGCCAATATGAACAAGGGCTATGAGATCGCCGCCCGCGTTCCCTCTGTGATGATCGCCGGGTCTGCCAATTTCCCGGTACGGGCAATGGAGAAGCAGAACGCCGCCAGTGACCGCAACATGGAGGAATGGCGGGAAATCCAGGGCTTGCTTGATAAAATCCGCAGTACCGGCATGGGCGGTATCAGCGCCGACGACCCGCAGGCTGTTTCCAAACTGGAAAAGAAGTTGGAAAAGCTGGAAGCGGCCCAGGAGTTGATGAAAGCCGTCAACGCCTACTACCGCAAGCATGGGACACTGGACGGATGCCCCCACCTGACGCCCCAGGGGATTGAAAACCTGAAAGCGGATATGGCGTCGGGCTGGCACTATGAGAAAAAGCCGTTCCAGTCGTGGCAGCTTTCCAACAACAGCGCCGAGATACGCCGGGTAAAGGGCCGGATTGAGGATTTGACCCGGCACAAGGAGGCGGCCTATGTGGGCTGGGAGTTTGAGGGCGGCACCGTGGAGATCAACCGGGACGATAACCGCCTGCAAATTTTCTTTGAGGGGAAGCCGGATGCCTCTGTCCGGGAGGAACTGAAAAGCAACGGTTTCCGCTGGTCTCCCAAGGCCGGAGCATGGCAGCGGCAGCTAAATGACACCACCATCCGCGTCGCTGACCGTATCAAGTGCATCCAGCCCCTTTCCGGGGAGAAACCCAGCGCCTTGCAGATCGCCGCCCGCAGGGAGAAGCAAAAGCCATCCATCCGGGCGCAGCTTCAAACGGCTAAGGCAGAACAGGGCCAGAAGCCACCGGCGCGGGAAAAATCAAAAGAATTGGAGGTGTAAGGGATGCAGAAGTTTGAAAATGTGGACGTTCTGGCCGCACTGGGCAAGATCATGCGGCAGAACACCGCTTTTTATCGGAATGACTTTGACGTTGACAAAGGGATTATCCGACGGGCGGTCATCAGCGATCAGGCCGTGGACAAGGCTCTGCTTTGGATGTCCCGCCCCTCTGGGACATACTGTTTCCGGGAACGTGACGTTTTCCTGGAAGATACCCGCCAGCATAACACATGGCGGTTTTACGGGGAGCAGACACGCGACAAGATACTGGCCTACGCAGTGGAACTGACCGGCACCCAGGACGGCACCATCCGGGGCAATCTCTATGAGCTGGACTATCCGCAGCATTTCCGGCACGTCATAGAAGCTGCCTTGCCGGTGAGCGTAAACCGGTTTTTCTATGAGCATGGAAGCCGGGATATTCCGGCTGAACAGAGTTTTGACGGAAGCCCTGACCGCGTGCTGGGCGATTTTCTCCGCTATGAGTTTCAGCCCCGCGACCCGGCTGTGCTGCAGGAGGCGTTACAGCAGGAGCAGCACAGCCGGAAGCAGGCCGTCCCCGGCGACTTTGCCGCCCATATCACCGCTTTGCATGACAGCCGGATTGAAACCGAGGCCCGGCGCATCGTGGACAGCATGAAAAGCCTGTCCGCGCCCAACAGCCCCAACAAGACGCATTTCATGGTGGAGATCTCGCCGTACTTTGCGGCGATTGCTTCCACAAAAGACAATGACCGTCTTTTTGCCATGCTGCCCTACAAGTCCCTGTGCTTCACCGGGATAAAGGACAGACACGGGGTATATGCCATGATTAACAGGGACGAACGCCGGGACGTTTCCATTCGCAGGCCCCGGCCCTCTATCCGCAAGCAGCTATCCGACACCAAACAGGCCGCCAGCCCGAAAAAGGCGGCGGCCAGAACCAGGAAAAATGAATTGGAGGTATGACAAATGCACCTTACCGTGGAGGAAGAAAATCTGATCTGTATGTATCACAACGCAGACCGGCGCAGGACGATGGGCAAGATCACCGCCGCCCTGCCGGATATGGACGGGGATATGCGGACGCAGGCCCAGCAGACCCTTTCCAAGCTGGAACGCATGACGGATGCCGACTATGACGGCCAGAAGTTCCATTTCACTGACGAATAAGTAAAGCAGACGCCGGGCGCGGCGGCCATGTGGCCGCTTGTGTCCGGCGTCTTTTCTTTTTTGCTTATTCCTGTTTCATCTGGAAGCCCGGCAATGCTTCCAGCAGCTTCATAGAAATATGCTGCCGCATATCCTGGTCAATGACCTTTTTCACGCTGCCGTCCGGCTGTCTGATCTTTACCGTGGAAAGCTCGTCTATGTAGTCCGCATAGTGGGCCAGCACCTTTTCCGTGGCCCACTTCTCGCCAGCGGTTGCAGCCCTGATCGTTTCATAGTCCAGCAGATTTTCTTGTCCGTTCATTCTGATACCTCCGTCAGACTGATTTTCTCTATGATACCATATCCGGGAGCAGCAGGACAGAGAAACCGGCGTGTTTCTGCTGGCAATTTCTACGCATTTAGAACCGCACTTCGGCGGGGTTAGGATAAAACAATCAGCCACCCCGCCGACCATGCGGGAAAAGCCCTGAAATTACGGGATTTTTCAGGCCCTAAATGCGTAGAAATGGCGGCGGTTTATTCTTCTTTCTTATCCCTGTCCGCATCCTCCGGTGTATGTTCCGGCAATGCAGCCGCATCCTCTACAATGTCGGTGACAAGCTGCCGGAAATCAGCGGCGTTTTGGGCGGTAATCACCGGCCTGCCGGTTTCCGCTTCCAGTGTTTGCCGGGCTATCCCGGCGACCCTGCCGCCGCGCCGGGCGATCTTCTGGCTTTCCGCAAATCCCTGGGGCTGTTCCGCTTTGGATATGTCCGTGGTAGAGGCTTCGGCCAGCATCGTCAAGACCAATTCCAGATTGCTCATGTTGTCCCGGAGGTTTTCTTTTTTCAGACCTTTCAGCCGCTTATACTGCCCGGTACTCATACCGGCCCAGGCGCGGGTGATTTCATCGGTGAGTATGGCGTATTCCTTGCCCTTTTCCACACCGCGTTTTTTCCATTCGTCCGTCAGCTCATTGCGGATGCGGATTGCTAAAAGCCGCTGGTGTACCCATTCTTCGGAATAGCCCTTTTTCAGATAGGTTTCCAAGGCCCGGTCAATGGCCTGTTCCGGGTCAATCGTTTCCTCGATACGCTCCCGGCCTACCATTGCCAACCAAGCCTTAAACGGTTCGGCTTTCGGGGAGGGGACGGACTGGATAATGCGTAAAAGCTGTTCCGTATCGGCAACATCGGTCAGGCGCTTTTTGCCATCCGGCGCTGTCATTTTCAACTGTACGATTTTTTCGTACACTTCAACTGCGCCCTCGGCTTTCAGCTTCCGCTTCAAGTCGCTCCAATACCGGCGCGGATTTTCTGTGCCAGTCAGGACGGAAATCACATCCACAATGGAAAAATACCATTCTTCCCGTTCCGCGTCCCATGCGGTACGGATTTGCTTATCTTCAAATAGTTGGATGGCGTTGTTGTCTTTGGCCTCACTCATAACTATGTACCTCTCTTTCGCAGGGGATAAGTCTATTTTACTTTATCCGCAGTCAAAAATCTACCTGTATCTACATTTTCAACGTTCCGTTTTTACAGGCTGCCAGTATCGTTTCCGCTGGCGTTCGGCTTCCTTGCGGCGGCGCATCCGTTTGGCGCAGGCGGCGCAGTATTTGGCCCGGTTGGACTTCGGCGTAAATACGGCCCCGCACTCACAGCAGCGTTTCACTTCGTCCCGGTCTTTTGTGATCTCGGCGTACAGGGCCGCGTCCAGCGGGAGGACGGCGGCCCGAAACCACCGGCACAGCAGCGAATAGGAAATGCTCTGCACACAAACACATTCTTCCCCGTCGTCCAGCAGGAGGCAGTTGCCGTCACAGTAATTACAGCACTCATGCGTCAGCCTGCGGGCCTTGCGGTATTGGCGGTAATTCATTCTCGGTATGTTCATCGTTCTTGCGTCCACTCCTTTCCCGGCGTCACTCGCAAAATGCCGTCCACATTCTGCTTGATGATGCCGTATTCCTGCATCTGCTTTTTCGCTTCGCCGTACTGTTCATACAGCCGTTCCTTTTCCTCGGCCAGCCGTTTGTACTCGGCTTTTAAGGCGTACAGATCGGGGAGTTTCGTCACGCCCTGTTCCTTTAGGGCCTTTGCCGCAGCTTCATACAAGATCAACGTGCTTTCATGCTCACGCCGGAACTTTGCTTTGTCCTTTGCCTTTCGGTATTCCAGGGCCACGGGCCGTAGCTGCTTGTAGGTGGAAATATTCTTTATCAGCACCGCCATATCTGCAAGCCGGTGTTCCACGGCTTTTAAGGCAGCGGCGGCCTCGTCGCTGGCGGCGGTGATCTCGGCCACCTTGCTTTCCAAATCCGGGTAGGTGTCTATCCCGTGTTCCGTCAGGAAATTCAGCGTCTTTGCGGCCTGCTTCAAGTTGTGGAGCTTCGCCCACTTCTCATAGCCCGCTGACTGCTGGGCCTTGATGTTGTTTTCCAGATCAATCCGCAGAGAAATTCCCTTGCGCTCTTTGGGCGCTCTTGTGATAACACGGCCCTTGATACGTTCCTTGATGGATTCCTCGGTGTAGGCTTCCCCCAGCGTTTTGCAGCGGGTAAAGCGTTCCTGTCCGGGGGCGCGGAACGAAATAAACTTGCCGGGTTTGATTTCATACCCCTGGGCCTGCATGAGCAGCAGAAAATCGTCAAAGTCTTTGGCCTGGGGGATAGCCATATCAATGGTGGCTTTCAGCTTCGCTTTCCAGCTCGTCCCTTTTCGCTGGGCGTCCCACTCGGCGTAGCTCTTGCCCTTGCTCTGGCCGGGCTTCACCACGGACAATCCGTTTTCCTTACAAAGTCTGTCGCTGGTGCGCCGGATATAGGCATAGCTTTGTTTGTTGGAAATGTACTTGCGCTGATTGACCATATCCACGGCACAAAAAATCAGATGATTATGGACGTGGCCCTTGTCTATGTGGGTTGTCAGCACATAGGGGTATTTCCCTTGCAGCACTTCATCGGCAAGCTGCTTCCCGATCTCATGGGCCTGTTCCGGCGTGGCCTCGCCGGGGGCAAAGGACTGTATCAGGTGATGGGCCAGATTGTTGCCCTTTTGGATGGCCTGGGCCAGCAGCATTTCAAATTCAATGTCCGCCGTTTCGTAGGAGCAGGCAAAGGAGGACACCAGCAATTTGTCATCGGTCTTGTCCGGGTTTTCGATGTAGTCCAGGGCTTTTTTCAGCGTTGACTTGATAGGATGTATCTTTGTAACTGCCATATCTGTGCCAGCGCCCCCTTTATGTCCTCGATGTCCTGCGCGTACACCGGCCCCATACTGTTCAGCCGCTTTGCAATCTGATTGACATTGACGCCGATCTTCTGTATCTCGGCGGTCTGCGCCCGGATGTCGGTGGTGTCCATGTTGACGATATAGCCGTCAATGAGCATCTTCCGGGCGTAGGCGGAAAAGTTCTTCGTATGCAGCAGCGCCATTTTCTGTTCGATCAGTTCCCGTTCCTCCTGCGTCACAGGAACGCGCAGCACAATCTTTCGCTTTCTGTTTGTCATGTTTCACCGTCCTTTCCATTCAAGGGGTTTGGGGACTTCCCCAAGGGTCTGCCCCAGCAGGCGTCAGCCTGCGAGGGTACAAGCAAAACGGACGCGGCCCGGCAGGGACGGGGCGGGCCGTTTGTTCGGGAGTGTGGCTACACTCCCTATGCTTGCTACGTTACTCTTTCTCCACTAACAAGACGTTCTGAAAGTCCCAAACTACCCGCAAAATAGCCCCCTGGAAAGAAAAAAGTGCAAAAAAATAGAGGGCGCTTGCGCGTCCCTCCGAAAAAGAGAAAACAGAGGATGCTTTAGACACCCTCCGTTTCTTTCTTCGGCTGTTCAATTTGTATGGCGCTGTCAATCGCGCCCTCGATGATCGGCAGATATTCTTCCGGGCATAATTTCAGCTTGTGGCTGACCCGTTGCCGCTGTTCGCTTTCCTCCCGCATGATCTCCGGGTTAAAATACCGTTCCACGGGAAGCCCGCAGGCTTTAATAAGTTGTATGATAACCGGCAGGCTGGGAATAGCCCCGTCGTTTTCGATGTTGGCAAGATAGCGCCAGTCTATATTGATTTTCTCTGCCATTGCTTTGCGTGAGATACGCTTTGCTTGCCGGGCCGCTTTCACATCCGCGCCGAAAGTTTCAAAGCCAGGACAATCTTCAATGTTCGCCATATAGCACCTCCCACTTACATTGTATATTTCATATTCTGTCCGTGGAATGTTGCTATATGCACTTTGGTTACAGTTTATATTTCACTCTGCATGAGATAGAGAAACGCCGGACACGGCGGCCCGCTGGCCGCTGCATCCGGCGTCTGTTCTTATGGCCTGTTTCTACGCATTTAGAACCCTGCTACGGCGGCAACGGGATAAAGAATACCGCCGCCCCAGCGACCACGCCGAAAAAGCCTTGAAATTCCGGGCGTTTTCAGGCCCTAAATGCGTAGGTTGGATGCTTTGTTGCGATATGCTCCACAGTTACGGTGTATAATTCACATCTTGGACATAACTCGGCGGTATAATCATGAAAAAGTGGGTAACTCCACCCAAACTCCACTTTCATATGTTACACTTAGTACGGGAGGTGTTTATATTGGAGAAGTCAATTTTAATCATAGAAGATGAACAGCATATGCAGAACATATTAAAAGCATTTTTGGAGGATGCCGGTTATCAGATCACTATTGCCGGTGATGGAATGGAGGGGATTGCCGCATTTCACAAGGCAGCGTATGATCTGGTTCTGCTGGATATTATGATGCCGAAGCTGGACGGATATACTGTCTGTGAAATGATACGCAGAGAAAGCAACACGCCGGTTATTCTACTGACTGCCTTGGATGATGAGGAAAGCCAGATGAAAGGTTTTGATCTTATGGCGGACGATTACATTACAAAACCTTTTTCTGTACCTCTTGTTGTGCGCCGGATTGAAGCTGTTCTGCGGCGGGCAAAGCATCCTGACGAGGATTCTGCCATGCTGACCTACCGGGAAATCCAGTTGGATGTGAAAAACTATAAAGTGTTCGTTTCCGGCCAGGAAGTAGTTTTGACGGCGCGTGAATATGAAATTTTGCGGCTGTTCATGGAAAATAAGGGATGCGTATTTACCAGAGAGCAGCTTTTGGATTTGGTTTGGAACTATGACTATATGGGGGACGACAGAATTATCAATACCCATATCAAAAACATTCGCAAGAAATTAGGGGTGGAATGTATCGAAACGATTAGAGGGGTGGGATATAGGATTGATAAAGAAAATCAAAAGTAGCCTGTGGCTGAAAATATTTTTAGTATTGACGGTGCTGCTGTTTTCTATCAGCCTTTTGCTCTATGGCATTGTTATGGCGGTTATGCCGGAAAGCTATAAAGCGTTGGTCACTTCCAATTATACCGAGCAATTAAGTAGCTTTGTAACAGAATTAGAGAGCAGCAGCCTGGAAGATGCTACGGATAAAATTTATGCGTTTTGTTTGGAATACAATGCCACTGTCGTATTAGAGGGCGGCGGCGACCGGATTTCATTTTGTGGCAGCAATGTTGAAACAGAAAATATTGTTCAGGCAGTGACAGCGACCTTACATTTTACAGATACTCCCGAAGAATATACTTTGTTAATATCTGTATCTGAAAAAATGATAAATCAGATCACGCAGACCTTTTTACGTCTGTTGCCAGTTATCGGGGGCGTGGTTCTTGCCATTTCCCTGATCGCTTCCTGGTTTGTTTCACGGTGGCTGACAAAGCCAATTCTTGAAATCAGCCATATTTCAGGCCAGCTTGCCACATTAAACATGACGTGGCGTTGTAATGCAAACCGCTCTGATGAGGTTGGTACGCTGGCAGATAATTTGAATATCATGGCGGCAAGACTGGATGCCGCGCTGAAAGAGCTGACTGTCGCCAATAAAAAATTGCAGGCTGACATTGAACAGGAACGCAGACAGGAAAAATTGCGGGTAGATTTTTTTCGTGCGGTATCACATGAGTTAAAAACTCCCATTGCAATCTTAAAGGGTGAATTGCAGGGCATGATCTATCAGGTGGGCGAATATAAAGACCGGGACATTCATTTGCGGGAATCCATGCGTACCGTCAATGAAATGGAACGGCTGGTTAAAGAAATCCTTGCAGCTTCCCGCATGGCCGGGAGTGATTTTAGCCTTACCATTTCGCAAATTGATTTAAGTACCCTCGTCCGGGAGTGCTGCCGAAAATGGCAGGGAACCGCAGAGGACAAAGAACAGAAATTCCTTGTGGATATTGCGGACGGCTGTGTTTTCTGCGGGGATGCCGGACTGCTCCAAAAGGCAATATCAAATATTATAGGAAATGCTGTGAAACATTCACCGGGGCGGGAAGAAATCGTTATTTCATTAAAGAATGATACTTTGCAGGTCATTAACAGCGGTGTGAAGATTCAACCTGACTGTATAAAGCACATCTTTGAACCTTTCTATCGTGCAGAACAATCCCATAACCGGGAAACCGGGGGCAGCGGTTTGGGCCTGTATGTTGTAAAGACGATCTTTGAGCGGCATGGTTTGAGATATTGCCTGGAAAATACGGAACAGGGCGTTTGCTTTACGGTTCTTTTTAGAAATACGGAAAAGTGATAAGATATTGCGCGGCAAAGGGCCGGATTGTTTACAAAACAGTCTGGCCCTCAAACTTTATCTGAAATACTCCCTGGCTCCATCTCTACTCCACCTCCCTCCTTTATACTCTTGTCATTATCAAAAGGAGGTTAAATCACATGAACCTATGCAAACGGGCTTTCCTGTATTCCATACGGAAAAAAGGCAAGACCATTTCCCTATTGACATTTCTGCTGGTCATGGCGACGCTGATGCTGACCTGCTTTTCTATCCAGTCAGCGACGGAAACGGCAAATGACAACATCAAAAAGGCGCTACTGGGCTATTTTACCATTAACGCAAAACAAGTCGATACGGGTATAACAGAAGATGTGAAGAACGAAATTCTATCCATAGACGGGTTAAGCGGAAAATACACGCTTCGCTCCTATACCTATGCCAGCTACTATGACACGGACGGGAATCCCCTCACGATCAACACCGAAGATGCAATGCAGGTGCCGGATGGATATGAGAACGCAGGAAAAATCGTGGCAAATACGGCATCTGAAAATGACAGCTACTTTACCGATGGGGGCTTTGAACTGACGGAGGGAACTGCCCTTACATCCGAGAGCCAGAACGCTGTACTGATACACGAAAAATTTGCCGAGCGAAATGGTCTGTCCGTGGGTGATACGATACAGCTCTCCAATGTAGAGGATAAAAGCCGCATTACCCTTGTGACTGTGGCAGGGATTTTTACCAACACAAAGGAGCAGGATTCTATCGGGATTGCCCCGTCTTATGATTTATACGACAATATTGTATTTACCGACCTCTCCACCGCTTCTTATCTGCTTTATAGCACAGAGGCCGAAACGAGTGTCCAGTATGGGGATTTTTATGTAAATGACCCCGATGAAATTGACCGCATTATGGAGGCGGTAAAGGAAATTGAGGGGATGGACTGGGAACACTGTACGCTGACCCGCTATGACAATGACTACCAAAATGCAAAGGAGTCACTGGCAGGCTTGCAGAATATTGTTTTTATTGCCATAACGGTAGCGACGGTTATCTGCTTTCTGGTGCTTGCTCTGTTCCTGACGCTGCGGCTGCGTGGGCGTATCCATGAAACAGGCATCTATCTGGCAATGGGGATTTCCAAGGGGGCTGTACTTGCACAGTATCTTCTGGAAGTGATGCTTGTAGCTGTAATTGCATTATTTCTCGCTTATGGCGCAGCATCGGCAATCTCCGATCAGATCGGAAGCAGGCTGCTTTCGCAGGTCACAGCCCAAACCTATGAAACGGTTAATCTGACGGACGAAACACCGGATGCAGAAACGCCCACAGAGGATTTGGGCTTGTCCGAGATTGTGGTGGCTGTTTCAGCAGAGGATTACGCGCTTGTGTGGATTTTCGGCGTGGTGCTTTGTCTTGTATCTACGGCACTTGCCGTTTATCCGATTATGAAGATGAAACCAAAGAATATCTTGTCACAAATGAGTTAGGAGGTACGGAATGAATTTAGGAACGAGAGCAATTTTATATACAGTCCGAAAATGGAAAAAAACGCTTCTTCTGTTCTGTTTACTGTTGTCTATTGCAACTTTGGTATTGTCTGGACTTGCTATTGCCGATGCACAGGAAGAACAAGCCGAGGAAGTACGAGGAACAACGGGGGCGAGTTTTACCGTAGAGCGTGATGTATCTACGGGCGGTTGGTCAAATGGCAGCGGCGGAACATATAGTACGCAGGAATTTATTTCTGATGAAATGATGAGGACAATTTCTAAAGTCGATGGAATTAAAGGCTATAATGCTGCAAGAAACACCATTTTAACGCTATATGATGCCGACGGAAATTATTTGATCGGTACAGACATATCAGGATGGGATGAAATCGACAGTTACTATTGGACTTATGGCAGCGTAGATTCTCAATATGCCTCTCTTTTTACTTCGGGTACGTTTGTACTGACCGAGGGAAAACACGTTACATCGGCGGGAAACGGTATATTGCTTAGTACCGACATTGCGAAGAAGCACAATCTTAAAGTAGGTGATACTCTGAAAGCCTGCAATAACCCCGATTCAAATGACCCTGTATTAGAAGTTGAAATTGCAGGATTTTTTGAGGTAATTGCAGATAAGGACGATGAAATCAATGCTTATAATGGAGCTTCGTACTTTGATTATAGCAATTACGCATTTGTGTCAATGGAAACGGCAGAAAAATTACTTGTAAATTATAGTGATGAGGGAATTGAAAGAGTAGATTTTTTTGTTTCTGACCCCGAACAGTTGGAAACCATTATACGAAATGTGCAGAATATCAGTTCAATCAACTGGAACAACTATAAAATTATCGCCAACGATGAGGTCTACCAGAATATATCCAGCTCCCTTTCCGACACGGGCACTCTGATAACGACCCTTATTGTGGTAATAACAGTTGTGAGCATGGTACTGATTATTCTTATTTTGTCTATGTCAATACGGAGCAGGAAACGGGAAATGGGAATCCTGCTTGCAGTTGGAATTGCAAAGCCCGCTGTCATTATGCAGTATGTGTTGGAAACAGCGTTAATAGCCGTTATCGCTTTTCCACTGGCATATCTGTTAAGCAGACGGTTAGCGGGAACACTCGGTACGTTGTTTGGAAAGACCACGGAAAATGTGATGGTCACACCGCAGCATTTCACTCTGGTAGCGGTTGTGGGAGGTATTCTGCTGATTGTGGCAGTTATGGTATCCTGCATCCCTGCCATGCGGTTCAAGCCAAAGCAGATACTATCACAAATGGAATAAAGGAGGTTTCGCAAATGAGCATTTTAGAAGTAAAGGGCGTACAATACGCCTATGACAGCAAAAAGAAAGTTTTGAAGAATATCGACGTGCAGTTGGAGCAGGGCCAGATGTATGCCATTCTCGGCCCCTCCGGATGCGGCAAGACAACGCTGCTTTCCCTGATGGGAGGATTGGACAGTCCCACCAAAGGACAAATTCTCTATCAGGGAGAAGATATTGAAAAAACCGGCCTTGCAGATCACCGACGCAATCATGTTGCGTTTATTTTCCAGAGCTATAACCTGATCGACTACCTGACCCCTATGGAGAATGTATCTTTGACGACAAAACTACCGCCCCTCCCGATTTTAGAAAAGCTGGGCCTGACCGCAGAGGAATCAAAGCGCAATGTGTTGAAGCTCTCCGGCGGCCAGCAACAAAGGGTGGCTATCGCCCGCGCCCTGGCAAGTGACGCACAGATCATCTTAGCCGACGAACCTACGGGCAATCTCGATGAAGATACCAGTGTGGAGATCACGACAATCTTAAAGGACAGCGCCCACCAGACGGGCCGATGCGTAGTGATCGTTACCCACTCCAATGAGTTAGCAAAGGAAGCAGACGTGATTTTCCGCCTACGGAAAGGCGAATTGCAGGTTGTAGATATGCCGATGTTGCCACCGACAAAGGCGAGGATATGAAAACGATCAAAGGGATTTAACGATAGGTAGCAATCCTCCAATTTAGATACTAAGAAACCAATCTGCCCAGCGGCAGAAAAGAAAAAAACCGCTGTTGGGCAGACCCATTTTCACGCTCAATTTATCTTTCACTGGCGGCGGTTTTGAGAAATCAAGGCCGTCGCTTTCTTTCTGTCCATTTCCAACAGTTAAAGGCGTGGCGGCCCCCAGGAGGATGCCGTTATGCTCACACGCCCTGTTTTTCAAAATCCTAACCGCTTAAAAAAAGCCCTGCCCCTCCGCAGGAATATTCCGGCTATGAGTATGTACTATACCATGTAAACAAACAACAAAACACTTCAAATCGCCGCCCGGTAGGTTTCCGACCTGCCGGGCGATTTTTGTCGTATTTTGCGGTCAGGCCGTACCCGAAAAAATTTTTTGAAAAATTTTCAAAAAAGAAGCATTTAGCGGGTAGCTGGCGCGGTTGCAAACGCTTTGTTAGCGGAAAGGGAGAGAACCACCAACATCCCCAAAAGAAAGGGGGTGAGAAGATGGATGCTATCCCCCGCGACTATGACGAGCGGTGCCAGTTTGACCGATATTGCAAGCTGGTTCTGTACCACGAGGCCCTTGACTACCTGCGGGAAAATAAGCGCCGACGCAAACGCGAAGTTTCACTCGGTTCTTTATCGCAGGCAGAATTGGACAAGCTCTTTACGGTAGATCGCTATCCCAGCGACAGCTTTACTTTTTCGTCGCATGGCTGTGATTTACATATCGACAATGAGCTTGTAGCCGAAGCCTTTGCCGCGCTTCCCAGCATGGAGCAGAGTATTTTAATTCTGCACTGTGTTCTGGAACTGGCAGACGGCGAGATCGGCGGCCTCATGGGAATGTCCCGAAGCGCCGTCCAGCGACACAGGACAAAGACCTTATCGGAGCTGCGGAAACAGCTAAAGGCGTTGATGCCGAAAGGAGGTTAAACGCGGATGAAAGATTACAAGAGCATTGAGCTTTTGCCCTTGTCGGTGATCGAGGCCGCCCGCGCTGGGGACGCCGAAGCCGTGGAACGTGTTTTGCGGTATTACAGCGGTTACATGAACAAGCTGTGTACCCGGACGCTCTACGACGAAAACGGCTATCCTCATGTGTGTCTGGACGAGGCCATGAAGCGCCGGCTGGAAATCAAGCTCATTCATGCCATCGTTAATCAGACGAGGTAACTAACAGGCCCCCGGAGGCTGAAACAGCTTACCCTTTCCCTGTTTCTCCATTCCTGGACGGGCCATAGACTGCACCTTGACAAATATGCCCGCAAGATAACGGCGGCGCATCATAGGGTATACGGACACATTCTGTCTGTGCCGAGCCGGACGGCTGGTGCGCCATGATGCTTTTCCCCAGGGGGAAGCGGAGCGATCCACACCACGCCGCAATGTGAGCGTGGCAGCTTGCGGGCGAGGACGTACAGACAGGACAATGATACTCCCTTACAGCCACAGCCAGAGCGTTAAAAGCGTCGCAAGCAATGGGTAGGGCCGCGTGAGAACCACGCGGGGGTGAAACTCCCGTGGAGCTGTGCCAGCAGCCGTCTGCTATGCCCCTTTCACGATTATCAGTTTTCAATTTTGAAAGGGGACATTATGAATAACAACGATGTACCTATCTGGGAAAAATACACGCTTACGATTGAGGAAGCGTCCAAATATTTCCGTATTGGTGAAAACAAGCTGCGTAAGCTGGCCGAAGAAAACTTGTCCGCTGGCTGGGTGATTATGAATGGCAACCGCATCCAGATCAAGCGCAGGCAATTTGAAAAAATAATTGACACATTGGACACAATCTGATGGTGAAAAAGGGCCGCAGGTATGCTATAATAAATTATAAGCATATATGCGGCTCTTTCCGTCATGGAAAGGAGCATGACGAGATATGTCAAAGCAAGAACGAGATGTAAAAAGGCGCGACAGCAAAGGCCGCCTTTTGAAACCTGGAGAGAGCCAGCGAGCAGACGGAAGATATGCTTACAAATATACGGACACTTTTGGAGAACCGAAGTTTGTTTACTCATGGAAGTTAGTACCCACCGACAAAATCCCTGCCGGGAAGCGGCCTGATATTTCACTCCGCGAAAAGGTCAAGCAGATACAGAAAGACATTGACGACGGGATAGATACCATCGGCAAGAAAATGACGGTCTGCCAGCTTTATGCCAAGTACATCCGGCAACGGGGAAATGTAAAGCGGGGAACCCAAAAAGGACGCCAGCAGTTGATGAAACTTCTATCCGAAGATAAGCTGGGGGCGGCCAGCATTGACAGCGTGAAGCCGTCCGATGCCAAAGAATGGGCTTTGCGGATGCAGGAAAAAGGCGTGGCCTACACCACGATCTGCAACAGCAAGCGTTCCCTGAAAGCCATTTTCTATATGGCGATACAGGATGATTGCCTGCGGAAGAACCCGTTTGACTTCCAGATCAGCGAAGTAATCAGCGACGATACCGAACCAAAAGTGCCACTGACCCCAACACAGGAAAAAGAACTCCTGGATTTCATGCAGGGCGATAGCGTCTATTCCAAGTATTATGACGAGGTTGTAATCCTGCTGGAAACGGGACTTCGTATTTCCGAACTATGCGGCCTGACCCCCGCTGACCTGAACTTTGAGCAGCGATTTGTCAACGTAGACCACCAGCTTTTAAGAAGTACGGAGGATGGCTACTATATCGAAACGCCCAAGACAGACAGCGGATTCCGACAGGTGCCAATGAGCGCGGCAGCGTATGAAGCGTTCCAGCGCGTGTTGCAAAAGCGCAGGTGCGGCAAGTCCATTCAGGTTGATGGATATGGTGATTTCCTGTTCCTGAACCGGGACGGCCTGCCGAAAGTAGCGGTAAACTATGATGCAATGTTCAAGTGCCTTGCCAAGAAGTTTAACAAGTGCCACAAGGAGCCGTTGCCAGCAGTAATGACGCCACACACCATGCGGCACACGTTCTGCACAAGAATGGCGAATGACGGCATGAACCCCAAGGCATTGCAGTACATCATGGGACACGCCAACATCACTATGACGCTGAACTATTACGCTCACGCCACATTCCATTCCGCACAGGCGGAAATGGCGCGGCTGGAAGCAGCCAAGGCAGAAAAGGCCGTGGAAGCGGCGGAAACCACCGTGGAAGTTGCCGCTCCTGCTGTGGAGAACGCCGGGGAACCCAAGGCCGCCGCTTAGTAGTACGCAGGTATTTTACTACCGCTTCTACTACTTTTGACCGCAAAAACGTGAGGGGTTATGCAAGTATATGTGAGGTTCTTCCGATAAAAAAATACCGGGAAAGCCCGGAAATACGGGCTATACCGGCATATAAACACTTCTAAAGAGATAATCTGAAATCTATTAAATCATTAAGATAACCATATTACCACCTGCGCCATTTCCGGCGACTTTCCTTTCTCCCTTGGCGGGGAACTTAATAGTACTTTTAAGTTCTATTTAATGAACAAAAAAGGGAGTATTGAAATTGTGAATAACTACCAAAGAATAAAGGATATACGAGAGGATAGGGACTTAACACAGCAGCAAGTTGCTGAAATATTAGAGATTAAACAAACTCAATATAGTCGTTATGAACTCGGCAAATAAATGATGGGAGTAGACAAATATATCAAACTCGCACAATTCCATAATATTTCCCTTGATTATCTTGCCGGTTTAATCGATACCCCGCGGAAGCTGTATGACGAAAAATAGAAAATTTTGTATTTTAGTCTTGAAATATATTACAAATTTGTTTATACTATCAAAAAAGGGAAAAATATAGAATTTTCATAAGTTTTGGAGGACACTTAAAATGGGGCTGTTTGGATGCTGCGATTCACTCTATAAAGAACAGGTCGATCATGAGATTATCAAAGAAAAGCCATCCGAACCGGAAACGCCCGAACCAAAAAAGGATGAGCTTCTGCCTTATAAATCAAAATTTTTATTGACAAAAGCAGAATGGGCGTTTTATAAACGACTGAAAAAATCGGCGGATAAATTTAACCTGCATATTTTGGCAAAGGTACGCCTTGCCGATCTCGTGCAAGTGGATTCTTATTTCACCGGCATGGCTTTTGAAAAATATTTCGCAAAAATAAAAGCAAAGCACGTCGATTTCGTACTTTGCAATCCGGATAATTTGGCAGTCAAATTTATCTTGGAATTAGAGGATAGCACCCACCACAGCGCCGAACGTGCCGAACGGGATGATTTCGTCGATAAGGTTTTGAAAAAATGCGGCTATAAAGTCGTGCATACATACGGTGAAGCAAATCTTGACGAGCTTATCCAAAAGCTATTGAAATAAAAATATCATACAATTTTTCCACGCTGCGTCTCCGATCGGAACGCTGCATCGCGAAAATTGTATGACATAGGTATTGACAAATCGATTTCTTTCGTGTAAAATAAAAATAGAATATGGTGAAACCGTTAAAAGCGGTTAGCCTAATAGGGTTTTATAAAAAAATAACCGTACTTGGCAGGGCGGTTATTTTTTCTTTATCAAGTCTACAATGAGACTGACAAGGGCAATGATAAGCAAACAAAAAGTAAAAAACTCTGTGTATGTAATCACCGCGCATCACCTCCTTATTCAGGAAGTGCTAACCGCCTTTTTCACCATATTCTGACAAAAGTATAACATGTCTTTTTGCGCTTGTCAATTATAAATGAAAATAAGGTATTGACAAATGGGTTTTCTTTGTGTAAAATAAAGATAGAATATGGTGAAACCGTTAAAAGCGGTTAGCCGAAGTTTTTAGTTATAAAAAATAACCGCAACCATTGGCTCTGGGCGGTTATTTTTTTATGTCTTTTATAATTGCGTAAAATACTATAAGTATCAATAGCAGAATTATATAGTCCATATGCCTCACCACCTTTCAGTGGATTGGCTAACCGCCTTTTTCACCATATTCTGACAAAAGTATAGCATGTCTTTTTGCGCTTGTCAATATTGTACGCCTATTTTGGGGTGGTAGAGGCCGCACGTTCAAGTCGTGTCACTCAGACCAAAAATTCCGCAGAAAATGCACAATTTTCTGCGGAATTTTTATTTTGCGCATATATAACACAAATTAGTAGTTTTTCAGTTGTAAAACCGCTCATCTACCGCTTTTGACTACAAACCGTGACCACATGCGAAAATAATTCACCATAAAATCCACTCCGTTGAGAAGTTTTTTCTCAACGGAGTGGATTTTTCTTTACCTACCGCGGTGCAATTTTTTACTCATGGCTGAATCCTTTTTGATAATATCTAAGCATTTAAGCGGTAATCGTCAAATGCGATTATCTCCAATAAAAATTTTTAAACCATAGATTCAAAAACTACCGTCATATAAAGGGTTTTCCAAATATTTGCTTCTTTGCCGACAGACTGCGGATTGTTGCCTAAAGAACGGCTCATAGATACGGTAGACTCAACCAATTCTGCTCCTACTTTTTCCAAAGCTGCAAATGGATTTTTCTTCCAACAATACATACCATCCCTTTCTTCTACTAATGCACGAAATGCTCCCAAGATCGGATAAATAAAGCCATTAGGAGAGGTGGCTTCCATCTCGGTTGTCAAGAATTTCGAATAGAAGTGTTGTCCCATTTTGGGAACTTGAACGCCCTTGATAGCGCCATATCTTCCACTGGGATTCTTTTGACGATAAAACCTGTTCATCCCCACTTCTATGGCATCATACAGGCGAAAAATATCCGGCATAATATTGACCATTTTCACATAAGGATTGTCATTGGACTCACCAAATTCCTTATGATCAGAAATATAAATGTCAATACATTTCTTTTTAGAACTGTATGAATTGACAGGGAAAGAAGTCATGCCATTGTAGCGAGAAATGTTAAATAAATTCAAAATTGCCAACAGATCGGCAACATCAATATCACCATCATCATTTTCTTTGAAGAATACGCGCGATATATAATCTTCATTTGCCAGCGCGTTTTTGATGATATCGAAACGATCTTCCAATTCCGCTATAGACTTATCCTGCACCTGTACAGATGTATTACGTGCTGCCGCCAAGCTTTGGAAGATTCCTTCCATGCCAGTAAGTATTTCAAGCTTGACAAACTGCTGCCCTCGATCAAGTTGATCTCTACACTGCAAAATTGTCTTGTATGTATGTCCTCCGTCAACGTTTCCGTGAACTTCCAAATCCTCAAAACAAATTGTCATTTCATTGGAATAATTACTGTAAGAAACGTCTTTAGCGGAAAGAAGGATGCCTCGGTTGAGCAAATAAAAGTCCAATTCGCTCGTGTTGAGCAAGGATTCTTTAATTTTTTTCGCAACATTAGTTGTCATTTTCTGCTCTCGCGGATTGGTTTCCATCGGAAAATCACCGGGAAGGTCTTTTACATCGCAAATAGCAATGTACATTTCTGCGCCCTTTTCGCCCTCCTCTGATTTAAGATAAGGATTTGGTATCCTTCTAAAGGACTGTACTTTGAAAGTTAAACTTTTCTTGATTACTCATGGTTTTTCTCCTTGTCTTCAAGACTAAATTTTAGATACGCAGATAAAACTGCCATCCGTGTCCTAATTATACTCCAAATAAATTATATTTTCAACGCTATATATGGCGTTTTTATACAATGTCCTCGAAAATCTCAAAAAATGACAACCCCGTTGCGTCTGATATTTTTTGACAAAGCTCCAATGTAGCGCTGTGTTCTCCACGCTCTATCCTGCCATAATAAGCGCGACTTATCCCACACAATTCCGAAAATTCTTCTTGTGTCAAGCCCTGCCCTCTCTGATTTTCCTTAGAATATTCCCAAACTGAATATTTATATCCTTCCACTTCATTCGTAAGTCCCCACTATCGGCAAAAATCCAAGTTCTATCTTAAAAATATAATATATTTTACCACATTTTTCTTTTGTTTTCAACTGACAGGTCGCCTTCATTTTACAAGAAAATCCGCCGCAGATTGCGGCGGATTTTTATGTTTCGTTTTTTCGATCGGCTTCAATTTTCTTTTCCAGCATCATATCCTTGACCTTCATGAGCCGTGTCGTATTGGCGCGCTCATTCTCATCCAGCTTCATAGAAATGGAGGAAATCGCCCTCTCAATCTGCGGAATCATGATATGTTCAAGCGCGTTGACGCGGCGGCGTGCCTTTTCAATCTGCTCCGCCAAAAGCTGTGAAGTCTTTTCAAGTTCTGCAAGCCGTATCATATCCCGAATGACACCGGAAAGCTCCGTCACGGCGAGGTCAAGCTCAGCGGAAGTAAACGCCATGCCGTAGCTTGTACGCTCCGCCGTTCCCACGGAATATTCAAAACGAGGAACATCCACTCCCATGACGTTCTTGGTCGAGACTTCAAGCTCCGATTCTCCGCCCGCCAGCATCAAGGCAACGCTCATTTGCTTCGGAGACGTGAGCGCAGCAGCCGCGGAAAAGCTCCGATAGGATTTGACAAGCGCCTCTTCGACGCGGCGGCGAAGCTCTGCCGCTTCCTTTACGACATCGAGAAACTGGCGCATCAGCTCGTCTCTCTTGTCGCGCATCAGCTTATGTCCGCGACGGGCGACGGCAAGCCTTGATTTCAGCTTTTTCTGCTCCATGCGCGTCGGATTGACCCGAATTTCTGCCATAACGGCGCCTCCTTTTTAGGATTATCCCTTGGATTCCGGCATATACCGGTCGATAAGCTCCGGCTTGATGCGTTTGAGCTCACTGCGCGGGAAAATGGAAAGCAGCTCCCAACCGAGATCCAGCGTTTCCTCAATCGTGCGGTTTTCGTCGAAGCCCTGATTCACATAACGGCGCTCGAATTCGTCCGCAAATTTTGCGTACAGCCGATCGGTCGGCGTCAGTGCAGCCTCTCCGAGCACCACCATGAGTTCTTTCGCTTCTTTGCCGCGTGCATAGCAGGAGAAAAGCTGATTCATCGTGCCGGCGTGATCCTCGCGCGTTTTTCCGGCGCCGATTCCCTTGTCTTTCAGACGGGAAAGCGACGGAAGCACATCCACAGGAGGCAGCACGCCTTTTCGATACAGATCGCGGGAGAGGATAATCTGCCCCTCCGTGATATATCCCGTAAGGTCGGGGATCGGATGCGTCTTGTCATCCTCGGGCATCGTCAGAATCGGAATCATCGTGATCGAGCCCTCTGAGCCCTCCTTGCGTCCCGCGCGCTCATACATCGTCGCAAGGTCCGTATAAAGATAGCCCGGATAGCCGCGTCGTCCCGGCACCTCCTTGCGCGCGGATGAGACCTCACGCAGCGCTTCGGCATAGTTTGTGATGTCGGTAATGATAACCAGCACATGCATGTTCTTATCAAACGCAAGATATTCCGCCGCCGTCAGCGCCATACGCGGCGTCGAGATTCTCTCAATGGCGGCGTCGGAGGCAAGGTTGATGAAAAGCACCGTGTGGTCGAGCGCGCCGGTGCGCGCAAAATCCTCGATAAAGAAGTCCGCTTCCTCAAAGGTGATACCGACCGCCGCGAATACCACGGCAAAGCCTGCATCCGAGCCGCGGACCCGCGCCTGTCTTGCGATTTGAGCCGCAAGCTTTGCATGCGGAAGTCCGGATGCCGAGAAAATCGGCAGCTTTTGGCCGCGGACAAGCGTGTTAAGTCCGTCGATCGTGGAAATTCCGGTCTGAATAAATTCGGACGGATAGTTCCGCGCCGCAGGATTGATCGGCGTACCGCCGATATCGAGCAGCTTCTCCGGAATCAGCGCAGGACCGCCGTCAATCGGCTTTCCCATGCCGGAGAAAACGCGGCCAAGCATATTTTCAGAGACGCCGAGCGTCGCGCCATGGCCGAGAAAACGCACCTTGTCTGTGGAAAGATTGATGCCGGCGGAGCTTTCAAACAGCTGCACCAGCACGTCGCTCCCGTTTACTTCCAGCACACGGCAGCGGCGAAGCGACCCGTCCGCAAGCTCGATCTCTCCGAGCTCATCGTATTTGACGCCCGTGGTGCCGCGCACCAGCATCAGAGGTCCCGCGACTTCTTCAATGGTTCTGTATTCCTTAATCATTTCGGCACCTCCTTATCTGCAAAGAATGGTTTCGATTTCCGCATCAATCTCACGGTCGATGGCCTCAAAATCGGAAACATAGGTATCGTCCGGCGCGCTCTTGGCACGTCCGATTTTCTCTCTGACATTCATATCCGCAAGTGCCTCCGCGTCGGCACCTTTTTCGACTGCCGCAAGCGATTTGTTGTAATAAGAAAGGATCAGAAGCAGCAGACGGTATTGTTTATCCAGCGGTGTATATGAATCAAATTCGTCGAAGGCGTTCTGCTGCAAGAAATCCTCGCGCACGGAGCGAGCCGCCTCCAACGTGAGCCGTTCCTTTGGGGAAAGCGCATCCGCACCGACGAGCTTTACGATCTCATCAAGCTCGCTTTCCGCCTGCAAAAGCCGCATCGCCTCCGCGGTCGCCTCGGAAAATCCGCGGCTGACATGCTCGCGGAACCACGGTTCCAGCCTGTCTTTATAAAGGGAATACGAATTCAGCCAGTTGATTGCCGGAAAATGGCGGCGGTAGGCGAGATTCGATTCGAGTCCCCAAAATACCTTGACGATACGCAGCGTCGCCTGCGTGACCGGCTCCGAAAGGTCGCCGCCCTGCGGCGAAACCGCGCCGATGGCGGAAAGCGTTCCCTCTCTGCCGTCCGAGCCGAGACAAACCACGCGCCCCGCGCGTTCGTAGAACTGCGCAAGTCGCGAGGTCAGATATGCGGGATAGCCCTCCTCACCGGGCATCTCCTCGAGCCGCCCGGACATCTCGCGCAGCGCCTCCGCCCAACGCGAGGAGGAATCCGCGATAACCGCGACGGAATACCCCATGTCGCGGAAATACTCGGCAATCGTGATGCCGGTATAGATCGACGCCTCGCGCGCTGCGACCGGCATATCGGAGGTATTGGCAATCAGCACCGTGCGCTTCATAATCGAATGTCCCGTGCGCGGGTCGCGCAGCTCCGGAAATTCACGCAGAACGTCGGTCATCTCGTTGCCGCGCTCGCCGCAGCCGATATAGACCACAAGATCCACATTGCTCCATTTCGCAAGCTGATGCTGAACGACCGTTTTGCCGGAGCCGAAAGGCCCCGGAACGCATGCCGTTCCGCCCTTGGCGATCGGAAACATCGCGTCGATGACGCGCTGTCCCGTGATCATCAGCTCATCCGGCGCAAGCTTTTTCGCATATGAGCGCGCACGGCGGACAGGCCATTTGCACATGAGGGAAAGCGACGCCGTACCGTTCTGCGCGGCAACCTTGCAGACCGTATCCGTGACGGTATAATCCCCCTCCGCAATCTCGCTCACAACGCCGGAAATTCCATACGGAACCATGATTTTATGGAGCATAAGCTCGGTTTCCGCAACCGTTCCGATTACGTCGCCCGCCGTCACGGCGTCCCCGCACGAAACGGTCGGCGTAAAATGCCATTTTTTCTCCCGGTCGAGCGCCGGCGCGGAAATTCCTCTTGTGATATTGGTGCCGTATTTATGAAAAATGCTCTCCAACGGACGCTGGATGCCGTCGTATATGTTTGTGATAAGCCCCGGTCCAAGCTCGACGGAAAGCGGTTCGCCGGTCGAGACGACGCGGTCGCCGTATCCGAGCCCCGCCGTCTCCTCATAGACCTGAATCGACGCCCGGTCTCCGTGCATTTCAATGATTTCGCCGATGAGCCCCGCCTCGCCGATTCGCACGACGTCGAACATGTTGGCGTCTCTCATGCCACCCGCGATGACAAGCGGACCTGAAACCTTGATGATTTTTCCCTCAGCCATATTATAAGCAACTTCCCTTTCCGCGCGGACAGACGTCCGCACATTGTATGATTTTACGTCTCATCGGAGCCGAACAGAATGTCCGCGCCCACCGCGCGTATGACGCTCTCGCGAATATTCGACATGCCGACACCCGCCGTTCCGTCCTTCGAGGGAATCAGAATAACCGCGGGAACGGCACATTCCCGATATTTCGCGAGATCCTCGCCGATTCCGTCCGCGAGATCCTCCGTGATAAAAATAATCGCGTAATTGTCCTTTGCAAGCGCGTGAAGCGTGCTCGCCGCCTCCTCGGACGACTCCACCGGAAACACCGAAAAGCCGGCGGTGAGAAAGCCAAGAACACTGTCTCCCTCGCCGATAATCCCTATTTTATACATAAATTCCGCGCAGCCTTTCCCTGATTTTCTCCCCCGCATCTCCCGCGATTCTTCCCGCAAGAATGATGCGCAGATTTTTCACTTCCGCCTCATAGGCGAGAAGATAACCGATAAGCCGTGCCGCGCCGAAATACGCGTTTTGATACGGAGCGATTTGCTTCATCTCAAACAAATCGAGCACCCGTTCAAGCGCGGCAGGCGCCTCGTCGGATAAAATCTCCTCCGTGACCACCTCCAAAAGCGTATCACGGAAAACCTCTTTTGTAAAAGAGCCGGCCGCCAAGCACGCGGACAGCTTTTCCCGAGAAACCGAGCCGCCGGCAAGGAAGACATCTTCCGAGCGATTCCCCGTGTTTTCCATCAGCCGCGCACACATCACAGTATTGACAACGTCGATTTTCCGCATTACATATTCCGAAAGCTCCGGAATGCCCGAAGCTTGCGCCGCCGCTTTCATATCCAAAAAGCATGCGCGGTCGAGCGCCGCATCGATGATCGACGGATCGGACGTTTTCGGATAAGCCTCCGTCACCTGTGCCGCCGCCCCGGCCATGTGAGAGGGATACGGCGAAAAATCGCCCTCGCGAAGCGCCTGCGCCGCCTTTTCCGGCGGCACGGTTCCGATATCCGAGAGAAACTCCTCGGCACGAAAGCCGGTTCTCAGCGAGCATTTGATTACAGCCTTTAAATTCATGCAGTCATACGGATACCGCAGCGCATCGAAAGCCGAGCCGTCCGACACCGTTTCGCATACCGTGTCGAACGCTTCCTTCACACGCTTTTCGAGCATCTCGGAAAGCGGCGCTTTTTCCATTTTAGGATATCCGAAGGATATGAGCATCTGCCGCTCCATGCCCGCGGGCGCAAAGATCAGCTTATCGTACTGCTCTTTTGTCAGAATTGCGTTTTCCAGCACGCCGATGCGCGCCGACGCATAAATATAATCGTTTTGCCGGGGTGCTGACAAGGCAAAATCCCCCTTTCGTTATGCTTCTCTCTCAAAGAGGATGGCGGCGACGCGCGGGGACAGCTCCTCATATCGGTCGCCGATAAGCTTTGAGGGAATGCAGTTCAGTTCCAGCTCCTCCGAGAAAAGAAGAAAGCCGGCGTCAAACTCACCGCTCGTCTGAATATTGTCGGTCCGGACCTTCGCCGCCGCGGCGAGCGTTTCACCGGAAACCGGATGTCCCTCGGGGACAACGAGCGTGAGCGCGGTTCCGTCCGGAAATTCCGCGGCACCGGCAGCGAGCATCGGCGCCATGATAGAGAGATATCTCCCCTCTTCCATGGAAGCAAAGCTTTTCGCCGCCAGCTCAAAGGCACGGCGCACAAGCTCGCTTTTGCCCTGTGCAAGGATTGCGCGCGAGGCGGATACAGATGAGGAATGCCCTCTTTGCAGTTCCTTTTCCGCCGCTTCCGCCGCACGGCGCTGCGCGTCGTCTTTTATGTTCCGAAGAGATGCCGAATGCTCGGCGGCAAGCGCCGCAAGCTCTTTTTCAAATGCTTCACGGGAGGCGGCAAGCTCCGCCTCGACGTCCGATTCAATCCGGCTTACAATGGTTTCAATTCCTGTTTCTGCGTTCATAAGAATGTCTCTCCGAGCTTAAAACGACAGCACGAGCAGAATGGAAATCAGGAATGCGAGAATCGCATACATCTCGACAAGCGCCGCGGAAATGATCGCCTTGCCGACCGCCTCGGGACGCTTGGCAAGCACGGAAATGCCGGCCGTCGCCACTCTCGCCTGTTTGAGGGCGGATACCCAGCCGCCGAGCGCGATGGGGAGTGCGGAACAGAACAGATACATACCCTGTCCGACCGTCAGCTCGACAGGCGTGCCGGACATGATATCCAGCTTCACTACGGCGATGAGGAATGCGATAACAAAGCCGTAAATACCCTGCGTAGCGGGGAGCGCCTGCAAAACCATCGCCTTACCGAATTTGGAAGGGTCCTCCGTGAGAAGCCCTGCGGAAGCCTCGCTCACCATGCCGACGCCCTTGGCGGAGCCGAAGCCCGCGAACGCGACGGCGAGCACTGCGCCGAGAAGCGCGAGATTTGTGCCTGTGAAAATTGTGCTTAAAAATTCAGAAAATGTCATGATACTGCCTTTCCGACCATATGGTCTTCAAATTTTTCAACGAGAAGCTTGACCCATCATTCGGATGGGACATGGCACGGCAGGCGCCGCGCCGTTGTCGGCGGGAAAGCAAAGCTCCGCCGACACAAAAGAGAGTCCGCCGCCCTATGAAAGCGGAAATCTCCCACCGAGCGACGCCGTTATTTCAAATCCTCCGGCGAAACGTCGGTATATTTCAGCCGCGGCGCCATCGGAGCAAACTGACGGCCGCCGTCCTCGTAAAATTTGCCGAAGAATTCGACATATTGGAGCCGGCTGGAATGAATAAACGAGCTGAGCACGCTCAGCGCGATGTTGAGCGCATGTCCGATAAGGAACACGAGCGGAAATAGGATAAACGAAACCGCCGACCGTCCGCCGAGCGTGGCCAAAACATTGAAAACGCTGGCGATGACCGCCGAGGAAAGTCCGAGCGCAAGCACGCGCGAATAGGACAGAAGATCCGACATGTAATTCACGATGTCGTAAAGCCCGAGCAGTCCGGAGAAAAATTTCATAATGATGTTTTTCTGATGTCTGCCGTGCGTGAACACCACCATCAGAACGCCGACAAGCGCGACGATACCGCCCGCCATGCCGACCAGCACATAGAGCGCGATGCCGGCAAAGATCACAAACCAGCTTCCGACGTCAAAAATCGCCGAAAAAATATCGCCGCTTTTTATCAGCATGACCATTTTGATGATCATACCGGCAATCAGATGGACGGCGCCGGCCGCCAGCGAAATGATAAAGAACGTGATGGGCTCGTTAATCGGATCGACCAGATACCACATTCCGCCGAAATCGGTAATTCCGAGGATGTTTTGCGCGAACTGTGTCGGCAGATCTCCGAACCAGCCGTTGAACAGCACACCGGACACCATACTGAAAACGCCGCAGATGGCAAACATTTTCAAGAACCGGCGCATACCGAGCCGCGGCTTCATGAGCTTTATCATCACAAGGCAGCCGACCGTGATGAGCAGACCGTAGCCGACGTCCGCCGTCATGAGCCCGAAGAAAATCGAGAAAAAGATGCCCATGATGAAAGTCGGGTCAAAGCTGCCGTATTTGGGATAGGAATATAGTCCGATGAGGGATTCAAACGGGTCCGCAAATGCGTTGTTGTAAAGCTGCACCGGGACATCGTCTCCCTCCTCCGGTTCGGAAAGAGCCAAAGAGCACGTATATCCTGCAAGTGCCTCCCGCAGGCGTTTTTCCTGCTTTGCCGGAAGCCAGCCGCTTATCAGCACCGTATGCTCGGTCGCCGCGGTCTTTTCTCGCTGCTCCAAAATTCCGAGCCTTGTGTCAAGAATGTCATAAGCCGTCTCCATATCGGCGCAAAGCGCGGCAAGCGTCCGTTTTTCTTCGGTCAGCGCCTCCCGCTTTTCCCGCAGGTCGAGAAGCTGCCGCTGCACCTTTTCCGATGCCGAAACGGCGGTTCCGGCATCGAATCGGAGCCTCACAAAACCCGCACCGGAAAGCGCCGCGCTCACTTTCTTTTCCGCCGTCTTTATATATACCAGAAAAACATACGAAACGGAAGCCTCGCTTCCGATGACATTCAGCGAATATGCGCCGTCCGAAAGCTCCGACAAGGAATCGGAAAGCGCCTCTTTTATGCCCTTTCCCGACGGAAGCGTTCCGAAAACGGCACGGGTTCTGTCCGTTCCCGCAAAATCCAAGGGGACATCCAATCCCAGCCACGGAGAATAGGAGCGCAGAAGCTCCGAGAGCCTGTTGTCCTCCTCTTTCAGCCCTATCAGTTCATTTTCAATCTGTTCCGCCCGAACAGCCGCTTCAATGGCCTTTTCCGCAGCTTCCGGCAGCGTCTCGAGGTCTCCCTTTCGCATCACGGGTCTTGAAACGGAAAACATCCCCTGCTTGTCCTTCCGATACGGGGAAAGATACGGAATGGCAAATCGCAGCGACGCAAGCGATTTCTTCACCTGTTCCCGCTTCTCCGAAAAATCCGCAGCGTGCAGAAGCTCCGATTCCCCGTCCGCCGCCGTTTTCTCGATTTCCGCGCAGGAGAGCCATGCAAGCAGATTCATCACGCGCTCCGCTTCCGAGGAAACGACGATCAGCGAAAGCTTTTTCATTTGTCCAATCATGCTTCAAATATCTCCCGAACAATAAAATCCGATGCGAGAGTCAAGCGGGATTCCGCCTCCCGCATCTCGGCCGCCGCCTTTTCGGAAGCCTCCGTCTTTGCCTTCTCAACGGCTTTTTCGGCAGCTTCTTTGGCTTCGGCAAGCCGGCGGGAAGTCTCCGCCTCCGCCTCGGAAAGCGCCGCTTCCTTTTCCGCAGCGTACGCTTTTTTCACCTCTTCGCGCTTTGCTTTTTGTTTTTGCGCAAGCTCGTCGCGTTTTTGGACGGCGGCTTTTTCCGCCTCATATATCTTCTCTATGCGGTTATCCAAAATCCAATCACCGCCTTTCTTTTTGTTCATATTGATGTTAATTATATCGTAAATTCACTTGATTTTCAAGTTTTTTCCGAAAACAAATGTGTCTTTTTTATGAATTATGTACATAATATACCATTTCAATTTAATATTTTGAACAAACCGATTCAATATAACAGTAAAGTGAAATATGATTATAATATAACTTCTTTTATGCAGTCCTGAACGCGGAAGCCCTTCGCCGGCAGCAAATCGCTGCCAAATAAATTTTCAAGAAAAACCGGCCCGTCCGCCGTGAGATAAAATTCCTCCGAGGGCGCCTTTTTCCGCTTTCCGATAAACTCCGACGGCATACAAATCCGTCCGGAGGCAAGCTCAAAGGTGCGGGCAAGCCTGACCATCCGATGGATGCTGTCCTTATCGGCAGCAAGAAAATCAAAAAGAATGCTCACATACGATTCATCCGACCACACGACCTCGGCGGTGCATTTCATCTGAATTTCCCGAAAGCCGACCCGTTCGGCACGAGAGCCGGAAGCGAGCTTATCCGACCGCAGCTGCGCCGTCTTTTCCGCATAATCCCGCAGCTGCTCCGCTACCTGCCTGCAAAATTCATTTACGGCGTCACAGCCGGCAAGAACCGGAAACGCAATGCGATACCGAAGCACCGATACGCCGTGCGCTCTGAGCTCACGGCTCATCACCTCCGTTTGAAATTCAAGCTTTGCATTTGCCATGAATATGCCCTCCTCTGTTCTCTGCACTTCCGGATATCCGCCGTCTTGTACAGTTTATTCCGAACTCTTCAAAACAATGCACGACATATTTTTTTCTTTCCAAATGAAAAGAAAAAGGAGAATCCCGAAAGGATTCTCCTCCATTTGACGTTCAGTCGTCGATATAATATCGCACACGCACATCCTGCGTAATGCCTCCCACAATCGTATAAATCCGCGGACGCGCCTCGGGCGCCAGATAGATTTCACGCAGGGCCGTGCAGCCGTCGGTAAACATATCCTCCCCCGGATAAGCGAGCCCCTCCGGGAATTCCACCGTTACAAGCGCCGAGCATCCGGCAAAAACGCCGTTTCCGATTTTTACGGTATTGGAATAAAAATGAAAGCTTCCGATAGAAGTACAATAGCCGAACGCATTGTCACCGATTTGCTCGACGTTCGTCCCTCCGGTAAGATCGGAAAGATTTTCACAATAGGCAAACGCGCTGGCACCGATATATTTGAGACTATCGGGGAGCACAATCTTTTGAATTTTCGTCATACGGAAAAAGGCGTTGTCGCAAATCGTTTCCAACGTAGACGGCAAAGAGACCTGCTGCACCTTATAGCTGAGATTATATTTGGAACGGCCGGAGATGCTGAGCTCCTCATTGTCTCCCGGGACATACGCAGTGTCCCAGCCGCAGAGCGCCGCACCGCCGATGATTTTGATCCCCTCCGGTATTGCGACCGAGGTTACGCCGTTCGGCACATATGCCGTTATCAGGACACCGTCTCCGGCAATCAGAAACTTGGCCTCTTCCGCGTCCTTGACGGATTCTAAGAAACTGTCATATGCACCGGTCACCGCAAACGCATAAGCGCCTACATAAGCGACACTGTCAGGCAGCCATATTTCGTTCATTCCCTGACAGCCATAAAAGGCATAATTTCCGACATATTCAAGATTTGTACAATTTTCAAGAGAAATCGCCGTTTGAGCGGAATAGGTATCTGTATATACATAAAACGCGCTTTCCTCTATCCGTTCGATCGTGGACGGCAGGGTCACCGTTTGAAGCTTAAAGCAGCCTTCAAAAGCCGAAACACCGATAGCAGTCACGCCCTCCGGAATTTCAACCGATTCCAGCTCCGACGCATACCTGTAACCGTATTCGGATGCAGAGCCGCTCAGTTCCGCGTTCCAAAACGCGGAGCCGATATACTTGATGCCTTTCCCCGACAAATCGAGATAGAGCGGATGAGCGGTACACTTAATCAGAACGCCGTCCCCTACGATCAAATAATCCTCAGAATACTCCTGATACCACGGCGTATAATTGAACGCGGCAAAATCCACCAGCTCAACCGTGCCGGGAATTGTAATATCCGTCAGACGGGAGCACCCATAAAAGGCCAGCTTTCCGATCTCGCGCGTTCCCTCCGGAATGGTGAAAGAGGTAAGCATCACACAGCCGGAAAACGCATAATCTCCGATGGTTTCGAGCTTTTTGCAATTCTCGATGTCGATGACCTCCAATTTCTGACACTGAGAAAACGCCCAGCTGCCGATTCCGGTAAGCTCCGCAGACAACGTCACCTCTTCCAAGGCCACACAGTACCACATCGCATAATCGTCGATATACCGAACATGCTGCAAGGAAAGACTTTCCAGTGCCTCGCAGCCGTAAAACGTATAGGGCTCCAGCCGTTCTACCGTAGAGGGAAGAGATATCTCCTCCAAAGAAGAGCAGGCATAAAAAGCGAAAGAGCCGATGCTCTCAACCCCCTCGGCAATCGTAACCTTTTTCAGGGAAGTACAGTATTGAAACGCACCCGCCCCGATCGCTTTTACATTTGGCCCGATTACGATTTCCTTCAAGGTTTCATCGCCGGCGAATGCGCTCTCTCCAATCATCGTGATCGTGTCCGGCACGGTATAGACACCGTTTTCATCCGCTTGCCCTATACAAGAATTCAAAACGCCGTCTTCAACATCGTACTTTTTCACATGGCCCTCGGTCGTTTCGACCGGCGGCGTATCATCACAGGATACCAAGCATGTGACGGCAAGACAGGCTGCAAGACCCAGCGCAATGATTTTTTTCATTTCAATCATTCCTCCAAACGAGCTTATCACTATATCCATCTTTATCTTTCGTCATTTTTAGTTATTATATAACACCGAAAAGGATCTGTCAACCGACAGCGCAAGAAGTTAACAATATGGTCAAAGATGATTTAAAAATTATCAAAATTTTTGTTTTTCCACAAAAACAGGAAAAGACGCATGTAATATTCTTCCGGCAAAATATCGAAAACCCAAGCGTTCACCGGCATTTTTGTCATCAACAACCGTGCATGCCGATTGCGCTCCGAATGAAAAAGCTTCCCGCTATAAATCCCTCTCCTTCAAGTCACGGACGAGCTGAACATAAAATTCCCGCACGTCGAAGTCCGGAATGTTTTCGCGGTTCAGATCGATCATATCGCCATGAGAAATCCCGCGCTTCCCTTTCACGGTGAGAAAGGTATACGTCTCTCCCCACCGGAACGAGAATTCCGCCACCAGCCCGTCGTTCGGTCCGTCAAACTGCCGGACAAGCAAATAGGAAAAATTCAGCGGAAATTTTCCGCCCGCGGCATGATTCAGACGGGAGCCGACGCTTTGGCAAAGGATTCCCTCCGGAACCGAGAGCGCTCGGTCGCGTCCGACACAGGCCTGCGCCGTCAAATCGCGGACAGCCGCCATAAAATCGGGCGAGGAATCGCCAAGCCTTTTCATCGCGCCGTTATAAGCCGCCGAAACCTTTCCCTGCACGGACTTCGGAATTTTCCCCAAAAGATAATCGGCAAATTCACAGCCGCGGTGCGGCGTATTGATTGTCGTCAAAGACGCGATATAAGGCGCCGCTCCGCAATGGGCAATCGCATAGCGGACGTCCAAGCCGCCCTTGGAATGCGCAATCACATTCAGCTTTTCACACCCCGTCTGTTCCGCAATCTCCCGAATGCGGACGGCAAGTTCCTTCGCACTGTCCTCCACCGAGGATGCCGACTGATGGTCGCCGTAATAAAGCGTCGCTCCGTTTTTGACAAGAGACGCGGGGATTCTGCCCCAATAATTCGGAAACCGGCGGTCCCGAAAGAAAACGCCGTGTACGAGCAGGATCGGATAGCGGGTATGGCATATTTCCTCCTCACGCCGCCCTGCGTCCCGTCTTGCACAGGCCGTTTCAAAGGCGACCTCCTCCGACACCGTGCGGATGATTCTCACCAAAACAAACAGATGCAGAATCGGAATACAGCCGCAAAGGATTCCGACCGCACGATGCCGGACGCCAAGCTGGACAGACGCCAGATATACGCAGAGCATTCCGTTCCAAAAGAGAACGCTCTCCGCCAAAACACACACGAGCGCACTCCACAGCACGGCTGTCCATCCCTCCGGAAGCGGCAACACAATCAGAACGATATGATACAGCGCGGACACCGTGACGGAAGCAAGAAACAGCTTTAAGCAGCGGGCGCCATGGTCGCAGACGCGAAAGCGAACCGACGGAAACCTGCGGCAGGGCAGAAGCGACACCAAATTTGCCGCAAGAAACAGCACCGCGAACAGCGGAATCAAAAAAAGAGCCCCTGTCCGATGAATCAACAAATAGGAATTGGGCAGAAAACAAAGCAAAAGAAGCTGAAATATTCCGATTATGATTTCCATTTTGTCTTACTTCCTCCCTTTACCGTTTACCCCGGAAGCGTCCAGCAGCTCACTGTTCACAGCCGCTGCGCCATAGGCTGGCCTGCAAATGTCATTTGTTTCTATTTAATATATCATACCGACATATTTTTTGTCAACGCATGATTTTTTGCTCCATGAGAAAAGGAAGCTCGGAAAAAACAGACAGACCTGCGGTCTGCCTGTTTTTTCATTGTCATATATAAAAACTCCGTCGGAATGCGCTCAAATCTCAGTTGCCCTCAAAAAGAAACACCTGCGCAAGTCTTGGCTGCGCGCCCGTCACCGGGTCCGGCTCCATTACCATGACGTCTTTCATATAGGAATCCCATTTTTTCACGACTTCGCTTTCCGCCTGTACCCGCGACGCATATTCGACGCTGTCACATTCGTAATAGCCGAACAGCGTATCCCCGACGTTCCATATCGTATAGTTGCGGATTCCGGCCGCCGCCAGCACTGCCCTCATTTCCGGCCAAATATCGTCATGACGGCGCTTGTATTCCGCGAGCTTTCCCGGAAGCACGGTCGCCCGCCAAGCATAGCGCTCCATAAGCTTTCCTCCAAGTTTTATTTTTTATAGGATAACATGGAGGGAAAAATAAGTCAAGCAAAAGATCAATCCGGAAAATCCTTCGATGCTCCCGCTTTTTTCCCATTTGTTCTTGAAAATACAAAGTGCTTGTGATAGAATAAAGCGGTAAAAATCAAATTAACCGATTTAGGAGATAGTTTATGCTTACACAGACAAAAATCACCGTCACAGAGCTGTTTGAAAACAAACCCGACGTCACGCTTACCTCATATATCGCCGGTACGTCCGCGGAGCTTCCGTTCAACGAAAAACGAAAGGCGATCCTCGTCATTCCCGGCGGCGCGTATGCCTTTTGCTCCGACAGAGAAGCGGACCCCATCGCACACGCTTACCTCGCGGCGGGCTTCAACACGTTCGTTCTCCGTTATTCCGTATACCGCACGGGCAATCCCGTATGGCCGAATCCCCTTGTCGACGCTTCCGCCGCAATGAAATATATCCGTGACCACGCGGAGGAATTCCATATCGATCCGGACTACGTCTTTGTCATCGGCTTTTCCGCCGGCGGTCATCTCGCGGCCTCCCTTGGCACAATGTGGGACGACGACGAAATCGAAAGCATGCTCGGCTTCCCGAAAGGATATAACCGCCCGACCGGCATGATTCTCGCATACGCCGTGCTGTCCGGACTTGAATACGCGCACCGCGGCTCCATTGACAACATTTTAGGCGACAGGAAAGAGGATGAGGAAGCGAGAAAATCGCTGTCCCTCGAATACAGGGTATCGGAAAAGACCTGTCCCGCCTTTCTTTGGTCAACGTGCCCCGACACCACTGTCCCCGTACAAAACTCTCTGCTCTTCGCCAAGGCGCTCTCCGACTATAAAATCCCCTATGAAATGCATATCTATCCGGAAGGCGGTCACGGCGCCTCCCTCGGCAACGCGCTTGTGGGACGCGACCTTCCCGGCATCGCTTCATGGATGCCCGATTCCATTCGCTGGATGGCGTCGATAAAGGCAAGTTCTGAAAAATAATAAAAAAGCCGCCACATGGCGGCTTTTTCTAAAAAATATACCGTGAACAAAGCAGCGTCTTTCCGTTTCGGAAAGACGCTGTTTTCTCATTTTTGAATTGCGGCCGCGAGCACCTCGCCGAAAGCCCGCGCGGTTCTGACCGCCTCCTCCAAGCGGTTTCCGCAGGCTCCGATTTCCACCGTAAAGACGGTGGCCGGCAGATGTTGATTGAGTCTTGACGTCGAAATCTCGGTCGGCATCATAAGCGACGGATAGGCCGCCGTCATTCTCTCCGCAAGGAAAAGGCTCGCCGCAGCGCCGCTTTCCCAATCCTCATAGGCGGCACCGTCCGCATCCGTCCCGACGACAAGGCGCATCTGTGCCATCGCCCCGTCGGTCCCATAGGTAACGGGTCTTTGCATATTGCCGTCCTCGTCAAGGAGGATATCGCGGTGAATATCCACAATATACATGACGTCGGGATATTCCGCAAGCGCGCTTGTCAGCGCCTCATAAGCCGCCGTATAAGAATTTCTCCCGGATGTTGTGGGCACATCCACATAGACCGCTTGGATGCCGCTTTTCGCAAGCGAAGCGATAAAGGCATCCGCAACGGCGGCAACGGTCTTTTCCCTATCCTCGGAATTGACATATGAGCCGTCCGTATACTCGTAGGAATCCTCCGCAGAGTAAGCCTCATACGGATGGGTGTTGACCACGAGCACCGTCACCTTATCCCCTGCAACCGCGGAAAGCGCGCGTGGAACGATCGCTTCGGGAACATAATCCGTCCGGTTGTCGAAAAGCAAGCCGGCAGCCCGTGCGCTGAGGTCGCACGGAACGATGGCAAACGCGCCCTCGGAAAGCTTCTCATAATCAAAATCATAGAGACCGGTTGTCGTCTCCTCGGGCGTCGTATTCCCCGTTGTGTCCCCCGTCGTTTCCGCAGGCGCGCCGAACCATGCGCCGAGAAAGGAAAAGACACCGAGCTTGCCTAAGCAAAACACAAGTGCGACAAGCAGCACGACGGCAAGAAGCAAAGCGAGAAAACGGGTAAGCGAACGCATTTCCCTGCGTTTTCTCCTTTTTATGTACGGGGACATCGTTTCCCCGACCGGAACTGGCAAATTGCGATTCATCATAACCTCCGACAGCAGGACGCCGAACCCAAATCGGGAGGCGCCTGATTCTTTCAGGAAAAATAACAAAGCGGCGGAATCGTCCGCCGCTATATATATATTTGCCGGATTCGCACTTTATGCCATCATCGCCATTTCCTCATAGGAAAAATCTCCGTGAAATGCACGGTTGATTGCATAACCGATGATCTTTCCCACATTTTCGGCGATCACATCGATTTCCTTCGGCGAAACAAACAGGCCGGATAAGCTCGCGAGCATCTCCTCACGGATATCCTGCCCCGCAAGCGCATCATGCACAAGCGTTGCGGTATCGACCACGGTCGGCACCCCGACCGCAATCACGGGAACGCCGATATAATCCCTATCGAAGGCGGCGCGCCGGTTGCCGACGCCGGCACCGGGAGAAATCCCCGTATCGGAAAGCTGAATCGTCCGCGCCAGCCTTGCCGCCTCTCTCGCGGCGAGGGAATCAACCGCGATTACGACGTCAGGATGCAGCCGCTCCACGACGCCTTTTACAACATCGGCGGATTCCATCCCGGTTTTGGCCATAACACCCGGAGAAATGGCGGAAACATCAAAAAACCCGCTGGAAGCGAACAGTTCCTCATCGCTTTCCCGAATATGGTGCGTGACAAGAACATTCTCCACCGCGATGACACCGACGGCGTCCGCGGCAAGCTCACGGTTGCCAAGCCCGCACACAAGGATGCGGGAGACATTCTTGCAGATCGAACGCAGATTCTCGGCAAGAATATCGCAAAGACCGATGAAATCGGAATATCCAAGCCCCGACGCGGTGGGATAGGATATCGTGATATACCGTCCCTGTTTTTTTCCGAGCTTTTTTTCTCCGTTCTCGTTTATGATATCGATTGTGCTGATTCTGACGTCGCCTTTCTCCGTTTCCCGATAGAGCACGCCGTCGATCTCCCCCGCCGACGATTTGGCGTCCGACGCCATCACGTGACTGCGAAGCTCCTCCGCAAGATCGGTCCTGATCTCAAACATGGCAAAACCACCTTTCATTCGGCGGCCTTTTCCTTTTCAAGCAAAGCCGCCTCTCGAACATATAGTTTTCACGAAAGGCGGCCGTTCTATTCAGTTAGGTTCCGATTCGGGTTCCTCATTTCCGTTTTCGGGATAATACGGATCAATCATGAATTTCTTGATTTTCGGATATGCCGCGTACATACCCATATACGCGCAGGTCGAAAACAGAATCATAAACACGATGATCACGCCGAGCGGAACAAAAATTGAAGCAAGGCTAAACGTCAAAAGAATCAGAACGACAATTCCGAGGAACATGACAAAATTCCGTCCAAAGCCGAGAAGTGAGAAAATCGCTGCGTTTTTAATGATTTTCGGCAGACTGAGATCGAATGTCACCATGATCGTATACATATAAAAACGCATGAACGAATACAGCATAATCACAAGCAGCATACAGTAAAATAAGATAAAATACCGCGAATAATTGAAATAATAGTTATAGAGCGACCAGCTGCTCATCCCGATCATCAGAAGGTCGAGGATTCCCAGCGGAAGAGATTGCTTCCAGCTTGTTTTGATCGTCGATTTAAAGTCCTGCCACAGGAAAACCGGTTCTCCCTTGACAAGGTTCTTGACAATATAGGTACAGGCGGCGTTCACCGGTCCGAAAGTCACGGCAAAAAGCGCGGCAAGGCCGTATAAAACATAGGTCACGGCCGTCGGCGCATAGACCGTGGCCATCCCGCCATGGATGCCGAAAAGCGCCGGCACCGACGGAGAAAAGCTGCCCGCGGCGACACGAATCCCATTGATCACCGGAAACATTTCGCTTGCCGGCGAGGTGCCCATAAGACTAAAATATCCGCTGAGTGCAAGAAGCAGAAAAAAAACCGGGAAATTTCCAATAATATAAAGCGCGTTTACCCAAACAAGTCTTGTGAATTTCCGGAAATACAGCTTGAAAAAGTTTACAAAATTATAATCCGTGATGATATCTTCCTTTTCGACGCCCTTTCCGTCTTTGTCGTAATTCATAAAGAAATTGAATTTCTTTTTTTTCGGCGGCTTTATCGGCTGGCCATGCTCATCAAATTCTCTCAATTTTCACTTCTCCATTCTCTTTCCCTGAAATCATTCTTCCCCGTCGGATGCCCACGAATCCGCAAGGTAATTCATATCCCCCGAAAGGAGGCTCAAAATCCCGCGGTAGACAAGCTCCGCCCTGTCGTCAAAATTGTATTTCATAAGCTCCGCTTGGCGCTTCGTATCCACCACGACGGAGGTTTTCATGAATACGCCGTCGCTGTCGCTGCATTCGCAGTCGAGCCGGAATTTGCCGTTTTCAAGAGGCACAACCGCGCTATGCCGCTTGGCGCCGGTGTCCCGGAAAGACAAAAGCCGCAGGGCGGAGCGCAGCGCCCGCTCGCGAATCGGACGCAGAAGATCGCTTTGCAGCGTTTCCGTCGCGGATCTGCCTTTCGCGGTGATCGTATAAAATTCCTTGCCGTCCTTTTCAAATTTCGCAATCGCCTCGGTTTCGCAAAGCTCATAAAAGCAGTCCATGAAATCGAACTGTCCGACAAAATCATCCTGAACTACGATGTCGTGCAGCGTGGCAAAATCCACCGGACGTTCTATATGCATGAGAAGATACAGGATAAAAATTTTGATATCCGTTTTATCCCTGAGCATAAAAGGCATCTCTTTCCAAAACCTTCCCTTCCTGTCAAAAGCGATATTTAACCTTATATAGTTTATCACAAAATCCGGCGGCTGTATAGAGATTTGTGAAAATCGTTACAAAATTTTCATGAATATCTTGTGTATCTCCGTTTTTTATGATAGAATCTCCGTGTAAAAGACTGCAAAAGAAAGGATTTCACGATATGAAAAAAAATCTTCATCTGATCTGCAACGCGCATATCGACCCCGTATGGCTTTGGGAGATCGAGGAGGGCGTGGCGGAGACGCTTTCCACTTTCCGCGTCGCGGCAGATTTCTGCGAGGATTACAAGGGCTTTGTTTTCTGCCACAACGAGGCGATGCTTTATGAATGGGTGGAGGAAAACGATCCCGCGCTCTTCGGGCGCATCCAAAAGCTCGTCAAAAAGGGCAAATGGCACGTCATGGGCGGCTGGTATCTCCAGCCGGACTGCAACCTGCCCGCAGGCGAGAGCTTTGTGCGCCAGATTCTCGCCGGCAAATATTATTTTCTCGAAAAATTCGGCGTCGAACCGAAAACCGTCATCAACTTCGACGCTTTCGGCCACACGCGCGGCCTTGTCGACATCATGAAGCATGCCGGATACGATTCCTACATCTTCTGCCGTCCGGAGCCGGATATGCTGGACCTCCCCGCCGAGGATTTCAACTGGGTGGGCTTTGACGGAAGCAAAATCGCCTGTCACAGAGCCTACAACTCCTATGAATCCCACAGGGGCGAGGCGGATGAAAAAATCAAGGGCTGGATGGAGAAAAACCGCGGCAAATCCGTCGGCCTCGTGCTTTGGGGCATCGGCGACCACGGCGGCGGCCCGTCCCGAATCGACTACGAAAAAATCGAGGCGCTCGGCAAGGCGGAAAAGGAATTCAAGCTGATTCACTCCACGCCCGAGGCCTACTTCGAGGAACTGCAAAAAACGGAAGCGCTGCCCGATTATGACGGCCTTATGAATCCGCGCTATACCGGCTGCTATACCACCCAAATGCGCATTAAGAAGCTGCACCGCAGGCTCGAAAACGAGCTTTATATGACGGAAAAAATGGCGGCGCATGCCATGATGGCGGGCGTCATGGACTATCCCGCGGACAAAATCAAGGCGGCAACCAAGGATCTCATGATGCTCGAATTTCACGACATTCTCCCCGGCTCCGCCATTCAGCCGGTCGAGGAATATTCCACCGCGCTCGCGGGGCACGGGCTGACAGAGCTGAAAACCATCAAAATCCGCGCGTTCCTCGCGCTGTGCTCCGACAAAAAGAAAGCGGAGGACGGAACCATTCCCGTCTTCGTCTACAATCCGCATCCGTATGAGGTGGAGGAAACCGTCGAGGTGGAATACCAGCTTCCCGACCAAAACAAGAATCCGGCGCTGTTCGCAAATCCCATTGTCTATGAGAACGGCAAAATCATCCCATCTCAGTGCGAGCACGAGCTTTCCAACTTCAATGTGGACTGGCGCAAGCGCTCCGTCTTTACGGCAAAGCTCGCACCCGGTCAAATGAAGCGCTTCGACGTGCGCATCGAGCTGATTCCGACGCCCGAACCGAACGCTTTGCCCGACGGCGCGTATATCGATTTCAAAACGGACAGCCTTGAAATCAGAGTCAACAGAAGCACAGGGCTCATCGACCGGTGCATAATCAACGGCATCTCCGCGGTGAAAGAAAACGCTTTCCGTCCGCTCGCCGTATGCGACGATGAAAACTCATGGGCGCACAAGGAAAAATCCTTCCGCGAAATCAAGGGCGAGTTCACGCTGATGAGCCCCGAGGAGGGCACCAAATTCTCCGGCGTCACCTGCGGCGATATCCTGCCCTCCGTGCGCATCATTGAGGACGGATCCGTTCGCACCGTTGTGGAGGCGGTGTTCTCCTACGCCGATTCCTTCCTCTGCCGCCGCTACTATCTGCCGAAAACCGGAACGGACCTCAAAATCTGCGACAAGGTCTACTGGAATGAAAAAATGACCATGTTGAAGCTTTCCGTTCCCACCGCGTTTGACAAGCTTTTCATCGGCCAAACCGCCTACGGAAGCGAAAAGCTGCTCACAAACGGCGACGAAATGGTCAGCCAAAAATGGAATCTCATCTCCGACGGCAAAAACGCGCTCACCGTCATCAACGACGGAACCTACGGCTCCGACTGCAAGGACGGCGAATTGCGCATCACGATGCTGCGTTCCCCCGGCTATTCCGCCGGAAAGAGCGATTTCTCCGTGCGCAAGCCGTATATCATGGAGCAGGACCGCTTCTCCCCGTTCATCGATCAGGGCGAACACGATTATGAGTTCCATTTCACGGCAGGCTCCCTTTCCGAACGGCTCGCGCACATCGAAAGAGAAGCCGCCGCCATCGCGGAAAAGCCGATGGCGCTCTCCTTCTTCCCGATTGGCTGCGCGCCCGAGAAGGAAAACACCATTCAGCCGTTCGCCGTGCTCTCCGACGATGTGATTACGCTTTCCGTATTCAAAAAAGCGGAGATCGGGGAGGATTCCGTCATCCGGCTCTTCAATCCGACGGCGGACAGCAGAAAGACCACGCTGGCGCTCCCTTCGATCGCGTTCAGCCGCGAATTTGAGCTTTCCGGCTATGAAATCAAGACCGTCCGTATCAACCTGAAAACCAAAGAGGTCACGGAAGTAGACCTCACGGAACGATAAATGTAAACAGTAAAAAGCGCATCTCGTTTTGAGATGCGCTTTTTATATTCAGCAACCCCTTTTTCGGTCATACCGAGCCGCGACCGACGCATGCTTTCATAAAATCGACAACCGTTTTCATAATATCCGAGTCCTCTTCCGTAATCAGGGCATAATCGATGTCGTAAAGCCGTTTTTTCTCCTGCCCGGGGATTTTGCCCCGATATTTTTTCTTTGCAGCGGAGATTTCCGCAAAGCGCTCATTCAAATACCGCTCCGATTCCGCCGTCTGATATACGTTATGACCGCGTCCCTCACAGACGATGCCGGTGATATTTTCCTTTCCGCGCACCGCTTTCTGCGCAAGCGGCGAATTCGCATAAAGCACGCTCTTATCCGCGTCGCCGTGCAGAAGCAGCACCGGAACCGTGCTTTTTTTCAGCACGGCGGAGGTACGGCGCACGGCGCCCAAGCCGTCCGACAGCAGGAGCACAGCCGAGAAAAACGGACGCATCCAGCCCATTTTCACCCCGAGAGCGCCGCTCATCATGTCGCATATCGTGCGGGAAACGGACTCCGGCGCGGACAAAGCTACGACTCCCGAAACCGCTTCGCCCGCATATGCAAGGGACTGGCAGACGGCATAGCCTCCCCACGAATGTCCCGCCAAAACGACCGGCAGACGCGACAAATCCTGCCGCCCGCGGACAAACGCAAGCGCATAGCGCAGGTCGCGCACCGCCTGATAAAAGCCGACCAGCTTCTTTCCGTCGGACGCGCACGTGCCCGTATTGTCATAGGCGAGCACGGCAAAGCCCGCGGCGGCAAAGGTATGGATTTCCGTCATATAGCTGAGATGCCCGCCGCCCATGCCGTGCGCGAATACGACAAGCCCCACCGGCGTCTCGTCCCTCCCGCAGGTATAGACGGCGCCGCGCAGAAGCTGTCCCCTGTCGGAGGGAAAGGAAACGGGCTGTGCCCGCATACCATCGAAATCCTCATGCGTAAAATACCGGAGCGACGGGTCCCCGTCGCATCTTGTGCCGAATACCATATGGAGACACGCAAAAGCGATTGCGGTAAGCAAAATTGCCATTACGGCAAGCGCACCGAGCAGCCAAGCCCAAATCATATCAGGAACCCCCTTCCGCATTCTTCCTTATATTATAGTCCTTTTTGGAATTTTATCAAGAGCAGAAGACGCAAATCCGTGAATTTTCAGAGTCATAACCACCGGTAAACCGGTGGCTTGGACAGCCCCTAAAAGGGGCAAGTACAGGCAGAACCCCTAAAGGGGCCCAGAAAGTTTGACACCGCATTATA
>ERZ1673738.562-NODE-562-length-65108-cov-11.070220_pt1 | contig 65108 bp, 68 predicted proteins | sample MGYA00580198_ERZ1673738 | MGnify/ENA primary metagenome ERZ1673738 (study PRJEB41218, sample SAMN15661784) | gut metagenome | host: Homo sapiens | place: Canada: London | collected 2015-08-20/2019-03-30 | study: EMG produced TPA metagenomics assembly of... | reverse complement strand
GACTAAAACGCCAGCTCTCGCATAACGAGAACTGGCGTTCTTTGACAGGCTGAAATAATAAGAAATCCCGGCCTTTGGCCGGGATTTCTTATTATTTACACGCCCCGCAGCACGTGCTTGCGGTAGCTGGCGCGGAAGTAGAAGTACTCCGCCGTGCCGGTAATGGCCCAGGAGAAGATATACAGCAGATACAAAGACGGAATGGTCTTGAAATAGGCGAAGATGGTATACACCCAGATGACCCGGAACACACAGGAGCCCAGGATCACGATGATGGTGGGCACCACGCTGCGGCCGATACTGCGGGACGCGGCGATGCTGGCATCCATCCACGGGGCCACCACGAAGGAGAACCCCATGATCCGCAGACGCTGCATACCTGCGTCGATGACCTCCGGCTCGTTGGCGAACAGGGACAGGAACTCCCGTCCGAACAGCAGCAGCAAGCCGCCCGCCACGCCGCCCACGATGGCGGCGTAGCACATGCTGATGCGGTAGCTTTTCAGAATGCGGTCGTTGTTGCCCGCGCCCCAGTTGCGGCTGCCGAAGGTGGCGCAGGCGGTGTAAAAGGCGGCCATCATATTAAAGATCAGGGTGTCGGCGTTGGCGGCGGCGGAGTTGCCGGACACCATTACCGCGTCAAAGGAGTTGACGCCCACCTGCACAAACAGGTTGGCGATGGCGAAAATGGCGTTCTGCAAGCCGGTGGGAATGCCGATGGCCAGCACGCGGCGGCTGGCCTGGGGGTGGAACCGCAGCTTCCGCCAGCTGAGACGGCACTCGTCACCACGCCGCAGCAGGTGCAGCACGATCAGCAGCGCCGACAGGTACTGGGCGATGACGCTGGCCAGCGCCACGCCGTCCGCCGCCATGTGGCACTGGATGACGAAGAACAGGTTCAGCGCCACGTTCACCACACCCGCCGCCGACAGGTAGATGAGGGGGCGCTTGGTATCGCCGGTGGCGCTGAGCACGCCGTTGCCGAAGTTATAAAGCGCCATGGCGGGCATGCCGAAGGCGTAGATCTTCAAATACAGTGTCGCGCCGTCGATCAGCTCCGGCTTGGTGTTCAGCAGCGCCAACATGGGGCGGGCCAGCAGATTGCAGATCAGCAGCAGGATGATGCCTGCCGCCGCGCAGATCAGGAACGAGGTGTGGACGGTCTTTTCCACCTGCTCCCCATCCCGCAGGCCAAGGCCGTGGGCCACCGCCACATTGACGCCGCTGCCGATACCGATCAGCAGTCCCGTGAACAGCGATACCAGCAGCGTGGTGGAGCCCACCGCACCCAGCGCCCGGTAGTCGGCGAACTTTCCCGCGATGGCCACGTCGCTGAGGTTAAACAGCACCTCCAGCACCTGCGTCAGCATCAGCGGCAGGCTGAACAGCAGGATATTCTTCCACAGCGAGCCTGTGGTCATTTCGATGACGCGCTTTTCCCGTGCCATAGCCGCGCCCTCCTTTTATAAAAATTCCGTATGCGTTCGGACAGTATAGCACGGCATTTTGTCGAAAACAACAGCATTTCCCTCCGATTTTCCTCTGGGGAAATGGCGGGAAATTGTGCAAAGTGCTCCCCCTTCCCCGCCCTGCTTCGGCCTCTCCGGGAAAAATCGCATATTTTGTGAACGAACTTCGGATGTTTTGTGAACATTAGCACTCTCCTATTGACAGTGCTAAAATCCGCGTTATAATAAAGCCGATCCTTGAGGGAGGGCAAAGAAAGCTCCCCACCGGAGATCAAAAATATATGTATCTGTCATGGTAACAGAGTTTCGCCGGCGGAACGCCGCCGGGAAAATGAATGGAGGTTATGACTTATGTTGCCTAGCATTTTTGGTGAAAATCTGTTTGATGATTTCTTTTCTGATCCTTTCGGCATGATGGTGCCTCAGGGCCGCGATCCCCTGTACGGCAAGCACGCCAAGAACCTGATGAAGACCGACGTCCGCGAGACGGAGGATTCCTACGAGCTGGACATTGACCTGCCCGGCTTCAAGAAGGATGAGGTCAGCATTGACCTGAAGAACGGCTGCCTGACCATTCAGGCCGCCAAGGGTCTGGACAAGAGCGAGAGCGACAAGAAGGGCAAGTACATCCGTCAGGAGCGCTACGCCGGTGCCTGCAGCCGCAGCTTCTACGTCGGCGAGGATGTGGAGCCCGACCAGATCAGCGCTAAGTTCGAAAGCGGCATTCTGCAGATCAGCGTCCCCAAGGCCGCCAAGAAGCTGCCCAAGAGCTCCTCGATCTCCATCGACTAACGCTTATATGACATAAAAAATCGGTGATGGCTTTGCCATCACCGATTTTTTACTGTCATTCCGCCGATACCACCTGCTTGGACGCGGCGTCATAGCGTACCGTCACCTGATGCTCCTCGTTGTCGGTGCCGGTGTAGGTGCATATCACCTGCAGCACCGTACCGTCCCAGCCGTCGATGGTCACATCAAAAATGGGATAGCCGTTGGCCGGCACCGTCTGCACGGCGGGGAAAGCGTCCTTCAGCACCTCATCCCCCTCATACCACAGGTGCTCCAGATGGTTGCGCAGTGAAGCACGACCACCCCCGCCGTGCCACTGGCCGCTCTCATCCTGATAGAAATGCCAGATGGTGCAGTCCAGATGGGGTTCCGACCCTGTATACTTCTGGCCGAAGGCCAGATAGGCGCTGTCCGACGACCAGTACAGGCCGGTGATTTTCGTATTGGCATAGCCCATACTCTTGGTACTGCTGAGGATCTGGCCATCTTTGTCGCGCAGCGGTATATACGGCTCCTTTACCTTGACCGTCTGAACGCCAAAACTGCTGGTATACGTCACCACGGTGATGATTCCATCAGGGGACGTACTGCTTTCGTTGATAAACAGTCTGCCATTCATCTGCGCATCCCGCAGGAGGATATACAGCACCGTCAGCACGATCAGCGCCAGCGGCACAGCCAGAGCGACGATCCAGCAGCGCATACGGCGGACACGGCGCTCGGCCAGTGTCAGGTCAAGTACCGCCTGCACCGCCTGAGAGGTGACGGGCTCCGCCGCCGCTTCCGGTTCCGTCGGGGCGGTCTGATAGGTCAGCAGCTGATCCACGCTCAGCTCCAGCGCTTCCGCCAGCGGCTCCAGCAGCGAGATATCCGGGCAGCCCGCGCCCCGCTCCCATTTGCTGACGGCCTTGTCCGTCACGTGCAGCTTCTCCGCCAGCTCCCGCTGGGTCATGTTCCGTTCTTTCCGTCTCTGGGCGATGAATCTGCCCAACATTTCTCGATCCATGGGATCACCTCCGCCTTCATGGTAGCAAACAGGGCGGTTTTCCGCAACCGACGGAGCGTTGAGTGGGGTGCTACGGCACCTAAGGCCCCCTTGTGTAAAGGGGGCTGTCACGGCGTAAGCCATGACTGGGGGATTGGTTCGTCACCGTCAACCCCTCCGGCGCTTCGCGCCACCTCCCCTTACACAAGAGGAGGCTTGATGCCCCTCACTCCTCGAACAGATACACCCTCGTCTCATAGGGTCTTGTCTGGAACGGGATGGCCGGGTCGGCCACCGGATAGTTCTGCAGCACCAGACGGCCCTTGGAGAAGTCGTACCCCTTAGGCGGCGTCACCACCAGGGGCCGCTCTGTAAAGGAGCAGGCCACCAGCAGCCGCTGGCCCTTCATCTCGCGGGTGTACAGGTAAAGGCTCCCCGCCAGCGGACAGCAATCCCGGTACTTGCCCTCCCGCACCACCGGAAGCCGCTTCCGCAAAGCGATGGCACGGCGGTAGAAATTCAGCAGCGAGTCGGGATCGTGCTCCTGGGCCTCCACGTTGATCTCCCGGTAGTTGTCGTTGACGTAGAACCACGGCGTTCCGGCGGTAAACCCGGCGTTGACCGTATCGTCCCACTGCATGGGGGTGCGGGCGCTGTCCCGGCTGCCCAACCACAGCCAACGCAGCCGCACCTTCTCCGGAAGGCGGGGCATGAAGTTGCGGCTCTGCACGTCCTCATACATATCGGTATGGGCAGGCCGCCAGTTGGTCATGCCGATCTCCTGCCCCTGATAGACAAAGGGCGTGCCCTGCTGGAAAAGATAGGCCGCCGCCAGCGCCTTGCCGCTTTGCTCCCGGTACTGCTCGCTGCCGTAGCGGGAGATGACGCGGGGATGGTCGTGATTCTCCAGATACAGCATGTTCCACGCCTTGCCCCGCAGCTTCCGCTGCCACAGATCCCACACCCGCTTCAGCCGCCGCAGGGAAAAGGCGGTGTGGGCATAGTCGGTATACAGGCAGTCGGCGCACATGCTCTGGAACTGGATCATCATGTCCATCTGGCCCCGCTTTTCGTCGATGTATTTCAGTGCCTGACGGGGACTGACCATGGGAGCCTCCGCCAGCGTCACGCAGTCGTAGTGATCCAGCACGTCCCGCTTGAACTCCTCCAGATACTCGTGGACATGGGGGCCGTGGTTATAGTGGCGGATACCCCGTGCCGCAGGCATGAGCCGGTCGTCCGGCAGTCCATCCTTCTTGGAGATAAAGGTGATGACGTCCTCTCGGAAGCCGTCCACCCCCAGCTCCAGCCAGAACCGCAGAATCTCCTTTACCTCCTGCCGCACCAGCGGGTTATCCATGTTCAGATCCGGCTGCTTCACGGCGAACAGGTGGAGATAATACTCCTGCCGCAGCTCGTCCCACTGCCATGCTTTGCCCTCGAACACGCTGTCCCAGTTGTTGGGCAGATTGCCGTCGGGCTTCTCCTTGCGCCAGATGTAGTAATCGGTGTAGGGGGCGATGCGGCGGCGGGACTTCTGGAACCACTCGTGCTCGTCGCTGGTGTGGTTCACCACCAGATCCATAATGACCTTCATGCCCCGGGCGTGAGCGCCCTCCAGCACCTTCTTGAACCACTCCATGCCGCCGAACTCCGCCGCAATATCCCGGTAATCGGAGATATCATACCCGCAGTCCGCGCCCGGCGAGGGATACAGCGGCGAGAACCAGATGCCGTCCACCCCAAGGCTCTTGATGTAGTTCAGCTTTTCGTACACGCCCTGCAAGTCGCCCATACCGTTGCCGTCGCCATCCTTGAAGCTGCGCGGCCAGATCTGATAGAACACCATGTCCTTATACCAACGGTCACGTCCCATATTGTATTGCCCCTTTCCGTTTTTCCTCTATTATAGCGCAAGCCGGGCGGCCTTGCAAGGCTGCCCGGCTTGCGTCTATTGAAAAAGCTGCAAGGGCATAGCCCTTTTTGACAAGCGAAGCGTTACAAATTGCTCTGCCTTCTGTCAAAGGCCCGGCGCAGCCACCCGCCGATGGCGGTGACGCACACCAGCACCGCCACCAGAAACGCGCCGGGGATCACGATGATCCACCACGCGCCACGGTTCAGCGCCTGTTGGGAAAGGGTCAGCATGCTGCCCCAGGAGATAATATCCAGCGGCAGACCCATGCCCAGAAAGCTGAGGGTGGACTCCGCCGCGATGGCGGTGGACACACTCATGACCACCATAAACAGGATAGAGGACACGAAGTTGGGGGCCAGATGCCGCCACAGCACCCGGTGGAAGCTGCCGCCCATGCAGCGGCAGGCAATGACATAGCCGCTGTGCCGCAGCTGGCGCACCTCGGTACGCACCACCTTGGCCATGGCGCACCAGCCGGTGACGCCGATCACCAGCGACAGGCTCAGCACATTGGCAGTGCCCAGAATGGCCTGCAAGAACAGCACCAGCAGCAGCGACGGTACGCTGCCCAGCAGCTCGGTCAGGCGCATCATGGCCGTGTCCAGCCACGGCGCTGCCATGCCGCTGACGGCTCCGTACACCACGGCGATGACCGTGGACACGGCGGCGGCCAGAAATCCCACTGCCAGCGATACCCGGCCACCGTACCAGATGCAGGCGAAGATATCCCGGCCCATGGTGTCGGTGCCGAACCAGAATTGCCCCGACGGCGCGGCGGCGCAGTTGGCAAGATCCATATAGGCGGGGTCGCGGCCCGTCAGCAGCGGCGCGCACAGGCAACCCAGCACGATCACCGCCAGCACGGCAAGGGGGACAAGCGGCAGCTTCCGCCGCCGCTTGGGCAGAGCGGCGGGCGTCTTTTCCGGCAGAATGCCCACCACTGAAAACAGCTCCTGATCCGTCACAGCGCCGTCACCTCCCCCTGAGAAGCCCGCTGCCGGGGGTCGATCCGCTGGTTGATGCCCTGGGCGATCATGCTGCACAGGATCACCAGCGCACCGGTGAGGATACACAGCACCATCAGCAGGTTATAGTCGGCGTAGCGGGCGCTTTCGAAGGACAGCGCGCCCAGCCCCGGATAGCTGAACACCGTTTCCACGATGTAGGTTCCCCCCAGCACGTGGGGCACAGAGATAGCCATCAGACTGAAATACGCCGGCAGGCTGTTGGGCAGACAGTGCCGCAGCAGCAGACGGCGGCGGCTCAGCCCCGTGGCACGGCCCATCAGCACATAGTCGGAGCGCACCTCCTCCAGAAGGCGGCTGCGCACCATGTAAGCGTAGTACCACAGGTGCCCCGCCAGCACCACCGCCATGGGCAGGATCAGATGCACGATCCGGTCGCCCACATCGTCGGCGTGGCCGATGGCGTAAGCGCCGCTGCTGGGCAGCCACCGCAGCGAGACACAGAAAATCAGGATCAGAATCATGGACAGCCAGAATTCCGGAATACAGCTCATCACCGTGCCCAACCGGCACAGCATCTTGTCCACCCAGCGATCCTCGTACCACGCGCACAGAAGCCCCAGCCCCAGCGCGCCCAAAAAGGTCAGCACAAAGCCCACGCCACCCAGCAGCAGCGTGTTGCCTGCCCGCTGGACGATGACCTCCATCACCGGCTGCTTGTACTTATAGGAGATACCGAAATCGCCGTGGAGGGCGTTTTTCAGCCACACGCCGTACTGCTCCAGCAGCGGCTCTTCCAGTCCCAGCTTTGTCCGGGCCTCCGCCTTTTCCGCCACGGACATTTTCTCCACCCGCTCGCCGTAATAGGCGCTGAGAGGATCACCGGGGGCGAGCCGGGCCATGCAGAACACCGCCAGCGACAGCAGCCACACGCTGACAAGGAAGATCAGGACTTTTTTTGCGATCAGCAGAGGGATGTTCTCTCTCATTGGCCGTCCTCCTCTCCTGTCAGGACAAAGTGTCCCGGCTCGACCTCCCCCATCACGCCATCCCGGCGGAAGGTCATGGCGTCGAAATCCAGCCGCCGGCGCTGGCGCTCCCGAATAGGGTCGGGCAGCGGGATAGCCGACAGCAGCGCTTTGGTATAGTCATGCCGGGGATGAGCGAACACCGTCTCGGTGGGGCCAAGCTCCACCAGCTTGCCCCGGTACATGACCCCCACCCGGTCGCACAGGTACTCCACCATGGACAGGTCATGGGCGATGAACAGGATGGAGAACCCGTGCTCCTGCCGCAGATGGGAAAACAGGTTGATGATCTGGGCCTGAATGGACACGTCCAGCGCCGCCACCGGCTCGTCCGCCACCAGCAGCCTCGGCTCCATGGCGAGAGCGCGGGCGATGGCCACACGCTGGCGCTGGCCGCCGGACAGCTCCGGCGGATACTTGTCCAGATAGCTCTCCTCCATGCCCACGTAGTACAGCTGAAAGGCGGCTTCTGCCCGCAGACTGCCCCGGGGCGGCTTCATATGGTGAATGGCCATGGGCTCGGCGATGATCTCCGCCGCCGTCATCCGGGGATTCAGGCTGGAGGTGGAGTCCTGAAAGATCAGCTGGCGCTCCGCCTCCAACCGGCGGCGGTTGGCACGGTACTGTGCGGTGTCGCAGGTGTCGATGCCGTCATAATAGATATGTCCCGCCGTGGGGCGGTACACGTTCATGATGCAGCGGGCCACGGTGGATTTGCCGCAGCCGCTCTCCCCCACCAGTCCCAATATCTCGCCCTGCTTCAGCTGGAAGGACACATCATTCACCGCCCGAAGCGTCTGCCTGCCCGGCAGGGGAAAGCAGTGGGTCAGGTGCTGCACGTCCAGCAGGATATCAGACATAGTGCTCCTCTCCTTCCGGCAAGGGCGCCAGCTGGGGCGCTCTGGGATCCAGCAGCCACGTGGCCGCGTAGTGGGTATCGCTGACGGGGAACATGGGGGGCTGCTGCTGGTAGTCGATGGCCAGCGCCTGGGGATTGCGGCAGGCGAAGGCGTCGCCCTCCGGCGGGTCGATGAGGGTGGGCGGCATGCCGGGAATGGTGTGCAGCGCCCCGTGGCGCTTGGCCAGCGCCGGAAGCGAACGCAGCAGCCCTTTGGTATAGGGGTGGCGGGGATCGTAATAGACCTCCTCCGCCGTGCCGATCTCCACGATGCGCCCGGCGTACATGATGGCCACCCGGTCAGCCGCCCGCGCCACCACGCCCAGGTCGTGGGACACCAGAATGGTGGAGGTATGCAGCCGCTGCTGGATATCCCGCAGCAGATCCAGTATCTGAGCCTGCACCGTCACGTCCAGCGCCGTGGTAGGCTCGTCCGCCAGCAGAATTTTCGGCTCGCCTGCCAGCGCCATGGCCATCAGGCACCGCTGCCGCTGACCGCCGGACAGCTGATGGGGGTACTGCACTCCCTGCTGTGGCTCCACGCCCACCAGCGCCAGCAGCTCCGCCACACGGCTGTCCACGGCGGAGCGCTCCATGCGGCCCCTATGGGTGCGGACAGCCTCGGCGATCTGCCTGCCCACCGGCATGGCGGGGTCCAGCGCCGTCAGTGGATCCTGAAAGATCATGGAGAACACCTTGCCCCGCAGGCGGCGCATATCCCGCTCCCGGTAGGTGGTAATGTCCACTCCGTTTACGGTGATGCTGCCGGAGGTGATGCGGGCGTTCTGGGGCAGCAGCTTCATGATGGAGCGGCACAGCATGCTCTTGCCGCAGCCGCTCTCCCCCACCAGCGCCAGCACCTCGCCCTCGTGGAGTGTCAGGCTCACGTCCCGCACGGCCTGCACCATCCCGGAGGGTGTGTCCAGACACACGGAGAGATGGTCGATATTCAATAATGTGTTTTCCATGGTGTTCACCAGCCTTTTGGGGAGTTTCGTCCCCTCGGGGACGACCTACTTTTGTCAACAGTGACAAAAGTAGGCAAAAACACCGGAAGGAACCTCCGGTTCCTTCACTTCCGGGCGTGCTATAATGTGTACGTAATTGTCAATGCCTACCGCACGATCACAGGGGTTTTCCTTTTTCGCTTCGTAAAAGGATCGTCTCTGCTCCAGCGCCGCTGCCGCTGATTCCTACGCCGAACAACGCTTCAGTGTCTACCGTTGAGATTGTCAGCGGCAGCGGCGCAAGAGGAAAGTCGATGCGTCATACGCAGCGAAATCAACTGTGTTCCGTGACCGCGTGGTAAAAGGCCGCAAATTTCAAAAGAGGCATAGCGTGCAGGAAGTTTTGAAACCTACGGTTTCAAATGGCGTTTTGGGGTACTTTTGCCGCCACGGGCAAAAGTACCTCGCGCCGGAGCGCGAAACACTCCTTTCCCAACACGGCGATAGCCCCCTCATACGAGGGGGCCGGGAGGACGCCGCTGGGGGGATCACATCGTCCAATCGCAGATATTCCAGAAAATGCCCACGCCGTGATGGCCCAGCACTGTGTCGGGGGTAATGCCCTGAATATTGTCCGCCGCCACGTAGATGGCGTCGATGTAGCAGAAGAAGGTATAGGCCGGAGCCGCCGCCAGCGCCTGCTGGAATTCGGCGTAGGCCGCCGCCCGCTCTGCAGGATCGTCGGTCTGGCGGGCCTTGGTCAACGCCTCGTCCACCTGTGCGTTGGAGTAGCCGGAGTAGTTGGCGCCCTTGTCGGTGCCGAACACCTTATAGGTGTGGTCGTCGGCGTCAAAGGGGGAGCCCCAGCCGATGATGCAGCACTCCTGCCCGCCCCAGTCGATGCCCTCGGCGGGGATGGCGGCCTGCACGTCAAGGCCGATGGAGCGCAGCTGCTGGGCCGCGGCCTGCGCCATGTCGATGCGCACCTGATCGTCCGGCGAAGCGTTGATGGTAAAGCCGATGCGCTGGCCGCTGCGCTGCCAGAAGCCCTCGCTGTCTTTGGTGCAGCCTGCCTCGGTCAGCAGCTGCTCAGCACGGGCGGGATCATAGTCCCAGCGCTCCACGTCGGGATCGTTGTAGATGTTCCGCTGCAAGGGACTGTAGGCCACCTCGCCCCGGCCCAGCAGCACCGCGTCCACGATGGCCTGCCGGTCAATAGCGCAGCTGATGGCGGGGATCAGGTCGGCGTTCTCCTGCCAGTAGGTATTGTTGAAGTTATACAGGATGCCCCGGTAGTCGGAGGTGGTCATGTCATAGACGGTATAACCCGCTTTCCCTTCAAAGGACGCGGCGTCCTTGGGGGTCACCTGCGCCAGATTCAGCTCGCCGGTTTGCAGCTGCATGGCCTTGGCGTTGGAATCGGTGACGATCTTGAACACGATGGTGTCGATGTTGGCCGCTCCCGCGAAATAGTCGGGATTCTTCACCAGCGTAATGGACTGGCCCACGTCCCAGCTCTCCAGCTTATAAGGCCCGGTGCCCACCGGAGCCCGGAAGAAAGCGGAGGTCTGCATGTCCTCCCCCTCCAGCAGATGCTGAGGCAGGATGGCCATGGTCATGTACTCCAGAAACGCCGTGTTGACGGTGGACAGGGTAAAGGACACCGTGTGGTCGTCGATGACGGTGATATCTGTCACATCCTCGTAGTTGGGGGCGTTCTCGGAGCCGTTGTTGGGATCCATGATGGTCTCATAGGTGAACTTCACATCCTCGGCGGTGAAGGGCTGGCCGTCGTGCCAGGTAACGCCCTGCGCCAGATAGAAGGTATAGGTCAGCGTGTCGGGGTCGTAATCCCAGCGCTCCGCCAGACGGGGAATGACCTGTCCGTCGCCGTCGTGGTCGGTAAGGCCGTCGAACAGCAGCACATTGATCTCGCCGTGCTCGTCCATGGCGGGGTTGATGCGGGTATAGTCGCCGCTGCCGTACACCAGCGTGGAGCCGCCGCTCTGGGCGTCGTTCCCGTCGGTATTGTCTCCGCCGCAGGCCGCCAGCGTCAGCAGCATGGCAAGCGCCAGCACCAGCGCGGCCAGTCGTTTCATCATGGTCATGGGTGTGATTTCCTTTCTCTCGTGGTTTCTGTGCCCAGCATAGCAGATATTCCTCCGCCCCGCAAGCCGGGTGGGGGGATATAATTTTGTCTGCGCCGCCATTCTCAGAACGGCCAAAAGCTGCGGCATACGCGCCGCGGCTTCCAGCGAAAGGAAATGAAAGAAGATAGCAGTTTCAGTGGGCCGTCATCCGGCCAGTGTGGCGGCCATGACCGCCTTGATGGTGTGCATGCGGTTCTCCGCCTCGTCAAAGACGATGGACTGGGGCCCCTCAAACACCTCGTCGGTAACCTCCATGGCGTCGCGGCCGAAAGCCTCGCCCATCTCCTTGCCCACGATGGTCTTGTGGTCGTGGAAGGCGGGCAGGCAGTGCATGAACACGGCCTTTTCCCCGGCCTGCGCCATCAGCTGGGCATTCACCTGATAGGGAGCCAGATCGGCGATACGCTCTTTCCACACCTCCACCGGCTCGCCCATAGAGACCCACACATCGGTATAGACCACGTCGGCGCCCTGCACGGCCTTGGCGGGATCGGTCTGGAACTCCAGCGTAGCGCCGGTCTCCATGGCGATGGCCTGACATTCGGCGATCAGCGCCGCGTCGGGGAAATACTTCTCCGGTGCGCAGGCCACAAAGTGCATGCCCATCTTGGCGCAGCCCACCATCAGGGAGTTGCCCATGTTGTACCGGGCGTCGCCCATGTACACCAGCTTCTTGCCCTTCAGGCCGCCGCAGTTCTCCTGAATGGTCAGGAAGTCCGCCAGGATCTGGGTGGGATGGAACTCGTTGGTCAGGCCGTTCCACACGGGAACGTCGGCATACTGGGCCAGCTCCTCCACGATGCTCTGGCCGAAGCCACGGTACTCGATGCCGTCAAACATACGGCTGAGAACGCGGGCGGTGTCGGCGATGCTCTCCTTCTTGCCGATCTGAGAGCCGGTGGGGTCAAGGTAGGTAACGCCCATGCCCAGATCGTGGCCCGCCACCTCAAAGGCACAGCGGGTACGGGTGCTGGTCTTTTCAAAAATCAGGGCAATGTTCTTGCCCTGACACAGCGCGTGGGGAATACCGGCCTTTTTCTTGGCCTTCAAATCAGCCGCCAGCTCCAGAAGATAGGCGATCTCCTCCGGGGTGAAGTCCAGCAGCTTCAGAAAATCCTTGTTTTTCAGACTGGTCATAACAGGTGCTCCTTCCTAATATGTTGGGGTCAGTGCCGGTCGCCCTTATGCAGACGTTTTTCAAACCGGCCCAGCAGCCATGTCAGCGCCACCACGATGATGAGGTACGTCAGCGCCACCACCATCAGGGGGTTGAACGCGTCAAAGGTGTTGTTGCGGATCAGGTTGCCCGCTCTCGTCAGATCCTGCACGGCCACGTAGCCGGCCACGGCGGTCTCTTTCAAAAGAGCGATCATCTCGTTGCCGATGGCGGGCAGGATATTCTTCATGGCCTGGGGCAGGATCACGTGGATGGTGGTCTGGATGCGGGACATGCCCAGCGACCGGCCCGCCTCCATCTGGCCCGCGTCCACCGCGCCGATGCCGCTGCGCATCAGCTCGGCCAAATACGCGCCGGAGTTGATGCCGAAGGTGACGATGCCCACGGCGATACCGCCGCTGACGCCGCTGGCGGACTTCATGATGACGAAGTAGAAGATCAGCAGCAGCACCACCACGGGGATACCCCGGATAACGGTGGTGTAGATGTCACACAGCACGCACAGAGGCTTCATGGCAGGGTTTCCCTCGCCGCAGTATTTGATGATGGCCACCAGCGCACCGATGACGATACCGATGCACAGTGCGCCCAGCGTGATGATGGCGGTGTTGCGCAGGCCCTCCACCAGCATCATATAGCGGTCATCCTCTAAAAATGTAGAGGCAAGCTTTGCGCCCCAGTTGGTAAAGAATTGACCGATGGCGGTAAAAATGTTCATAGCGTCGGCTCCTTAGGTATAGCATATCATGCCGTCAACGGCAGCGTGGAGAATTTGCGGGAATGGGGGATTTAAGCGTTGGTTTTGGGGTTCTTGTGTCCGTCTGTAGGGGCGGACGACTCTGTCGGCCCTATCGAAATCATATCGTCATCGTGGGGGCGGACAGAGTCGTCCGCCCCTACGGAGTTCTATAGATAGTACGCTGTCTTACATTCAGGGTGCGATATACGTCACACCGTACTGCTGGAAGATCTGCTCCACAGTGCCGTCAGCCAGCAGGGCGTCCAGCGCTTCGTTGAAGGGGGCGACCAACTCGCCGCCCTTCTGGAATGCGAAGGCATAGGGCTCGGAGGTCATGGCCTCGTCCAGCACGGTCAGGCCCAGCTCCGGCGCCATGGCCAGCGCCACCTCGTTATCCACCACCCATGCGTCCACCTTACCGGCGGTCAGCGCCGCGGCGGCGTCGTTGTTGGCGGTGAAGGCCAGCACCTCATAGCCGTTGCCCATGCAGTACTCCTCAGCGGTGGTACCGGTCTGGACGGATACCTTCTTGCCCTCCAGATCAGCCTTGCCGGTAATGCCGCTGTCGGCGGTCACCACGATGGCCTGCGCGGCCATGAAGTACACGCTGGAGAAGTCCACGTTCTCTTTTCTCTTGTCGGTAACGGTGATGCCGGACATGCCCACATCGAACTTACCGGCCTGCACGCCGGGGATCACGGAGTCAAAATCCATCTGCTGGAGATCCAGCTCCATGCCCATCTTCTCGGCGACCTTCTTCAGGATATCCACCTCGATACCCACCACCTCGCCGCCTTCCAGCGACTCAAAGGGAGGGAAGTCGGGGCTGGTGGCCACCACCAGCTTGGTCTTGGCGGCGGCGTCGGAAGCGTCGTCACCGGAGGGGGTGTTGCTGTCGGAATTGCTGCTGCCACAGCCGGACAGCAGGCCCAGCGCCATTACCAGTGCCAGTGCAAAAGCGGTCAACTTTTTCATCGTTATTCTCCTTTTTCATCTGTTTTTTGTTGGGATAGATAAGCTTTTATGGCGGCGATCTGTGTCTCCACCGAGGCGGGGCCGCCCAGTGAGGTACGCCGTGCCACGCAGTTTTCCAGCGCGACAGCCTCGTACACGTCCTGGTCAAATACGTCGCTGTATTGCTTCAACGTCTCCAGCGGCAGGGCCTCCAGCACGGTATCATGATGGATGCACCATGCCACCAGCTGGCCGGAAATTTTATAGGCGGTGCGGAACGGCAGGCCCTTTTTCGTCAGGTAGTCCGCCAGATCGGTGGCGTTGATGAAGCCCTTCTGTGCCGCCTTGTACATGGTCTCCACGCAGGGCTTCATGGTAGCGATCATGGGAGTGAACACCTGCAAACACATCTTCACGGTGTCCACCGCGTCGAACACGGCCTCCTTGTCCTCCTGCATGTCCTTGTTGTAGGCCAGCGGCAGCCCCTTCAGCATGGTCAGCAGCGCCATCAGGTCGCCGTAGACCCGGCCTGTCTTGCCCCGGCACAGCTCCGCCATGTCCGGGTTCTTCTTCTGGGGCATGATGGACGAGCCGGTGGTAAAGCCGTCGTCCAGCTCCACGAAGTGGAACTCCCAGCTGCTCCAGAGGATCAGCTCCTCAGAGAAGCGGCTCAGGTGCATCATCAGCACCGCACAGGCGGACAGGAACTCCACGCAGAAGTCACGGTCGGACACGCCGTCCAGACTGTTCAGCGCCACCTGGGAGAAGCCCAGCTGCCGGGCCTCATACACCCGGTCAATGAGGAACGTGGTGCCCGCCAGCGCACAGCAGCCGATGGGAGACACGTCCATACGCTTGGCCGCGTCGTCCAGACGGCCGACATCCCGCTGGAGCATCATGGCGTAGGCCATGAGATGGTGGCCGAAGGTGATAGGCTGGGCCCGCTGCAAATGGGTGTAGCCGGGCAGGATGGCGGTTTTGTACTGCTCCGCCTTGTCGGTGACGGCAGCCAGCAGCTCCAGCACCAGCGCGCGGATCGCTGCGAGCTCCTGTCGGAGATACAGCCGCAGATCCAGCGCCACCTGATCGTTTCGTGAGCGGGCGGTGTGGAGCTTTTTGCCCACATCGCCCAACCTCTCCGTCAGTACCTGCTCCACGAACATGTGAATGTCCTCGGCAGATGGGTCAAATTGTAGCTTTCCCTCGTCCAGATCCGCCATGATCCCGGCCAGACCGGAGATCAGCATCTGGGACTCCTGCTCCGTCAGGACGCCGCTGTGAGCCAGCATGGCGGCGTGGGCCATGGAGCCGGTGATATCCTGCCGGTACATGCGGCAGTCGAAATGAAGGGACGAGTTGAAGTCGTCCGCGATCTGTGCCGTTTCCTTTTCGGCCCGGCCGGCCCAAAGCTTTGCCATGATGGCGCTCCTTTCGGTGATGATATGCGGTGCTGGGGGTTCTTATTGTCGGTTGTAGGGGCGGACGACCCTGTCCGCCCTATCGGCAGCCCGGTAGTTTATCGTAAGGGCGGACAGAGTCGTCCGCCCCTACGGAGTTCTATCAGTATTCGTTGCTTGCTTACAGCTTGCCCTGCTCCTTCAGCGCCTGCATCTTGGTGGTCAGGCCCCACAGGTTGATGAAGCCGGTAGCCTGAGACTGGTCATAGTCGCTCTCGCCGAAGGTCACCAGATTCTCGGAATACAGGGAGCAGGGAGAGGTCATACCGGCGGGGATGATGTTGCCCTTATAGAGCTTCAGCTTCACGGTGCCGGTCACGTCCTTGTTGGCCTCGTTGGCGAAGGCGGTCAGGGCCTCCTGCAAGGGAGAGTACCACTTGCCGTTATACAGCAGGTCTGCGTAGTCCACAGACAACTTCTGCTTGGCGTGCAGCACTTCCTTATCCATGGTCAGCATCTCCAGCTGGGCGTGGGCGAAGTACAGGATGGTGCCGCCGGGGGTCTCGTAGATGCCGTGATCCTTCATGCCGATGAGACGGTTCTCCACGATATCGATGATGCCGATGCCGTTCTTGCCGCCCAGATCGTTGAGCTTCTCGATGATCTTGCTGGCCTTCATCTTCTCGCCGTTGACGGCCACAGGAGCGCCGGCCTCGAAGTCGATGGTCACATAGGTGGGCTCGTCAGGAGCCTGGAAGGGGGACACGCCCATCTCCAGGAAGCCGGGCTTGTCCAGATCGGGCTCGTTGGCGGGATCTTCAAGGTCAAGGCCCTCATGGCTCAGGTGCCACAGGTTCTTATCCTTGGAGTAGTTGGTCTCTCGGGAGATCTTCAGGGGCACGTTGTGAGCCTCGGCGTAGTCGATCTCCTCCTCACGGGACTTGATGTCCCACTCACGCCACGGGGCGATGATCTTCATATCGGGAGCGAAACGCTTGATGGCCAGCTCGAAACGGACCTGATCGTTGCCCTTGCCGGTAGCGCCGTGGGCGATGGCGTCAGCGCCCTCGGCCTTGGCGATCTCCGCCAGCTTCTTGCCGATGACGGGACGGGCAAAGGCGGTGCCCAGCAGATAGGTCTCATACTTGGCGTCCATCTTCAGGCAGGGGATGATGACGTCGTCCACCATCTCGTCCACCAGATCGGCCACGATCAGCTTGCTGGCGCCGGTCTTGATGGCCTTCTCCTCCAGACCCTCCAGCTCGTCGGCCTGACCCACATTGCCGGCCACGGCGATGATCTCAGGGTTGTTGTAGTTCTCCTTCAGCCAGGGGATGATAATGGAGGTATCCAGTCCGCCGGAGTAGGCCAGTACGATCTTCTTGATATCTGTATGTTTCATGGCGTGTTCCTCCTTGAATATTTATGTAATCTATGTGCATGATTATACGCATTATTCAGGAAATGTCAAGGGCAAATCTGCAAATACCGGCTTTTTATGCAAATACATATAGCATGCTCGGATATATACCCGTTATTTATGCAATTTGATCTATGATTATGCATACCACAATGAATATACACTTTTCAGTTTCCGGGCGTGAAAAAATCCCGCCGTAGGGGTTTGCAAACGGCGGGAGCTATGGTATACTATACTAGAACAAACTATCGAGAGGAGGGGCTGTCATGGCGGATCGGGTGATCCTGCATTGCGATCTGAACTGCTTTTTCGCGTCGGTGGAGCTTCTGCGCTATCCGGCGCTGCGGGACGTTCCCGTGGCGGTGTGCGGCGACCCGGAATCCCGCCACGGCATCGTACTGGCCAAAAACGAGGCCGCCAAGCAGCTGGGCGTGAAAACGGCGGAGACCATCTGGCAGGCCCGACAGAAGGCGCCCCACCTCATTACCCTGCCGCCCCACCACGGCCTGTACCGGGAGTACAGCCAAAAGGTCAACGCCATCTACGGCCAGTACACTGATCTGGTGGAGCCCTTCGGCATCGACGAAAGCTGGCTGGACATTACCGGCAGCATGCACCTGTTCGGCGGCGACGGCAAAGCCATCGCCGACCAGCTGCGCCAGCGTCTGCGGGAGGAGCTGGGGCTGACCATCTCCGTGGGCGTCAGCTTCAACAAGATCTTCGCCAAGCTGGGCAGCGACTACAAAAAGCCCGACGCCACCACCGTCATCGACCGGGACAACTGGCAGCGCATCGTCTGGCCGCTGCCGGTGGGCGACCTGCTGGGGGTGGGACGCTCCACCCAGAAGCTGCTGCGGCAGTACGGCGTGGAGACCATCGGCCAGCTGGCGGCATTTCCCAGGGAAACGCTGGAGGCCCTGATGGGCAAGCACGGCGCACAGCTGCACGACTACGCCAACGGACAGGAGAACAGTCCCGTCCGTCCTCAGCACGAGGCGGAGCCGGTGAAATCCGTGGGCAACGGCACCACCTTCCCCACCAACCTGACCCGCTGGGAGCAGGTGCGTGCCGGACTGTCGGCGCTGGCGGACAGCGTGGCGGGCCGTCTGCGGCGGTACGGCATGTACTGCGGCGGCGTGGCGCTGACCATCCGGTACGCGGACTTCCGCCAGTTCACCCGCCAGACCCGGCTGAGCGGCCCCACCCATCTGCAAAAGGATATCTATCGGGCGGCGCTGACGCTGGCCCAGCAGGTGTGGCACGCGCCGGAGCCCATCCGCGCCCTGACGGTGACGGCGCTGTACCTGACGCCGGACGGTGAAAGCTACCAGCAGCTCGACCTGCTGGCGGGCGACACGACCCGTCGGGACGAGAAGCAGGAGCGGCTGGAGCAGGCCATGGACGCCATCCGCGGCAAGTACGGCAAGGGCTCCATCACCTTCGGCAACACGGGAAAGTTCAGCGGCTGGGACGATTGAATTGCACAAAGGGGCGTGTCCATAGCCGGACACGCCCCCGATACCTATAGAAATATGCTCAGCGCGCTGTCAGCGCGGCGAGCAGACCGCGGCAGCCCGCCAGCACGTCACGCCATGTGGCCTCGAAGTCCCCGGTGTACCACGGGTCGGCCACGTCGCCGGGGCTGCCGGTGTAGTCCAGCAGCAGATGCAGCTTCCCCTCCGGATCGCCGCCGCAGATGCGGCGCATGTTCCGCAGATTGGCCTGATCCATGCCGATCAGCAGGTCGTATTCCGCGTAGTCGCCGCCGGTAAGCTGCCGCGCCGCGTGACCGCCACAGGGCACGCCGTGCTCCGCCAGCTTCCGCCGGGCCGGCGGATAAACGGGATTGCCGATCTCCTCGCGGCTGGTGGCGGCGGAATCGATATAAAACTGCGGCGAAAGCCCCGCCTTTTTCACCAGTTCCTTCATCACGAACTCCGCCATAGGGCTGCGGCAGATGTTCCCGTGGCAGATGAATAGAATTTTTGTCATGGAGCGCCTCCTTGGGGATGGATTTGCTATCACTATACCATCGGGCCGGGCGTGTGTCGAGGGATATTTTCCGCAAGCTGAAAAAACACTTGACTTGCGCGGCGCTTTGCCCTTAGAGTAGGATACAGGATACAACGACAGGAGGGACACCCATGGCGGATCACAGCAAAAACGGTAGCTCCGGAACGGAACAGGCGGTGAAAATGTGCACCTGCACCAACATGGGCTGCCCCAACCACCCCCGCAACCACGACCGGGGCTGCACGCCGTGCATTGAGAAAAACCTCACCCGCCACGAGATACCGGCCTGCTTCTCCCGCGTCTATCCGGATCACCAGCGGATGGAGGGCTATACCTACGAGGCGTTCGCCCGGTTCGTACTGGCCCACGACGGCGAACCGCAGTAACGCCGGCCGGACGGCGGATAAGGAGGAACACATGGTACTCTATTTTTCAGGCACCGGCAACAGCCGGTATGTGGCCCGGCGCATCGCGGAAGCGCTGCATGAGCCGCTTTTCAGCATAAACGACCGCGTTAAAGCAAACGATACGGCTCCGGTACCCACAGGCCGCCAGCTCATTGTGGTATCGCCAACCTATGGGTGGCGGCTTCCGAGAGTGGTGCGGGACTGGCTGCTGCAAACGGAGTTTCCCAAAGCGGAGCAGGTCTGGTTCGTGATGACCTGCGGCAGTGAGATCGGCAATGCCGCCCGGTATAACCGCCAGCTTGCCCGGCAGAAGAAGCTCCGCTATATGGGCACGACCCAGATCGTCATGCCGGAGAACTACATCGCCATGTTCAACGCGCCGCAGGTGGAGGAGGCCCGGCAGATCGTATCCCGTGCGGAGCCGGACGTGGACAGGGCCATCCGCTGCATCGAGAGCAGGCAGGAGTTCCCCGCGCCCCGCAATAATCTGTATGACCGCTGCATGAGCGGCCCGGTAAACCCGGCCTTTTACGCGCTTTTCGTCAAGGACGGGCCTTTCCGGGTGTCGGAGCGGTGCACTGGCTGTGGCCAGTGCACGAAGCGCTGTCCGCTGAACAACATCACGCTGCCAAACGGCAGGCCCGTGTGGGGCGGCAGCTGCACCCACTGCATGGCCTGCATCTGCTACTGCCCCGCCGAGGCCATCGAATACGGCAAAAAGAGTCTGGGCAAGCCCCGGTATCATTTTGAAGCGCTTTGAAAGGAGTGAACGCTATGGAGCACAGAACAACGGAACGCAGCTGGACGATCCGTCCGCTGACCGAGGCGGACATTGAGGCCTATCTGGACATCTATCTCAACTCCTACCCCGCCTATAAGTCGTTGGACGAGGAGTGCCGCCAGCATTACCGGGACAAGCACCGGCTGGAGCTGCGGGAGGATCGGCAGGTTCAGACGGTGGGACTGTTTGAGGGCGGCACGCTGCTGGCCACCATGAAGCTGATCCGGTTCTCCATGAACTTCTTCGGCAAAATGCAGCCTGCCTGCGGCCTGATGGCGCTGGAGGTGCACCCGTTACATAAGAAAAAGGGCGTGGCGCTGGAGATGGTGCGGTACTTTGAGGACTACGCCCGGCGCATCGGCGCGCTGCTGACGCTGCTGCTGCCGTTTCAGATCGGGTTTTACCGCCGGATGGGCTACGGCTTCGCAGGAAAGCTCTACGAATACCACCTGCCCACGGCGGCGCTGCCCAAGGTCGATGCCGCTGTGCGGGAGCACCTGCGGCTGATGCAGCCGGAGGACTTCGACGCGGCGCTGGCCTGCCACAGCCGCTTTGCGGCGAAAAACCACGGCATGGTGGAAAAGTTTGAGGAGGAGGTCCGGGCCGCCCGTGGGGATATTCAGGTGCGGCGCATCGGCTACTATGACGGCGGACAACTGCGTGGCTATGTGGCCTACCGCTTTGAAAGCGCCAGCGACAGCAACTATACCCAGAACCGTCTTTCCGTGGAGGAGCTGGTCTATGAGGACGGCGCTGTGCTGCGGGCGCTGCTGGGCGCTCTGCGGTTACAGGAGGACTTGGCCCAGACGGTGATCCTCCGCACCGGCGAGGAGGACTTCCACCACCTGCTGGACGATCCGCAGGACATCTCGAAAAACTACATCGACTACGGCTTCTTGCAGACCAACGTCTCCGCCATCGGCACCATGTTCAAGCTGGTGGACGGCGAGATGTTCGTGGAAAAGACCGCCTACCGCACCTTCCCGGCGGGTACGCTGACAGCGGCCTTCCGCTATCGGGACGAGATGGCGGACTGCGAAAAATGCCTGCGCATCGCCTTTGACGGCGGGCGCTGGGCCGTGGCCGCGGCAGACAGCACAGCGGACGTGACCGTCATCTGCCGGCAGGGCGACCTTGCGTCGCTGCTGATGGGCTCGTGCGGACTGGAAGCCATGCTGCGGCTGGGCGCCGCCACCGCCGACAACGATGAAAAGGCCCCTGAGCTGGCCCGGCTGCTGCATTATGGCCAGAAGCCGTGGCTGAATTCCGACTATTAAAAGAGGCATTCTATGAACCAGAAAGAATTGAACGAGATCCGCCGCCGCTTCAAGCTGGACAAAAACGCCATCAGCAAGATCTACGGCTGCTATGTAAACAGCAACAGGGAGATCATCTCCTACATCGATGCTTCGCTGGGCTTAATGTCTCAGGAGGAGCAGGAGATGTATCTGGGGCTTCTGAAAAAGGCCCTGTCCGGCACACTGGGCCGGAACCTGATCGACATTGAATTCTCCACCGCACAGGTGTCCAACAGCGACGAGCACCGTCTGCTGCAAACCATCCGCCAGACGGGCTTACAGGACCCCAATTCCCGGCAGGAGCTGTGCCGCCGCATCATCGACGCCATGGACATGGGCGAGACCAACTATCTCATTCTGCTGGCCGCCGACACCTACGACGTGCCCTATCGTGGCCGGGACGACGAGATGATGGACGACGCCTCCGACACGGTGTACCGCTATTTCGTGTGCAGCATCTGCCCGGTGAAAGCGCCCACGCTGGAGCTGAAATACAGCAACGAGGACAGCGGCTTCCACAGCGCCTCCACCGGACACATCGCCCTGTCGCCGGAGCTTGGCTTCCTGTTTCCGGCCTTTGACGACCGGTCGGCCAACATCTATAACGCCCTCTTTTACAGCAAAAATACCGCCCAGATCCATCAGGAGGTCATTGACGCGGTGTTCCGTATCGACCAGCCGCCCATGTCCGCCGAGGAGCAGAAGAACATATTCAGCACCACGCTGGGCGACACGCTGCAAAAGGACTGCCGTTACGACGTGGTGCAGTCCGTTCACGAGCAGCTGCGGGGCCGCATCGAGGAGCACAAGGAGAGCAAGGATCCCCAGCCGCTCACCCTGTCCGTCCGTGAGGTGGGCGACGTGCTGACCAACAGCGGCGTGCCCGCCGAGAAGGTGGAGGCCTTCCAGCAGGAGTGCCGCAAACAGTACGGCGATGACGCGGCGCTGAACCCGAAAAACATCATCGAAAGCGGCAAATTCCAGATCACCACACCTGAGGTGAAGATCGCCGTGGCCCCGGAGTACAGCTATATGATCGAGGCCCGGGTCATCGATGGGCGAAGGTACATCCTGATCCCCGCCGACGACGGCGTGGAGATCAACGGCATCGGCGTAAATATTCCCAATCCGCAAAGTGAAGAAGCATAAGAAAGCCCCACGGAGTCACCTCCGTGGGGTTTTTCTTATGCAGAGTGTCATTGGGGAAACGCCACGCGGATGGTCAGCCGTCCGCCGCTGTACGCCGCGTCGATGCTGCCGCCCATCTTCTCCGTCAGCAGTCTGGCGATGGACAGACCCAGACCGGTGGAGCCGCTGGCCGTCTCCACGGTGAAGAAACGGTCAAAAAGGCGCTCCGCCTGTACCCGGTTCAGGCTCCGGGCGCTGTTCGTAAAGGTCATGGCGCCATCCGGCATCAGCCTGACGACCAAGTCTCCATCGGAATACTTGGCGGCGTTGCTGAGAATGTTGTCAAAGATCCGCCGCAGCGCGGCGGCGTCCAGTTCCCGCACAACAGCCGTCTCCGCCAGCTGGATCTCCGGCGTGATACCGCGGGCGGACAGCGCGCTGTAAAAACCTGCCAGACTCTGCTCCAGAACGTGGTTCAGGCAGACCGGTTCCCGGTTCAGCTCGTCTGTGGCGGCGGTGACGACGGAGTAACGGAACAGCTCCTCCGTCATCGTGCGCATGGCGTCCGTCCGCTCCCGGATGACCGCCAGATACCGCTTGCCCCGCGGAGAGTGGGGCTCCTGCTCCAGCAGATCCCCAGATACCCGCAGATGGCCGTCAGCGGTGTGCGCAGGTCGTGGGAAACGTTGGTCACCGCCGCTTTCAGCGCATTGTCGCCGTTTTGCAGCCGCAGGCGCTCCTTCCGGAGCATGCGGAGCTGCCGGTTGATCCGGGCTGCCATGGCCATGGCAGCCCGGTCGCCGGTGGAGAGGGAGATCAGAGTGTTGGTGTCGGTTTGCAGCTTTTCCTCCAGCTCCTCCGCCACCTCCCGGAGGGAGCGGCGCAGCGCCGTCAGGCGCAGCAGCAGAACCAGCGTGCAGAGCGCCAACAGGCCAGTCAGTACCATCCACCAGATCTCCATACCATACTCCTTACTTCAAATCCTTGCGTTTGAAAATGGCCATACCCACAGCACCGGACAGCAGCACGATGCCCACAGAGGCGCACAGGGAAACCGCCGGATGCGCCAGCCCCTGATTGGCCAGCAGGATCGCCTGCCCGGTGGGCAGTGCGTCCACGATAAACTGATACACCGTCCGCAGCGCACCGGAGACATAATTGGGGTTGGGCTCCGGCGCCCCTACCTCAAAGCCGTTGGCCGTCATGACGGCGGCAGAGGCCATCTCCGGCTCGCACAGCGCGTTATAGAAGACGCTGCCCACCACGATCAGGCCGAACATCAGCAAAATCGCGGCCACAGCGGACACGGCACGGTTGGGGATCAGCAGGCACAGCAGCGTCAGGATCGCGGCCAGCGCCGCCGTCAATAAAAGAATCGTCGCGGCATTCAATAGCAGAACGCCCGCCGGTGCGGCAAACCAGCCGAATTTGACCACGCCGATCACAGCACTGGCCATCCATGCCAGCAGAATGACGAAGCAGCCCGCTATGCTGACGATCAGATAGGCGGCATAGACCGTTCCGCGGGAATGCCCGGCGATCAGCTTATTGCGCAGCGTACCGTCCTGATACTCCACCCCCAGGAACAGGCTGATAAAGGCCGCGTGCAGGATCGGCAGGAACGGGAACACCTGTAAAAAGATAACGTCCAGCGTATTCATACTCTCATTATCGGCGCCGATCCGCAGCTGGAATAACGCGGAGAGCGCAAAGGCCGCCGCCATGCACAGCCACAGCGCCCGGCTGCGGCGCAGGCGGTAGAAGTTGGCCCGAAGCAGCTTACACATGGCGCTCACCTCCCACCAACTCCATATAGAAGCTTTCCAGACTTTCGTCGTGCTCCTTTACGCTGTAGACCGTGCAGCCCTCGCGGACCAGCGCTTCCACCAGCGCAGTGATCTGCACCTCGCCGTAGATATCCGCCTGAGAATCGTCCACGATGCTGTAGGCGGCTCCCATGGCGTCCAGCACCCGCGCCAATGCGCCTGTGCTGCTGACCGACGCCCGGATGCATTTGCGGCAGCGACTCTCCAGCTCCTGGGCGCTGATCTCCTTTATCATGCATCCGCCGTCAATGAAGCCGTAATGGGTGGCAAGGCGGGAAAGCTCGTCCAGAATGTGGCTGGAGATCAGCACCGTGATACCGTGCTCCCGGTTGAGCTTCAGGACCAGCTCCCGTATTTCGATGATGCCCTGGGGGTCAAGGCCGTTGACCGGCTCGTCCAGCACCAGAAGATCCGGATTTCCCGCCAGCGCCACGGCGATCCCCAGCCGCTGGCGCATACCCAGCGAAAAATGCTTCACCTTCTTTTTTCCGGCACCCTCCAGCCCCACCAGCCGCAGCAGCTCCGGAATGCCCTCAGTGGAGGGCATTCCCAGCACAAGATACTGCTGGCGGAGGTTTTCCTCCGCCGTCATGTCCGTGTAGGCGGAGGGCGTTTCCACCACGGCGCCCATTCTGCGGCGGCTGCGGCAGATCCTCGCGTCCGTGTTCCGGACACCGTAAAGCGTGAAGCTGCCGCCTGTAGGCTCCTGCAAGCCGCAGATCAGGCGGATCAGCGTGGTCTTGCCTGCGCCATTCCGCCCCACAAAGCCATAGATCGCCCCCTTCGGGACACGCATGGTAAGGCTGTCCAGTGCGGTAAAACCCCGGTAACGCTTGGTCAGGGCGCTGGTTTCCAACACATATTCCATTAATTAAGTACCTCCCTTTGCTTGATACCGGTATGGTATCCGCCAAAGGTCAAGAAAGCGGTCAAGGAAACGGTCAAGAAACGGTCAAGATTCCGCCGCCAGCCGGAAGCCGATCCCCCAGACCGCCTCCACATAGTCCCGGCCCGACACGGCCCGCAGCTTGCCCCGCAGATTGCTGACATGGGTTTTCAGCGAGCTTTCCGTACAATCCGGCGTGTCCGCACTGATACGATCCAACAGGACGGATTTTGCCAGCACCTGACCGGGATTCTGCATCAGCAGCTTCAGAATGGCGTATTCCGTGCGGGTCAGCTGGACAGGCCGTCCGGCAGCGCGAACCGCATGGGAAGCCGTGTCCAGCGTCAGCTCGCCGCAGGTATAGACCGCCGCCAGCGGAGAGCGGGCGTTTTCCCGCAGCCGCACGGCCACACGGGCCAGCAGTTCCTTCGTGTCAAAGGGCTTGGTCAGGTAGTCCGCCGCGCCGCCCAGCAAGAGGCCGACCTTATCCTCCACAGACGCCTTGGCGCTGACCACGATCACGGGGATGCCCTGCAATTGCGGCAGCACCTCCTCGCCGGGCAGTCCCGGCAGCATCAGGTCAAGCAGCACAAGGTCGGGGCGGCTGTCCTTCAGCAGAAGCAGCGCTTCCGTCCCGGAATAGGCCCGCTGCACAGCGTAGCCCTCCCGCTCCAACACCTCCTGCTCCAGATCGCCGATGGTCACATCGTCGTCGATAATCAAAATTTTCCGCATAAAACGCTCCCTTTCAGATGAGGATGCCGTCGCAGTGGTCGATCTCGTGCTGGATGATCTCCGTCGTCCAGCCGGTAAAGGTCTTGAGCCGGGTCTGGAGCTTTTCGTTCTGCCACTGCACCTTGATGGTCTGAAACCGCTTCGTTTTCCGCCGTCCGGTCAGGGACAGACAGCCTTCCTCCGTTTCGTAGGGCCCGGACTGCTTCACGATGACGGGATTGAGCATGACCATATATTCCCCCTCGTTATCAAACGCGATGATGCGCTTATTGACGCCGATCATATTGGCGGCCATACCCACGCAGCTCTCCTTGTAGGCGGTCAGCGTGTCCAGCAGATCCCGCGCCGTCTCAAGATCCTCCAGCCCGGCACGCTCCGCCCGCTGGGCCAGAAAGGTTTCATCTCTGCAAATATCACGAATCATAGTTCCTCCTGTGGGGCACTTCGGCCCGTCAAAACCGTGCCTGTCCCCGTCAACTGATGGCAGCGTTTCAAAACGCCGACCTGCGCATACCGCTCCGGAAGCTCATGCAGGCGCAAGAAGAAGCCGTCAGCCGGCGTGTATTCATCGCTCTCATTATAATATGCCGCCGCGCTCCTGTAAACAGCATCCTTTCTCCCCCTCCCCCGTTTCCTATAGAGCCTTGCATATTGCCCCTCTTTCTGCTACAATAGTTTACACGCAAAAAGGAAAGGAGCATCTTCCGATGTATTATTCCGACCTTGTGAAAAAGGCCTGTGCCATCATGTACGACGCCCACAAGGAGGATGTGGACAGGGGCGGCTATCCTTATGTGCTGCACCCCTTCTATCTGGCCACCCAGATGGACGATGAGGAATCCACCTGCGCGGCGCTGCTGCACGACGTGATCGAGGATCACGGCGACCGGTACTCCTTTGATGATCTGGTACGGGCAGGCTTTCCGGACTCCGTTATCCATGCGCTCCGTCTGCTGACCCACGAGAGCGGCGTGCTCTACATGGATTACGTCAAGGCGCTGGCGAAAGACCCCATCGCCCGAAAGGTCAAGCTGGCCGATCTCCGGCACAACTCGGATCCCCGGCGGTTAAACGGCATGCGGGCCGGAAAATACGAGCTGTATCAACAGGCGATCCGCTATTTGGATGCGGAAAACCGCCGCACACCGGAATAACCTCGGCGGACTTTGAAATTTTTTCTCCGCCAGCGCGGAAAGCATATTGTATTTACGGAAAATCGATGCTATCATAAAGGCAAATCGATCGACACAAAAGCCGCCGGCGGCGGCTTTTTGAAAGGGTTGCGGTTAGTGCTCTCTAACCGCATGAAAGAAGGGAAACGCATGGAGCTGAAAGCCTATCGGCGGGACAGCCTTTTGGGCGCTCTCGGCGCGCTGTTGATGCTTGTGGGCGATCTGTGCCTGAACGTGATACCGGCCAGTGCCGGAGACAGCGGGAAATCGGCCCAAGCATATTTAACTACCTGATCCTCCCGGCATAATTGCCTTGCAAAAATGCCTGACTTGCGCTATGCTGTTTTTGAGGTAATCGTATGGAACTGCGGGTCTTGCGCTATTTTCTCGCCGTGGCGCGGGAGGAGAATATCACAAAGGCGGCGCTGCTCCATGTGACACAGCCGACCCTCTCCCGCCAGCTGATGCAGCTGGCGGAGGAACTGGGCGTCAAGCTGTTCCGCCGCAGCCAGTACCGGGTGGTGCTGACGGAGGACGGAATGCTGCTGCGCCGCCGGGCACAGGAGATCGTGGAGCTGGCAGACAAAGTGGAGCGGGAATTGCAGCACCACGAGGAGGAGTTGACCGGCGAGGTCGCCATCGGCTGCGGCGAGACCGCCGCCATGACATTTCTTTCGGAGCATATCCGGACATTCCGCAGGCAGCATCCGCTGGTGCAGTTCCGCATCTACAGCGCCATCGCCGACGATGTGAAGGAGCGCATCGAAAAGGGCCTGCTGGACATGGGGCTGCTGGCCGAGCCGGTGGACATTGGCCGGTACGCGTTTCTGCGGATGCCGCAAAAGGACCGCTGGGGCGTTCTGCTGCCCAAGGAGCATCCGTTGGCGCAAAAAGAAGCCGTCACGCCGAAAGACCTGACGGGCGTTCTGTTGCTCATCAGTGGCCGCGAAACGGTTCGCAACGAGCTGGCGGGCTGGTTTGGCGACGCCTATGAGAAGATCGAGGTGGCCGCCACCTTCAACCTGATCCTGAACGCCGCCAACATGGTAAAAAACGGCGTCGGCGCTGTGCTATGACTTCGGCAGTCTCTCCGACGTACTGACCTTTGTGCCCCTTTCCCCCACGCTGGAAACGGGCACGGTGCTGGCGTGGAAGAAGGATCAGGCATGCTCTCCGGCAGCGGAGCAGTTTCTTGGCTGCATTAAAAATACACTTTAGGCATTTCTGCTTCCTCAAAACAAGCATTCGACATATGGCATAAACAAGTATACAATACAGGCATCCACAAAGGATGCCTGTATTGTACTTTAGGAGTGATGGCCATGACAAAGGACGAGGCCAGCCAGCGCTACCGTATCCCGCCCCATATTCTGGACGAGTATGAAAACTGGGGACTGTGCGGCGCGTTGAAAAAGGTGATGGGCGCGTGGCAGTACGATGACGAGGATCTGGAGCGGCTCAGTACCATCATGACGCTGCACGATATCGGCTTTACCGCCGAGGAGGTAGAAAACTATATGCGTCTTCTGCTGGAGCAGCCGGACAGCGACAGGCAGCGGCTACGGATGATGGAGGAAAAGTGAAAGGCAACTCTGGACGAGATCCACTTCCGTGAGCGGCAGCTTCAGCGGCTGGACTATCTGCGCCATGAGATACAAAAAGAAAAAGGAGTGTGACCACATGAAGAAACTGTTTTCCCTGCTGCTGGCGGCAGCCATGGTGCTGACGCTGGCGGCCTGCGGCGTGACCAACGCCGACAGCAATGCGGCGGACGAGCCGAAAAACAATGCTGCCGCGGATGCCGCCGATCCCGCTCCCACTGAGGAAACGCCGGAAAGCACCGGCAGCAAGGTGCTGGTGGCCTATTTCTCCGCCACCGGCCATACCAAAACCATCGCGGAATATCTGCAAGCAGCGCTGGACGCCGACCTTTACGAGATCGTGCCCCAGGAGCCTTACACCGACCCCGATCTGGACTATAATACCGATGGCTGCCGGGCCAATCAGGAGCAGAACGACGATGCCGCCCGCCCCGCCATCTCCGGCAGTGTGGACAATATGGACGGGTATGACGTGGTGTTCATCGGCTTCCCCATCTGGTGGTATCAGGCGCCGCGTATCATCGAGACGTTTCTGGAGAGCTACGACTTCTCCGGCAAGACCGTCATTCCCTTTGCCACCTCCGGTGGCAGCGGTATGGGCGGCGAGGATATACTGAAGGCCGCCTGCTCCAAGGACACGAAATGGCTGCCCGGCAAGCGTCTCAGCAGCCGTGAGAGCGCCGCCTCCGTCCAGAAATGGGTGGAGAGCTTAGGCCTGTAACATAAGAAGAACTCCGTTTTCGAGCATCTCTCGAAAACGGAGTTCTTTTCTCTTAATGTTCCCCGACAGGTGTGGGCAATCCGTTCTTCACATAGGTCTCCCACACGTGCAGACGGTCGCCCTCGCCGATCTGCCGCAGCACCTTGGCGGGAACCCCGGCAGCAATGCTGTTGGGCGGAATATCGCGGGTCACTACCGCACCGGCGGCGATGATGCTGCCCGCCCCGATGGTCACACCGCCGCACACCGTCACACTGGCGCACAGCCAGCAGTTGTCCCCGATGGTGATGGGCTGGGCATACTCTAGCTCGTGGCAGCCGTTGGGATAGTCCGTATAGGCCCGCTCCTCCGCCACGAACGGGTGGTTAGGCGTGGCCAGCGTTACGTTAGGGCCAACGAGGACGTTATCCCCCAGCGTGATGGGTGCCACGTCTAGAAACACGCTGTTGTAGTTGATGAAGCAGTTCCGTCCCACGTGGATGTTCACACCGTATTCGCAGTAAAAGGGCGCGAAAGCCTCGAAATTTTTCCCTTTCGCCGAGGGGATCAGCCGCTCCAGCGCCCGCTGCTTGGCCTTGGTGCGCCACAGGGCAATGCGGTTGAATCGGTCGCAGCGGAGCATGCCCGTGCGGTGCCGCTTGGCGATCTCCGGATCGGCGGGGCTGCAGAGCCGTCCCGATATCATGCGCTCCCATTCACTGATGTTCGCTTTCGTGGTCAACGCCTGTTACAGCTCCTTTCCCAGCGCATAGGCCCGCTTCAGATCGTCCCCGCTCAAATCGGCGGCGGTGGGGGCGTTACGCGCATTCAAGACACCCGCGTTTTCCCAGCCCAGATAGCCGGTCATTTGCCGGAACATCTCGTTGGCCGCCAGCGCCGAGTCCATCTCCGTGTCCGCCATGGCGGTGATGAGGACGGCCTTTTTCCCGCCCATCAGCACCTCGTTGTTGGCATAGAACCGGTCGATGACCGCCTTGAGCTGGGCGTTGATGGTGAAGTAGTAGATCGGCGAGACGAATACCACCGCGTCCGCCGCCAGCAGGTGAGGATTCAGCAGCTTCATGTCATCCGCGGCGAAGGTACACGTCCCTGTGCGGCGGCACTTGTCGCAGCCGATGCAGGGGTGAACGTCCTGAAACGCCGCGTCAAAACGGTAGACCTCATGCCCGGCGTCCAGCGCCCCCTGCTGGAATCGGCCGGCCAGCGTGGCGGTGGTGCCGTTCCGGTGTGCACTGCCGGTCATCATGACGATTTTCATGTCATTTCCCTCCGTAATTCAAAAAAATTGATTTGTCCGTTCGATTATACCACGCTTTCTGCGCCCTAAAAACTGCCAAAATGCTTACGGCGTCCGGGCCTTGATCTCCACCGTTCTGCCGCCAAGGCTTTCATAGACCCGGTGGGACACGGAGAGAACGGTACGCCCTCTGGAGGCCTGGCGCAGCGCGTCCAGCACCCGCTCCTCGGTCTCCGCGTCCAGATTTGCGGTGATCTCGTCCAGCAGCAGCACGGCGGGATCGGACGCTGCGGCACGGGCGATGGACAGCAGCTGCCACTCGCCCTGGGAGAACATGCCGTCGGTACACACCGTATCGTAGCCCTCCGGCAGCGCCTGAATGGCGTCGATGCGCTTGACACCCGCCATGGCGGACTGGATGCTCCGGATCTCCATGCCAAGGCTTTCAATGGGGGCAAAAATGCGGGAGATATAGCTGATGACCGCCACCGAGGTGCCCACCGACATGCCGAACAGGCGCAAAATCTCCGCCTTTCCGGAGGCGGAAAGCAGCATGACGGCGCCCACCACAACGGCGTTCAGCAGCAGCACCACCGGCGAATAGACCGCATCATAGAAGTTGGTGCGCTCCATGGCGGCATAGCTGTCGCCGATGCACCGGTCATAGCGGCGCTCCCGGTAAGTCTCGATGCCCAGCGCCCGGATGGTGCGGATGTTGTGCAGCGTCTCCGGCACCTGACCGGACACGGCGGCAACGGCGCGGCGGTTGTCCAGCTGGGCGGCCAGCATCCGCTTCTGCACATGGCGGGTAAAGACCGCGAACAGCGGAAGCACCAGCAGCAGAACCAGCGCAAGACCTGTGTTTTTCACCGCGATCACCGCCAGAATGGAGACGATACGGCAGGTGTCCGCCACCATGCTGATGATGCCGGAGGTGAACAGCGCCTCCACGGTGTCCACATCGCCGGAAAAGTGGGCCGCCACCTGGCCGGGATTCTGCCCCGCCAGCGTACCGGCAGGCAGCCGCGTCAGCTTCCGGGACATTTCCGAGCGCAGCGCGTGGGTCATTTTCTGGCCGAACAGCACCAGCAGACTCTCCTGCGCCGAGGAGAATACCCCCTCCAGCGCAAGGCTGCCGAAGTACAGCAGCACCGCCAGAAACGTCAGCGGCAGGCCAGCGGTCAACCGGTCGATCACCCGCCCCAGCAGCAGCGGCGGCATAACCGGCCAGCGCCACGCCGGTATCGAAGATCTCGGTGGTGAACTTCCGCATGCCCTCCACGCAGTCGTCCACATCGGAGATAGCCTTGGTCATCAGCTCGCCCGCGCCCTCCTGCTCCAGCGCGACGCGGCTCTGCCGCACCAGATTGGCGTACAGGACGCCCTTCATCCGGCGGTTGATGTTGTTGGCAAAGCGGCGGACATAGAACCGCTTGATGAACCGCGCCGCCTGCACCAGCAGCGTCACCGCGATATAGACCAGCACCAGCACCGCCATTTGGGCGGCGGTCTCGTTGCCGCCCAGAATGTCGGCAAGGCACTGGGCCAGCCGCCCCTCAAACCACGGCGTGGCCAGCAGGCCCACGTTATAGATCACGGAGGCCGTCACAAGAGCCAGCGAAAGCCACTCCATGCGGAAATAGGAGCCGATCCGGTCGGGGCGGAACGTCTTACTCTTCCGCATCGTCCGCTTCGCCTCCCGCCATTTTTTGAAAGTGCGGAAAGCCCGCGCGACTCTCCTCTTTGGACGCGGTGTACAGCTTGTCCAGCGCCGCCGTGAAGGCGGCGGCTTCCTCCGGCGCCAAGACGCCGGTCAGGTATTCATAAAAGGACGCTTCGATCTCCGCCTTGGAGGCCTTCAGCCCCTCCGCCTTTTCCGTGGGATACAGCAGCTGGCTGCGCCGGTCGTTGGGCGCGTCACGGCGGACGAGATACCCCTTCCCCTCCAGATTTTTCGTCCGCCGGGCGATGGCGGCCTTGTCCGCGTGCAGAAGCTCCGCCAGCGCCGCCTGTGTACAGCCGGGATTGTGGCGCAGCGCGTGGATCAGGTCGATCTCCGCCGTGCCCACGTCCTTTTCCCGCAGCGTCCGCAGCACCAGCTTCTCCGCCTCGCGGGCGATTTTTGTGATCTTCCGCTCTGTAATATCCATGAGCACCTCCGGTTTTCAAAAGAAGTTGCATCTACATCGTTGTATATACAACCAGTATACAACGTTCTCCCCTTTTGTCAACATAAACAAAGCAGCCGGGAGTCTCTTTTGTGAGACTCCCGGCACATTTTATGAGGAAATTCACGCGCGTGGCAAGGTGATATCGGCGCGGAACAGATCGCCGTCGATGGACAGGTCAAACGTGCCGCCCATCAGCTGCACCAGACTTCCGGCGATGGACAGGCCCAGACCGCTGCCCTCGGTATGGCGGGACGCGTCGCCCCGGACAAAGCGCTCCATCAGCTCATCGGGAGAGATGTTCAGCTCATCGCGGGAGACGTTCTTGAAGCTAATGGTGACGGTTTCTTCATCGCAGGCGGCGGCGACGTAAACGCGGGTATCCTCCAGCGCGTACTTGCAGATGTTGCTGACCAGATTGTCCATAACGTGGCTGAGGAGCCTGCCGTCGGCCTGAATGGATACGGGCTTCTCTGGCGGACGGGCCACCAGCGTCAGGCGGCAGCCGGCCAGCCGCTCCTGATACTCGCCCACGATCTGGTCGAAAAGCACCGCCACATCCGTAGGCTGCACGTCCACCGGCAGCGCGCCGGAGGACGCCTTGGACGCCTCCACCAGATCCTCCGTCAGCTTTTTCAGCCGCCGGCTCTGGCGATCCAGCACGGCGATGTACTCCCGCGCCGTCTCCGGCTGAACGTCCACCTTTTGCAGCAGGTCTACGTAGTTGACGATGGAGGTCAGTGGCGTCTTGATATCGTGGGACACGTTGGTGATGAGCTCGGTCTTCATGCGCTCGGCCCTGGTCTGCTCCCGCACCGCCCGCTCCATGCCGGTGCGCAGCTCGTTCATCCGCTGGCCATAGCGCTTGAAGTCGCCGATCAGCGGTCTGGTGTCGATGCTCTGGGAGTAATCTCCCGCCGCCAACTTCTCGCCGCCCTTCTGCAGAATGCGCAGATTCAGAGCGATATACAGGATGGCAAGGAACTCCACCAGCTTCATCACCGCAAAGAAGCCGTCCACGTAGCCGTAGAGTATCTCCGCGAAGAACACCGCCAGCGTCACCAGCGTGGTTTTCCAGATCAGGGGCAGTGCCACAACGGTGCGGCGCAGGCCCCGACCCACCGCCCTGATGATGCGCCACAGCAGCCGCAGCACCCGTGCGATCAGCGTACCCCGCAGCACCGTCCCGGCCTTGCACTGGGCTGCAAAGGCGCACAGGAACAGCAGAAGCACCGGTGCCAGCGCCGCGCAGAACACGGCAAACGCCAATTCGTAGAAAACATCCCATCCCGCGAAAACCGCGCATATCAACGCCACCAGCCACACATCCGCCGGGATTTTGTCCAGCCACGTCAGGTGGACGCCCTCATGGGCCGCCCAGTGTCCGGCGGAGGCCATGGAGAAGCCAAAGCACAGCAGCGTCAGCAGCAGAAACAGCACCGTCAGGAACACCGTCAGTCCGATGTGCTCCAGCAGCCATGTCATCACCAGATAGGAATAGCCGGGGAATTCATCCGCAGGCAGCAGGTCGGCGGCGATGGTCAGCTCCTCCTTCGTCCCGTCGGCAAAGATGAGCGTAAAGGTTCGCTGTGTGGAGTACAGCGGCTTGTCGCTGTTCGTCAGTTCAAAGTTTTCAAAGGTGATCTCTCTGGTATCCTTGTTAATGACCGCCAGATGGCAGTCGGTGTCCTCACGGGAAAAGCTTTCCGAGAAGGCGCGGGGCAGATCGTCCAGCACCTGCTGCTGTTCCTCGTCGGTGATGCCGCCGGTCGTGGTATCCGACGAGGTATCCGTGCTAGGCGTGTCATCCGCCAGCAAGCCGGCGTTGGCCATCGTGCCTCGCAGATAGTAGTAGGCGTTGTGAATGGCGCTGCTGCACTGTGATTCATACATCGTTTCCCGCATGTACGCGCCGCCATCCAGAAATACGTCGCAGCTGACCAGAATGCCGACGCCAAGGCCGCCCAGCACCGTCATGGTGCCGAACAGCAGCGTCAGGAAAAAGGACGTCAGCTTGGCCCATGTTTTATCCAGAAGTCGTTTCATGTGAGGGTTCCCTCCATTTTATAGCCCTTGCCCCAGACCACCTTGATGTACCGGGGCTCCGAGGGGTTGATCTCCAGCTTTTCCCGCAGATGCCGGATGTGCACGGCGATAGCGCCTGTGGCGTTCAGCGGCACGTCGTCCCACACCCGGCGGTAGATCTCGCTGGGGGAGAACACCGTCCCGGCATTCTGCATGAGGAAGCGGAGAATATCGTATTCTTTCGGTGTCAGCGCCACCGGGTCGCCGTCCACGGTGACGGCCTTGGCGTTGTCGTCCAGACAGATGCCGCCGATGACCAGCGTGCTGGGCCGCACCTGCCCGCCGCCCAGCTGCAAATACCGCCGCAGCTGGGAGCGTACCCGCGCCAGCATCTCCACCGGATTAAAGGGCTTGGTGATGTAGTCGTCCGCCCCTACGTTCAGGCCCAGCACCTTGTCGGTGTCCTCACCCTTGGCGGTCAGCAGGATCACCGGCACATTGCTGGTCTGCCGCAGCTGGGCCATGGCGGTCAGGCCGTCCATGACGGGCATCATGATATCCATGAGGATGAGGTGCACATCCTCACGGGCGGCCACGGACAGAGCCTCTTTGCCGTTGCCGGCGGACAGCACCCGGTAGCCCTCGGCCTTCAGGTATATTTCAAGGGCGGAAACGATATCCTTTTCGTCATCAACCACCAGAATCGTGTACATAGTGTGTCCTCCTGCGGCAGTAAGTTTGGTCTATCTCTATCATACCCCCTCCCGCCCGATTGCACAAGGTCAATTCTTGGCGGCAGGATAGGGCAGTGAGGACAGGTTCACGCTGTGGTGGATGGGCTTCCACTCCACCTTCATGAACAGCGCTGCCATGGAGATGGGCAGGTATGTCAGCATGAACAGCGGGAAGGTCAGGGTATAGGCGATCTTCTTCCACGCCGGGGCGTGGATACGCTTCCACTCGCTGGCTACGGTAATGCCGCCCAGCACCAGCAGCGTGGCAAGGATACTGCCCATGCACTCCAGCAGCGACCGCATGGCGAACCATACCCCGACGCCCTGCATCAGCCCCAGCACCGACAAGGTGATGTTGGCCAGCAGGCACAGCGCCGTCAGAATGAAGGCCGGCAGGATGGACATGGACATGTCGAAGCAGCTCCAGCTGCCCTTGGCCGCGCCCTTCAGCAGATCAGCGCCGTACCGGCGGAATACCTGAAGGTATCCCTTGGCCCAGCGCAGCCGCTGCCGCACGGACTGGCGGAAGCCGGTGGGCTGCTCGTCGTACAGCACGGCGTCCTCGCAGATGGCGATTTTTTCGCCCCGGAGAATGTGATACACAGAGAACTCGATATCCTCGGTCAGCAGATAAAACCGCCAGCCGTGGCTCTCGTCCAGCACCCGCTGGGAGAACAGAAAGCCCGTACCGCCCACGGCGGCGCTGCTGCCCAACAGGTTACGGGCACCGTTGAGGTAGCGGCTCTCCCGCAGGAACCACAGGGCGTAGCCTGCGCTGATCCAGTTGCCGCCGAAATTCTTGCTGTTGCGGTAGCTGGTGACGATCTGGTGGCCGTTGGAGAACATCTCGTTCATCCGCTCTATGTAGTCCGGAGCCAGCAGGTTGTCGGCGTCAAACACGAAGTAGCCGTCAAAGCCCTCCGGATAGTCCGCACCGATGTTCTGGAGCAGGAAGTCCAGCGCGTAGCCCTTGCCCACGTTCAGCTGGTTGAACCGCTCATACACCACCGCGCCACGGGCGCGGGCAATGGCAGCGGTACGGTCGGTGCAGTTGTCCGCCGCCACGAATACCGTCACAAGAGACATGTCATAGGTCTGCGCCCGGAGACTGTCCAGCAGGCCGGAGATGACGTTCTCCTCGTTCCGGGCGGCGATCAGCACCGCGTAGCGATGGGGCCTGTCCGGTGCGGTAAGGGGCTTGGGCTTTTTTGCCAGCACCAGCGGGATATAGAGGAACTGATAGGTATAGCAGATAAAAAACAGCGCCGAGATAACGGCGTTGATGGTGCGCAGCGTGGTCTCCATAAAGGCACGTCCTTTCTTCTCTTTCTGCCATCGATTGACAAGGGTCTGCCCTTGTCAATCGATGGCACCTTTATGGTAACAAACGCCGGATTAAGAAACAATCAGGGGGAGGTTTAAGGTTTTATTAAGACGCACCCCTTCCAAATAAAAAAAGAGGGGCCGAAGCCCCCTTTTTTCACCGATATCATCCGTCCCACGGATACCAGATCTCACCCTGTTCGGCCACGTACCAGATGCCGTCCCGTTCGCAGACCTGTCGCCATATTTTGTTGCACCGGCATCCCCAAAACGCAGGTCGAAGCAATTCCTATCTTCTCAAAAAGGGCTATGCTTTTTTGACAAGCTAACAGGAAACCCGCATGGTTTCCGGTGTCAAGCAGTTCTGTAACGCAGCTCTTACCCCATCAGGTGCTGGGCCAGTCCCACCACCGGCGGGATGGTCAGCACGGAGAGGGCGGTAAACACCGACACCACGCTGGAGGCCAGCCGGGTGTCGCGCTCGAATTTCTGGGCAAACATACTCAGCAGCGCGGCAGGCGGCGTGCTGGCGGCGATGACCGTCACCAGCGCCACGGCGCTGTCCACCCGCAGGGCATAGCACCCTCCCACCGTCAGCAGCGGGATCACCGCCAGACGCAGCACCAGCGCCGTCCAGGATCGGCGGTCGGCAAAGGCGTGGCGGAAATTGGCGTGGCTCAGCTGATAACCCACCACGATGGTAGGCAGCGGCGTATTCATATTGGCCAGATACGTCAGCGGCGTCATAACGATCTCCGGCAGGCTCACCGACAGCAGATACAGCACCATGGCCGCCGCCACGCTCAGCACGCCGGGATTCAGCAGGATAGACTTCAGCCGCAGCTTACTGGTGTCATGGGTAATCATATAAACGCCCATTGTCCACGTCAGCACCGTGAACACCACCACGTAGGCCGATCCGTAGAACACGCCGATGCTGCCCAGCAGCGCCGTCATCAACGGATAGCCCATAAAGCCGCAGTTGGAGAACACCGCGCCGAACCGCAGCACCCCGCAGGTGCCGTCCTTTCCCCGCAGCGCCGCGTAGGCCAGCAGAATGCTGACGGCATGCACCGCCACCGCCAGCAGCAGGCACACCAGAAAGTTATGCAGGTCTGCCGTGTCCTTCTCCCGCTGGAAGGCCACCACCATCATGGCGGGCGACACCGCGTACATCACCAGATTCGTCATGGCAAGGCTGCCCTTGTCCCCCATCAGCTTGGCCTTACCCAGGGCAAAGCCCACCGCCATCAAGGCAAACAGGATCAGCACCTGCTCGCCCACCGTCAGAAAAGAACCGATCATTTTTCTTTGCCCCTCTTGTCAAAATACCCGGACGTGGCAAAGGCCACCACTAGCAGTCCCACCACGGCGGCAGCCGCGTTGAACAGCAGCATGGCGTTCACGTCCACCCGATCCACCAGCGTGCCGCTGACGGCGGTCATCACCGCCGGGCCCACGCCGTTAGAGAAAATGTGGATCAGGCCCTGTCCCTTGGCCTGATTGGCGGCGTCCAGCGTCTCCGCCGCGTAGTACACGGTGGCAGGCAGGAACACGCCGAACTCGAAAAATTGCAGCGCCGCCGACACGTACAGCAGCGTCGGCGTCCTGGCCAGCAGAAACAGCATGTCCTTGGCCACAAAGGCGGCGGCGCATAGCAAAAACATGCCCCGCAGGGACAGCTTCTGCCGCATCCGGGAGAACAGCGTCATGGCGGGCAGCTCCATAAAGGCGGACACCGCCAGCACCACGCCCATCAGACTCTCTCCCGCGCCCACCTTGTCCACAATGTGTATCATATAGGTGTTGCAGGCGTTGTGGCCGCCCTGCAAAAGCGCGCAGCCCATCAGCATCACCGGAAAGGCCGGATACTTCTTCAGCAGCGCCCACAGCCCCAGCACCTTGGGCGGCTCTTCCTCCTGCGCCGCAGGAACAGGCGGCAGCGGATAGCGGAACGTCCAGACGGCGATGATCTGCAGCACCAGCGCCGCCAGCAGCACCGGCAGGATCACCGTCGGCGCACGCTTTTCCAGCACGAAGCCCAGCACCAGCGCCACGATGGCGTAGGTGGTGGAGCCGGTGCCCCGGCCGAGGCCGTAGTTGACGTTGACGCCCCGCAGGTGATACTCCATCACCATGCTGTTGAAAAACGGCGAGGTGCTCACCAGCAGTACGCCGATCACGGCGTAGGCCACCACCAGCACCGTCTTGCTGCCGGTACTCACCGTCATGACCACTGCCGCCGCCAGCGTCAGCAGCGACAGCACCAGCGCCAGACGGCGGCTGGTCCACCGGCTGTCCGCGTCCGACAGGGCGGCCAGCGCCGGCTGGAGCAGCAGCGGCAGCACCAGCGCCAGCGACGTGACCACGCCCAGCGTGCTGTTGCTCAGCCCCAGATACAGCAGCAGCACCGGCCCAAAGCCCCAGATGGCCGAGAATCCGGCGAAATAGCTGCCCTGCATGGCGGCGTGATGGATATCCACTTTTCTGGCAAGCTTGTCCATGGCGCTCCTCCGCTGCGAAACATGTTAAATAGGTGTGAACATGCTCCAGTCTATCACAAAAGCAAAAACTGTCAAGACCGGAGGTTGTGTTTTGCCGGGAAATAGACTATAATAAGATATTCTGTGAAATCTGACCCCACAAGGAGGCCGACCATGAAACTGATGGTTCTTGACGGCAACAGCATCATCAACCGCGCCTTTTACGGCGTGAAGCCCCTGACCACACGGGACGGGCTGTATACCAACGCCATTTTCGGCTTTCTGAACATGCTCCAGCGCTTCGTGGACGAGGAACAGCCGGAGGCGCTGTGTGTGGCCTTTGACCGGAAGGAGCCCACCTTCCGCCACGAGGCCGACGCCAATTACAAGGCCACCCGCAAGGGCATGCCCGAGGAACTGGCCCAGCAGATGCCGGTGATGAAGCAGGTGCTGTGCGCCATGTCCATCCCCTGCTACGAAATGGTGGGCTACGAGGCCGACGACCTGCTGGGCACCATCTCCCGCCGCTGCGAAAAGCGGGGCTGGGAGTGCGTCATCGTCACCGGCGACCGGGACAGCCTGCAGCTCATCACCGACCGTACCCGCGTGAAGCTGGTGACCTCCCGCATGGGCCAGACCTCCACCACCGACATGACCCCCGCCCTGTTCCGGGAGCAGTACGGCTTCGACCCCATCCATATGATCGACCTGAAGGCCCTGATGGGCGACAGCAGCGACAACATTCCCGGCGTACCGGGCATCGGTGAAAAGACCGCCACGGCGCTGGTGCAGCACTACGGCAGCATCGACGCGCTGTACGCCGCCATGCCGGACGTGGAGGCCAAGCCCGCCGCTCTGCGGAAGCTGGCGGAGGGCGAGGAATCCGCCCGCCGCAGCTATTGGCTGGCCACCATCGTCACCGACGCGCCGCTGGAGTTCGACCCGGAGGACGCCCTGCGCCAACCCTACCGGCCGGAGCTGTACGACCTGTTCATGAAGCTGGAGTTCACCAAGCTTATCAAGAAATACGACCTGACCCCTGCCGCTCCCACACCGGAACCGGCCGCCCCTGTCCATGACGAGGACTATTCCGTCATGATCGAGGTGGCCCAGACCGATGACGACGCGGCGCGGCTCCTTGCCCAGTGGCGCAGCGTGCCCCACGTGACAGTATACGGACTGGACGATCTTCGGGCGCTGGCGGTGGAATGTGAGATCGACGACCACCACGGCCTGACGGTCATCCTGCGGACTGACCGGTTCGACGGCGACTGGGACGCTTTGCTGCGCGGCCTGTTCTCCGCCGATATCCCCAAGGTGGCCCACAACGTAAAGGACATGACCTACGCCCTGCTGGAGCGCGGCCTGCCTGCCGAGGGCTTTATCTTCGACACAGCGCTGGCTGCCTACCTGCTGGACGCCACCGCCGGAGGATACGACCTCCAGCGGCTGTTTGTGGCCTACTGCGGCGCGGAGCTGCCCGCCCCGGCCCACCTGGCCAGGGACGCCTTCGCCCCACTCAGCGACGCCGCCACGGAGGAAGCCGCCCTGTGCAGCTATACCAGCGCCGTTTCCGCCCTGTATGAGATTTTGCCCGGCAAGCTGGAGGAGCTGAACCTGACGGCGCTGCTCCATGAAATGGAGCTGCCCCTGTGCCGGGTGCTGGCGGAGATGGAGCTGGCGGGCTTCCGCATCGACGAATGCGCGCTGGCTCAGTTCGGCATCGACCTGCATGAGCGTATCGTGAAGCTGGAGCAGTCCATTTACGACATGGCGGGCGAGAAGTTCAACATCAACTCCCCCAGACAGCTGGGGATCATCCTCTTTGACAAATTGCAGCTGCCCCACGGCAAGAAAACGAAAACCGGCTGGTCCACCAACGCCGAGGTGCTGGAGAAGCTGCGGTACGAAGCGCCCATCGTCAGCAGCGTGCTGGAGTACCGGCAGTATACGAAGCTGAAATCCACCTACGCCGACGGTCTGCTGCGGGCGGTGTCGCCAGACAGCCGGGTGCGCACCCGGTTCCAGATGACCGCCACAGCCACGGGCCGTCTCAGCTCCACGGAGCCGAATCTGCAGAACATCCCCACCCGCACCCAGCTGGGCAGCGAGATTCGCCGCCTGTTCGTGGCGGAGGAGGGCAATGTGCTGGTGGACGCGGACTACTCCCAGATCGAGCTGCGGCTGCTGGCCCACATGGCGGGCGACGAAGCCATGCAGCAGGCCTTTCTGTCCGGTGCGGACTTCCACACCGTCACGGCAGCCAAGGTGTTCCACGTGCCGGAAGCGGAGGTGACCCACGAGATGCGTTCCCGGGCCAAGGCGGTGAACTTCGGCATCGTGTACGGCATGTCCGCCTTCTCCCTCAGTCAGGATATCCACGTGACGGTGGCGGAAGCCAAGGACTACATGGAGCGCTACTTCGCCACCTACCCCGGCGTGAAGCAGTACATGACCGATATCGTGGCGCTGGCGAAAGAGCAGGGCTATGTGGAGACGCTGTACCATCGCCGCCGGGCGCTGCCGGAGATTCGGTCATCCAACTTTATCCAGCGCTCCTTCGGTGAGCGGGTGGCGCTGAACATGCCCATTCAGGGCACGGCGGCGGATGTGATGAAGCTGGCCATGATCCGGGTCTATGACCGCCTGCGGCGTGAAAATTTGCAGGCCAAACTCATCATGCAGGTACACGACGAGCTGATCGTGGAGTGTCCGGAAGCGGAGCGGGAAACCGTGGAAACGCTGCTGCGACAGGAGATGGAGCAAGTGGCGGCGTTGTCCGTCCCTCTGATCGCCGAGGCTCACAGCGGTAAAAACTGGCTGGAAGCAAAAGGATAAGGAAAAACTATGGAAAAAATACACATATCGATCGTGCCCATGAACGCCGATCATCTGGACGAGATCGCGGCGCTGGAGCGGGTGTGCTTCTCCCGCCCGTGGTCGCGGAACATGCTGGCCGAGGAGCTAGAGAACCAGTGCGCCGCCTTCCTGACGGCGCTGGATGCCGCCACGGGAAAGGTGGTGGGCTACGCGGGGCTGCTGGTGGCGGCGGACGAGGGCTACATCACCAACGTGGCGGTGTTCCCGGAATACCGCCGTCAGGGCATCGCCGCCAAGCTTTTGAAGGTGTTCTGCGATTTCGCGGCGGGCCAGCATCTGGCGTTCCTGACGCTGGAGGTGCGGCCCAGCAACACCGCCGCCATCGCCCTTTATGAGTCCTTCGGCTTTACGGAACGGGGACGGCGGCACAACTACTACGACCTGCCAAAGGAGGACGCCCTCATTCTGACGCGGGACTTTGAGGAGGGGAACGCATGAACATACTGGCTTTTGAATCCTCCTGCGACGAGACCGCCGTGGCGGTGGTGCGGGATGGCCGCCATCTACTGGCCGACGCCATTCTCTCCCAGGCGGACATGCACGCCCTGTACGGCGGCGTGGTGCCGGAGATCGCGTCCCGCAAGCATGTAGAGGCCATCGCCGGACTGACGGATCAGGCGCTGCGCGACGCGGGACTGACAAAGCGGGATATTGACGCGGTGGCCGTCACCTACGCGCCGGGCCTGATCGGTGCGGTGCTGGTGGGCGTCAGCTTCGCCAAATCCACCGCGTGGGCGCTGGGCGTTCCGCTGATCCCGGTGCACCATGTGCGGGGTCACATCGCCGCCAACTATCTGGCCTTTCCGGAACTGGAGCCGCCGTTTCTGGCGCTGGCCATCTCCGGCGGCAATACGCTGATCGTGGATGTGGCGGACTACACCGACATGCAGGTTCTGGGCGCTACCCGTGACGATGCGGCAGGCGAGTGCTTCGACAAGGCCGCCCGTGTGCTGGGTCTCCCCTACCCCGGCGGCAAGCCCATGGATCAGCTGGCTCAACAGTCGGCGGGCGGCGTGTACGCCCTGCCCCGTGCCCATGTGGACGGTGCGCCGCTGGACATGAGCTTTTCCGGGCTGAAAACCGCCGTGGTGAATCTGGCCCACAACGCCCAGCAGAAGGGTGAGCCGCTGGACGAGCCCGCCCTGGCCCGGGACTTCACCCAGGCCGTCAGCGACGAGTTGACGGAGCGCGCGGCGCTGGCGCTGGAGCAGACGGGCCGCAAGGTGCTGGTGGCAGCGGGCGGCGTGGCCGCCAACTCCATCATCCGCGCCGACCTGCAAAGGCTGTGCGAAAAGCGTGGCGTGAAGCTGTATCTCCCCCCGCTGAAATGGTGCGGTGACAACGGCGCCATGATCGGCGCGCAGGGGTATTACGAGTACATGGCTGGCGTCCGGGGTGACATGACCCTTAATGGCTACGCCACCATGGAGCTGGACAAGGTGGTTTTTTGAGGATATTGCGGATTTCCGCACGTCCAAGCGGCGGCCTGAGGGCAGGCCGCCCTACGCACGTCCACAAAAGCGCTTGACATTAAAAAAAGCTCTGGCCAACGGCTACAGCCTCATAGGTACACAATGTGGCCCAAGGGTAACCGATGCGAAAATAGCGGCATGCAAACGCATGCCGCTATCATTTTAATGGCCAGTTATGCTTGACCAGCCATTACTCCCCCACATCTTCGGCGTCAATGAATACTGTCGCGGCTTGAATCGGAACAGGCAGATGGCTGGATTTGGCGGCCTGCATCACAGCACTTGTCAAATCAGTACAGCAGGGCTTGTCCGTCTTTACCACGGTTATGCTCTTTACGTCGTTATGCAGCAGTATTTCGCTGAGCTTTGTCATGATGTCAAAATCAGATTCCGTGCAGCACGTCAGTACAACCTTTCCACAGGCATAAGCTCTGTGAAAATTAGGGTAGGCAAAGGCGCTGCAATCTGCCGCGATTAGCAGATGCGCCCGATGGTAATAGGGTGATACGATCGGCGCTTTCCAAAGCTTAATGGGCCACTGTTTCAGCTCGCTGCCCTGGCCCTCAAATTCTGTTGGATCAAAGTCGTTGAAATTCTTCCACGGGTCAAAATCCTTCGTGATCACAGTGGCTCCTCCTCAAAGAAATTTCTGGATGGCTTTCTGGAATTCTTCAATCGCGGCGGTATCGCCATCCTCTACCGCATGTGTAATACAATGAGTGATATGTTCGTTGATGATCTGCTTTCCCAGCCCGTTCAGGGCCGAGCGCGCCGCTGCGATCTGCGCCAGCACATCCGCACAATCCTCATCTTGAGAGATCATCCGCTTCACATATTCCAAATGACCGATCACGCGTGAGAGACGGTTCAACTGTCGTCTGACCTCCTGCGGGTCATGATGATGTGTATGTGGTTCCATAGCATGCACCCGTCATGACAGACAGTCCAGCACCGCCTGAAGCTCCACGTTGGCGGCTTCAAATGAGCCGATGGCGATAGACATCTTCTTGCGAGCCTCTTGTGGCAGAGAGTCCATCAGCTCCGCCAGTTCCTCCGCATGGTGCTCATTGTGGTGGATCATGTAAGTCAGCAGCGCTTTGGTCTCTTCCGCCTTTCCCGCTGCGGCGTTCTGGCCCGAACAGGTATGACTGTGGGGGTGCATATGGTCGTGGGCATGCGGATGATCATGTGTATGTTCCATGCTGTGTTCCTCCGTATATGTGAAGTCTTCTCTGAACATTTTCTAAGCAGCAGCGGCGCACGCCTGAGGGATGCGTGCGCCGCTGCTCATTTCGTAAAGATTGGGATCATTTACAGATGAGTTGAGTATACCAGAGCGGGCCGCGACTCGGAAGCCCCTGCGGGGGATGCAATTCTGTCCAAAGTTTTCCAGTGAGATTTGTGTAAGTTTGTATCCCCCCACCCAGCTTGTTATACGAAAGCAAATCGGCTATACTGAAACCAGATCAGGTGCTTATACGCTCAAGCAACTATCAGGTGGGATGTCGAGGGGTTGGCATCCCACCCACCTTATTATCCAAAAGGAACAGGCTCTCCGGTGTTTCCGGAGAGCCTGTTCCTTTTGCTAAAATTACTTTTTCTTGCTGAGTGCTGCACGGACAACACCTTTGGGATCCTTGATCAGCAGATAGACGATCCAGATGATCATCCCCAGTGCCACAACGGACAGTCCCAGATAGAAATCATTCAGCATATCCGCAGCGGCAGGCGTAAAGAATTCCGCGCCCAGTTCCACATACTCAAACACGGCATCCACCATCCACATAAGGGACGCACCCCAGTACAGATAGCAAAGCACATGGAGCTTCATCTCATTCTGCGGCGCATTCTTATACCAGAGGATCGTGCAGATCAACGCAGCAAACAGGCAGGTCAACAATGTCATATGCTCACCCTCCCCTTATGCCTGAAGCTGTGCGGCGGGTTTACGCTTCATCAGATTGTCTGCCACCACGCACATACCGGCCCAGATCACCGTCAGCCAAATGGCCATGGTGCCGCCGACAGAAGCCATCTCCTGCAGCATGACGGTGGTCTCCTCCGGATCGGACATTGCCGTAAGGAATGGGAACCATGGCACCACCTCTCCATGCCAGACGTGCTCGAAGCACAGCAGTGCGCTGCCGCCCCAAAGGAGATTGGACAGCCATTTGAATTTTCTGCCCATGGAGATCTTTTCGGGAGTCTCCTCTTTTTTTGCTGTTTTGGCAACGACGGTCGTTACCACCGCTTCAGCTGCGGGAACCAGAAAACAAGCCATTGCGATTCCTCCTATGTTATTTGGTTGTTACTACTGTAACGCAAAAAAGTGGGCTTGACAAACTCCATAGGGGGTTAATTTTTTGTGAAAAAGTCGCTTTTTAATTCTATGAAAGAATACTCGCCAGAGGTCGTGTACGGCGCTTTGCACCGCAAAGGCCAAATCACGCAAGAAACACCCGACAGCCGCCAAATGGGCGCTGCCGGGTGTCGTTGGGGTTTTGTGTTTCGTAAGATATGCCGAATGCGGCAAAAGGTCACTTATTGATGTCCAGATCAGCCGTGACCTGATAATAGTCGCAGGCATGGGCGGTGTAGCCGGTAACGCTGCTCTTGGAGATCATGTTCATCTGGAGGAAAGAGCAGAATACATAGGCGTTATCGTCCAGAATTGCCTGCTGAAGCTTAATTGCCAGTTCGCCGCGCTTGGCGGTATCAAACTCAGTTGCCAGTTCAGCGATCATAGCGTTTACCTCTGCATTTTCATATGCGCCGAAGTTATAGCTCATACCGGGCGTGCAGCAGGAGGTAAAGAAATACTGGGGGTCACCAGAGGGGGCAGTGACCATTGCGGAAGCGTAAATATCCCAACTCGTCATGTCAGCAAGGAATTCGCGGCGGTTGGCTGTGCAGTTAATGTCCACGTCAATGCCGATGTCCTTGAGCGTTGCCTGTGCGGACTCAGCCAACAGCGGCAGCTCCTGGCGGCTGGGATAGGTCAGCCAGCGGATCGTCAGCTTCACGCCGTCCTTTTCACGGATACCATCACCGTCAGTGTCGATCCAACCGGCGGTTTCCAGCACTTCCTTCGCACCTTCGGGGTCGTAGCTTTCGGTTGTCACGTTCTCACCGCCAAAGGTCGCAAAGCCGTCCGGGAACGCACCGTTGCCGGGAACACCATGACCATCCAGCAGCGCAGTGACGAAGCCCTGCTTGTCAATGCCCATGGCAATGGCCTTACGCACAGCCGAATCCTGAATAATGGAACTCGTCATGTTCATGGAGCCAAAGAACGCGCGGGAGGTCTGAATGCCGGAGAACTGATAGTTGTCGTTTTCAAAGTTGGGGTAAGCCTCATATGCCACGCCGTAAGCCGCGTCGATATCTCCCGCCTGCAAGGCAGCCGACAGGGTATCACCGTTAGAAAGGGTACGGATGGTCAACTCGTCGATCTTCGGCGTACCGTTCCAGTAATTTTCGTTTTTCGCCAGGGTAAGATGGTCATCCGTAACCATGTCCACAACGATATACGGGCCGGTACCGGCAACGATACCTGCGTCGAAATCACTGGCATCCACATCAATGATGCAGCCGTAAGGATCGCCCAGATAGTTCATAAGTGCCGGATTCGGCTCACTTGTGGTGATGGTCAGAACCTGTCCGTCCGCCTGCATATCCGCGATCTTAGTATCGCCGGGCGCACGGTCATGGTTTTCCAGCATATGCTCGAAGCACTGCTTTACAGCCTCTGCATCCATTTTCCGGCCACTGGAGAAGGTGACGTTATCCTGAAGCGTGATCGTCCAGATCAGATCACCGTCGTTTTCCCACGATTTCGCCAGCCACGGTTCAAGCTCCATACTATCGGTATAGTGTACCAGCGTTTCACCGATGCCGTAGCGGATGCAGGCCCAGCCGTTATAGGTCCGGTGAGGGTCAACGGTTTCTTCCCAGTTTTCCGAATTGAACGTCGTATCACCGATGACCATGGTTTTCTTGGTATCAGCCGGTTCGTTATTTGGCTGATCACTGCCGCCGCATCCGGCCAACAATGTGATCGCAAGGCATACGATCAGCAGGAGGGATACTACTCTTTTCATTCTTTTTCTGTTTCCTTTCCATTCAGGTATATTTTCCGATCAGGTCGGTCGCTCAACTGTATTTCTTACAGGACACTGTCGATCAGCCGCTTTGTGTATTCGTCCTGCGGATGGCAGATCACCTCGTCCGGTGAACCCTGCTCGACAATATCCCCGTGGTACATGACCAGCACACGATCACAGAACTGCTGCACCAAAGAAATATCATGACAGATGAACAGGATGGAAAGCGCCGTACCCTGTTCACAGCGAAGTTCATTCAACAACTCCAATATTTCTTTTTGAACCGTCACATCCAGTGCGGAGGTTGCTTCATCGCAAATCAAAACCTTCGGCTTTACGGCGAGGGCGCGGGCGATCGCCGCACGCTGGCACTGTCCGCCGCTGACCTCATGGGGATAGCGGCCTGCAAAACCGGCGGGCAGCCCGCATCGCTCCAAAAGGTGTGCCACTTCCAAGTTTGTTTCCCGCCTTGTCATGCCGCTGTTTCTTAGACTCTCACCAATGCCATCACCTAATGTGCGGCGCGGATCAAATGAGTCTGTCGGCGTCTGAAACACCATCTGTATCTTCTGGTAGACTGCGCGGAGCGCTTTGCCTGTTTCCCACGTAATGGCCTCGCCAGCCAGAAAAATTTTGCCATCGGTCACATCCAGAAGCCGCGTAATAAGATTCACTGCGGTGGTTTTTCCGCTGCCGCTCTCGCCAATGATGCCAAGACACTCTCCGGGCCAAAGGTAAAAGCTGATGCCATTCACGGCGGTCAGATCGCTCTGTCCGCTGCGGGAAAAGGTCTTTGTCAGATTTTCAACACGCAGGATCGGTTCCATCTCAAGACCTCCTCAGCTTTGGTACAGCCGCCAACAGTTTGCGGGTATAGTCTGCCTGCGGATTTTGCAGGACATCCGGCGTTTCGCCGTATTCGACAGTCTTTCCGTCCTGCATGACCAATACCCGATCTGTCATCGCGCCGATAACGCCGATATTGTGCGCAACAAGCACAATCGCCGTACCATAGGCCTTGCGCAGCAGAGACAGTTCTTCCAGCACCTGTTTCTGTACCGAAACATCCAGTGCGGCTGTCGGTTCATCAGCAAATAAAACGCTGGGGTTCAGCAGCATCGCCGCCGCAATACCAACACGCTGCTGCATCCCACCGGACAGCTCAAAGGGATAGCTGTCCAAAATACGCCTCTCGTCTTCAAAGCCAAGCTTGCCCAACAGTTCAATCGCCCGACGCAGAAATTCCTTTTTTGTCACAGAGCCATGCTCTGCCATCATTTCATACATCTGTGTACCTACTGTGCGGATGTGGCAAAAGGAGCTTCCCGCACTCTGAAAGATCATCCCCAGCTCCGGGCCGTTCAGCTTTCTGAGTTCTTTTTCGGACAAATCGGGAAGATTCTTTCCCTGATACCAAATATCGCCGCGTGTCACGACGCCGCTGCTGCCAAGCAGTCCCATGGCGGCTTTCAGAAGTGTGGATTTCCCGCAGCCACTCTCTCCAACGATGCCGAGGATCTCTCCCCGTTCCAACGTAAAGCTCACATCCTGCACGGCTGGGATGCCATTATAAGAAATGTCCACATGTTCATATCGCAGTAATTCCTCCATCAGCTTACCTCCCGCGGCTTCTGGGGTCAGCATAATCCCGAATCGTATCGCCCAGCAGGTTGAAGATCATGACCGAGACAAAAATCGCAATGCCTGGAGAAAACGTGATCCACGGTGAGGTGGTCATCAAGCTGCGTGTATCGCTCATCATACTGCCCCATTCAGCCGTGGGCGGCTTTGCACCAAGTCCAAGAAAGCTCAACGCCGCCAGTTCCATCATCATCGTACCGATATCCAGCATCGCCGTTACCAAAATGGGGCCGATGATGTTCGGCAGAATGTGCTTGAAAATGAGTTTTGCAGTGCTGCTCCCCGATAGCTTTGCCGCTTTCATCCAGACAGTTTCCTTCTGTGCAAGCGTCTGGCTGCGGGCAATGCGGGCATATTTCGGCCACGAGATCGCCGCCAGCGCGATGATTGCGTTTTGCAGTCCGCCGCCTAAAGAGCCGGCCACCGCCAGTGCGAACACCAGACCGGGAAACGCCAGAAACATATCGGATATGCGCATGAGTACCGTGTCCATCCACCGGCCATGCCAGCCGCAGAATACGCCGACAACCGTTCCCAGCACGGTAATGACCACGACCAGCAGGAGTGTGGAAAATATGCTGGCCCGACTGCCTACAATAACGCGGGAAAGCATGTCCCTGCCATAGCGATCAGTACCCAGCAGATGATCTGCCGAAGGAGACGCTTTCGCAATGCTCAGATCCTGCAAATAGGGATCATAAGGAGTAAGATACTTTGAAAAAATCGAGAACAGGAGCAGCAGCACGGCAAGCGTTCCAAATACGATCAGACGTGTTTTGACGCTGCTGCGCCGGATACTCTGTTTCCGGATGGTTGGCTGGCTCATGCCTCACTCACCCCCAGTCGGATCCTCGGGTCGAGCGCATGGTAAAGAAGGTCGGTGATCAGATTTACCATCACATAAATAATAGCCATCCAGACCACATATGCCTGAATGAGCGGATAGTCCCGCATGGTAATGGCGTCCACGGCCAGCTTGCCCACACCGTCCCACATGAAAATACTTTCGATAATCGCCGTGCCGCCAAGAAGGCTTCCGATAGACAGCGCGAGCAGCGTAATGATGGTCAACATAGAGGATTTCAAGACGCTTTTCCACAAAATCACATGTCCGCGTATTCCGCGCGCCTTTGCACCCTCCACATAGTCCTTGTTCAGCTCCTCCAGAACCGTGGCACGTACCTGACGCATATACTTGGCGGACATAGCGATGGCCAGCGTCAATGTCGGCAGCACGGCGCTCTGCACAGTGGTGCCGTTTGAGATCACCGGAAAGACTTTCCAGTGAATGGAAAACACCTGCATGAGAAGCAGCGCCACAAAAAAGTTGGGCAGAGAGTTCCCGATAAAGCTGAAAAAGCGCAGGAAATAGTCCGTAAATCTATCGTGCCGTACCGCCGCCAGAACGCCCAGCGGGATGGAAATGATGACCGTCGCGCAAATTGCCAGAGCCGTCAGAAGAAGCGTCGCTGGAAGCTTGGACACAAAGGTCTGGAAGACATCGCGTCCGGAGATATAGCTGATTCCCATGTCTCCGGTCAATATCCCGCCGACCCATGCCAGATATTGCGTTAAAAATGGCTGATCGAGACCAAGTTCGGCGCGTTTGGCATCGATGACCTCCTGTGCCACCGCCCCCTTGTCGCCGTAGAGCTCAGTGATCGCGTCGCTGCCTGCAATGCGCATCATGGCAAAAGACAAAAACGTAATGCCGATAAGTACGGGGATCAGCTGCAAAAACCGTTTAAGAATATATTTTTTCAAAACGTCTCCTTACTGGGGCAGCAGGCCTTTTTGCCCTTCTACCAAAAACATCGGCGTGGAGGCGTTGTTGATACGCTCCTCCCTCGTCCAAACCTGCTTCCAAATTTCCGTATCCGCTGCCACTTGCATCCCAAGGCCACGCAGCACCCGCAGATCCCATGCCGGACGCTGATGTGCGGAGAGCGGTGCCTGCAGCGCAATAGCCTCCATAGCGGAGACATCCGTCCCGGCAGTTTCATCCCGCACGTCAGATGTACTCAGATTTTCTCTGTCTTTCGCATGGGCAAGCTGCGCGGTTTCATCCCACAGATAGCGGTACCAGTTTGCGTCAAAATTCAGGATCACCCCGCCGGGCTTCAAAACGCGCATCCAATGTCCATAGGCTTTTTCCGGGTTGCGCAGATTCCATGTGACATTCCTCGTTACCAGCACGTCAAAGGTTGAGGTCTGGAAGCTGAGTTCCTCCGCATTCATCTGCTGGAAACGGATTCTATCCGCAAGCGCACCTGCGTTGCGTTGTGCCTCATGCAGCATGGAAGCGGTATAATCCACCGCCGTGACCTGATAACCCAGCTCTGCCAGAATGATGGCAAAAAAGCCTGGGCCGGTACCGACATCCAGCACCTTGATTTCCTCCGGACGCCTGTTGGGAAAGCGTGCAAAGATCTTGCTGGAGATCACACTACGCCAGACAGACTTCTGGTCGGAAGCCAGCTCCTCCTGATTTACCGTGGAATAGCCGGAAGCCCGGTTCGTCCAGTAGTGGATGTTTTCTTCCTCGTAGGTTGCAAACTGTCTCATTGTTTATTCTCTCTCCCTGCGGCGTTATGATTTTTTCGCCAGTATACCAAACATCGGTGCGTGCGTCAGATCCAGTTCTCCGAGGATCCGCTGTCCCACGGTTGGATCAGCCTGACAGTCGGAAAAGCCGATGCTGCGCAAAATTTGCATATCCCATGCCGGGCGCAACTGCCCAACATCCATGCTCAAGGTGATCGCATCGTTTTCCTGCTGCAAAGCGTCGGTCATGCCGATATGTCCATACGGACTGTCCGGTGCAACCTTGCAGTTTTGTTCGCTGTGGCTGCGTACATTTGCGGCATACTCCGCATCAAAATTCAAAAGCATGCCACCGGGTTTCAGAACACGAAACCACTCCCGGTAGGCTTTCTCCGGTTCAGGGAGCGTCCATGTCAGATTGCGGCTGAGAACCACATCAAAGCTCTCGTCCTCATAGGAAAGCGCCTGCGCATCCATCTCCCGGAATGTAATAGCGAGACCGCATTGCGCGGCAAGCGTTCGGGCTTCATCCAGCATGGCGGGCGTCAGGTCGATGCCCTCCACCTGATGTCTTGCCTGCGCCAGCAGTACCGCAAAAAATCCGGTTCCTGTGCCGACATCCAGGATCCGAAGATTCTCGCCCGCAGGCAGCAGCTGCTCGATCTCACGGAGCCACTTTTGTCCCATTTCGTTGCCAAGCTCATTTTTTCGTACCGTGCCAAAGTCATGCGACCGAAGCGTCCAGTAATGCCGAACCCGCTGTTCCATTGCTGAGATCATGTTCATACCTTCTTTTCCAATTCTCCGTATGCGATCATAGGTGTCCCAGTCTCGATTCCAAGGGACGCTGTTTGATACAGTACCACGCCATCCGCTTCTGCGATAACAGAACAAAGGGGCTCACTATAAATACTCCGGATCTCGCCTAAGAGATCACCTTTCTGGATCAGGTCTCCGGGTTGCTTTCGCGGATACCAGCAGCCGCTTTCCGGTGCATCCAGATATCGGCCATTTTGCACCATTGTGTGAGAATACGATAAAGCCGGGGCATCTTTCAGAAAATCAAGTCCCCGAAGAATATTCTTCACATCCGCGATGTCCGCCAGAACCTCGTCCTCCGCAATCATCCCACAGCTGCCACGCTCCAAAATGATAGCGGGAACCCCGCATTGTCCAGCATGGCTGTAAAATCCGTTTTTTGCTTTAGAGCAAACAAGATACTTTACGCTGGTCAGATCCGCAATGCGGCGGGATACCGCACAGACTTCCGGCTTGGCCGCGCCATGATAGTATACATGCGGAATCAACGCTTCACAGAAACCGCCGGAGTGTAAGTCCACCAGATAGTCCGTATTGAGAATGATCTCTGTTTCCAAAAAAGCGGCGAGTTTCTGCGTCTGCGTTCCGTCCACACTTCCGGGAAACTCTCTGTTCAGGTTTTTGCCATCACGGGGAACAACATCCGCACTGCGCGAGATGAAACCATCATAATTGCAGCAGTGCAACAGCAAAATCGTCCCTCGTACTGTGTCCGGCGTCAGCTCCTGCGCCAAGCGAATCAGCGCCTCTATGCCGATGTACTCTCGGCTGTGTACGCCTGCGGAAATCGTGATGGCCTGTCCCAACTCATTGCCGCAGATCAGCGTGGCAGGAATCGTCATGCCTGTTCCTGGCACATTGAACACATACTGTTTCTTCGTATTTCTTTCGTGGCCCATGCTTTTCTTATTTTTCTTTTCGCTTATCTTTCACTATTTATCCTTTGTATTTTACAAGAATTTGTACCGCTCCGTAAGCCTCCCCGGGGGATAAAATTTTCAGGTTGTTGATCAGATAAATCTTTTCTCGTTGACTTGTAGAAAGTTATGTGGTAGTTGTTTGTGCTACCAAAACGAAAGGAGAACGCACAAATGAAGAAGATCACGCTATTGGCAGCCAGTGCACTGCTGCTCCTCACGGCCTGCGGGCAGACGGAGAGTGTCGCCGCAGAGGTCGCACCACCGGCAACCGTGGTACAAGAGGATATTCAGCAGCCACAAGCAACGCCTGAACCTGTCATAGCGATGCAGAAGCCGGTCATGGGACAGGAGCAACCGCAGGTAACAAAAGCTCCTCAGACGGAAACTATCCCGGAAGTAACTCAGACCCCTGAGCCGGTCACGGAACCCACACTTTCGGAGGACATTCCCTCCGAGACTGTCCACGCCAAGACCGGCTATGTGGAACCAGAGTCTACACCGGAGCCGGAACCCACGCCCGAACCCGCAGCTCCGGCAGACCGGCAGGCGGCCATCGACGCGGCCAATGCCTACGCAGTGTCGCAGTACGGTGTCACCACAGGCAGTAGCCTGACGCTGGACAACAGCGCCTACCGCTTTCCCGCCGCAGTGCCGGTGAACGCCTCGCAGGAAACGTTGGAGGCCAAGGCGCGGGATATGGTGGACTTCACGTTCCGCCAGCTCATGATGCAAGCAGGACGAGATACCATCGCAGACGCTGGATTCCACTGCAACATCTGCATCGTGGAGGACGGAGGAAGCCTGCTGATCTACGTCCTCTACGACGGTTGAGGTGAGATATGCAAGACCTGCTGAAATCCTTGTACCGCGTCTACTGCGAACGGAAAGGCCAGTATGATCTCCCGCCAGAGGCCGAGGACGCTTTCCAAAGGCTGATCAAAAACCTGTCCAAAGAGAACAAACACCTGCTGCTCATCGTCGAGGACGCCCACAACATGGTATCTGAACAAGTGGCAGAGCAAAGCTTCATCTGCGGCTTCCGACTGGCAACGATGCTGGCGATGGAACTCATGATAAATACAGAAGAATAGCTGAGGAGGAGCAGACCATAGATCTGCTCCTCCTCTTTTTATGGCACATCAATAATCCGCAGCGCTTCCTCCTGAGACAGCTTGCCATACAGACAGGCGTCTCTGGCCCTGGTGGCAGCTTGCAGCCACTCATAGTATTCAAACAGCGTCAGATCTTTTTCTGACAAAGCCTTTCCCTCCAATGCCCGTTCATAGCGCTTATACATTCGCCGCTTGGCCCGGTCAAAGGTCTGGATGACGGTATGGTTCATGGCTGCGATCTGATGCTTCAGCTTCGGCGCGACCTGCTTGCAGGTGCGATCATCCTTGAAAATGCGGTCACAGTACAGTGTCCGCTGTTTTGTTTTCGGGATAAAATACCGGCCACAGCACTGACACATTTGCAGCCGTGGCTTTGCCATGATGAAATGGATCAGCAAAAAGGCAAGATAGTTCGACTCTGAAGCGAAAACATATCGTGTAGTTAGTTCTTCGCCCAGCGATACCATCTGCGTAACATAGTACTCTTTCAAGTACGGAAACTTCTCGCCCGCGTCAAATTCCTTACCGTCCAGCATGGCGAAGAACACATCGTTCAGCTGAAAATGGAACCACATCGGATCGACAATAGTCTGCAGCACCCCGGCTTTGGTATCATCGGCGGCAGCAAGGTCTCTCCAATCGGGGCGAAGCACACCGTGAAAAAGCAGCGTTGCCAACAGCGTGCCGGACAGCGGATTCTCCTCTGTCAGTGTGTCAACCAGATCCTCCGTCACATCGCAGAACAGCTCATAGGCGTTGATCTCCTCCTGCGTATAGGTGTGTTCAGATGGCGAGGGAAGGTATATCGCAATGGTTGCCAGATACTTGGCGACCTCGCTATACGGGTCAAAGCACAGTTCAGAAAAGAGGATGAGCTCATCCGCGATCGTCGTCTTTTCCAACACCATCGTTCCGGAAGGAGTTACAAGTGTCCGCTCCACGTCGCCGTTGGGAAGTATAGATATGTAAAGTCCTTCCAGCATAACGACCTCCTGTTGAACGGCGGGAGTGACTTTTCCCAATTTTGGCAAAAGTCACTTTGAGATTCAGAACAGTTTTTTCTTCTGTTACAGTATATCACACCCTGGAAAATAATCCAAGAAGGAGTTGATATACAACATGGAACACCAACATCTCTACACCATTGACGCGGACACGCTCATGTCCACGTCGCTGCCGCCCCTCCGGTTCGTCATAGACCGGCTGCTGCCGCAAGGCGTGAACGTCCTCGCCGGGTCATCCAAGATCGGCAAATCGTGGCTGGCCCTGTGGCTGTGCCTACAGGTGGCAAAGGGTGAAAACGTCTGGGGCCTCGCCACCCACGGCGGCACGGTACTCTATCTCTGCCTGGAGGACAACTTCACCCGTATCCAGAATCGCCTGTTTCAGATCACGGATGACGCGCCAGAAACGCTGCACTTCGCCACCATCGCCGCGGGGCTCTACTCAGGCTTGCAGGAACAGCTTGCGAATTTTCTCGCACAGCACCCCGAAACATCGCTGGTGGTCATCGACACCTTCCAGCGTATCCGAGACGGCAGCGACACCGGCGTACCCTACGCCAGTGACTACCGCGACGTCACCGCTCTGAAGGCGATTGCCGACAAGCACAGCATCTCCATGCTGCTGGTGCATCACACGCGGAAGCAGCAGGCCGACGATCCCATGGACAAGATCTCCGGCACGACGGGGATCAGCGGCGCTGCCGATAACAATTTCGTATTGGAACCGCACAAGCGCGGATGCAGTGAAGCGACCCTAGCCTGCATGGGACGTGACATCGAGCACATGGAACTGTCACTGAAATTTGACAAGGCCAACTTCGTCTGGACGCTGACAGCGCCGGTGGAAGCGGAACGCATCTACGTCAATCCGGAGGCGCTTTCCCTCTCTGCATTCTTACATATGCTGGGCAGCTTCGAGGGAACGGCCACGGAGCTGAGTGTGCGGCTGGAAGCGCAGACAGGCGAGAAACTGACGCCCAGTGTGCTGTCCAAACGTCTGGTGAAGTACGCCGCAGTGCTGGAACAGGAGGGTGTCCGTGTGGTCAGCACACGGACAAGAACCTCGCGTTCCCTGAGCATCCTCTGCCTCCCGCGTGACGGGAGTGACGGCAGTGACGGGAAAAAGTGATATAGGGGGTATGTCAAATTTCCCGTCACACCTGTCACAGCCGTCACGGAGGTGAAAACGCCTCTTCACCAAAGCAAGGATGCAAGGGTGTAAGGGTGTAAGACTCTAAGGACTTTGCACCCTTGCACTCTTCCCTCGGCCTTGTTTCACCCCGTGTTCGCCCTTGTGGGCCGCTGTGTGGGCAAGGAGCAGCGCTCCGGCATTACCCCCCACCGAGGGTCGTTTCACGCACACGGCGCGGGACGTGGGGTTTTCCCGCTTCGGCGGGAATCGGCGTCCGTTCGGACGACGGCCAGCATCGCGTTTGTCTGGTCATCGGCACAGCCGCCGCCCCGCCTTCCGCTATATGCGGGGCAATGCCCCACACCCCCAAGTTAACTGAAAGATTGGAGAATAACATGAACAAAGACGTCAAATTCAGCACCCGTATGACCTCCCAAAACCGTGCCGCCATCAAAGCGCTGGCAGCAAAGGCCGGGATGTCCATGAGCGACTACGTCACCGCCTGCTGCCTCGGCAAGCGGATCGTGGTCATAGATGAACAAAAAGAGCTGCTCCGGCAGCTCAAGGGCATCGGCAATAACCTCAACCGTCTGACCATCCTTGCCAACATGGACAAGGTGCAGGTCATCAGTCTGGACAAGGCCGCACAGGAGTTGTCGGAGGTCAGCGCTGCATTGCGGTCGGTAGTGGAAGGGCGGTGAGGGCGGTATCGCTATCGTACTTTTCGTGAACTACAAAAAGGGGACGCAGACCCGCGGCAGCATGGGCGGCGTTATGTCCTACGTCATGCAGGAGAAGAAAACCATGTGGGAGGGGCAGCGGCTCATCAGCGGCATCAACTGTCAGGTGCAGAGTGTCTACAACGATTTTCTCAATACGAAGCTTCTCTACCACAAAGACAGCGGCGTGATGTTCTACCACATGGTGCAGAGCTTCCCAAGAGGGGAACTGATCGATCCACGGCAGGCACACGAAGCCGCACGTCGGCTGGCGGAATACTTCTACGGTTGCGAGGTGCTGGTCTGCACCCATGTAGACCGTGACCACATCCACTCCCACTGCATCATCAACTCCGTCAACTTCGAGACAGGCAAGAAACTCCACATGGCAAAGGAGCAGCTGCAAGACCTGATGCGCCGCAACGATGAGATATGCCGTGAGTTGGGGCTGCCGGTGTTCCAGCCTGATGAGCAGAACCATGCCCGCGGCATGGATGGCGCGGAGTATCACGTTGCGCTGAAGGGTCAGAGTTGGAAGCTGCGGCTGGCCAATACCATAGACGAGTGCATGCGCTACGCGGGGAGCCGCGCCGAGTTCATCTCCCTGATGGCGTCGGAAGGCTACGCTGTCCGCTGGGAGGATCATCGCCAGAACATCACCTACACCACACCGGATGGTAGGAAGTGCCGCGACAACAAACTGCACGAAAACAAATATCGCAAGGAGGCTATGGAACATGAATTCAGAATACGGTCAGAATGTATCTCAGCAGAAATCGCTGCAAGAGTTAAAGCAGATGAATCAACCGAACAGCAAAGAACCTACACAGAGCACATCGATGACGCCCATCGTGATCCAATGTCCGCTGCCGCAGGCAATCACCAAGTTGACGCAGCAGGCAGAGGGGATCAGTTGGGAGCTGGAGAATATTCGCCAAACACTCCCCAATCTGAAAACGCCTATCGACCTGACCGCAACGCAGAAAGCACTGGAGAAAATCGTCAGCCTACTGGAACAGGCTGGGAAGAAGAACGAGAAGCGTACCTGCAAATGGCTGAAGTGGCTGCCGGACTTCGACTTCCTGACGCCGGTCAAGTGGCTGGCGCTGCTGTTGATAGCGGCGGCGGTGGGACTGGCGGTGTGGTATGGCGTGGCGCTGACCATCAGCAATATCCGCAGTCTGTCTCTCTGACGCCGGGGCTCCGTGCCGGGTTATCCGGTCTCGCAGCCGCAGGCGCTCTGCTGGACGATGACAGTGAGGACGCAGAGGAAAAGCGGCGGCGCATGGAGGCAAAGATGGAGGGCGAGAACGTCGGCGTACTGCTGGGCCTCGCCGCAGGCGCGGCTATTGCGCTGGCGCAGAAAGAGGAACAACCTACCCAACAGGAAGATAATCAACAGACCATGCTGTGAGGAGGACAACGATGACCGATTATGAAGAATACAAGCAGACCAATATGCTGGGCAGCTACCACCCGGAACGTGCTTTTCTGAGAAAGACGGATGATGGCGTACAGCCCGTGTTCCGTGACGCGGCGTACTACTATGACGAGGATGCTGTTATCGTGGAGCGCGACATGATGGTGGGAAAGCACTGCTTCCATGTCACCTCTATCTTCCCCAGCCAGCCAACGGCTACCGCCACGAAGAAGCTGCTGGCCTACATTGACGCAAGTATAGAGAAGGAAAATGCGTAGATGTTTCAGTAGACTTTGGACGAGCCTTGCGGTATGTTGTGTGTACCGCATCGGCTTGCCCTTGAGAAAGGAGGAAACATGGCAAGTCAACTTACAACCAACATTATCAAAATCGGAGAACCGGTGGACATTCTATATGGCCGCTTGAGTCAGGAGGACGACCACGCCGGTGACAGCAACAGCATCGTCAACCAGCGCAGCTATCTGGAGAAGTACGCCGCCGACAACGGATTCCAGAATCCCGTATTCATGGCGGACGATGGCTACAGCGGCACCAACTTCGACCGACCAGCATGGCAGGATATCGTGACGCTCATCGAGGCGGGACTGGTGCGTACCCTGATCGTAAAGGACATGTCCCGCTTGGGCCGTGAGTACCTGAAGGTCGGTGAGCTGACAGAGCTCTACTTCCCGTCCAAGGGAGTCCGCTTCATCGCGGTCAACGATGGCGTGGATTCACTGGTGGAGAGCAGCAGCGACTTCAACCCCATCCGTAACTGGGCCAACGAGCTTCACGCCAAGGACACCAGCCGCAAGGTGCGTTCTGTAAAGCGTATGCAGGCGGAGAACGGTGAACGCTTGGGCGGAAAGCCGCCCTACGGCTACTGCAAGCGGGACGGTGACAGTAAGCACATTGTACCTGACGAGGAGACAAAAGAGATCGTTCAGCGCATCTTCCAACTCTGCTCTGAGGGCAAAGGCCCCTGCCAGATCGCCCGCATGCTGAAGGCGCAGCAGGTGCTGAACCCTACCAACCAGTACTATCAACAGACCGGCGTAGCCTGCACACGGCTGGATACCACGTGCCCCTACAACTGGTGCGGCGCAACGGTGGCGGACATTCTCTCCAACCCTGTGTATCTGGGCCACACGCTGAATATGCAGAGCAGCACCCTGTCTTACAAGAACAAGAAAGTCATCCACCGTCCACCGGAGGAACAGGTGCTGGTGAAGAATACCCACGAAGCCCTCGTCGACCAAGAACTGTGGGACACCGTGCAGCGCATCCGTGAGCACAAACGCCGCCCACCCAAGCACATGGATGAGCCGGGGTTGTTTGCCGGACTGGTCTACTGCGCTGACTGCTGCGGCTACATGGTGCTATGCCGCACAGGGAAAATGCGACCAGAGCAATACTATTTCCGCTGCTCCACCTACGGCAAGCGGGGCAAGGATGCCTGCACACCTCACCATATTACAGAGGCAAATCTGAAAGCCATCGTGCTGGATGACCTGCGACGGGTAACGCATTTTGCAAGGACGAAGAAACACCAGTTCGCCGCACACATCAATCGGAAGAACACGGCGCAACTCCGCAAGGAGATGACCGCCACCCAGCGGGAGCTGGATAAGATGGTGAAGCGTAATACGGATCTATCCGCCCTGTTCAAGAGGCTCTATGAGGATAACGTGCTGGGCAGGATATCCAACGAGCAGTTCCGCATGCTGTCCACCGACTACAACGCCGAGCAGAAACAGCTGGCAGCGGCTATCCCAGAGAAGCAGACGAAGTTAGAGAAGCTGAAAGCCTCCGCTGCCAACGTGGATGCCTTCATCGAGAAGGCCAGTCGCTACACAGAGATAACCGAGTTGACACCGGAGCTGCTGTGGACGTTCATTGAACGCATCGACATTGGTGAGAGGCCAGGCCGCTACAACCGCAACGGTATGCAGGAGGTACGGATCATCTACCGCGACATCGGCGTCATAGACAGCGCTCTGTCAGCGGAAGATGCTGACAGCACTGAGGTACACGTCATTCCCTCTCTGGAAATGGTCGTACAGCAGATGACAGCACAAACGCAGGTGTCGTAAGCGCAGAAATCAAGGCAGAAAAAAGAACAGGCAGGCAGCGGCTCACGCCACTGCCTGCCCATACAAAGGTCAGGTCACTTTGTGTACCTATGAAAGACGCCATACGGCCAGAGCCTTTTTTACTCATTCATACACATCCACATACGTGCCGTCTCGGTACACCTGCACGGCGGTGATCCCCTCCAGCGACCGCAGGGACGTGACGATGCCACGCAGCATCTGCTCCACCGTGTCGGCGTCCACCGCGTCCAGCTCCTCCGACGGGAGGTTCAGCTGGCACACGCCGTCCTCCACGCGGGCGGTGATGCCTGTGACCCCCTCTGGGATCAGGGCCTGCAGGCCGTCCTCCGTGGGGCCATCCATCAGCGCCGCGATCACCACGTCCGCCGTGGACTGTCCCTCGTACTGGGGCAGCAGCCGCTCCTCCGGCGTCAGCGTGCCGTCGGCGTCGGGGAAATACAGCTGGGCCGTCAGCATCCGCACCACGTCGTCCATAGAGGTCAGCAGCACGTCACTGGCCAGAAACAGGTTGCTGTCCCGATAGGCCAGCTCCTGCCCGTTGACGGTGATACGCACGGCATATACGCCCTCCAGCTGGGTCAGCGACAGCGCCACGCAGTAGTCGGCGATGGTCAGCGCCATGCCGCTGAGCTGGCCGTAGCTGCCGGAGAAATCCACCCACGCGGTACCGCCCTTTACCTCCACGGAATGCAGCGATGTGCCTGACGGAACAGGGCTCTGGAAGCGCTCCTCCTGACAGCCGCCCATCAGCAGCGCCAGCACGGCTTCCGCCTGTGCCGCCCTGTCCTCCTGGGGCAGCGTGTCCCAATCGACGGTGACGCTGCTGATGGCGTCGCCGCCGGGATGCTCCTCCAGCGGCACGGGATAGTACAGCCGCAGGCCGTCTCCCTCGCCGCTCTGCGCCGCGCCGCAGCCTGCCAGCAGGCACAGCGCCAGCATCAGCGCCGCAAGGCGTGTGATCCCCCGTCTCATTGGCCGTCACCGCCTTCCTTTGCTGCGCGGGGCAGGCGCACCGTGAACACCGTGCCGCCGCCCTGACGGGCCGCGGCGGTGATGCTGCCGCCCCGGTTCTCCACCGTGTCCTTCACGATGGACAACCCCAGTCCCGTACCGCCGATGGCACGGGAGCGCATCTTGTCCACCCGGTAGAACCGCTCGAAAATATGGGGCAGGTCGTCCTCCGGAATGCCGATGCCGTTGTCCTCCACCGTCAGCACCACCCAGTCGCCGTCTGTTGCGGCGGCAGCGTGGACGAAGCCGTCGGTGCCGGAGTATTTGATGCCGTTGTCCATCAGGTTATAGAGGATCTGATGCACGTCGTCCTCCGTGGCCAGCGCCACCGCCTGAGGCTCCGCCTCGTAGGACAGCGTGACGTTCTTCTCCCGCGCCAGCACCGCCAGCATCCGGGCCACCCGCTCCAGCACCGGTGCTACCGGCACCGGCGTCACCGGCGGCACAGCGCCGCTGTCCAGCCGGGTCAGCCGCAGCAGGTTTTCTGTGATGCGGGTCAGCCGCTCGGCCTCGCGGCCGATGTCGCCCACGAATTCGCGGGTGGTGTCCGCGTCCATATCCCCGGTCTGCAAGATGGAGTCCGTCAGCAGCCGGATGCCCGCCAGCGGCGTTTTCAGCTCGTGGCTGGCGTCGGACACGAACCGCCGCCGGGCATCCTCGGTGGTCTGCAGGCGGTCAGTCAGGCTATTGAACTCCGCCGCGATCTGGCCGATCTCGTCGCTGCCCTTCACAGCGGCGCGGTGGCTGTAGGCGCCCTCCCGCACCTTGCGGATGGCGGACAGCAGATCGGTGATCTGGGCCGTCAGGATCCGGCTCAGCAGCACGGAAAGACCCAGCACCGCCAGCGCGATGAGAATGGAGATCTTCATCAGGTTGGACTGGAAGCTTTTGAGAATATCCGCCTGCTTGGTGTCGTACTCATACGTATACACCGCGCCCACGATCTGGTTGTGATACACCACCGGCGAGGCCATGCGGCTGAGGAACGCGGTGGAGTCATAGTTGCAGTAGAAGGCGTCATAGCCCTCCAGCGCCTGTACGATCTCGGTGTAAAAGGCGTACAGCCCCACCGCGCCGTTCTCCTCGCGGGTGTCGTACAGGATGCGGCCCGCCGTGTCCGTCACCAGAATGCGGGACACACCCGTCTCCCGCATGGAGGTCAGCGCCTTGGACACGTTTTCCTCGTCCAGCTGCTTCAGACCGCTCAGCGATGCCTCGATCAGCTTCACGGAGCTTTTCATGGACGTCTCCTTGGACTGGAACACCATGGTCTGGGATTGCAGCAGCGGATAGGTGTTCAGCAGCACCAGCACCGCAGCGATTACCAGAATATAGCTGACGCCAAACTTAAACTGTAGGCTGGTTTTCCCCCTGAAAATAGTAACCCACTCCCCACTTGGTCATGATATAGGCCGGCTCTGCCGGCACACGCTCCAGCTTCTCCCGCAGGCGGCGCACATGCACGTCCACCGTGCGGTAATCTCCGGCGTAGGAATAGCCCCACACCAGATCCATCAGGCTCTCCCGGCTGTACACCCGCCGGGGGTTCTTCATCAAAAGCTCGATGAGATCGTACTCCTTGGCGGTCAGGTCGATGGTCTTTCCGTCCCGGATGGCCACCCGCTGCTCCGTGTCCAGACTCAGCTCGCCCACGGTCAGCAGCGGCGTCCGCTGGCGGCTCTGCGCCGCCTGAGCGCCGTTCATGGAGCGCCGCAGCAGCGCCCGGATGCGCGCCTTCAGCTCCAGAATGTTGAAGGGCTTCGTCACATAGTCGTCCGCGCCGCAGGCAAAGCCCATGAGCTTGTCGCTGTCCTCGCTGCGGGCGGTGAGCATGATGATGGGCACCTCGGAAAACTCCCGTATCTTCATGCACGCGTCGCTGCCGGACAGCCCCGGCATCATCACGTCCATGACGATCAGATCCAGGTCGCCCTTCTTCGCCAGCTCCACGGCGGCCGCGCCGTCGTAGGCCGTTTCCACCTCGTAGCCCTCGTTCTCCAGATTGAACTTCATGCCCTTGACCAGCAGCTTTTCGTCGTCTACCACCAGTATCTTCATTCCTGCGTATCCTCCGTCACGATGAAATCTTGTATGCTCTCCAGCACGGTCTGGCCGATGCCGTCCACCTCCAGCAGCTGCGCCGCATCGGTGAAGGGGCCGTTGGCCGTCCGCCAGTCCACGATCCGCTGCGCCAGCACCGGGCCGATCCCCGGCAGACTGTCCAGCTCGTCCACGCCGGCGGTGTTGATGTTGACCATCCGCAGCTGCGCCGCGTCCTCCGTCGGCTGCTCCGCCTCGATCTCGTAGTCGCCCCGCGCCGTCCGCGGCGTCAGCAGCCACGTCAGTGCCACCGCCAGAAGGAACAGCACCGTCAGCCCCAGCAAAAACAGATCGGTCTTTGTCAAATTTATCCTCTTTCCCACGGTTGACTACCCCGCTCCTTTTGCTTATAATAGGGTACGGACATACCGACGCCGCGCCCTGCGCGGTGCCGTCCCCCTATATTATAGCATACATGGAGAAAAAGTCACATGAAAATACGCCGTTTGCTCTCTGTTTTTTTGCTGGCCGCCCTGCTGTGCGGCCTTTTCACCGTTCCCGCCGCCGCGCTGGAGGATCCGGACATCCGCGCCAAGGCCGCCCTGCTGGTGGAGGCCGAGACGGGCACCATACTCTATGACAAGAACGCCCACGACGAGCTGTCCATCGCCAGCACCACCAAGATCATGTCCGCCCTGCTGATATTCGAGGCCATCGAGCGCGGCGAGCTACGGATGGATCAGTCCGTCACCGCCACCGCCACCGCCCTGCGCGGCCTGCCGGAGGACGGCAGCACCGCC
>ERZ1673738.551-NODE-551-length-65855-cov-13.360775_pt1 | contig 65855 bp, 57 predicted proteins | sample MGYA00580198_ERZ1673738 | MGnify/ENA primary metagenome ERZ1673738 (study PRJEB41218, sample SAMN15661784) | gut metagenome | host: Homo sapiens | place: Canada: London | collected 2015-08-20/2019-03-30 | study: EMG produced TPA metagenomics assembly of... | reverse complement strand
CTGGCGGTCTATCTCTTGTTTTCGGTTGCTTGCTTCCTTACCGTACATGAGCATTACATCATAGCGTGAAGCTGCTTCAATTAAAAAAGAATCTTCCAGGCAATCCAGATACTTTTTAATAGTCGTAGAAGTAATTTTGGATTTTTTGACACTTTTAAAGGTATTTTTCAGCTTTTCATAATTAGTTAAAGAACCAATAGCCGAAGCCAGTATATTAAGTAAATCCTCCATTTCTCCCTTATTACGGATACGGTTGCGCTTATAAATATCACTCAAATAAATTTCACTCAACAAATTCTGCAAAGCGGCAGCCTTTTCGGCAGTCCCTTCACGCAGCACAACTACCGGAATTCCTCCGTAAAGCATATATTCCGCCAAGCCCATATACTTATCACCGGGATAAACACTCATAAATTCGGCAAAGCTAAGCGGATACATATGCATCTCATCGCCGCGTCCGGCAAATTCCGTAATAATATCCTTGGAAAGAAATTTAGCATTACTGCCGGTAACATATACATCCATATTCGCCTTGCGCAAATACCCGTTAAGCACAGCTTCGAAGCAATCCATTTCCTGTACCTCATCGAGCAGCAGATAATACATACCCTCATCAGCAATCCTGCTGTTAACATAAGCCATAAACTTTTCCGGATTTACGCCACGCTTTTCCTTTCCCATGGCAATAAGACTTTCACCTATCTTTTGCAAATCATCGGCGGAGTCGAAAGCAAAACGGATAATATGCGCATCATCTATACCGCATGAAAGCAAATGCTGATAAAATATGTTGTTCAGCAGATAGGATTTACCGCATCTGCGAATACCGGTAATAATTTTAATCAACCCGTTATGCTTGCGTTTTATCAGCTTGTCCAAATAAAAATCTCTGCGTATTTCCATTAGCTCACCTTCTTTAGAAGAGATTTTTGCAACATGTTGCATTTTTCTCTTCTATTATAGCCTTTTTTCTCCCCGTATTCAATCTCAACGCCATTTCTGCAAGAGATTTTTGCAACATGTTGCATTTTTCTCTTCTAAATTTGCCTTTTTCTTTCTAACATTCACCTTCAACACTGTTTCTACAAGAGATTTTTGCAACATGCTGCACTTTTCTCTTCTAAATTCGCCTTTTTCTTCCTAATATTCACCATCAACACCATTTCTGCAAGAGATTTTTACAACATATTGCATTTTTCTCTTCTAAAATTGCCTCGCAGCGCCAAACTCGCCGCCAAAACGCAAAAGCCCCCAAAGCAGGCAAGCCTGCTTCAGGGGCAATCAGGTTAAATTTTATTTTGCTTTCGGTCCAAGGCCGTACTTCTTCAGATAACGGTACAGGGTTACACGGCTGACATCAAGCATTGTTGCCAGCTTACTGATATTGCCGCCGGCGGATTTCCAAGCTGCAATAAAGGCTTCCTTGTCATACTTCCAGGAGCGCTCCAAGGTTTTGTCACCGGGCAGCTTAATATTTTCTGCTTCGATGATGCTGCCGGGAGTGTGGAAGAAGGCCTGCTCGATAACACCCTGCAGTTGCTTGATGTTACCCGGCCAGCTGCAGGACAGCAGCAGGGAAACAGCTTCGGGAGAAAGGCGTTTTTGTGGCAGGTTGTGCTGTGCGGACATTTCCACCAGAATATGCGAAGCGATAACCTCGATATCCTTCACGCGCTCGCGCAGAGGCGGCACGCGCATGGTGGTATCCAGCACCAGCTCATACAGATTACGGGAGAACAGTCCCTTGTCTGCCAAACGCTTGAGGTTGGAATCGCAGGCAGCGATTACGCGCACATCGAACATACGCGGCTTGCCGCCCTTTTCCGTTGCAGGCAGACCGTGCGTCAGTGCATCAGCCAGCTTGTCGCCCATTTCGAGCGGCAGTTTTTCTACCTCGTCGAGGAACAGCGTACCGCCGATAGCAAGCTCCAGCTTGCCTGCGGACTGCTGTCCGTCCTCATTGGTGCCGAAGAATTCAGCCTCCAGCTCTGCCATAGATGCGTTGTGGCATTTTACCGCAATCAGCGGAGCGGCAGCGCGGGGGCTGGCCTGATGAATACCGTGTGCCAAGCGCTGCTTGCCGGTACCTGGCTCGCCCTGCAGCAAGATATTGTGGTCGGTGCGGGCAACGCGGCTTGCCTTATGCTGCAGCGCCAAAAATTCGCTGGTTTCGCCAACCATGCTGTACAGGCTGTAACGGCTGCTGTAACCGGTTGCATGGGCGATGGTTGTTTTCAAATCCTCAATGGACATGGAAAGCACCAAAGCACTTTCTACCTCGCTGCCAACCTTAATAGGCATAACGGTGGTAATATCCTCAAAGGTTCTGTCTTGGGTAATCCAAGTGATTTCACGACGCTGTGTTGCTACGCCATGCAACGCTTTTTTAATAGGAATATGCTCGTAGTTCAGGAACACGTCCTCCAAGCGCTCATGTCCTTCCAGACGCTTGCGGCCGTTTTCGTTGCAGTATTTCACGCTGCCGTCCTTGCCCAGCCAGTAAACGGTTACCGGCAGCTGTTCCATCATAATACGGTTGATGCTCCAGGCCTCCAGCATGTTCAGGTGCTGTTCGATGGAATATTTCATCGTCATCAGCAGGCTCAAAAGCAAATCATAGGGCAAATCGTTCTGATCCAGAGAAAAGAAGGAAATAATATAGCGGATTTTGCCGTTTACGCAGATAGGCGCACTGCAGGCATCGCCGGAATGGCTGTCCTTAATCCACATTTCCGGACCGAACATCAAAAAGGGCACGTTATGCTCGCGCGCAATGCTGATGCTGGAGGTACCAACATCCTCCTCCAGCACGCGCATACCCTGAATATCCTCGATAATGCGTTGGAAGAACGGCATAGCATAGTTTTTGATTACATAACCGTTTTCGTCAATCAGCAGCATGCTCAGGTTATGGATATTGAAATGCTGCTTGCTTTGCTCATAAAGACCGTCAACGTATTTTACGATGAACTCATGTGTCTTTTGGTGTGCGATAATCTCTTCGTGGCTCAGCTTATTGATTTTAGGCATAGTTTCGTGCGGCAGATGCATAGCACGGCAACGCTGCCAGCTGTCGGCAACCCACGGATGCACGTTGGGGTCAACAATACCCTCTTCCATAAACTTTCTGTAATAAGAAGCCAGCTTATCCTTATTTCTTCTCTCACGAATCATGTTTTATACCCTCCCCAGCTGTCCGGCAGTCGGCTGCCGTCAGCAGAACTTTTATTTATAAACCTCGCCGTTCGTAATCAACACCCGGCGTGCTCCATAATAGCGTTGTTTCCAGTAATCGTCCTTCAACGACGAAAGCATTACACCCTTGGACGAGGATGCGCTCCAAAATTGTCCGTCACCGGCATAAATACCCACATGCGACGCGCCCGCGGCGTAGGTGGTAAAGAATACCAAATCGCCGGGCCGCAGCTGCTTCTGCGTTACAAAAATCCCCTGTAACGCCTGCTCGTCTGCCAGTCGCGGCAGCTTGGCCTTACAGTCCTTAAACACATACTGCACGTAACCGGAGCAGTCAAAGCCCTTGGTCGTGGTTCCGCCGAACACATAAGGAACACCCTTGTATTTGGCGGCACGGCTGACGATTTCCTTGCCCTTAACCTTGGGGATGCCCTCCTTGGCAAAGGCCTCCCAGGTCAGCTTCTGATAGGTTGCATCATTCAGCTCGCCATCCGCCTTCAGCTTGTGCTGCTTCTGGAAGCTTTTCAGCGCAGTGCTGGTAGCCTCCGTCATGCGTCCGCTGGGGCGTTCGTCACTGAAGCCCAGCACCTGCAGCTTTTGCTGTGCCACCTTCAGGCGCCAGTTGCTTTGCTGCACCTGCACCTTGGACTGCTTTTCCTTCGTTTTTTTAGACTTTTTCTTTGCGGGTTTCTTCGCCTTTTTCTCAGGCTTCGCCTGCTTGGACGCCTTCACTTCGGCAGCAGGCTTGGCTGCGGTATCGGCCTTGACGGCAGCAGGCTCCGGCACCGCCCTCACAGGCTGCTCCTCGCTTACGGCCGGTGCCTTATGCGGTTTGTTGCTAACAATAGGCGCTGCAGCCTGTGCCTGCCAAGGCAAGCTGCAGGCCAGCATGATTACGGTCAGCACAGAAGCCAGCTTCTTTTTCATCTTCATCAGCCCCGCTCAAATGCAAAATTAAAAATTAATCGTAGTTATATACGTCCCAGCTTTTCAGCTTGCTCAGCTGAGCAATACTGTAATCAATATCGCGCAGCAGACGCTGCTTGTCATGCGGCAGTGTTGCTGCCAGCTGAACGTAGTTTGATACATGGTTACTGCGGAAAAGGCAGTGCCTGTCCGCAGGTAAATCTATATTTTCTATTATCAGCTTCAGCTCGCGCATCAGTCCTGCCGGTGAAAGCGGATTGAATTTGCCTGCTTCGTACTGCTCCAGCAGCTCGCTGCCGCGGTACAGCATCAGGCAGAGCGCGCTTAAGTGCGTCGGCTTGATAATATTAATCGCCTTAGCAGTTGCCAGTGCGTGGCGTTCGCTGCCCTCCGCACCTGCCAGGCCCAGAATAATCATCATGGAAAGCTTCATGCCGCTGGCGGTAACTCTGCGTCCTGCTTCTACCGCCTGTTCGCCGTCAACACCCTTGTTGACAGCCTTCAGCGTAGCATCGTCGCCCGTTTCCATGCCGTAATACAAAAGCTTCAGGCCTGCTTCCTTCAGCTGGCGCAGTTCCTCCTCGCTCTTGCGCAGGATATCCTTGGGTGCAGCATAGCTGGCAACGCGCTGCAGATGCGGAAACTGCTCGCGCAGTACCTGCAGAATCTTCAGCAGCTTGGCCGTAGGCAGCACCAAAGCATCGCCGTCTGCCAAAAAGACGCGGCGCACCTTGTTCTTGCCGTAATGGGCCGCCAGCGCTATCTGACGGGAAATTTCTTCATCCTTTAAAATCTGAAAGGGAACACCTCTGTACATGTTGCAGTAGGTGCATTTATTATGTGCGCAGCCGCGCGTAACGCGCAAAATAAAGCTGCGTGCCTCACTTGGAGGTCTGAAGACTGGTGTGTCATAAGAATCAAAAAACATTTCTACTATTCTACCTCATTTTACTTTGATTGATTTGGCGCCAGTTTGAGATCTCAGAGATTTTGTAAAGTATAATACACTTTAATATTATTATACTAGATTTTTCGCCATTTGTAACGTCCAACTGAAAACTTTTTGTTACTTTTTTTACAGAGATTTTGTGAAACATTGTCAGAGTGTAAAATAACTGTGATTTTCCGCGCCTGCAGGCAACGGCAAGGACGCTTGGACAGGCAAAAACGGACGTAACAGCATATACCCACACACAAAAAAATACGCCTGCGGGCACAAACAACAGCATCGCCGCAGGCGCACCAAGGAGGCTGACACAGCTCAGCCTCCGATGCTTCATATTATTTTTTCGGTAAGCATAACGCTTTACAGCATCAGCTTATCATTTGCGTTTTCTGCGCAGGAAGAAGAAGGCAGCACCACCGATGATAATAATGCCGCCGATAATCGTCAGCCAGCCAAAGCCGTCATCGTCACCCTCATTTTCTTCCTCATCCTCGGCAGCGGGCAGCTCCGCAGTACCCACAGCCACCGGCCATTGGCTCTTCATCTCGCCGTGGACTGCCGTGACGGTAACAACGCCGTCAGCCTTGCCGATCAGCTTGCCATCTTCGATAACGGCAATTTTTTCATCGCTCACGCTCCACTCCGGTGTCACGCCGTCAGCCTCGCCCACAACGTAGGCCTCCAGCTTCAGCGCCTCGTCTATTCCAAGATGCGCTGGCAGATTCGGTGCCTCCAGCTTCGGCTCATAGGCAGTAATCTGCGTCATAAAGGCCTTTTCTCCCTTTGCCAGCAGCAGCTTGCCGCTAATCGTCGCAGTTCCCGGCTTCACAGCCAAAAGCTGCACATCGCCGTCCACCTTTACTATATCACTATTGGAGGAACGCAAATCAGTTACATTATAGCCTACGCAGCCCGGCAGCGAAGCAACTATGCGTGTACGCTCGCCCACCTTCAGGCTGGCCTCCTCCGGAGCCACCGTCACCAGCGGACTAAGCTCGGAAGCTGCGGTTGCAGGCAGGTCGGGGGCATCCTCGTCACCCTCCAGCTCGCCGCTTTCGATTGCAGGGCCTTCCAGCTCATCCTCCTCTACAAGCGGTGCTCTTTTGGCAGCCAGCATATTGATCGGGTCACCGTAAATAAGGCTTACCTCATCCTCTTTATCGTTGCGGTACACAGCGCTCAAATCGGCAGCTACCAAAAATTTGGCAATAACCTCGCCCTCATCATCCAGTGCCGTCAGCTGGTAGAACCAGCCGTCCACAGGCTCCTCCGCATAGAGCAGCTTATAATCATCAACATCCTCCGGCAGACCTGTCTGCTTCGGCGGCAGCCCGGCAAGCAGCGCGGCGGCAGCAGCCTCGGATACATCAAAGTTGTCCTCGTTAAATCTGTATTCACCCTGAACATCAAGTGGCAGCGGTCCGTCCTGATAGGCGGTAATGCTCTTGTCCTTCAGCACGAAGCGCAGCTCTACCGTATCATTATTTTGGTAATCTACCTCGGCAATACCGTCGCCATCCTCGTTGATTTCAAAAACACCGGCAGTAACGAAATCCTCTACACTGTCCTCTTCCTCACTGCCGCGCAAAACCTTCAGCTCGTAAAGATATTTATCGTCGCCCAAGGGCTTGATATTCAGCACGCCGTTATTATACTGGCTGCTTTCTGTCCACACATAGCAGCCTGCCGTATTCTTCCAGTCATTTTTGGAGGCGGCGCCTGCCAGCAGCGTCAGGCTGCAAAGCAGCAGGGCAAGCATAACAGTTACGATAATACGCATCATTTTTTCTTTCATTATGCTCCCCTCCTCAAATGCTCAGACGGAACTTGGCAGTTTTGGGATTAACGCCATCCATCCAATACTTCACGGTATATACGCCCTTAGCACATTTTTTGCCGCTGTTGCCGCTCGCCCAGCCGTTCCAGCTGAAGGCAAAATCCTGATTGGCGTTTCTTGCCTTATATTTCGTGCTGTAGACCAGCTTGTTATTTTTATTGAAAATCTGGGCATAGCAGGTCTTGCCCGTAGAATTGTTCTTTTTGAAATACAGGCGCTGGTAAACATCGCCATTGCCCTTGCGGATAATCTTGGACGCACGGAACTGCATCTTGCTCTGCGGCTTGTAGCTGATGTTGACGGTCTTTTTAACCGCACCGCCCTTGCCGAAGCTGCTTGTCGTTACCAAGCGATATCTGCCGGGCTTCAGGTTTTTCATATCATAGCTGTAGGGTACAAAGCGGAAATATTTGTCACCGTCATAGTACCATTTTTTCAGCTCGCGCTGCTTCCAGCGCACAACAACCTTATTATCCTTGTTGAGCAGCACCGCCTTATCCTTCATAGGCCCCTTGCCCTCTACATAGCGCTGCACGTTCAGCTTAGTACCGTTTACCTTAATTGTTGTTTTGTACTGCGTCGCCGCCCACGCCAATGCCGTAAAGGCTACGAGCATCGCCAGACACGCCCCGATCACAACCTTCAGCCGTTTCATTTTCCGCCTCCTAACCGCCGGATATAAAAAGACCCGGCATATACTTCTTCATTTAAAGTATATACCGGGTTAAGAATAACTATAAGTAACCTTTAGTTAAGAGTTGGGGAAAAAGCGCTCCAGCTGATGTCTTTTATTTTTGGCCGCCGCATCAATCTGCAGCTTGGCAAAAATTTTGTTGAGATATTGCTTAATCGTCCCCTCCGACAGCGACAATCTTTGCGCAATCTCCCTGTTCGTATGGCGTGCCGCCGCCAGCTGCGCTATCTGCAGCTCCTGCTCCGTCAGCTCCTGCAGGCCTGCTTCGGCAAAGCGTGCGGACATAATCTGTCCCCGGCCCGCTTCCAGCTGCTGCCCCAAGTGCAGCGCCGCTGCCGCCGCTGCCGAGTATTCACCCTGAGCCTCCTGCTCCAGATACGGACGCAGCAGCGCTATGTTCTGCGCCAACGGCAGCACAAGCTTATCCGCCTCAGCCATTGCCAGCGCCTGCTTCAGCGAAGCGCGGCAGCTCGTTACATCGCCTCTGCCGGCAAAGGCCGCCGCCCTTTGCACCTGCAAATACAGCAGGCACAAAAAATTACTGTAGGGACGGCATTCCTGCTCCCAGTCGGACCAGCGCACCAAAAGCTCCGTATACTGCCCTTGTGCCAACAGGCACTGAGCGCTGATATAGTTGCGGCAGGGACGCGCAGGATAAAGCACCGAAGGCTGCTGTCCGTTTCCGTCCGTCAGCCAGCTTGGGATATATTCCGGCTTGCCCAGCAATGCATAGTAAAAGCCGGCGCACATATCGGCAGTATTCAGCAGCATGCTCTGCTTCCAAGGCTGCAGCTGCCACTGATGGCGGCTGTAGGCCTCCGCCTTACTGCTGTAAACGCCGCGGAAAAGATCACGCTGCATCTTCAGAAAATCACAGCAGATAGTAATGCACTCCTGCCCATGCTTTTCCGCCTGATAATACGCCTTCTGCAGAGGCATATCCATTTCATCAATGCGTCCCTGCAGCAAAAGTGCTTCCGCCTCCGTCAGCTCGGCGGCACCGGCACCGTGCCAGCCGCTCAGCAGATAGTACGGTGGCATACATTCCTGCATATCCTCCACCGTCTGCCGCAGACTGCAGCCCGTGCGCAAATACAGCCCCAGAACACTGGGCGCGCCGAAGGTCCAAATGCCCTGCTTGCTGAGCGTCTGCGGAGCGCCGCTCAGCAGCTTGTAGGCACGCCGATGATGCTTGCTCATACCGGTAATGCTGTTGAAGGCCAAAAAGCTCAGAATAACCTCCAGCTCGCCGTAATAATTATCGCGCTCACGCTGGTTGAGGGCAGTGTTGCGCTCCAGCGCCGTCACGTACCATTCCTTGACCTGCAGCATTTCCGGCACCATGTTCAGCGAAAACATGCGCCGCATAATAATCAGCACCGCCTGCGGATACTGCCACAAGATTTCCGGCGGACATTCGCGCAGCCAGTCGAAAAGATGCTGCCTGTGCTGCGGGCGCATCGACCAGTCGCGCAGCTGCTGCACTGCAGCCAGCAGGCCGTCAAAATCACGGCCGCGGTACAGCCAGTCCAGCGCTTCCTCGTACTCCCTCTGCTGTGCGTACCATTGTCCCAAGCGACGGAAGTACATTTGCTGCTCAGCCTCCGGCAGCAGGCCGAAGGCATGGCGCGTTGCCTGCTTCAGCATATGGTGACACCGCAGTCTGCCGTTGGCCAGCCTGATAATAAAGGCATTGCATTCTAACAGTCTGCTTACAGACTCTCTGCAGCTTGTGCCGTAGGCAAAGGCCACCTGCTCCGGCGTGAATTCCTCCGGCTGCCCCATAAGCAGCAGCAAGCGCTGCTGCTCCGGCGGCTGCGGACGCAGCAGTACATTGGCTATCATCTCATAAACGCTGCCTGTATCAAGGCAAAAGCGCTGATATCTGTCGTAGTTCAAAAAGTTAAGATAGGTAACGGAAAACCAGCCCTCGCAGGCCTCATGCAAAGCATCCAGCTGCTGCGTTGTAAGCTGCAGGCCGCATCTGCTGCTGTATTCCGCCAGCTCGTCACGCTGCAGCGCCAGGTCATGCTTATCAAGGCAAAAGACCTTACGTCCCAGCTCCAGCAGACGGCTGCCGTCAAAAATCTGCCCTCTGCTTACCAGCAGCAGGTGCAAATCAGCAAAGCCGGCCTTGCTCAGAGCAAAAAGAAAGTCAACCGCCTCGCTGCTCTCCAACAGATGCAAATCATCTATAAACCAATAGACAGGCTCCTGCGGCAGCAGCTGACGGAACAGCTCCAGTACCAGCGTTTTGGCGTTGGCATCGGCAGGCAAAGACTGCTGCAGCAGCGCAGCGCCCAGCTCCGTATTTTGCCAGCTGTGGCACACTCCCTGCCAGAAGGCCTCGGCACCGGCGCCGTAAATGCTTTGGCGCAGCACCTTTTTGCCGCAGCGCTCCTGCTCCTGCAAAAAGTACTGCACTGCCAGTGTTTTGCCGTAGCCCATGGGAGCAACAACCAGCGTTGTTCCCGCTGTCTGCAGCTCTGCCAAAAGCTCTTTTATTCTCTTGGAATAATATAAATTATTGAGCCTTTTCATAGTGTTTTTACTTAATTACGTTCTGCGGTGTGCCTGCCAGCCATTGTTCGATGTTGGCAAAGACGATTTCAGCACGTGCAGCCAGTGCTTCGGCGCTGGCGAAAGCAACGTGCGGTGTCAGCACAGTGTTCTTGGCATGGCACAGCGGATGCTCCAGTGCAATCGGCGGCTCGCCCTCAAACACATCAATGCCTGCGCCCGCCAATCTTCCTTCGTTCAGCGCCTGTGCCAGCGCCTCGCTGTCCACAACAGGACCGCGCGCAGTATTCAGCAGTACGGCCGTCGGCTTCATCTTGGCAATAGCCTCGGCATTAATCAGTCCGCGGGTTGCGTCCGTCAGCGGCACATGCAAGCTGACAAAATCGCTGGCAGCCAAAAGCTCATCCAGGCTGACAAAGCTTACACCGGCAGCCTGCAGCTCTGCCTTCGGAGTGCGGCTGTAGGCCAGCACCTTGCAGCCGAAGGCAGCGGCAATCTTTGCCACTCTGCTGCCAATCGCACCGGTGCCCACTACGCCAAAGGTTTTGCCGAAAAGCTCAAAGCCTACCAAGCCATCCTTCGTTCCTGCCTGACGGCAGCGTGCATCACAGGGAACGATGTTGCGGATAACGCTGATAGCCAAGCCGAAGGTCAGCTCTGCTACCGCATTGGTGGAATAGCCTGCGGCATTGCACACCATCACGCCGCGCTCACGGCAGGCAGCCAGCGCAATATGGTCTACGCCGGTAAAGGCAACAGAAAGCATTTTCAGATTAGGGCAGGCGTTGATAATCTCCGCACTCAGCGGCTGGTTGGCCAGCATGATAATATCGGCCTGCTGCACACGTGCCAACAGCTTCGTCTGGTCGGTTTCCTTCTCAGTATAATAAACGAAATCATGGCCTGCAGCCTGCAGCGGCGCTGCCAGGGCATTAATCTGCTCCATCTTTACGCCTAACGGCTCCATAACTACTATTTTCATCAAAGCACCTCCGAAAAAGTCTGTAAAATTTTTGCTTATCACTTACATATTACTACTGTAGGAATTGATTAGCAAGGAAGAATTTTCCAGGGTCTGCATCTGCCTTTATGAGTATTTGCGTCCGCAAATACAAAAAAGCCGTTCTTCTTTCGAAGAACGGCATATTTTCGTTGGTGATCCACCCGAGACTCGAACTCGGGACACCCTGATTAAAAGTCAGGTGCTCTACCAACTGAGCTAGTGAATCATTTGTTACCATAAATTAGCAACATTAATAGTATACAGACTAGCGCAAGGAAAGTCAAGTACTTTTTTAAAATATTTTTGCTGTTTTTCAGCAGCCTAAGCTTACAGCAGCTCCTTCAGAACGATGGTCTGCTCACGGTTAGGACCAACGGAGATAATACCCAGCTCAACACCGGATACCTCGCTGATTTTAGCCAGATATTTCTTAGCGTTTTCCGGCAGCTCGTCATAGTTGCGGATGCCGCTGATATCGGTCATCCAGCCGTCGAACTCTTCGAAAATCGGCTCAACCTTAGCCAGAACGTTCAGGCTTGCAGGAATGCGTTTGAGAACCTCATCGCCAATCTTGTAGCCAACGCACATTTTAATCTTCGGCATTTGGTCGAGGATATCCAGACGGGTAATTGCCAGATAATCCAGGCTGTTCAGGCGTGCGCTGTAACGCAGCATGAAAGCATCCAGCCAGCCGCAGCGACGCGGACGACCGGTTACGGTGCCGTATTCATGGCCAGTTTCGCGGATTTGGTTGCCGGGGCCGTCGGTATCCAGCAGCTCGGTGATGAAGGGGCCTTCACCAACGCGGGTGGTATAAGCCTTAACTACACCGACAACATGGTCGATGAAGCGGGGACCTACGCCACTGCCGGTGCAGGCATTACCTGCAGTCGGGTTGGAGCTGGTAACATACGGATAGGTACCATGGTCGATATCGAGGAAGGTAGCCTGTGCGCCTTCAAACAGAACGTTTTTGCCTGCTGCAAACAGCTCATCCATAACAACGCCGGTGTCGGCAACGTACGGACGCAGCTCTTCTGCATAAGCCAGATATTCCTTCAATACGGTATCATAATCAAACGGTTCTGCACCGTAAATTTTGGTGATAATAGCATTTTTTGCTTCCAGGTTAACCTTCAGCTTATCAGCAAAGGTTTCGGGCTCCATCAGATCGCAGATACGGATGCCTACGCGAGCAACCTTATCCATGTAGCAGGGGCCGATGCCACCTTTGGTGGTGCCGATTTTGTGATTGCCCAGTGCTTCCTCCTGCAGCTCATCAAGACGTTGATGATACGGCAGAACAACGTGTGCACGGTCAGAGATAACCAGATTGCTGCAATCAATGCCCTTTTCCTTCATGCCGGCGATTTCAGCCAGCACAACGCCGGGGTTGATTACAACGCCGTTGCCCAGAACGTTAGTCTTATCATTAAACAGTACGCCGGAGGGCAGCAGACGCAGCTTATAATTAATGTTGTTAACTACAACGGTATGGCCTGCATTGGAGCCGCCGCTGTAACGAACTACAGCGTCAGCCTTTTGCGCCAAATAGTCAACAATTTTACCTTTACCCTCATCGCCCCATTGGGCACCTAAAACTACAACAGATGACATTAGCAGTCACTCCTTATCAAAATTATAAACCAAATCTAGCAAAAATCTCGTCAACGTGGCGCAGCATCGGTTTCGGATCGAAGCAATGCTCAACCTCTTCGTCGGTCAGATATTTTTTGATATCCGGGTCAGCTTCAACGTTGGTCTTGAAGTCAGCGCCTTGCAGCCAACGTGCCATAGCGTTGCGTTGTACCCATTTGTAAGCGTCCTCACGCAGTACGCCTTTGGTAACCAGAGCAATCAGCAGGTTTTGGCTGAAAATCAGACCGCCGGTTTTGTTCATGTTGGCAATCATTGCATCAGGATATACCAGCAGCTTATCGATGATGTTGGAGAATTTACGCAGCATATGGTCCAGAGCAATAGTTGCGTCCGGCAGAATAACGCGTTCTACGGAAGAATGGGAGATATCGCGTTCATGCCACAGGGTTACATCCTCCAGAGCTGCTACTGCATAACCGCGCAGCAGGCGAGCCATACCGGAAACCTTTTCGCAGGTGATAGGATTACGTTTATGCGGCATAGCGGAAGAACCCTTTTGGCCGGGTGCAAAATATTCTTCAGCTTCACGGATATCGGTACGCTGCAGGTTACGGATTTCGGTTGCCATCTTATCCAGAGAGGAACCGATGATTGCCAGAGTAGTCATGAAATGTGCATGACGGTCACGTTGGATAACCTGGGTTGCCAGGCGTACCGGAGTGAGCTCCAGCTTTTCGCAGACATATTTTTCTACAAACGGATCGATGTTGGAGTAAGTGCCTACAGCACCGGACAGCTTGCCGACTGCCATCATTTCACGCGCTTGTTTCAGACGTTCAATGTCACGCTCGATTTCAGCGGACCACAGCAGGAATTTCATACCGAAGGTCATCGGTTCTGCGTGGATGCCGTGGGTACGGCCGATCATAACGGTATATTTGAATTCAGCGGCACGACGGCGCAGAATTTCATGGAAGTTTACCAGATGACGCATAATCAGGTCTGCGGATTGTACGGTCATGTAGCACAGTGCAGTATCCTTTACGTCGCTGGATGTCAGGCCTTTGTGAATGTATTTGGACGCATCGCCTACATACTCAGCCACATTAGTCAGGAAAGCAATAACATCATGGTTGGTAACTGCTTCAATTTCCTTAATGCGGTCCAGACGGAAGTCAGCCTTCGTCTGAATATCCTTCAGCGCTTCGTCAGGCACAATGCCCAGTTTGTTCATAGCCTCGCAAGCCAGAATTTCTACCTTCAGCATGGTACGGAATTCATTTTCGAGTGTCCAGATATTACCCATTTCAGGATGAGTATAACGATCAATCATTTTTGTATGCCTCCCAAGACAATTTTATTCATGAAAAAACATCTGAAAGCCACAGATATTACCTTCAGATTCTTCACTACACTTTGTTGCATAAATATCATATCATTTTCCGCGTCTTATCGCAAGCTTTATGAACATTTTTTGTTGATTTTAGGTAAAATATTCGGTTTTTCTTCGCAGCTTCCTTGTAAGCTTTTTTACACTTATCAGAAAAAATCTTTTGCCAAGAGAATAAATTTCACGCTTTTAACCCCCTTCAGGCAATGCTCCATTCAATACTCAAAAAGTCCCGAGATGTTAAAATCCCGGGACTTTTATTATATCGCTGTATTCTATTCTCAGCTTTCGCGCTTCGTAAAGCCGACAAATTTGGTGAACTGCTTTTGGAAGAACAGATTAACCGTATCTACCGGACCGTTACGATGCTTAGCAATAATCAGCTCGGTGTGCTTGTTTTCCGTTTCCGGATTGTAGTAATCCTCGCGATACAGGAATGCTACGATATCCGCATCCTGCTCCAGAGAACCGGACTCACGCAGGTCACTGAGCATAGGACGCTTAACCTGACGCGATTCAACGCTACGGCTCAGCTGTGACAGCGCCAGCACCGGCACATCAAGCTCACGCGCCAAAGCCTTCAGTGAGCGGGAAATTTCCGAAACCTCCTGCTGACGGTCGCCGGAATAATTGCGCTTGCCGCTGCCCTGCATCAGCTGCAGGTAATCGACAACGATCAAATCCAGACCATGCTCTGCCTTCAAGCGGCGTGCACGGCTGCGCATATCCATCGCCGTAATGCCCGCCGTATCATCAATATAGATTTTCGCACGGCTCATCGTATCGCAGGCATCCCAAAGGTGCGTCCAGTCCTCGTCATGCATCTCGCCTACGCGCAGACGCTGGCTATCGATGCCCGCTTCGGCGCACAGCATACGGTTAACCAGCTGCTCCTTGCTCATTTCCAAACTGAAGAACGCTACACTGCGCGGTTCACCGCCGATAACCTTGTGCGCACGCAGCGCTACGTTCTGCACAATGTTCAGCGCCAGCGCAGTTTTACCCATGGAAGGACGCGCTGCCAGAATAATAAAATCGGAAGGATGCAGACCGCTCGTCAGCTTATCCAAATCCGCAAAGCCTGCCGGCAGACCTGTAAGACCGCCCTTGTTCTGCAGCAGACTTTCGATACTCTGCACGCTGTCCATCAATACGTCGTTAATTGCTGTAAAATCCGTCTTTTTCTTGCGGTTGGAAATTTCCAGAATGCGGCTTTCCGCTGTATCCAGCAGCGTACCGACATCCTCATTGGCCTCATAGCCCATGGCCGCAATTTCGGTAGAAACGCGAACAAGCTGACGCAGAACCGATTTTTCGGCAACAATATCCGCATGATATTTGACGTTGGCCGCCGTCAGCACCACATTCGCCAGACTGGTGATGTAGGCAATGCCGCCGATGTCCTCCAGCTTATTGTCACGCTTGAGGATTTCCGTAACAGTAACCATATCTACTGCTTCATTTTTATTATAAAGCTCCAGCATCGCACTAAAGATAACGCGATGCGCTTCGCGGTAAAAATCATCCGCCGACAGCACTTCGGTCGCCTTGGCAATAGCTTCTTTATCAATAAGCATCGCGCCAAGCACAGCCTGCTCCGCTTCTATATTTTGCGGTGGCACTCTTTCTTCAATCACTCGCTTCTACCTCCTGTCAGTAATCTTTTCATTCATATTATTATACATTACTGCGGACAATTTTTCTATAAAAGCTGAATCTTTTTATTGGAAGCATAAAAAACGACCTCCCGCAAGCAATCTGCACCACTAAATTCAGAAGATCGTTTTTCATATGTTGCAAGTATTTTATGCGTTATGCCTATTGCAGCCAAGGCTACAAGGCAACCTCAGCGAACTCTGTGCCCTCCTGCTCCAGCTCTATCTGCTGATTGAGGTTCTCTGTCAGCCAGGCCTCGGCCTCTGCCTTTTGCTCCGCGCGCATTTTGAGGATAACCTTTGCGCGCAGGTCGTACTGCACATCGGCAATCTCAAACAGCTGCTGTTGATAAAGCACATTCAGAATGCGGCCGACGCTGTTCACATCATATAAAAAGCTGTAATAGCCCAGCAAAATTTTCTGCGCCAGGCCAGCTTCCTTCACAGCGCCAGCCACGCTGCCGCTGTAAGCACGCACCAGTCCGCCCGCACCCAGCTTAATGCCGCCAAAGTAACGCGTCACCACGGCTGCCGTTTCCGTCAGTCCGTTCTTACGCAACACCTCCAGCATAGGAATACCGGCAGTACCGCTCGGCTCGCCATCGTCACTGGAGCGCTGTGCCATGTCATCCACGATATAGGCGGAGCAGTTATGCGTTGCATCCCAGAACTCTTTTTTTACGGCCTTAATGAACTCCTGGGCCTCTGCTTCGCTGTGAACCTTTTTCAGCGAACAGATAAAGCGTGATTTTTCAATCACAATTTCTTTGCGGTAATCTCTGCTTATAGTATACAAGTAGCGTACCTCCGTCCGTATTTTTCGCAATTTATATTAACATTATAACACAATTCTGCTGTTTTTAAAATTTTTTACCGTTTTTTACAGCAAACTCTTTATTTCCTCTTCTGTCTTTGTTATAATAGTGGACATTACAGACAAAGGAGAGAGCATTGCCGCTACTCTCTAAAATTATTATTTTTTTATTAAGGGAAAGAGGTAATTTCATAATGAAACAATTTTGTGCTTTAATCGGCAAATTCTTTGGCATCATCGCCATTGTTTTTCTGGTTCTCGGCCTCACAATGCCGCAGAACTTTTTGTGGGTATTAGGCAAGGTGCACGGCATCAGCGTCCTGAGCTGCATGCTCGGTATCGTAATGTTCGGCATGGGCACCACCCTGAACCTGAAGGACTTCGCGCTGGTTCTGAAACGCCCGCTTGATATTCTCATCGGCTGCTGCGCTCAGTATTTCGTAATGCCCTTCCTGGCATACCTGCTGTCCGTTGCCTTTAATCTGGACCCGGCACTGACCACCGGCGTTGTGCTGGTAGGCACCTGCCCCGGCGGTACCTCCTCCAACGTAATCACCTTTATGTCTAAGGGCGACGTTGCACTTTCCGTAACCATGACCAGTGTTTCCACTGTGCTTTCTCCGATTCTGACTCCGTTCATCACCTACATGATTATCGGCGAAAAAATTAACTTCGATCCGGTAGGCATGTTCTGGAGCATCGTTCAAATCGTTATTCTGCCTATCTGCTTAGGTCTGGCTGTTAAATCCTTCCTGCCCAAGCTCGCCGAAGCAGCAACCGACTATCTGCCGGCTGTATCCTCCATTGCAATTTCTTTGATTATCGCAGGTGTTATCGGCGCCAGCCGTGACCTGATTCTGAAGGCTCCCGGCCTGATTCTGCTGGTAGTTATTCTGCATAACTGCTGCGGTTACGCCCTTGGCTTTGCCATCGCCCGCTTCACCGGCCTCAGCTGGAAAAAGGCTGTTGCCCTTTCCATCGAGGTTGGTATGCAGAACTCCGGTCTGGCAACCGGCTTGGCAAAAGCACACTTCGCTGCTCTGCCTGCTGCAACCGTTCCCGGCGCAGTTTTCTCCGCATGGCACAATATTTCCGGTGCACTCCTTGCGTGGGCTTACCAAAACTACCTGAATCCGAAATTTGATCCGGATTACGCTAAGGAAGAAGCTGTAGAAGCAGAAGCTGCCAAGGCTTAAATTAAATTTGACCTGAATATTATTAATAACCTTATGACCGGTACTTCGATACTGCGTCATAAGGTTATTTTTATGCTATAATATTAGTTACAAAAATTCGAAGAAAAGAGTTATATTTATGGACGATAAAGAACAAAAATTCAAAACCTACCGTTCGCTCAGCAATATGCACAACTTCCGCCTGCGCCTGTTTGCGGAGGGTATCCTCACCGGTATCTTGGCCGGCATAGTCATCAGCTTCTTCCGTTTCGCCCTTTCGGAGATGGAATATCTGCGCGGTGCGCTCTACAACCGCCTGTGGGTGAGCGACTGGAGCATCAACGCCTGCTGGTTCGCCGTGCTCATCGCCATCGCCTTCATCCTGCACAAGCTCAACTGCATCGAGCCTATGGCAGCAGGCAGCGGCATTCCGCAGGTCAAAGGAGCAATTTTAGGCCTGATGAAAATGCGTTGGCTGCACATTCTCTGGGTTAAGCTCACCGCCGGCATCATCGGCATCGGCGCCGGTCTTTCCCTGGGACGCGAAGGCCCTTCCATCCAGCTGGGCGCAGTAACAGCACAAGGCGTCAGCCGTCTTATGGGACGCACCCGCATGGAAGAACGCTATCTGCTTACCAGCGGTGCCAGCGCCGGTCTTGCGGCAGCCTTCAACGCTCCGCTTGCCGGTGTTATCTTTGCTTTGGAAGAACTGCACCGTAACTTTTCCATCATGGTTCTGCTTCCCTCTATGGCCGCAGCCTTCACTGCGACAATTATTTCCCGCGCCATCTTCGGCCGTGCGACAATTTTTGATATCCCCGACTTACAACTGCTTCCCATCGGCTATTACGGCATCGTCATTCTTGTTGCTCTCGCCAGCGGTCTGGCAGGTGTCATCTTCAACTGGGGACTGCTGAACATCGGCCGCTTTTACAGCCTGCCCTGCTTCAAGCGCCCTGTGCAGAAGATTGCCTTTGCTCTCATCTGCGCCGGTATTCTGGGTTACTTCCTGCCGGAGGTTTTGGGTGGCGGCAACAATCTGATTAATCATCTGGCCAAAGCGCCGGTATCGTTACAGCTTCTGCTGATTTTTCTTGCAGGCAAGCTTATTTTTACGCTCATCAGCTACGGCTGCGGCGTTCCCGGCGGCTTCTTCCTGCCGATGCTCGTTATCGGCGCTCTCTGCGGCAGTATCTGCGCTCAGATACTGATTATGTTCGGCTGGATTGAGCCTGCATATGCCACAAATATTATGGTAGTCGCTATGGCGGCACTTTTTGCTTCTTCCGTACGCGCGCCTATCACAGGCACCGTACTGATTATGGAAATGACAGCCAGCTACCAGCAGCTGCTTTCGCTGGCGATTGCCGCTATGGTGGCATTTGTCATTGCGGAGCTGTGCCACAGCAAGCCTATCTACGAGGAGCTGATGCAGCGCATGCTGCGCAAAAAAGCGCCGGAGCCTGCTGTACTGGAACAGCGCAATGTTATCGAGCTGGCAGTTTGCAGCGGCAGCAGTGTCAGCGGCAAGCTTATCAAGGATATTCCCTGGCCGCCCAATACCTTGCTGGTTGATGTCAAGCGCGGCGAATCACAGCTCATCCCGGCAGGTGACACTCGTCTGCTCAGCGGCGATTTCATCTATATTCTTACTGCTACCGAGCACGTGGAAGAGCTTACCAAAATGGTAGAAGAATAACTATATATCAGATACAAAAACAGAGAGCCTGCGTAAACCGCAGACTCTCTAATTTTTTGGCTTTATTACAGGCCAAGCATTACATCAATAATTTCTTTGTCGGTTTCTACCATGCCCTGGCTGGCAATTTTGCCGACTGCAGCAATGGTTTCATCGGCAGTATTCTGGACAATGCCGTCACCGCCGGCAAAGTTACGCTCGGCAACGGACATATCAACGCCCATCAAACCGCCTTCAACAGCCATAGCAATTTTAGCTGCGCAGGAGGATTTAGCACCGTCGCAGATAATACCGCTGTTGATAGCCAGAGCATTTTCTACAGCATGCTCAATCTGGTCATCGGTGCAGTCATACAGGAAAGCGATTGCCGCACCTGCACCGCAGCCGGCACTGATAGCACCGCAGTATGCGGACAGCTTACCGATACCCTGCTTCAGGTAGATGGTAACCAGGTCGCTCAGCAGTACTGCGCGCAGCATTTTTTCTTCTCCTGCAGCCAGTGCATGTGCATAAACAATAACAGGTACAGAAGCGGTGATACCCTGGTTGCCGCTGCCGGAGGTAATTACTACCGGAAGCTCACAGCCGTTCATACGCGCGTCGCTGCCTGCAGCAGCGCTGGCACGTGCGCGGATACGCAGGCTGTCCGGGTCACGGCGCAGCAAAATTTTGCCGATGCTGGCACCGTAATCATTAGTCAGGCCTTCTTTGGAAATGGCCATATTGAAATCAATCTGGCGTTGCAGCAGATGTTTAACATTATCTAACGGCATATTGCGGGCCGCATCCAAAACGTCCTCGATTCTCCACAGGCTCTTAGCCTCTTCTTCAGCAGGAACAATCGGTTTTTCCAAAACAGTAGCGCCGTTTTTCTTGATGCAGGTAACATTAGTATGGTCCGTACGGATAGTTACCTCGGCATTATTGCCGCCTGCTGCCAGGAAAATGCGAATATAGAAAATATCCGGTTCTTCGGAAACGTGAATATTAATCTTGCCGGATTCAGCCAAAGCCTTAATTTCAGCCTTTTCCTCTTGGTTGATATAAGCCAGAACCTCCAGCTGACGCTCGGAATGAGCGGCAACGACACCGGCAGCGCAGGCAACCTCAATGCCCTTCATCTTGTTGGTGTTCGGTACAACAACGCTTTTAACGTTTTTGATAATATTACGGCTAACCCAGATTTCAATTTGCTCCGGGAAAGCTCCTAATTGCTCGCGACACACAGCAGCACAGTAAGCAATGGCGATAGGCTCGGTACAGCCCATGGCGGGAATAAGCTCCTCCGCCAACGCCTCCTCATAAACAGCATATTTATTTTGCATAAGCACATCCTCCAAAATTCGGCTGCATTCCCTCACAGCCTGATAATTTTTTCGGAAGCATTATTGCCTAAAGCTTCCGACAATTCACTATATATTTTAAATCAAAAGCAGCTTTCAGGCAAGTGCTTATATCACACAATAATAAAGGACTGAAGCCCTCAGGCCTCAGTCCTCATGAAACAACGTCACTAAGCGTTGTTTTTTACATTTTAATTTTTGCTTCTTCTGCCAGCTTCGGTCCATACTCGCCGAAATCGAAGGTAGCAAAATAATCTGCCGGGGTTTCTGCACGACGAATCATTTTCACACTGCCGTCCTCCTGCAGCAACAGCTCAGCACTGCGCAGCTTGCCGTTATAGTTATAGCCCATGGAGAATCCATGTGCACCGGCATCATGGATAAAGAGCAAATCGCCGATATTAATTTCCGGCAGCATTCTGTCTACGGCAAATTTATCGTTGTTTTCGCATAAGCCGCCGGTTACATCATACTTATGGTCGCAGGGAGCGTTTTCCTTGCCCATAACAGTAATATGATGATAGGAACCATAAATAGCGGGACGCATCAGGTTAGCAGCGCAGGCATCACAACCGATATATTCTTTGTAGATATGCTTTTGGTGGATAGCGGTAGTTACCAGAGCGCCATTCGGTGCCAGCATGTAACGGCCAAGCTCGGTGAACAGCTTAACATCACCCATGCCTGCCGGAACGAGTACCTCTTCAAACACCTTGCGCACGCCTTCGCCGATTGCCAGTACATCGTTATCCCGCTGCTCAGGCTTATAGGCAATGCCGATACCGCCGCTGAGGTTGATAAAGGAGATATGCGCGCCGGTTTTTTCCTTCAGCTCAACTGCCAGCTCAAACAGAATACGTGCCAGCTCCGGATAGTATTCATTGGTAACAGTATTAGAAGCTAAGAAAGCATGAATACCGAAATTCTTTACTCCCTTGCTCTTGAGAATTTTATAAGCTTCGATAATCTGCTCATGAGTCATACCGTATTTTGCATCGCCGGGGTTATCCATAATGTTGTTGGCAATGGCAAAATGTCCGCCAGGATTGTAACGGCAGCAGACGGTTTCCGGAATGTCGGCAACCTTCTCCAAAAAGTCAATATGAGTAATATCATCCAGATTGATGGTTACATTCAATTTACGAGCCAATTTAAAGTCCTCTGCCGGAGTTGCATTGGAAGAGAACATAATCTCGCTCTCCTTAAAGCCTACGGCATCGCTCATCAAAAGCTCGGTATAGGAGGAACAGTCGGCACCGCAGCCCTCTTCGCGCAGAATCTGCAGCAGATAGGGGTTAGGTGTAGCCTTTACTGCGAAATATTCTTTAAAGCCCTTGTTCCAGGAAAAAGCCTTGTTCACCAGACGCGCAGTGCGACGGATGCCAGTCTCATCATACAGATGGAACGGAGTAGGATATTGGGAAACTATTTTTTCTAACTGTTCTTTAGTAACAAAAGGAATTTTCTTAGACATTTATATCACCTTTCTGTAATTTAATCAGCGCAATTTCATTCTGCAGCGCTTCCTTAAATAAATCAACTAAATTGCGTTTGCAGGAATACAAACAGGTTGAATCCTCATCATCCTGTAAATCCCCTGTCAAAACGGTGTGTGAATCGGCAATCAGACGAATCTGCTCGCTTTGCTTATTTGTTCCGTAGCAGATTGCTCCCGGCAAAGAAAAGCTTTTATCGCCGATAACTACTACCTTCAAGCCCCGCTGCAAAGCAGCCTGCAGCTCCGGCAGCAGCAGCTCCAGCATTCTGCTGTTAGCCGACAGATAAATTCTTGCCTGTGCCTGACGCACGGTATTGCGCAGTTTATTTATAATCTCTTGCGCACCCTTAATGGTGATATACCCCTCAGGATCATTATTCAGCACCGGCAGCTGCTGGAGTATATCTTTTTTTATCTCCTCCAGGCAACTGATTTTGTTGCTGCAAAACTCGGCAGCAGGCACCGGAGTATAGCGCGTTACCTTGCCCTCCTCCAACACATACGCTGCTCCCTTATCTACCAGTCCTGCCAGCGCAGTGTAGGTGTTAGAGCGCGAAATGCCGGTCTGCTTGGCTGCTTCGTAGCCGGTCATCTGACCGGACTTCAGCAACAGCACATACAGAGTTGCTTCCTGCTTTGTTAAATTAAAATTAGTAAGACCTTCAATTAAATTCATAAAACCCTCATTCGGCTCTTCGGCTTTTGCGACGGAACTTTTTGCGTTTTGGACGCATATTTATATTATTGTTCCTGTTTAAGACCACTATACTACGATTCAGACGAGTTGTCAATAGCTAACTGCCGTTTTTTTATGTTTTTTTACACAAAAAAAGACGGAGACAACTGCTATTTAATCCGTTATCTCCGTCTTATATTTTCAGCTTAGTTTCTGTCGAAAACCATTACTCTGTCAAAGTCCAGATATACCTTGGAGCCGTCGGGAATTGCATCAAGATCTGCGCCCTTAACGATAACGCGGATATCATGGCCGTGAACGTTTACACGATAGTCAACCGCATCGCCCAAATAGAAGCGGTGAGTTACCTGACCTTCCATCTGACCACCGCTGAGGGACATGGTAATATTCTCAGGACGTACGGCAATTGTTGCTTCGCCGGTAACCTTAGCGGTATTCGGGAAGGAAACATTGCTTCCCTTAATGAATACTCTGTCACCCTTAACCTCGCCATCAATAAAGTTAACCAGACCGATGAAGTCGGCAACCATTTTGTTGGCAGGCTTGGTATAAATTTCGTGCGGAGCACCGATTTGCTGTACAACGCCGGCACTCATAACAACTACACGGTCGCTCATTGCCATTGCTTCGCCCTGATCATGGGTTACATATACAACGGTGATGCCCAGTTCCTTTTGAATAGCAAGGATTTCAAAGCGCATGGATTCACGCAGCTTAGCATCCAGGTTAGACAAAGGCTCATCCAAAAGCAGCAGTCCGGGCTGTGCTACCAGAGCACGCGCCAAAGCTACACGCTGTTGCTGACCGCCGGACAGCTGATGCGGATAACGCTTGCTGTATTCACCCAGATGAACCAGCTCCAGCATCTTCTGTACGCGTTCTTCGCGTTCCTTTTTATCTACCTTTTGAATTTTCAACGGATAGCCTACGTTTTCGGCAACAGTCATATGCGGCCAAACTGCATAGGACTGGAATACCATGCCGATATCACGTTTTTCCGGCGGAGCGAAGCTGCCCTTAACAGAAGAGCTCACGCAGTGGTCGCCGATATAAATTTCACCTTCGGTAGCACGCTCAAAGCCTGCAATCATGCGCAGGGTAGTGGTTTTACCGCAACCGGAAGGACCGAGGATGGAAACAAATTCGCCATCCTTTACAACTAAATCGAAATCGTTTACGGCAGTTACAGCGCCGAAACGTTTAAATACATGCTCAATTCTTACCTCAGCCATTTATTACACTCCTTTAATTAAATACCTACGTTACCCTTGGAAACCTTGTTCAGAATCAGGTTACCAATCAAAACAATCAGCAGAATAATTACAGAAAGCACAGAAGCGTTCTGCGTATCTGCATAGGTCTGCAGTTCATACAGCAATACGCCGATGGTCTTAGTATCACTGCCGTACAGGAGCAGGGACATAGTCAGCTCGTAGAAGGACGGCATGAAAATCAGGAACCAGCCGGCAACTATAGACGGTGCAATAAGCGGCATGATGATATCCTTGCAGCAGCGCAGCCAGCTGGCGCCGGAGTTCAGTGCAGCCTCCTCCAGAGAGATGTGCACCTGGCTCAGCGAAGCGGCGATGGTACGCACAGACATTGTCATGTATTTTACCAGATAAGCAACTACCATAATCCACATCGTGGAATAAAGGTTCAAACCAAAATTACCGCTGAAGGTAATAATCAAAGCCAGCGCAATAACGATGGACGGGGTACTGCCACCGATAACTACCAGCAGATCCGGCAGGCTGCGGCCTTTGATTCTGGTTTTAACTGCAAGATATGCAATAAAGATGGAAATAAGTGTGCCGATGCAGGCAGCAATAACAGCGTAAACAACAGAGTTCCAAACGCTTTCCATGTACTGGGAGCTGGTGATAACCGGAATCCAGGCATCAAAGCCCAGGTTGTCCAGAGCAATCGGCTTGGACAGGGTGATAATCAAGCTGGTAAGCACGATGGAGCCCAGTGGAATGATAATGGAAATCATGCTGTAAGCGCCAACCAGGCAGAAGCAGGGCCATTTCCATTTGCCCAGTTCAACAATGTTCGGACGGGTGCTCTTACCGCTGATAGTTGTGTAATCCTTTTTGCCAACCATCCAGGTCATACCGAACAGCAGGATGTTAGCAAGGAACATCAGGGAAGCAGCCAAAGCAGTAGCATCACGTACACCCGCAGTATCGCCCATGTAAATATAGGTTACGATACGCGTGGTCATTACTTCAATGTTACCAGGCATACCTACGATAGCAGGAATACCGAAGCAGCTGCCGGCAGCAATAAATACCAGCAGGCCGCCTGCCAAGATAGACGGAGCCATCAGCGGCAGTGTAACGTCAAAAACGGTACGCATCGGAGAAGCACCGCTGACACGCGCAGCCTCCTCCAAGGTCGGGTCCATTTTCTCCATAGCACGGGAAATGGTGATGAAAGCAAAGGGAGAGTAGAACAAAGTCAGTACCCAGCCTAAGCCGGCCATAGTATAAATGTCAAAGGGTGCTGTTTCCAGACCAAAGACAAATTTAAGAATCTCGTTCAGATAACCTACACTGGGGTTCAGCAGCTGTACCCAGGCAATAGCGCCTACATACGGCGGAATCATGTAGCTGGATACCAGCAGAGTACGGTAGATTTTTTTGCCAGGCATATCAGTACGGCCAACCAGCCAAGCCAGCGGGAAGGTAATCAGCACACTGACAATCATAACGCCCAAAGACAGCTCGATTGTATTCGTCAACGCACGCCAGTTGACATCCTGACTGTATACATTGCGATAGTTTTCCAAGTTAATTGCGCCATCCAGCATGATGCTGTCATACAGCAGAATTCCCATCGGGAAGATAACAAAGTATAAAAGCAACAGCACGGAGATAGCGATAACAATAAATTTACTGTTTATTCTTGACATAGAACGCTTCTTTCTCCTTTTTTAATACCTCAGAGCAATACCAAAAGCAAGCTTTCGGCCCCTCTTTATTGAGCAGAAAACAGGGATGGCCTGAAAGGTCTCCCTGTTTCCGCTATAATTTAATTTAGCAACGCATTATTTATCCATAACTCTCTTACGGAATTCTTCTTTGATTTGAGCATTGTTGTTAGCCAGCTTCTGCCAGTCAACTTTAATTCTGCCTTCAACCAGTTTCTTAGTATCTTCAGCACCGGTAGGAGCTTTTACGTCGCCACGAACGGAGTGCATCCAGCCCTTAACAACTGCCTGCTGACCTTCTTTGGACAGCCACCAGTCAACCAAAGCCTTTGCACCATCAGGATTCTTGGTATTCTTGAAGATTGCAATCGGGGAAGGAATGTTGATAACGCCATCAGTCGGATAAATAACTTTCAGCGGCTCTTTCTTGGTGTTAGCCAGCTTCAGGATGTTTTCTTCCAGAATCATAGCTGCAGCATATTCGCCGGTCAGCAGCTTGTTCTGAATAGCGGAGTTGCCTTCTTCAACGCGCAGGCCGTTAGCTTTCAGCTTGTCGAAGTATTCCCAGCCATATTTGTCAGCCAGAGCGCCAACTGCTACATAAGCAGTACCGGACAGCATCGGGTTAGGCATAGCGATTTTGCCTTTCCATTTCGGATCGGTCAGATCAGTCCAGTTTTTCGGAGCTTCTTCCGGTTTCAGCTTGTTGCCATTGTAAGCAATAATCATGTTGCAAACACGAACTGCATACCAAGAGCCGTCAGCAGCTTTATCGCTGATAACATTAGCATCTTCTTTGGATTTATAAGGTAACAGCAAGCCTTGCTCATTGAGCTTCAGATAGTAGGACGGATCCGCAACCATCAGAACGTCTGCAGCAATTTTTTTAGCTTTGATTTCGCCGGTAATCTTGGTGATAACTTTTTCGGTACCGCCTTGGAACCAGTTAACCTTCATATCCGGAAAAGCCTTAGCAACGTTAGGTTTGCACATATTGTCGATGATGTCAGGATAAATAGAGGTATAAACCATCAAATCACCTTTAACACCGCCAGCCTTGTTATCAGCCTTTTTGTCACCGCCGCCGCAGCCAGCCAAAGCTACAGATAAAGCCAGCATTGCAGCTGCGCCAAGCATCCATTTAGATTTTTTCATTCACATACACTCCTTTTTTTGCATCGTCGTTGAAAATTATATTTTAGCGTGTTCCATTCTACACCCATATTTGATAAATTCGCTGCAGGCCGTTTTTTACCTGCTTACACTTTACATTAATTTTGCAAATATTTAACTTTTTGTGTCACTTTGACATTTATAAAACGGACATTCCACCACCATATTACATTTGACATTTTTTGTCCTATGTGGACATTTGCCGTCCCATCATCGTCCGATACAAATAAAGTTCAATTCCCATGCAGGGACATAAGGATGCTTACGCAGATAAATCTTATACTCCGGCACCAGCTCCCATAAAAGCAGTGGCAGACGGAATAAATCAACATCATAATGATAGGCTGCCACAAACAGCTTCGGCTTACATTCGCCGATGGTCTGTCTGCCGCCGGCAATAGCCTGCACCTCAGCCCCCTCGACATCCATTTTGATCATTGTCATCGGGCGTCCCGCCGCTACATCATCAATCGTCGTCACCGGCACTGTTTTCTTCTCCGCACCGATAAATGTTGACTGCCTGCCGCCGCTGTCGCTGAAGCCCAGCTCTCCCTGCTCGCTCCAGATGCCTGCCTCGTGTACCTCGACAGTAAGTCCCTTCGCCGCCAGCTCGTCAGCCAGCAGACGCAGCTTGCGGCAGTTACGGCGGTCAGGCTCTACCGCCAACACCTCGCGCCATTGCCAGTCAGTCAGACGTCCCAGCTCCTGGATGGTATCACCGTTATAGGCACCAAGATCCATATATACCTCGTTAGCCGTCGGCACAAGCAGTGAACTGATATCCTCCTCACGCTGCGTTTCGCAGTCAAAAAGATAGCTTATCCTGCCGCTGAGCTTATAGTTAAGCGTATCTGCAAAAACTCTGCGCGACTGTTCATCCGCAAGTCTGTCGTAAACATACGCCAACTGCTCTTCGTAACGCTGCAGCCAGACTGCGCTTACAGTTTCTTCCTCGTCAAAAAGCGGCAGATGCGGTGCCACAACCTCCTGCTCGGCAGCCAGCTGCGCAAAGCGCTCCAGCACCTCCGGTCTTTCGCTGGCAAAGGCAATAACAACCAAAAGGTCATTGCCCAGACGTGCACGCAGCACATCATAGCGTTCCACCGTAAAGCCGCGGAACTGCTGTCCGCGGACGAACTCGTCACTGGCAAACACGCCCTGCACCTGCACTCCGTTTGCTTCGCACCAGTCAACAATTTTATCGGCTCCGTTGCCCATTCCGTAAAGCACTATCGGTTTTTTTGTCTGTTGCAGAAGCTCCCAGACACTTAGCGTTTCCTGCATAAAATTTAACATAGCACTACCTCTTTCCGTCCAATCCTCTATTTCAGATAGCTACAGCTTACCCATTTAACTATTTCGTTCGATTTTTATTATACACTATCTTAGCTAGTGACGTTAAGAACTAAATGTGTTAAAATAAGAGTAATCGAAATGTTACATCTAATACTGATGGAGGTTATAAAAATGTCACTGCTGGAATCTGGAGAAAATTACTTGGAAACTATCTTAGTTCTGACCAAACGCAATGGCAGCGTACGTTCTATCGACATTGCGGAGGAAATGAATTTTACAAAAGCCAGCGTCAGCCGCGCTATGAGCATTCTTAAACGTGATAACTATATTATCATGGAACCTGACGGCCGCATCCTGCTTACCAAGGATGGTCAGAAAAAAGCTGCTGCCGTCTACGACCGTCACGTAACCCTCACCCGTTTCATCAACGAGGTTCTGGGCGTAGACGAGGAAATTGCGGAAAAGGATGCCTGCCGCATCGAGCATATTATCAGCCCGGAAACCTTTGCAGGCATTAAGGGCATGCTGAAGGATTAATTGGCTGTAAACTTTCGAGAGGTCCGCTATGAAAAAATCAGTCTTTTCCCTACTTACATTCATTATGCTGCTCTGCGTCAGCATTTCCTGCTTCGCAAATCAGCCATATAAGCATCCTGATTACAATCTGCGTACAGTCAAAGAAATTCATATTACCAGAATTGATAATCTTGAAGACGAACCCTCACGCAGCTTCAAATCTGACGAAAACGTCGAAACCAAAGTCCTCGCCGCTGTTTTGCAGGCTGCCGGCAAACAAAAACTGATTGCTACAGACGAAACGCAAAAGCCGCTGCCTGAGTATCACAATGATAATAATACCGGCCGTAAAGCCTTTGCGCCCCGAGATTTAGAAATGCGCATTACTGTTAATCATTGCGGCTACAGTGTAGTTGCCGTTCCCGGTCATTTTGAGGATTACACTACTCAGGAAACACATTACTATTATGACAAAGACGGCAAGCGCCACTACTGGACGGAGGATGTTGTCCGTCAGCGCTGGGTACCGGAAAGCTTTCACCCGTATGCGCAGCTAAGCCTGATTTACAACTTTTATGATTTGTCTGACGGTACACTTGTGGCCTCCTTCAGCGACAGCCGCAGCCGCGAATACGAAAACGACCCGGCAGACGGCATGCTTAACCGTTCTCTGAAGGACTGCTTCAAAAAAATCTTCAGGAAATAATACTGCAACAGACTGCTGATAACAGCAGTCTGTTTTTTTGCCATAACTGCATAATAGCAATTCTTATTATTTTTGTTGACATATCAACTATAAGTGATATAATACAAAGAAGTAAGGTTTATAAAACAACCTTCTACTATTTTTGATGATTATGAATTTCAAAGGAGTGCTTTCAAAATGAAAAGTCTGAAAAAATTTGCTGTTGCATCTATGACTTGCGCTGCCCTCTTAGGCTTTGCTGCTACCAGCCATGCCGCATACCAACTGAACGACGAAGTTAAAGACGCTACCCCGGCTCTGCTTATGGCATCCCAAATCGGCGTAAAAACCAATGTTAATCCGGCTCTGGCAAACCTGCCTGACAAAGACGCTATCGTTGTAATGAGCTTCGGTACCACCTTTAAAGACAGCCGTGCTAAAACTATTGAAGCAACTGTAAACTCTATTAAAGCTGCTCATCCCGGTGTAAAAGTAGTTACCGCTTTCACCTCTCATATTATTATTGACCGTATCAAAGCTCATGAAGGTCTCACCATCCCGACACCTGAACAAGCTTTGGCTCAACTGAAAGCTGAAGGTTACACCCGTGTTGCTCTGACCTCTCTGGATATTATTCCGGGCATGGAATATGCATACAAAGATGCAGTTTATAACCTGCATAAAAACGACTTCAAGAAAATGACCTTCGGTACTCCGCTGATGTACTGGCAAGGTCAGGAAGGCCAAGCTGACGATATTACCGAAACCATGAAAGCAGTTTCTACTCAATTCCCGAAACTCGGCAAAAAAGATGCTGTTCTGATCATGGCTCATGGTACTCCGCATCCGTCCAATGCTTACTATGCAGTAATGCAAGACCGTCTGAATGAGCTTGGCTACACCAACGCTTACATCTTCTCCGTAGAAGGCTGGCCGCATCTGGACACCGTTACTCCGCAACTGAAAGCTAAAGGCATTAAGAACGTAACTCTGATGCCGCTGATGATGGTTGCAGGCGACCATGCTAATAACGATATGGCCGGTGACGAGCCCGATTCCTTTAAATCTCAACTTGAAGCTGAAGGCTTCAAGGTTTCCACCTACATCCATGGTTTGGGCGAAAACGCAGCAGTACAAAAACTGTTCGTTGAAAGAGCAAACGATTCTTGGAATGCTCTGGAAGCTAAATAATTTACTGACCAAGTAATTCATTTCTTTCACACCTTTTTACTCTCCGTCCGCTTGTCTGGGCGGAGAGTATTTTTATAATATAAATTAATTCAGGAAGAAGAGGTGCTACAGATGGATAGCAAAAAAGCTCTGGTGGTTATCAGCTTCGGCTCCACCTTCGACGAAACCAGAACCCACGATATCGGCGGCATTGAGCAGGCACTCGCCGCAGCCTTCCCTGCCTATGACCAGTACCGTGCCTTTACCTCCGTAATTATCCGCAAACGTCTGGCTGAACGCGGTATTAAAATCGACGATACGGAAACAGTGCTGCAAAAGTTGGCAGACGCAGGCTATGAAGAGGTAGTATTGCAGCCGACACATCTGCTGCACGGCGAAGAATTCGAACAGAAGATTCTCAGCCTCAAGGATAAATTTACCGCTAAATTCCAAAAAATTATTATCAGCCAGCCTCTCATCGTTAACGAAGAGGACTATAAGCTGGCAGCAGCAGCTATTGCCGTCCAGGTTCCTCCCTTAGCGCCGGGCGAAGGCGTAGTCCTGATGGGCCACGGTACTCCGCGCAACAATAACAAAGCACATGGCTATACCTATGTTAAGCTGCAGGAAATCTTTGATTCTATGAAATTCCCTGTTATTGTAGGAACAGTAGAAGAAGAGGATACTCCTAATTTCGAAGCTGTCCTCAAAAAGCTGCAGGAGCGTAAATACAAGCATGTACATATGTATCCCCTGATGGTTGTTGCCGGCGACCATGCCAACAACGATATGTACAGCGACGAGGAAGACAGCTGGAAGACTCAGATTGAAGCTTTAGGCATCAAAACAACCGGTCATCTGTGCGGTCTTGGCCGTTCCAAAGCTATTCAGGCTATTTATATCCAACATGTTTTACGCGTTTTGTCTTTAGAAGATTGACATTTATTAATAATTAACTAAAAAAACCTGCATTCTGTCCCCTTCGCGGGGAATATTGCAGGTTTTTTTATTGCTTAATACAACAAAGTTATGCTATAATGGAATTGCCTAAATTTTTGTAAAATAAATTCATAAGAGAAAGGGATGATGAAAATTGGGTATTGTTATTTCTGCAATTATAACGTTTTGGGTTGGCTATTTGATTTACAAAAAGTACAAACCACAGCCTGTGCTCTTCATGGGCGGTATTATCATGATGTATATCGCTGCTATGCTGGGTTACAGCCAGATTTTAGGAGCTAAGGCTACAACAGGCTCCGTAATTTTCGATGCCTTTGAATTTATCCGCGCAACCTTCAGTTCTAATGTCGGCAAGCTTGGCCTGAACATTATGTCTGTAGGCGCTTTTGCTAAATATATGGATAAAATCGGCGCTTCCCGCTCTTTAGTACGTTTAACCATCAAACCGTTGATGGCTTTAAAATCTCCCTATCTGGTAATGAGCGGCACCTGGATTATCGGCATGCTCATCGGCCTGTGCATCAACAGTGCCTCCGGTCTGGCAATGCTGCTGATGGTAACCATGTTCCCCATTCTGTTAGGCTTGGGCGTAAGCCGTCTTTCCGCAACCGCTGCTGTAGCAACCACTCTCTGCTTCGACTGGAGCCCCAGTGATACCGGTACCATCCTCTCCGCCGAAACCGCAGGCGTTGACCCTGTAGTTTACTGGAGCCATTATCAGGTTCCTATCGTTGCTGTAGCCTTTGTAGTGGTAGGCGTTCTGCATTACCTGACTCAGAAATATATGGATAAACGCGACGGCCATATCGTGCAGCCGATACAAGTTGAAAAAATTGAAGAAGAAGCAGATAATGCACCGATATGGTACGCTATCCTGCCGGTAATTCCTCTGGCATTGATTCTTTCCTTCAGCTCTCTCTGGATTACCACTATTAAGATGAATATCGTTATGGCTATGTTTATCGGCCTGACTATCGGTGTTATTTGCGAGTACGGCCGTTGGCGTGACGGCCATAAGGTTCTGGGCGATATTCAGACCTTCTTTGACGGTTTAGGTATGCAAATGGCTAACGTTATTACCCTGGTTGTTGCAGGTCAGACCTTTGCTAAGGGCCTCGTATCCATGGGTGCTATCACCACTCTTATCGACGGCAGTAAAAACTTAGGCTTCGGCCCGATGGCTATGATGCTGGTTATGGTAGCAATTATCGCTGTATCCGCAATTGTTATGGGCAGCGGCAATGCTCCCTTCTTCGCATTCGCCGCACTTACTCCGGCAGTTGCAGCGCACAGCGGCCTGCACCCGGTACTGATGCTGCTGCCGATGCACTTTGCAGCTTCTATCATGCGTAACTGCTCCCCGATTACCGCAGTTATCGTAGTATCCTCCGGTATGGGTGGCGTTTCCTCCTTTGATCTGGTAAAACGCACTGCAATCCCCATGGCCGGCGCTATGATCGTTACCATCGGTATGACCTTCTTCTACTACTACACCGGTTGGTAAGAAGCAAGTACCTTTAACTGTTAAGTAAAAAATTACAGTATTATAACCCCCGCTGTTCCACGTTCGGGAAACGCGGGGGTTTAATAAATTCTGAAAGGAGTTTTCTCTATGTTTATCTGTGATTGTCACTGCGATACCCTTACCGAATTATATAAGAAAGGCACCAGCCTTTATGCAAATGACCAGCATTTTGACATTCAGCGTCAAATCGCTCTCGGCGGCGGTCTGCAATTCTGTGCTATCTTCGTACCCACACACGAATTCCGTTATTACGGCGGCCTGCGCTACACCCTGCAGCTGCTGGACAAATACCTGCAGGAAGTAAAGAAGCTTCACGCAGACGGCATCGATGTGCTGCAGGTACTCACCAAAGAGGACGCTGCCGATGTGCTCAACCACAAGGCTGCAACTTTGCTCGCCATTGAAGAGGGCGGCGCTATCGACGGCAGTCTGGAAGCACTTCGTTGCCTCTACGCCTTAGGCGTGCGCGCTATGACACTCACCTGGAGCAACCGCAACGATATCGCTGATGGTGTCAACGAAGAAAGCAGCGGCGGCGGTCTCACCGTTTTCGGCCGCCAAGTAGTTGCTGAAATGAACAAGCTCGGTATGCTGGTTGACGTTTCCCACATCGCACCCGCAGGCTTCTGGGATGTTATCGAGACCAGCAGCAAGCCTATTATCGCTACTCACTCCAACGCCAAGGCTCTGTGCCCGCATCCGCGTAACCTGGATGACAAGCAGATTTTGGCAATCAACGAAAATGATGGCCTCATCGGTGTTACCTTTGCCGGTCAATTTTTGGAGCACGATTACAACGATGCCTGCATCGAAAGCATTTACCGTCACATCGACTATATGCTGAACCTCATGGGCAATGATGACCATATCGGCTTCGGCAGTGACTTCGACGGCATCAGCCATCCGCCCTATAACCTCCACGGCGTGCAGGATTACAGCGCAGTGTATGAATATCTTTCTAAAAAATACAGCGCCAGCACCGTTGAAAAAATTACCCATAAAAACGTGCTGAACCTGCTGCAAAAGGTACTGTAAGCATCCATTCTCATCTTACCGTTTAAAAGCAACTAAAAAGCCATACCTCGCTAAGCAAATTGCTTAGCAGGGTATGGCTTTATTTATTGCCTAAATCTGCTTATTTCTTTTTGGTGCTGCTCTTAGCTTTAGCATCATTAGCATTAGCTATCTGCGCCCAATCACGCAGCATATCAACGCAAGCTGCGGCATAAGCGCCGGCACTGCCAAAGGCACCTGCATCCTGAGTATACAGACGGAAAACCTGGATATCGTCATAATAGATATCTGCCGTACTGCCGTTGTCATAAACCACAAAATGGTTGGGGTTTACAGGTCCGCGCTGACGCACGTTCCACAAGCCGCCTGCGAGCATATAGGCACGATATTTACCCTTCGTATTACCGATACTCTGACTTACGTTAAAGCTCCAGTTACCCTCGGTAACAGTCGCATGGTCATCGTCCTTAACAACAACATCCGGATGAATGTTATATTCCTTAAGCTGCTTCATAACGCGTTTTACACGCTCTTCCGGCTCGGGATGGCTGCTGAACAGACCGTATTTGGCACCGCCGCCCTGCTTGGACAAATCATCCAGCTTCCACACGGTAATCAGCATGCTGTAAGGGTTATAGCCTGCTGCGATACTGTTTTTTACGCCTTCCTTATCGGCACCGCGCTCATCTGTACGGCTGTAGCCGGCAAACAACGCCTGCTGCGCTGCCTGCACCAGTCCCATGCCCTGTCCGCGGGTGGCAGCTATCAGAATCAGCGAGGTCCACATCTGCTTTTCAATCGCATTTACTGTGTGCTTCTTGGCTACGTGTCCCACCTCATGACCAAGAACGCCGGCCAGCTCCATGTCTGTCGGCATGTAGTCAATCAGTCCCTTATACACATAAACAAAGCCGCCGGGACAGGCCAAGGCATTGACCTCATTGTTGTTAAGCACCTTGAAGGAAAAGGTAATATCATCACGTCCGCAAACCTTCGCCAGTCTTTGACCGATGCGGTTAACTCTTTCCTGCAGCGCAGCATCCTGCGACACGCCGTATTGAGCCTCCAGCTGCTTAGCTGTCTGCTGGCCCATTTCAATTTCCTGCTCTCTGCTGATTAAGCCTGCTTCTGCAGGATTAACGCCTACAAACAGGCAGCAGGCAAAAATAAATGTCATAAAAAGCTTTAATATTTTCCTCATATTGGCCTCCTGCTTCATAAACACACTACAATCAAAAAATCCTAGATTGCGCCCTCTTCATGTAAAGCGCTGATTTCATTATCATTATATCCCAGTTCCTGCAAAATATCCAGCGTATGTTCGCCGAGCTTAGGTGCTCTCATGCGGATGCTGCTTGCATCCTCGCTGAACTTTACCGGTCCGCCGATATACTGCAATTTGCCCAGGTCACTGTCAGCCTCCTGCAGGATATGCTCCTGCGCCGTCAGCTTACTGTCCAACGCTTCCTCCAGGCTGCATACAGGCGTTACGCAAAATTCTGCGCCACCGATAAGCTCCAGCCACTCTTGCTGAGGTTTAGCAGCAATTTTAGCAGCTACAAGCTGCTGCAGCTCCTTCTCATGAGCAAAATCATATTGATGTTTTTCCAGCTCCGGACATTCAATCAAATCACAAAAACGCTGCCAGAACTTAGGCTCAATAGTGCCTACAGTCAGATAGCGGCCATCTGCTGTACGATAAATATTATAGTAATGCGCTATACGGCCAAAAGGCTTTTCACCGGTTTCCCTGCAGCCCCACAAAGCACTGATGCCCGTCACCTGCATAGACAGTGCCGTAGCATATAGATTGACATCGAGCCACTGGCCTTTTCCTGTACGCTCGCGCGCCAGCAGCGCCATAGAAATAGCACTCAAGGCATTCAAACCACTGCCTACAGCGCTCACCTGCACTTCGGATACACAGGCTCTGCCGACATCATCAAGATTGTTTAAGCCTGCCAGCCCCACAACATTCAAATCATGCGCCGGCTTATGCGATTCCTGGCCGAAGCCGGTAATCGAGCAGTACACCAGACGCGGATTGATTTTGTGCACGCTTGCATAATCAAGACCATAACGCGCCAGATATCCCGGACGGAAGCCCTCCAGAAAAACATCGGCCTCCTGCAGCAGCTTTAGCAGCAAATCACGTCCGCCGTCCTTTTTAAGATTCAGGGCAACGCCTCGCTTATTGCGGTTCAGCATCAGATGCCAATAGCTCATACCTTTAGTTTTTTCAGGCCAGAAGCGACGCGTCGCATCACCCTGCAAATCCTCAATCTTGACAACATCCGCACCGTAATCACCCAGCAGCATACCGCAATATTGTCCCGGCAGCCACTTGGAAAAATCAATAACCTTAATACCTTCTAACAAAGCCAAATTTATCACTCCTGTTCTGCTTAATAAGCTTTTATATTCTGAAAAATTTTCTTATGAATTTATTCAGATATGTTCACAAAACACCTATTTAAATGCTATAATATAGTTATATCATTATTAGCCATACACAACTTTCATATGGAGGTTTTTATATGCAAACCCGCAAGCTGACATCAGCAGCGCTTCTGATTGCCATCGGCACACTGAGCGCACATTTAATATATATCCCGGCAGGTGTCTCCAAATGCTTCCCTGTACAGCATGCCATCAATGTTATGGGTGCAGTCCTTTTAGGACCAGATTACGCCGTTGCAATCGGCTTTATCATTGCCTGTCTGCGCAACATGCTTGGCACAGGCTCACTGCCGGCTTTCCCCGGCAGTATGATTGGTGCAGCCCTCGCCGGACTGGCCTACAGCCGTTACAAAACATTGCCGGCAGCTATGGCCGGTGAAATTTTCGGCACCGGTATCATCGGTGGCTTCGTCGCCTGGATTATGGCCACTCTGCTTTTAGGCAGCAAGGCTGTAGCCTGGTTCTTTATTCCGCCGTTTTTGGTAAGCACCATCGGCGGCAGCGTTATCGCCTGCCTGCTGCTCAAAACCGGTTTCTTTAAACAGCTTAGCAGCAAAGAAGGTAAGTAAGATGAACTTCGGCGAAATCGTTAACCTCCTTCTTTATGCCTTCAGCGGCATTTGCTTCGGAGCCTTTGCCTCACGCTACAGCGTTTTCAGTGCGCTGCACATTAAAAGCAAATGGCAGGAGGAAGGCATCAGCTGTCTTTTCGGCTGCTTGCCGCAGCTGCTCTTTCTCAGTGTAAGCTTTTTCCTTTTTCCGACGTGGTTTATCAGCAAGACTCCTACCGGAGGCTTCTTTTATTACGCAGTACTCGCATTCTTTTTCAATAAAGGTCTGCGCTTAAACAATAAAAAGTAAAGTAGGTGAAAAAATGACACACATCCACAATCATGCCTTGCCTCTCCCCGGCAACGATGACGAAAAATATATCCAGCCTATGGCAGATATTTTTAAAGTTCTCAGCGATCCCACACGTATCCGCATTCTCTCCCTGTTAGCACACGAGGAAATGTGCGTTACCTGCATTGCCGATGCCCTTGGTATGACTCATTCCGCTATTTCGCATCAGCTGCGTCTGCTGCGTGCCACCAACCTGGTAAAATTTACCAAGGATGGCAAAGAAGTTATCTATTCTCTGGATGACAGCCACGTGCTCAGTCTGTTTGACCAGGCACTGGACCATGTAAAGCATAAGGTTTTATAATGCTGATTGGCGCTGTAAAAGCGCCAATTTTTTTATGCCTTTAAAGCGCACCTCTCCATTGTCGGATAATCTCACTCTTATAGACCGAGGTCCAGCTTAAATCATCTACAGGCACACGAACATTACCTATAAGCTCCTTACGGCCGTCATTATAGGGATATTTTTTTACATGCCACATATAATGATACCCGTTAGCAGGCAACAGCTCTACGCCCGCGTCACTCATCAGATAGTCTAAGAAGGCACGCGCCTGATCGGGATGCGCTGCGCTGCGCATAATCGCTGCACCGGTAAGCATCGTACGGTTGGCATCCTTCACCACTGTCGCAAACAGGTGGCGGTGACGTGCTTCCATCTGCAAAGCATAATCCAAAGGCACTATAGCAACGGTTTTTTTACCGATATACACAAGGTCTACCGCCTCGCCGAAGCCCTTGGTATACACCGGCTGCTGCGCATTAAGCTTGGCTGCATAAGACATAGCCTGCTCCTTGCCGCGCATCTGCCAAATGCTTGTAATCATGCCGAAGCTTGCTCCGCCAAGATCAAAGTCGGCAATCGCCAGCTCATCCTTAAGCTGCGGTGCCAAAAGCTCATCCCAGGTTTCCGGAGCATACAGACCGTAGGCATGCAGATTATTTTTGTTACTCAGCAATGCAATATAGCTCAGATACAAGCTTGTCCATTGACCTGTGCGGTTGCGCAGCTCTGCCGGCACCTTATAGGATTCCTTGGCAATATACGGCTGCAGAATATGCTGCTCATCCGCCATGAAGTATTCCTCACTCGTACCGCCCAGCCAGACATCAAACCTGTGCTTACGCAGGTAATCCAAGCGTTCCTGCTGCGTGCCTCCCGGCAGATAGCTTATATTTACTTTTACACCGGCAGCCTTGCTGTAGCTGTCGGCAATAACCTCCGTCAGCTTGGTGCCCATGCTGCTGCAGAGCTGCAGCTCCTTCGGCTGTGGCTGCTCACTGCCACAGCCCGCTGCGAGCAAAGTCAGCAGCGTCAAAATATATATTATAACTTTTCGCATTATCTTTTCCGCCTTTCGCTTTGCTATTATTATAGCATGAACGCCAAGCTTTCTCCATATTTAGAAAGTGCGCAGGTTGTCATAAGGCGCATGCTGCATTATAATAAAATGCATCAACATACAAAACTTACTGTGAGGAGATTACCTATGAGCTTCGACAAAAATAGTATCTATGCTCTTCTTAACAACAAGCATATACATTTCAAATATACAGAACACCGACCGGTTTATTCCATGGAAGAACTTGATGCACTGAAGATGCCTGCCGACGCTGTTATCTGCAAAAATTTATTTTTACGCAACAGCAACGGTAAGCAGCACTTTCTTCTCACCGTCCCTGCAGCTACGCCGATTGACTTAAAACAGCTTGCCACTTCATTAGGCAGCTCCCGCCTCAGCTTCGCTTCGGCAGAGCGTCTGGAAAAATATCTTAGACTGCAGTCCGGCTTAGTTTCTCCCTTCGGCCTGTTGAACGATACAAGCAAAAGCGTTATCTTCGTCAGCAGCAAAAACTTACCGTCATCCGCCATCATCGGTATTCATCCGAACGATAACACCGCTACCGTCTGGCTCACCTTCGGTGATTTGCTTTCATTGTTGTCTGAACTGAAGGTAGAGGTGAAGCTGGTAGAAATGTAAGAAAAAGCATACTTGCGTAAAATGAGCGTTAAGACTTCCCTCGCTGCGTCTAAAAAATCATAATCTTGTCACGTTTTTCCGTATTTTATCATCGCTTTCTGTAACGTTTTTCCGTACTTTTCACACCTAATCTGTCACGTTTTTCCTAAATATAAAAACCGCACCAACGTTAAACGCTGATGCGGTAATAATTCTATTTTCATTTTACAGCCTGTGCTACAGACTGATTCATCTCAATGCGGCCAACGGCAGCAACAGGCTCAACCTCAGCCTTTACGCGCTCCCAGATAACGAACTTAGCCTTGCTGAAGCCGTTAAAGGTAGTTGCGCTGGCAGAGGTATAGGCACCGCAGCTAGGAACCAGCAGCAAATCGCCAACCTGCAGCGGCACTGTCAGGCGTCCGCGGAACATAATATCCAGGGAATCGCAGCTCGGTCCTGCAAACGTCGCTGCCACCTTTGCCTCACCCTCACGGAAGCTGATGAGCTTGAAATCCCACTGGTCAAAGAGCACACCGGAGAAGGTTCCGTACAGGCCTTCATCGAGGAAATACCATGGCTGACCGCTACGCTCGGTAACACCGATGACGCTGGTAATCAGATTTACCGCCGTACCGCAGATATAACGGCCCGGTTCGGCCCAGATTTCGGCATCGGCAAAGTCCTCATCCAGACGTGCGTTAATCTGGCGCAGCATTTCCGGCAGGTTGAATTTCACCTTCGGCTCAGGAATAGGGAAGCCACCTCCGATATCCAGAATGCGCAGCTTCAGACCTGCTGCCTCAGCCTCCTCAAACAGCTCACGTGCAATATCCAGCGCATGCAGATAGGGGTCAGCACTGACAGTCTGGCTGCCTACATGAAAGGCAATGCCTGCCATATCCAGGCCTGCTTCCTTAGCCTGCAACATTAATGCCAGAGCATTTTCACGCGCAGCGCCGAATTTTTTATTCAGATCAACATGTGCCGAGGAATTATCGATACGCAGTCTGAGCAGTACAGTCGCATCCGGGCACTGGTTTTTTATTTTATCTATTTCACTGGCGCTGTCAAAGGTCATCTTGCGTACACCACAGCTGCGGCAGGCCTCCAGGCCTACGCCCGTCTTTACCGGATTAGCGTAAATCAGACGACCGCCATCCACACCCATATCATGCAGGGTGCGGATTTCTCCGTCGCTTGCTACGTCAAAGCAGGAGCCCATATCTGCCATCACCCGCAAAATTTCCGGATGCGGATTAGCCTTAAATGCGTAATGAATTTTGACACGCGGCATATATTTTTTCAAAACCTTGTAGTTCTTTTTGATTTCATCAAGAGAAAGTACTAACAGCGGCGTACCGAAACGTACCGCTAATTTTTCTACAGCCTGTTGGCTTATTTGGAAATGTTTTTTATTACTCATAACACTCTCCCCTTGCTATTGCATTTATTTTTTCTTCTATGATTGTACCACAATAATTTGAAAGTACAATAGGAAAACGGCAAAAAATTGATTTTTTTCAAGGAGAACGGGAAAATTTCCCAATAATCACGGATTGGCACATTTTTAACTGTAAAATACAGAGAATTTCGCCATAAAATATTTAAAACTAGCAAAAAATTACTGAATACAGCAGACAAAACAAAAAGCGTTGAAATGTCGGTTAAATGACATTTCAACGCTTATTTTTATTCATCTGAATCTGCGCAGCTTATTTTTTCGGAGCGGGAATTACATCGCAGCCCATGTAAGGACGCAGAACCTCAGGAACAACTACGCTGCCATCAGCCTGCTGATAGTTTTCCAGAATAGCAGCAACTGTACGGCCAACAGCTACACCACTGCCGTTAAGGGTGTGTACAAATTCCGGTTTGGATTTTGCATCACGACGGAAGCGAATGTTAGCACGGCGTGCCTGGAAGTCCAGGAAGTTGGAGCAGGAAGAAATTTCGCGGTAGCAGTTTGCTGCCGGCAGCCATACTTCGAGGTCATAGGTGGTAGCAGAGCTGAAGCCCAGATCACCGGTGCACAGACGTACAACATGGTACGGCAGTCCCAGTAATTGCAGAACTTCTTCAGCATCATTAGTCAGCTTATCCAGCTCAGCCCAGGATTCTTCCGGTTTGGTGAATTTAACCAGCTCAACCTTGTTGAACTGATGCATACGGATCAGGCCACGGGTATCACGGCCTGCAGCACCAGCCTCTGCACGGAAGCAAGCGCTGTATGCGGTATATTTCAGCGGCAGCTCGTCACCGGTCAGAATATCATCACGATGATAGTTGGTTACAGGAACCTCTGCGGTCGGAATCAGGTACATATCGCCGTTTTCCAGCTTGTACATATCCTCGGCAAACTTCGGCAATTGGCCGGTGCCCTGCATGCTTGCACCGTTAACGATGAACGGCGGGAAGAATTCGGTATAACCATGCTTTCTGGTGTGTACATCCAGGAAGAAGTTGATAACGGCACGTTCCAGACGGGAGCCCATGCCACGATAGAATACATAACGTGCACCGCTAACCTTAACGCCACGTTCGAAATCCAGAATGCCCAGGTTTTCACCGATATCCCAGTGAGCCTTAGGTTCAAAATCAAACTTGGTCGGTTCGCCCCAAGTGCGGATAACCGGGTTGCAGGTATCATCCTTGCCTACGGGAACATCTTCAGCGGGAACGTTAGGAATAGTCAGCAGAATGCTTTTGATTTTTTCTTCAATCTCTTTCAGTTCCTTGTCATCTGCAGCAATTTTATCGCCGAGAGCACGAACTGCAGCCATCTGCTCAGCAGCATCCTGACCGGCTTTTTTCAGCTTGCCAATCTCCTGAGATGCAGTGTTGCGTTCTTTCTTCAGTGCTTCTACCTGTTGGGTAATTTCACGACGTTTTTTATCCAATTCCAGAAATTCAGTCAAATCAAGGCTGCCATTACGGCTTTTTACAGCCTCTTCGACCAGCTTCGGATTTTCGCGGACGAATTTTAAATCTAACATAATCTAGCCTCCAAATAATTTATCATAACTTATATTGTAGCATAAATCCCGTCGGGATAAAAGATTTTACTGCAATTTTTAATAGCCAATTCCCTCATCGCGACGTGCAAGATAGCGGATTGCCGAAAGAGCAGCCTTTTGTCCCTGACCGGCAGCACGATTTACCTGCCAAGGCTGACCTGTACAGTCACCGCCGGCAAAAACGCCTTCAATATTTGTTTGAGCCTGATCATCAACATAAATGCTGCGGCCACGGATTTCCAATCCCGGCAGGAAGCTGTTGAGCGGGTCGCTGGCACGGAAAACAAAGGCAGCCTTAACGCTGTAAAAATCATCGCCTGCACGCAAGCCGGTAACCTTGTCGGTACCGGTAATTTCTGTCGGCTTATCCAGCACTACAGTAATATTTTTCTTTTTAGGCGGAACAAAGCCGGTATACAGCGGGAAGAAGAATACATGCTCACACTGGTCTGCCAAATATTCAACCTCTTCCAGTGCATCAGGTACTGTAGCAATAGCAGCCACGGACTTACCCTTATATTTATCAGCATCAACAACAGCACAGTAGCTTACGCCCTTGCCCAAAAATTCTTTTTCACCCGGGAAAAGCGTAGAGCGGGAAATACCTGTTGCCAGTACTACAGAATCCGCAGAATATTCACCATGCGGAGTACCCAGCATAAAGCCTTCGCCTACCTCGCGCAAAGAAATAATTTTGGCCTCAATGATCTCTACTTCCATCTGCTTGAGATGATTTACAAAAATATCCATAAGCGCAGTACCGGAAATATCCGGGATACCCATGTAATCTGTAATCTGCGCTACACTACGCAGACGGGGGCTGAAGCCGTGGGCTTCAAACAGAACAACCTTACGTCCCTTGCTGGCTGCAGTAATTGCTGCAGATACGCCGGCAGGACCACCACCAATAACGGCAATATCGTAATCCATAAGTCTATCCTCCGTACAAAAAAATTTAGGACCTACTATAACACTTTAATTGTATGCTTTTCTAGATGCATAGTCAAATGTTTTTATGCTTCCTAAGATTTTTTAAGTTTTTTTGAAAAAATGCTTGACATTTTCCTGCATATAGAGTATTATAATCAAGTAACGTGACCACGGCCCATTAGCTCAGTTGGTAGAGCACCTGACTCTTAATCAGGGTGTCGTAGGTTCGAGGCCTACATGGGTCACCACATTTGGCCGGTTGGTCAAGCGGTTAAGACACCGCCCTTTCACGGCGGTATCGGGGGTTCGATTCCCCCACCGGTCACCAAATTACGGGCGCTTAGCTCAGCTGGGAGAGCGTCTGCCTTACAAGCAGAATGTCAGCGGTTCGATCCCGTTAGCGCCCACCATTTTTTTGCCCATTTTGCCTCAATATTGTAATGGCCCGGTGGTTCAGTTGGTTAGAATGCCGCCCTGTCACGGCGGAGGTCGTGGGTTCGAGTCCCATCCGGGTCGCCAATCATGCCTCGGTAGCTCAGTTGGTAGAGCAAAGGACTGAAAATCCTTGTGTCCACAGTTCGATTCTGTGCTGAGGCACCAATCCAAAAACAGCACCTGCTATTGCGGGTGTTTTTTTATTATCCATATATCTATATCTGCTTAAACACATTTTTCAGCTAGCAAGGAGTGTTATCATGTTTGAAAAATTTTTCCATGAGGTAACCGGTCCCTATATCTGGGGTCTGATTCTGCTTTTATCCCTGCGTGCCATCTTTTCTTCCGTACGTAAAAAGGATTATCCGCACGCTGCTGCCTTTATCGTTGTAGCCATTGCTGCCGCATTTATGACAGCAAGCGCACTTGATATGCTTCCGCCTGTTATAGCAGAAATATTTGCATAAGAAAAAGGCCGCTGCGCAGCGACCTTTTTACAAGCAAAAACGCCGCTTTACGCGGCGTTTTTTTGTGCTTATTTTCAGTTGATGCCGGTTACATCAAAGCCGGTATCCTCAACAGCAGCCTTCAAAACTGCATCATCCAGGCCTGTGCCCTCAACAACCGCATTATTGTTTTCCAAGGAAACAACAACACTTGTTACACCTGCTACAGCAGCAAGTGCTTCTTTAACGGCGCCAACACAATGCTGGCAATGCATACCTTCGATAGCAATAGTCTTAGTCATAATAAAATCTCCTTTGCAATTACAATTTTATAAAACGCAGTCTTAGTGCGTTAGTAACAACAGAAACACTGCTGCAGCTCATCGCTGCCGCTGCAATCAGCGGATTCAGCAGCCAGCCGAAGGCAGTATAAAATACACCTGCAGCAAACGGAATACCGACGGCATTATAAATAAAGGCCCAGAAAAGATTTTCCTTGATATTGGTCATCACGCTGCGGCTTAAGCAAATTGCTTTCGCCACATCCAACAAGTCGCTTTTAATCAAAACCATATCAGCAGCCTCAATTGCAATATCCGTACCGGCACCGATAGCGATACCTACATCGGCACGCGCCAACGCAGGCGCATCGTTGATGCCGTCACCTACCATGGCAACAATATGGCCCTCCTGCTGCAACTTGCGTACTACCGCTTCCTTATCCTGCGGCAACACCTGCGCCACAGCCTCATCAACACCCACCTGCGTGCGAATTGCCTCCGCCGTCGCCCGATTATCACCGGTCACCATCAGCACGCGTAGGCCCATTGCCTGCAGCTTGCCTATTGCCTCCTTACTCGTAGGCTTTACGGTATCGGCAACAGCAATACAGCCTAAAAGCTCGCCTGCACTCACAAAATATAATGGTGTTTTTCCCTGAGCCGCCAGCTTGTCATACTGATCCATCAAACTGCTGACATCAACATTCAACGCCTCCAACAGCTTGAGATTACCTGCTGCACATTCAGTGCCCGCAAGTTCCGCTGTAACACCCTGACCGGGAATTTGCTTATAATTGACTGCTTCCGGCAAAGCAAGCTGCTTTGCTTCAGCAGCAGCAACAATCGCTTCACCTAACGGATGCTCCGACAGCTTTTCCAAGCCTGCGGCAAAGGCCAGCAATTCATTTTCCGTAACCTTTACAGGCAAAATATCCGTCACCACCGGCTTGCCCGCTGTAATCGTACCTGTTTTGTCTAAGATAACGGTATCAATCTTATGCGCTGTTTCCAACGCCGTTGCCGATTTAATCAAAATGCCGCTCTTGGCACCGCGCCCTGTTCCGACCATAATCGCTGTCGGTGTTGCCAATCCCAAAGCACAGGGGCAGGAAATAACGAGCACCGAAATAGCTATCGTCAGCGCAAAATGCCAGCTTGCTCCCAGCGCCAACCAGACAACCGCCGCAAGCACGGCAATGCCTATAACGGCAGGTACAAAATAGCCGCTCACCTTATCAGCCAGCTTGGCAATAGGCGCTTTAGAAGATGTTGCCTCATCCACCAGCGCAATAATCTTCGCCAAAGCTGTATCAGCGCCAATCGCAGTCGCTTCCATCTTAAAGTAACCGCTTCTGTTAATAGTGCCGCCGATAACCTTGTCACCGATTGTTTTATCTACCGGCAGGCTTTCACCCGTCAGCGCACTTTCGTCCAAGGCACCGCTGCCCTCAATGATTTTGCCGTCCACAGGCACGGACGCACCGCTTTTTACAATCAGCACATCACCTGTTACAACCTCCTCCACAGGAATTTCTCCCTGCAGACCATGACGCTCGACAAGCGCAGTTTTTGGTGTAAGATTCATCAGTGCCTTAATCGCATCAGAGGTGTGGCTTTTTGCCCGCGCCTCCATAAACTTGCCGACAGTGACAAGCGCCAAAATCACGGCACTCGCTTCAAAATATAAAGCATCGGCAAAGCCTGGCAGCAAATCAAGACGGTTATGGCCAAAGGCATACGCCATGCCAAATACGGAATACAAACCATAAATAAACGATGCACCGCTGCCTACGGCAATCAGGGAATCCATGTTAGGCGCACCGCTTAAAAGATTACGCACACCGTGGATAAAATACTTGCGGTCGATAAAGAGTACCGGAATACACCACAGCATCTGCAGCAAAGCATTAATCAGCTCGTTTTCCTGCCCCAGGATAAAGCCTGGCAACGGCCAGCCCCACATGCGCCCCATATGCTGATAAAAAACAAGACCGGCAAAAATCAGCGAGCCGATAAGACGCTGCTTCATCTCCGCCATCTCCTGCGCTGCTGTATCCTGCTGAGGTACAGGTGCTGCAACATTTGCAGCATGCACTCTCGCGCCAAAGCCCAGCTTTTCAATGCGGGCAATAATCTCTTTTTCATCCACAACGCTTTCATCAAAGGTAACGTGCGCATTATTCTTCAGCAGATTAACGCTCATCTGCTCCACGCCCTGCATCCTGTTGACAACCTTTTCGATGCGCGAAGAGCAGGCACTGCAGCTCATGCCTGTTATATCAAGTAATTGTTTTTTCATCGTGGCTCCTTTCATTTACTATCTATTTGACGTAAAAAATTTTGTCTGCTATTATTATAGCAAACACTACCTTTATTTCAAGAATGCACTATTTAGGTAGATAGTATGTAAAAAGATACTGTAAAGATATATAATTTTTGCTGCACAAGGCAGACATATGATTTTTTCATAACATCATTATATCTTAATCACCTTGCTCTTTGCAGAAAGGAAACTCCAAATGAAAGACACTATTAACGTCAACTGTCCCGTTGCCGCCACGCTGCAGCTCATCGGCGGCAAATATAAGGCATTGCTCCTGTGGCATCTGTCCGGCAAAATTCTGCGCTTCAACGAGCTGCGCCGCCTCGTCCCCGAGGCAACACCCAAAATGCTCACCCAGCAATTACGCGAGCTGGAAGGTGACGGCTTGATTGCGCGCAAGGTGTACGCCGTCGTGCCGCCTAAGGTTGAGTATAGCCTGACGCCGCGCGGCGAAAGCCTCTTCCCCATCCTGCAGGCCATGTATGCCTGGGGCAGCAAGCTTTTAGAGGGCGAAGGCATCTGCCCGGAATGCTCCATGAAGCCTGTGGAAGCAGAGCATTGCTGTTGCCACGACAAAACTGAATAGAAACGAAAACTTCGGTAGAAGGATTATATTTAGTGTTCTACCGAAGTTTTTTCGTTCCATTTTAAAACAGCCGAAATATTTTATTCACACACATCTTGCAAATGGTTTTAAAACAAAATAAATAATACAAAAAGCACGCTGCAGCCTGCGCCAAGCGCAAGCCGCAACGTGCTCTTATAATACTTAAAATCAGCCGATTTCTGCTTCCTTTTCAGTACCGCGAACGTTGATCGGATGGTTGTTTTCGTCAACCATTACAACCTTCGGCACATAGGTTTTAGCTTCTTCCTCGGTCATGAGGCTGTAAGCGATGATGATAACAGTATCACCAACCAAAACCTTACGTGCAGCAGCACCGTTCAGGCAGATAACACCGCTGCCACGCTCACCGGCGATAACATAGGTTTCCAGACGGTTACCGTTGTTGTTGTCAACGATTTGTACACGCTCGCCCGGAAGAATACCGGACAGCTCCAGCAGCTCGCTGTCGATAGTAATGCTGCCCATATATTCCAGGTTTGCCTGGGTTACGGTAGCGCGATGAATTTTGCCATGGTGCATAGTATAAAGCATATTATTTCTCCTCCAAAACTACATTATCAATCAGACGGGTGGTGCCGAATTTAACAGCTACAGCCAGCAGATTGCTGCCTGCCATCGGAGCTGCTACAGGTTTCAGTTCCGGCAGTGCATAAATTTCAACATAATCAATATCAGACATAGGCTCTTCTCTAATGGAAGCGGTAACAGCCGCAGTAATCTTAGCAGCGTCACGCTCACCTGCTTCGTACTGCTCCTTAGCAGCCTTCAGGCTACGGCTCAGTACCAGAGCTGCTTTGCGCTCTGCTTCATTCAGATAGGTATTGCGGGAGCTCTTTGCCAAACCGTCAGCTTCGCGGACAATCGGCATAATGCGCAGCTGAATATTGAAGAACAGGTCTTTTACCATACGCTTCAGAACCTCAACCTGTTGTGCGTCCTTCTGGCCGAAGTAAGCACGGTCCGGTTGTGCCAGGTTGAACAGCTTGGTAACAACGGTAGTTACGCCGCGGAAGTGAATTGGACGGGTACGGCCGCAAAGAACCTTGGTAATCTCACCGGTTACTTCAACCCAGGTTGCATCCTCGCTCGGATACATTTCCTTCGGAGCCGGAGCGAAAACTACGTTAGCGCCCATGCTTTCTGCCAGCTTGCAGTCTGCTTCCAAAGTACGCGGATAAGCGTCCAGATCTTCGTTAGGACCGAATTGAGTCGGGTTTACGAAAACGCTGACTACAACAAAGTCATTTTCCATGTTAGCTGCTTTAATCAGGGATGCATGGCCTTCATGCAAAGCGCCCATAGTAGGCACCAAACCGATGGTCAAACCCTGAGCTTTAGCTGCTGCAACCTCTTCGCGCAGCTCTGCAACTGTATGTACTAATTTCATTTTGAATTACCTCACTTTATTTATGAAAGTATTAATATAATTTTTCTAAAACAGCATCGTCAATCTTAAAGGTATGCTCCGGAGCAGGGAAGGTTCTTGCCTTAACATCAGCAATATATTCCTTTACTGCTTCTACGGTAGTATCATGCAGATTAGCATACTTCTTAACAAATTTCGGGCAGAAGCCGGTGGAAACTCCCAAAAGGTCGTTGCATACGAGCACCTGGCCGTCGCAGCCGTTGCCGGCACCGATACCGATGGTAGCCATGGTTTTCAGCTCGCTGGTTACCTTAGCAGCCAGTGCTGCCGGAACGCATTCCAGCACGCAGGCAAAAGCACCTGCAGCCTCCAAAGCCTTGGCATCATCAATCATTTTTTGTGCAGCGGCAATATCCTTGCCCTGTACCTTGAAGCCGCCCAGCTGATTTACAGATTGCGGAGTCAGACCGATATGAGCACATACGGGAATGCCGGCTTGTGTCAGGCGATCTACGAGAGGAACTACCTCGGAGCCGCCCTCCAGCTTAACTGCTGTGCAGCCTGTTTCCTTCAGGAAGCGTGCAGCATTATACATTGCATCAACAATGCTTGCCTGATAGCTCATAAACGGCATATCGCCAACTACTAAAGCAGTGCTGTTGCCACGCATAACAGCCTTGGTGTGATGAATCATTTCATCCATCGTTACAGGGACTGTGGAATTATATCCTAAAATTACGTTACCCAGGGAATCACCTACAAGAATCATATCTACGCCTGCTTCGTTCACGTTGCGGGACATTGCTACGTCGTAAGCGGTTATCATCGTGATAGGCTCGCCCTTTTGCTTCATTTCTTTAATCGTTGCGACTGTTACTTGTTTGTTAGCCATAATATCCTCCAAGCAAATTTCTCAGCTCATCAGCTGCATTTTCGTCAATAGTGCCATTAGCAAGGGCTAGCGAGGTTGTCGCCAGGCCCAGAGAGCAATAGGCAGGAATTACAGCTGCAGGTAAGGCAGCAAGATGCTTTGCTACCGTGCTGACATCACCGCGGGCAATAGGTCCTGTAAGCACAGCCGCAGGATTTTGCGTAGCCTGCAAATTAGCCGCTGTGCCTTTGAACAAGGGAAGCAGTGCCTCCCAGGCAGCTTCGTTGCTGCCGGTCCAGCGCGCCATCAGATGCGCCGCCATAGCCTCCACCGCTACAGCGTAGTTGGAGCAAATACACGCTGCCGCATGGTAGGCCGCACGTTCTTCAGCAGGAACGCTGAACGCTTTACCGCCAAAAAGCTCTACGAGCTTTTTGCCTGCGTCCTGCGCTTCGCTGTCACCGTCCAACGCCATATACACACCTGCAAGCTGTGTATTGCCGCCGGCAAAGCTCTGCAGCGGATGCAGGCTGCCTACGTGTGCTCCCAACTGCGTAAGCGGAGCCAACGGCTCCAGTCCCACACTGCCGCTCACATGCAGCACAACCTTAGCTGCAGGTATCACGCTTTGCGCCAGCTCCTCTGCTACCGTACCAATTAAACGATCCGGTACGGTAAGCAACAGCACGTCCGCTGCCTGCCACAGCTTCGCGTTATCCGTCACCGATACGCCAAACTGCTGTGCCAGCTGTGCGCTGTGCTGCTCGGATGCAGCCGTAATGCCGGCCAGCACGCCTGCTTCACGCAAGCTTGCAGCCAAACGGCTGCCGACACGGCCTCCGCCAATAATACCAACCTTCAAGATTGCCCTCCCTTCTGACCACAGGAGACGCTGTGCAAATTCAAGGCTACGGAATTGCCGATTAGTGCCGAAGCATATAAAAAGCGCATTCCGGTACGGAATGCGCATAGTTAGCCTGTTTGCGTCTTCGTCCCGGTCTTATAGATCCAAGCGAGTATTGACTTAAAATTTTTCAGAAGTAAGCTTTACTGTTAACTGCTCCAGCTCATCCTAAATGCTACTGTGCATCAGTAAATTTTACCGCACTTATAATAGCATAGAAACGCGCAGTTTGCAAGCAAAATATGCTATAATGAAAGAAAAATACAAGGAGGTCATCAGCATGCCCTATGTAAACATCAAAATCACCAAAAAAGGTAACGTTACACCCGAACAGAAGCGCGCTCTCATCGAAGGCGCAACCAATCTTCTGCACGACGTTCTAGGCAAAAACAAATCCACCACCGTTGTCACCATCGACGAGGTTGATACAGATAACTGGGGCATCGGCGGCGTCCCTGTAACCGAAATCCGTAAAAACGCGGCAGCAAAAAAATAATTTTTTCTACCTATTTTAGTATAAACAACGTTAACCACAAAATAAGCAAAGATTGACAGCTATAACCACAAAATATAGCTGTCAGTCTTTTTTTATGCCCAACCGCCATGGTTAACCATACTATTTTGCTAGGTTGACATTGAAATTTTCACAGCGTATACTTAAGCTACACTAAAGTTAACCATGTGGAATCTTAAGTTAACTAAAATAAATTACGAAGGTGAAAATTATGAGTAAAGGTCTTTTCATTACAGCAATCGGAACTGATATCGGTAAAACATACGTTACCGGCCTGCTTGTTAAACGCTTACGCGATGCAGGCGTCAACGCAGGCTATTACAAGGCAGCACTGAGCGGCGCTGAAGAACAGCCTGACGGCACTTGGCTGCCTGGTGACGCAGCCTTTGTTGCTAAAACCGCCAACATCCCGGAAAAACCGGAAAACCTTGTTTCCTACATTTATAAGGAAGCAGTTTCTCCGCATCTGGCAGCACTGCGTGAGGGCAATCCCGTAGAAATGGAAAAGATTGAGGCTGACTATCAGGCATCCCTTGTCAAATATGATTACGTTACCATGGAAGGCAGCGGCGGCATCATCTGCCCCATCCGTTGGGATGAAGAGCATATCCTGCTCGAGGACATCATCAAAAAGCTTGATTTAGGTGTACTGGTAATCTCCAACGCAGCGCTCGGTTCCATCAATAACTGCGTACTGACCATCTCCTACCTCAAACAGAAAAACATTCCCGTCCGCGGCATCATTCTGAACAACTACGACGGCAGCAACTTCATGCAGGCCGACAACAAGCGTATGATGGAAGAAATTACAGCGGTCCCCGTACTTGCCTGCGTACCGCCGAACGCCAGCGAGCTGGATATTGATGTAGAAGTACTTAAAGGATTATATAAATAAAAATTAACAGCCCCCTTTAGTCTCGCTAAAGCTCGACAGTTCCCCCGAGGGGGAACCAAGAAAGTCTCAATTACACGCTCTTGCCTGCCCCTACGGGGAAGGTGCCGAACAACGTGAGGCGGAAGGGGGAATAAACAATAATGATACAAAACTCAGGAGGAATATAACATGAACGATAGAGTAGCAGATTTACAAAAAAGAGATTTAGCCCACATCTGGCATCCCTGTTCCCAAATGAAGGACTACGAAACCTTACGTCCTATCATCGTTGACCACGCTAAAGGCCCCTACCTCTACGCAGCCGACGGCACCGAATATCTCGACATCATCAGCAGCTGGTGGTGCAACCTCTTAGGTCACTGCAATCCCAAAATCAACGCTGCCATCAAAGAGCAGATTGAACAATTAGAGCACGTTATCTTCGTTAACTTCACCCACGAGCCTGCTATCAAGCTTTGCGAAGAGCTTACCGAAGTTCTCCCCAAAGGCTTGAACAAATTCAACTTTGCCGATAACGGCTCCTCTTCCGTAGAAATCGCACTGAAAATTGCCTTCCAATATCAGCTGCAGACCGGTCACCCGGAAAAACAGCGCTTCATGTGCCTCAGCGAAGGCTATCACGGCGAAACCATCGGCGCTCTGTCTGTAGGCAGCATGGACCTGTTCGCACAGATGTACAAGCCCATGATGATGAACAACATTCATGTAAAAGCACCTGACTGCTACCGCTGCCCGTTTGCTAAAGACCGCGAGCACTGCCAATGCGAATGCTTCAAATTTGCAGAAGAAGCATTTGCTAAGTATGCCAAAGAAACAGCTGCTATCATCGTTGAGCCTATCGTTCAAGGCTGCGCAGGCATGCGTATCTATCCGCCTCTCTACCTGCAAAAGCTGCGCAAGCTCTGTGATGAGTACGGCGTACTGCTGATTGCCGACGAAATCGCAACCGGCTTCGGCAGAACAGGCAAAATGTTCGCCTGCAACCATGCCGGTATCACCCCGGATATCATGACTATCAGTAAAGCACTCACCGGCGGTTACCTGCCGATGGCTATTGTGTGCACCACCGATAAAATTTATGATGCTTTCTATGATGACTACAACAAAGGCAAGCAGTTCATGCACAGCCACACCTATGCCGGTAACCCCATAGGCTGCGCTACCGCCCTCGCTGTACTCAAGATTATGAAGGAAGAAAAAATTCTCGAGCATGCTGCCGAAAAAGCAACCTACTTCCATAATGCACTCATGGATACCTTCGGATCTCACAAGAACATCGGCGAAATCCGTCATATCGGCCTGATTAACGCTATGGAGCTTGTTACCGATAAGGATAAGAAAATCGGCTTCGACGGCGACCTGCGTATAGGCTACGAAATTTACAAAAAAGCACTTACCCACGGCCTGCTGCTGCGTCCTTTGGGCAACGTCATCTACTTCAACCCGCCGCTGAATATCGAAAATAAAGATTTGGATAAGGCTATAGCACTGGCTAAACAATCCATAGATGAGGTTTTAAAATAAGGAGCGAATAAATGAAAGATTTGAGTATGAAAGAGCTGACTACTATCGCTTTATTAGGCGTCTTGATTCTGATTTCAGGTTCTTTTAAAATCCCTTCGCCAATTGCCGGTGGCGAATTCCAGTTATCTGCACCAATCGCCGTACTCATCTGCGCCTGCTTCGGCTTTAAACGCTACATTATCGCAGGTATCCTTGCAAGCATGCTGGGAATGATGCTCGGAATGCACAACATCATCAACGTGCTTGTACAGATGGTATTCCGCGTTGTTGCCGGTGGCACCATGGCCCTGCTCGGAACCAACCTGCTTACTGTTGCTGTCAGCGGACCGCTCGGAACCTTCGCTGCCCGCCTCGTACTGTGGCAGGTTACCGATGTAAACTGGATGGTACTCACCGCCGCAGCCTTCCCCGGTATGATTTTCACCGCAGTTGCCGCCGGTGCATTCTATAAACCCGCAAAACAGCTGCTTACCAAGGTTGCTTTGCTCAGAGGCTGATAAATAACAGCAAAAAGAGGCTCTCCTTAGGGAGAGCTGGCGCCCGTCAGGGCGACTGAGAGGGGTCTGCATTCTTTGCGCTAAAGAATAACGTGAAGTTTTGCACACCCCTCTCCGTCATCGCTAAGCGATGCCACCTCTCCCCAAGGAGAGGCTTTTCATCAGCTAATTTTGTCAAACACCGAATTCAAAACACAAAGGAGATTTCCCTATGCCTTTATACAGCATCAAAATGCGCGCATCCAAAGGTAATTTACATGTCAGCGGCGCAGAACGCATTATCCTGCAATCCGATATCAGCAACGCTGTCAGCGCACTTACCGAGCGCGCTCTGCATCACGGCCTCGGCCGAGCAGACTTCATCAACGTCAAAATGGAAGAGGTCGCACCGAAAAAGCTGCAATACCTCGACGCTCTGCCTGTCAGCAAACGTCCTGCCGACACAGTAGAGGAAACCTATAAAATCATGAAGGAAATGCTCTGCGAGCTGGGATTGGAAGCCACGGCAGATGCATTAATCGACCTTCTGCGTCATAACCATCCTATGCGCGGTGCAGTTCTCTATGACGTCGCCACCAGCTCCAGACTTGAACCCGACCACGAGCGAGGCATCCGCGTAACCTATATGGATGCCGAAGGTGCGGCGAGCAACTGCAGCGGTAAAAACCACTTCCGCGAGGCCATCGTGCTGGCCACTAAGGTTGTTAACGCCCCCGGCATCATCGCCGAGTTGTGCCTTTCTGATGATCCCGATTATCTTGTCGGCTACCTTGCATCCTTAAAGCATGGTTATGTACGTCTCATGCCAATGAAGGAAATGGGCAATCCGCATGGCGGTCGAGTTTTTATTTATGACAGCACCAAGGCTAAAGCCGAAGATGCTATATATTACCTGGAAAAACAACGTGTGCTTGTGCGCGGCTTGCCCGTTGAAAAGCCTGCTAATCCAAATCCGGAGCAGATTTTCGCTGATGAATTAAAGCAGCTTAAGGAGCAGAATCTTTACCGCTCCCTGCGCACCATGGACAGTGAACAAAGTAAATACGTTGAAATGCAAGGACGCAAGGTTTTAATGCTGGCCTCCAACAGCTATCTTGACTTGGCAGCAGACACCCGCGTTAAGCAGGCCGCTGCCGAAGCTGCGCTTCAATGGGGTGCAGGCAGCGGCGGCAGCCGTCTGACTACCGGCAATACCGCACTGCACGAAGCACTCGAAAGCAAGCTGGCACAGTTCAAGGGTACGGAAGCAGCACTGGTCTTCAACACAGGTTACATGGCCAACGTCGGCATTATTTCCGCCCTTTGCAACAGCGAAAGCGTTATCTTCAGCGACGAATATAACCACGCCAGCATCATCGACGGCGCACGTCTTTCTAAAGCACGCATCGTTGTCTATAAGCATAATGATATGCAGGACCTGGAAGCGAAAATTCTTGCTACCCCCTGCAGCAGAGGTTTGATTGTCAGCGACGCAGTTTTCAGCATGGACGGTGATATCGTCGACCTGCCTGCACTCGTCGCCCTCGGCAAAAAATATCATCTGCTCACCATGATTGACGAAGCACATGCCACCGGCGTTATCGGCAAAACCGGTCACGGTACCGTTGAGCATTTCGGCAACACCGTCAGCCCGGATATTCTCATGGGTACACTCAGCAAAGCTCTTGGCGCCGAAGGCGGTTACGCCTGTGCCAGCAAGGTGATTATCGAATATCTCAAAAATAAAGCTCGCAGCTTTATCTTCGCCACCTCCCAGACTCCCGCTACGCTCGCCGCTGCACTGCGAGCAATTGAGGTACTGAAGGAGGAACCGCAGCGTGCGCAAAAGCTGCAGCATAACGTTGAGTTTTTCTTAAACGCTCTGCATACCGAAGGCGTAGAAGCTTACTCACCCACCGCCATCATTCCTATTATCATCGGCGACGAGAAGTCCGCTCTGCAGGTTGCAGACGAGCTGCTGGCAAACGGCGTACTCGCCCCCGCTATTCGCTATCCGACGGTAGCAAAGGGTACTGCGCGCCTGCGTGTTACCCTCATGGCAACGCATACCGAAGCGGAGCTGTCGCAGACAGCGAAGCTGATTGGTGCAGCAATCAGAAAGTATAAAAAATAAAGCACAAAAAAAGGCAAGGCCTAGGAAACAAACCTCCTAAGACCTTGCCTTTTAATTTTTATAAACCAACTTTTTCAGGCACTGTTATTTATGCTCAGCCACATCCTCGGCATCAAGCACCTTAATTCCACGTGCAGAAAGCAACTTGGCGAACACGCCCTGCCCTTGTATCTTCTTGCCGCTGAAGCTGCCGTCATAAATCTCCTTCACGCCGCAGCTGGGACTGCGCGACTGCAGAATTGCCAAATCCACCTTGTTCTCCAAAGCAGCTGCCAACGCTGACTGCGCCCCCTTGCGAAACTCCGCATCCACGCTTACGCCTTCCTTGTTCGTCACTACGCCGTCAACAATTTCTGCCGGCAAGCGAGGCGTAGACAACCCGCCCAGCTGCTCCGGGCAAACGCCAATCACTTCATGTCCTTCGATAAAGTCCAGTACGCTTTGATTTAAGTTATTACCACCGTTATACTTACAGTTTTTGCCTAATAAGCAGGCACTCACGAGAATCTTCAAAGAAACATTCCTCCGTTATTGTAAAAATAAGCTGCTAACATGCCTGATGCTAACAGCTTATTTTCATGTTTATTCTTCCTTGCTGATTTCTACAGGAATCTCCGGAAGCTTGCCGTCAATGCTGATGTTCTTATTGACCTTAGCATCGTAGGTTTCACCCTTAGCAATCTCCTGCAGGTCAATGCCGGTAGCACTCTTCACCGTATCGAAAACCTTCGCCATTACGGAAGGAACATTGCCGGAAAGACTGCCCATACCACCTTCGCCGTACAGCGTAATCTTGTCCACCTTGCTCAGCGGAGCAGCAACCTCTTTAGCCACCTGCGGCAGAACCTCGATAGCCATCTGTGCCATCGCAGCCTGACCATATTTCTTCATAGCCTCGGCCTTCTTATCCATAGCGGCAGCCTCTGCTTCGCCCTTCGCCTTGATAGCGGCAGCCTCAGCCTCACCTCTTACTCTGATAGCATAAGCCTCTGCATCGCCTTTAGCCTTGATAGCAGCAGCCTCCTGCTCCATAGCATATCTTTGCGCCTCTGCTTCACGCTGCCTCTTAGCCTGTTCAGCCAAAGCATCCTGTTCGACTCTGTACTTGTCGGCATCCGCCTGCTTCTGAATAGTAGCAGCCAGGATTTGCTCTTTAACCAGCACCTCCTGCTTTTTCAGGTCAGCTTCGCGCTCAGCCTTAGCAATCTGTGCATTCACAGTTGCCACCTCAATAGACTTTTGCTGCTCCTGCTGTTGAATTGCATAAGCAGCATCTGCCTCTGCCTTTTTAATATCGGCAGTACGCTTCAGTTCGCTCTTGGCAATAGAAAGCTCATTCTGACGCTGCGCAATCGCTAAATCAGCATGCACCTGTGCATCATTAGCCTCTTTCTTGGCCGCAGCCTCGGCAATAGCCACATCACGCTCGGCAACAGCCTTGCTGATAGATGCATCCTTACGGATTTTCGCCGTATTATCTGCGCCCAAATCGACAATAAGACCGTTATCGTCAACAACGTTTTGGATATTGCAACTCAGAATGCTGATACCCAACTTTTCCATGTCCTTGGCAGCCTTTTTCAGCACTTCATCAGAGAAGGAGTCACGGTCAACATTAATCTTCTTCAAATCCAGCGTGCCGATAATTTCACGCATATTACCTTCAAGAGAATCCTGCAGGCTACGCGTAATATCCGCCGGTTCCATATTCAAAAAGTTTCTTGCTGCCAGATAAATGCCGTTTTCCTTATCAACAATAATCTTGGCAACAGCATCAACCTTAACATTGATAAAGTCATTGGTCGGAACGCTTTGACTGGTTTTGATATCTACGGACATCTGCCCCAGATAAAGCATATCCACGCGCTCCAGCAGCGGAATTTTAAAGCCGCCGATACCGATAAGAATACGCGGATTCTTCGTAATACCGGAAATAATATACGCCACGTTTGGCGGTGCCTTTACATAACAGGTCTTAGCCGCAATAATAAATAAAACCAGGAAAATAATAATTAGAAAAACAATTCCATAAGTCAAAATAATTCCCCCTTTATCATCTGAACGCTTTAAGTAAATCATAGCATAGGCAATCATGAAAGACAAGGGAATTATTCGTTACATTTTGAACATTAGTGCAATACTTTAAAACTATATGGCAAAAACAGGGTAACCTTTTTATAGTATTTAATTCAACAATCAAAAAAGTTTTGAAAAGATTCTTCAAAGCTTTGCGGTCTAGCTAAGTTATGCTAAACAGCAATTTACAAACACATCAAAATATACTCTAAGCCAACAATTAAACACCTCACGTTGACAACAAAATATGCTCGTGGTAAAATCATCATAATTTATCAGAGGACTTGTAGCGCTCAAGCTATTGAAGTGGGATAGGATTCAAACGAATTTTATCCCGCTTTTTTAGATAAATTATGGCAACATTCAACCCATAAAAGCTCTCATAGCTACTTATGTAACGAAAGGAGTTTTTACAATGCAAATCAACAAACCCGAAAACACTTTACAAAATATTTCCGTCGGCAGCAAAGAAATCAATGCAGCGCGTGTCGCCTTCTTCCTACCAGGCTTCGTCATTTCCACCTGGGCACCGATGATTCCTATGGTCAAAGCACGCCTGAACATTGAAGCGGATGTACTTGGCCTTTTGCTTCTGTGCATCGGTATCAGCGCTTTTATCTTTATGCCTTTAGCCGGCGCACTCGTACAACGCTTTGGCTGCAAAAAAGTCGTCATCACAGGTGCAACGCTGATGGCACTAATTTCCGTGCTGCTTTCTTGTCTGCCAAACATCTGGAGCTATGCCATTGCACTTGCTTTCTTTGGTGCCGTCATGGGCGCAACGGATGTCAGCATGAACACCAACGCTGTTATTGTAGAAAAGCTCGCAGGCCGCAGACTGCTCAGCGGTATGCACGCCTTTTGGAGTATCGGCTGCTTTGCCAGCGCAGGTCTTTTCAGCGTACTGGCATCTTCAGGCTTAGACGTAACCCTCATCGCCACATTGCACTGCGCTATCGTTTTAGCGTTGCTGGCAGTTTTCGGCCGCCACTTACTGGATTATAAAAGCCCCGGCGGCGAAAAGGCCTTTGCTATCCCACGCGGCATTGTTATCGTTTTAGGCATTCTCGCCTGCATTTCCTTCCTTGTTGAAGGTGCAGTTATGGATTGGAGCGGCGTACTGCTCACCGAAGTGAAAAATATGGATATAGCGTTGGCAGGCACAGGTTACGCTATCTTTTCCGTTGCTATGCTCATCATGCGTCTTTTAGGCGATAAAACTGTACAATTTTTAGGCGAACAAAAAGCTGTTATCGGCGGCAGCATCGTCACGGCAGCAGGCTTTGCGCTCGTAGTTGTTTTAGATAACCTGTATCTAAATGCCTTTGCCTTCATTCTCATCGGCCTTGGTTGTGCCAATATTGTCCCTGTATTTTATTCGCTCTTAAAATACCAGAAGGACATGCCTATCAGCGCTGCGGTAACTTCTGTAACCAGTTTAGGTTATACAGGTGTTATTCTAGGTCCCGCACTTTTAGGCTTTGTCGCCCACGGTATCAATATCAGCGCGGTGTTTGAACTGGTTGCCTTATTGCTTGTCATTGAAGCAGGAATTGCCAAGTACGTTTTCTGCAAGCTGAAAATGTAAAATGCGTCATATATCAAAACGAGCCGGTTTTAGCACCAACGCTAAAGCCTGCTCGTTTTTGATTGCAAAAGTTTTGGGAATATTTTTCCCAAAACTTGGCATTTCTGTATAGTTTTAGGAATTATTTTCCTAAAACTTTTGAGGAATTAAATATAAAGTACCTGAAACAATATCGCTAACGATACCGGAAAACCAAACTTGTAAAAACAACCTAAAAAAACGCTCCCCTGCTACCCACAGATAGCAAGAGAGCGTTCTCTTTATCTGCTTATTTACTTTTCTGCTTCAGCGCTCTTCACAACCGCCTTCGCAGCCTTTTCGAACTTGGTACGCGCCAACATCACAAAATGTCCGCAGCCGCAGCATTTCATACCAAAGTCCATACCCGTACGGGTAATTTCCCACTCATCACTGCCACAGGGATGAGCTTTTTTCATTTTGACGATATCGCCTACATTAACATCCTTACCGGAAAGCATTATTCAATACCGTCCAAAGTCATTACGTCGCTGACCTCATAGCCGGCTTCACGGATTTGCTCAATGATATCCATACCATTATTATTGAGAGCGGCACGAATGGTAACTTCAGCAGTACCATCACCATTTTGCTTGGTAACCAGAGAAATAATATTAATGCCGTCTTCCTTCATAATGTTGGAGATTTCCGCAACAACACCAACCTTATCAGGTGCTTCAATAGTAATACGCAGGCAGTTGCGGTTCATACCCATAATTTCTACGATAGAACGGAAGATATCGCTGCGGGAAACAATACCGCAAAGCTTATTCTCTTGGTTAACAACCGGCAGAGCGTTAACTTTGTATTTATACAGCTTGTAGGCAACATATTCGATAGTATCATCTGCCTCAACGCTGATAACGCTACGTTTCATAACGTCTTTAACCTTCAGACGTCCCAGCAGATAATTAGCCTCATAACGGGAAAGAGTGCTGCTGTCACTGGGAGAAGCTTTGCCGATATCATCACTGGTAATAATACCGCGTACGCGTTGCATATCATCTACAACCGGCAGGCTGATAAGTCTTTTGCCACGCATAATTTCGCGTGCTTCCAAAATGGATTGATCCTCACGTATGGTAACAACAGGTTCAGTCATAATATCTTTTACTAACATATGAGTTTTACCTCCTTTGACTATAGAACACAATCATTTTAATATAATCATTTTCACTTTAAGGCAGCTATGAAGCAACCCGACGCATTTGTATATTAATCAGCCGCCGAGATATGCTTTGCGAACAGCCTCGCTGCTTGCCAGCTCCTTAGCTGTACCGCTCAGAGTAATACGTCCTGTTTCCAGAACGTATGCCTTATCAGCGATGGACAACGCCATATTAGCGTTCTGTTCAACCAACAGAACGGTAGTACCGCTCTCGTTGATTTCCTTTATTATATTAAAAATTTCCTTTACAAGCAAGGGGGCAAGACCCATAGAAGGCTCGTCCAACAGCAGTAACTTAGGACGGCTCATCAGCGCACGCCCCATAGCCAGCATCTGCTGCTCGCCACCGGAAAGCGTACCGGAAAGTTGGTACTTACGTTCCAGCAGACGCGGGAATTTTTTAAAGACATCATCCATGTCCTTGGCAATTCCATCCTTATCCTTACGCAGATAAGCGCCCAACTCCAGGTTTTCCAGAACAGTCATATTGGCAAAAACATGACGGCCCTCAGGAACCTGGCACAGGCCCATGCCGACAATTTTATGCGCCGGTACACCGGCAATATCATGACCTTCATATAAGATTTTACCAGTCTTCGGTTTCATAAGACCGGAAATGGTGCGCAATGTGGTAGATTTACCGGCACCGTTGGAGCCGATCAGCGCTACGATTTCACCATCGGGAACATCGAGGCTGATACCTTTGATAGCGTGAATTGCGCCATAATATACATTGATATCTTCAACAGTTAACATCAGTTGATAACCTCCTCGCCCAAGTATGCTTCAATAACGCGCGTGTTATGTTTGATTTCTTCCGGAGTGCCCTCGGCAATCTTCATACCATATTCCAGTACGTAAATACGCTCGCAGACACCCATTACCAAACCCATATCATGCTCAATCAGCAGGATGGAAAGATTGAATTCCTTACGAATCCAGCGAATCATTTCCATCAGCTCTTTGGTTTCCTGCGGGTTCATGCCGGCAGCAGGCTCATCCAACAGCAGCAGCTTCGGCTCGGTAGCCAAAGCACGCGCAATTTCCAGACGACGTTGCTTGCCATAAGGCAGGTTTTTGGCTACCTCATGTGCTTCTTCTTCCAGGTGGAAGATTTTCAGCAAAGCAAGAGCCTTTTGTGTAATGAATTCCTCTTCGCTGAGATATTTACCGTCACGGATGATGGCATCAGCCAGATTATAGGTTACGTGCATATTATAAGCAATTTTTACATTGTCGATAACGCTCAGCTCTGAGAACAGGCGGATATTTTGGAATGTACGCGCCATACCCATCTGCGTAACCTGGTAAGATTTTTTACCGCTGCTTTGCTGACCGTTAAAATATACCTTGCCTTCTGTCGGTGTATATACACCGGTAATCATGTTGAAGGCTGTTGTCTTGCCGGCGCCGTTAGGACCGATAAGGCCAATCAGCTCTCCCTCGTCGATATGCATGGAAAGATTGGAAACGGCACGCAGGCCGCCGAAAACCATGGATACATTATCTACCTTCAGCAGTTCTGCCATTGTCCTTACCTCCTAATTTAAACATTTTCAAGCTCAATTCCTTGCTGCCGAACAGACCTTGCGGACGGTACAGCATCAGGATAATCATAGTAACAGAATAGATAATCATACGCCATTCCGGGTAATCCGACAAATAAGCGGAAATGAAGGTCAACAATGTCGCACCGGTAATAGCGCCGGTCATAGAACCAAGACCGCCTAAAACAACCATGGTCAGAATATCGAAGGAACGCATGAAGGTGAAGGACGCAGGATGCGCCAGGAAGAAGTAGTGGCTGAAAAGTGCGCCTGCAGTACCGGCAAAAGCAGCACCGAAGGTGAAAGCCATTACTTTATATTTAGTAGTGTTGATACCCATGGTATCTGCCGCAATTTCGTTTTCACGGATTGCCAGGCAACAACGGCCATAGGAAGAGTTTTTAAAGTTCTTGATGAAGAAGATAATAGCTATCATAATCCAGAAGGTATACGCGAAATTGGTCATACGGGGAATGCCCATCAAACCGGATGCACCGCCGACATAATCAATGTTCAGGATGCAGATACGGATAATTTCGCCTAAGCCCAAGGTGGCGATTGCCAGATAGTCACCATCAAGACGCAGCGTCGGCAAACCAATCAAAAAGCCCAACAGGCCGGCGGCCAGGGTTGCTACAACCAGGCCTGCCTCAAAAGGCATGCCCAGCTTAACCGTCATAATAGCACTGGTATAAGCACCGACTGCCATAAAGCCGGCATGACCGATAGAGAACTGACCGGTATAGCCGTTAATCAGGTTCAGGCTGACTGCAAGAATAATGTTGATGCAGATAAGGATAATGTTCAGCTCCCAGAAGGGACCGATGATTTCGCCAAAGAGCAGGCCTTGTACGATACCAAAAACGATAACGCAGGCAACTATGGCTTTTAAATCAAATTTTCTAATTGCATTCATACCATGTCACCTCAGACTTTCTCACGAACATTCTTGCCTAATAAGCCGGAAGGTTTATAAAGTAAGATGATAATCAAAATACCGAATGCTGCCGCATCACGGAAGGTAGAGGAAATAAAGCCGCTGACCATTGCTTCTACAACGCCCAGAATAATACCGCCGATCATAGCACCGGGGATAATACCGATACCACCGAGAACTGCGGCAACGAAGGCTTTAAGACCAGGCATCATGCCCATCAGCGGGTCAATAGAGTTATAGTAAACACCTACCAGCACGCCGCCTGCTGCTGCCAAAGCACTGCCAAGCGCAAAGGTAGTGGAAATTACACGGTCAATGTTGATGCCCATCAGCCTTGCAGCGTCAGCATCATAGGATACAGCACGCATAGCCTTGCCGGCTTTTGTTTTATTTACGATGTAGGTAAGAATTGCCATCAGGATAATAGCGCTCAACAGGATAACCAGCTGCTGACTGTTAGCAACCAGTGGTCCAAGGTGATATACTGTAGCGCCGAATACAGCGGGGAAGGTTCTCGGCTGCGGAGAAACCAGCAGAATCATGCTGTATTCCAGGAAGAAGGATACGCCGATTGCCGTAATCAAAATTGCGATACGCGGTGCATTACGCATGGGGCGGTATGCAACACGTTCAATAATAATACCTGCGATAGCAGCGCCTGCCATCGAGAAAAGAATTGCCGGAATGAACGGCAAGCCTAATTGGGTAGTAGCGAAGAAGCCAAAATAGGCACCCAACATATAAATATCGCCATGAGCAAAGTTTATCAGCTTAATGATGCCGTAGATCATGGTATAACCCAAGGCGATCAATGCGTAGATACTGCCGAGAGATACACCATTTATCAGCTGCTGAAAAAACTGATGGATAAAAGTCTCCATAATTTACCTCCCTAGAGATTTCAAAGATTTGTGTAAGCGGGACACGCTTACTTAAAGGAAAAGGCTGTTGCTACGCAAAACAACAGCCTCGTTGATTGAATCAGATTAACTACTAATGTAAACTATCAGGGATTAACTTTAGTTTTAAAGGTTTGTTTGCCATCTTTATGTTCGATAATTACAGCACTCTTAATCGGGTTATGCTGTTCGTTAAAGGTTACTTCACCGGATACACCCTTGAAGCCTTTAATCTTAGCCATTGCTTCAGCAATTTTAGCCGGATCAGCACTGCCTGCATCTTCGATTGCTTTTGCAACCAGCAGAGTGGAATCATATGCCAATGCTGCAAATACATCCGGGTTGGTGTTGTAAGCTTTTTTGTATTCAGCTACGAATTCTTTGTTCAGATCAGAGGTATCGTCCGGAGAATACAGGCTGGAGAAGAAGGTGTTTTCCAGAGCAGCTTTGCCGGCAATTTCAGGAAGCTTAGCGCTGTCCCAACCGTCGCCGCCTGCCATAGGAACGTTGATGCCCATCTCACGAGCTTGTTTAACAATCAGGCCAACCTCCTGGTAATAACCGGGGATGTAGATGAAATCAGGTTTTGCAGCTTTGATTTTTGTCAAAGTAGATTTGAAGTCGGTATCCTTTTGCAGATAAGCCTCTTCAATTACAACCTGACCGCCGTTTTTAACAAAGTTCTCTTTGAAGAACTGTGCCAGACCTTTAGCATAGTCACTTGTATTATCGATATAGATAGCAGCCCTCTTCACTTTAAGTTCATTAGAAGCAAAGCTTGCCATTACAGTACCCTGGAACGGATCAATAAAGCAGGTACGGAAGCTGTAGGGTTTAACCTGTTTAGTTTTAGGATCAACAGTAACGTCCGGGTTAGTGCCCATAGGTGTAATATCTACAACCTTAGCACCATTGTTGATTGCACCGGATGCGATTACAGCAGAGGATTGGTTAGGACCGATTACTGCTACAACCTTATCCTGAGAAATCAGCTTTTGCATACCGTTAGTTGCTTCGGAAGCTTCAGATTTGGTATCAGCAACAACTAAAGAAAGTTTTTTGCCGCCCAGCACACCTTTTTCATTTATTTTTTTCAGTGCCAGGTCGATACCGTTTTTACCGGAGATACCGAAGGATGCGCTGCCGCCGGTCATTTCCAACAGGCCGCCTACCTTAATGGTATCGCCGTCAGCTCCTTTAGAGCCGCCTCCGCAACCGGTCAGCGCACTCATAAACATAGCGCCGGCTGCTAGTACAGATAACAATTTAGTTACTCTTTTCATTGTTT
>ERZ1673738.543-NODE-543-length-66579-cov-11.693449_pt1 | contig 66579 bp, 55 predicted proteins | sample MGYA00580198_ERZ1673738 | MGnify/ENA primary metagenome ERZ1673738 (study PRJEB41218, sample SAMN15661784) | gut metagenome | host: Homo sapiens | place: Canada: London | collected 2015-08-20/2019-03-30 | study: EMG produced TPA metagenomics assembly of... | reverse complement strand
ACAAAGATAACCTTCCGTCCAGCCGAATGCAAGCCGATTAGCATGAATTAACGCCCCATTAACTATTCCTTCGTATCCATTTAACAAAGCCCATCCCAGGGCAAAAGCCTTCATTGCGGCCTTTCCTCATGCCCTTCCCCCAGTTTTTCCGCTCAAAGGCTACTACCTCCAATCTCTATCAGCAGCCAAGAGATACAGGTTATGATATGTCAAAATAGCGAACAAACAAAACTATCAAGTTTGAAAATCATTTACGACAAAGGCACCGAGGCCCAAGGAGTGTTAGCTCTCTTAGTCCCAGTGTCCTTATAGTATTACCGTTCACGATTCTTTCTTCGGTTTGCTTCCGTCCGCTTCGCTCAGTAGCAAGGTCAGCATGTCATTTTATCTGAACTGAGCAAATATTTTTCATGTTAATTTTTTGATTATCAAAAACATGCATTAAATTAGTAGGCCCTATTTATAATAGTGTTGCAGAATTAAGGATTATGGGCTGCCTCTCTGATAGCTGCACGCTTGTACCCAACTCCAAGGTCAATTCTAGCCCACTTCTTTGCCACTTTGCGACGTGCGTTGGCCTCAGCTTTCTTTCTGTACTTGATTCTGATCCTCATTGTTTTTTTAGAAGATTCCCACAAAATGTTGCAGTGCCATCACTGGGTGGTTCCAGATGATGACGTTGCAAAGTTAATAAAAAAGCGAGGCGGTGTCAAGGAATGCTTATCACCACATATGTTATGGTGATTATAAACACGAACAATACTGCAAATAGGTAGATGATTTAATCCCTGTAATGCTTGCTCATGGCATCAATGCGTTTGAGGAAAGATGTATAGGACGTTCCCTTCCACTCCACCTTGATATTCTCGCCATAACCCAACAAGATCCTCTCCAACTCTTGGTTGACGCAGATATGAAGATGTATGCTCCCTGGTTTATTCTTACTGAGACAGGGCGTCACCTCTTTCTGCGACGAATGAATAGGATTGGCCATCAAGAGATTGTGAATGTATCTGCTATATGTCGTAATGGTGATGTCAACGGATTTCATAGGACGGTTCGTGAAGTGGGTGACACCCACGATGTCGTTGAAATAAGTGGAATAGTCAATGCGCTGTGGCTGATGATACATCAAATCTGTGCGCAAGACAAAGTCGTCATCAATACGGTCGACAGCAAAAGTATAATAACCCTCCCGTGGGTGACTATCAGCATTGAGCGATTCGTGTGCATCGTCTGTCACCTCCTCTACATATCCAAAGAGGAACCATCGTTGGTTGTATTGCTTCAGATAGTGAGGCGAAAGCATAAAATGCTTGGGGTGATTGCTGTTGACGGCATGATAGGTGAATGCCACCACTTTGCTGTCGCGGATGGCAAGGAAAATCTCCTTCACCCGGTCGATGTCGTTGAGCATACCTATGGACGCAATGCTAATGATGTCTCGTTCCACTTTTTTGTTGCTAAAGGACGTGCGCGTATAGCCGACAATTTCTTTCAGTAGTTCAATATGGTCGAGCATACAATCCAAGTCACATTCCTCTGGCAAATCATAAGGTATTGGCTCCGCATAGCCATATTTTGTGGCTTTTCGCTGTCCCTCTTTCACACTCCATATATAGCCATGGGCTTTCAGCCTTCTGTCCATGTCCTCAATGACCTCAGAGAAACGAACTTGTAATGTGCGACGAGTCGTATTCGCCCTAGCCGGAGTCTCAACACTATTGTCTTTGGGGTCAAATGTATAGCCAACTTTCTCCATCACATCTTCAAACGGGTACCTGTTTCCTGGAAAATCGCGGGCTTCCTGGTTAAAGAACTTGTACAAAGCCTTATAAAGATCTTGATTCGGAAAACGTTTCTTACTTTCTGCCATAGTTGATTATGATTTAAAAATCTGACCTAAGTTACGTTCATCGTCTGAAACTACACAGACATAGTTCTCTATATAACTGCTTGTCAGTCCCGGTATACGGAAATACTTTTCCTTGTTACGATAGCTCATCATAACACTCACCGTAAACCAGTTGGGGAAGCGACCGGACACGAGCAATGTCTTTTGCTCATCAATGACTGGCAACTGATAGTTTACGAAATTCTCCGTGTCGAGGTCTAACGATTTCATCGTGAAGTCGAGTCGCACGGTGCTTTCATCCTCGGTTACCTTTATATTGATGTCATCATTTTGCGGGTTTTCTGCTTTTGCAAGCAGGCTTGGGGAAATGTATTTACCAGACCAGCGGTCGTAGAAGCTTATGTTGGACGGATTATCATCAGCAAGGGCTGCCGCGGCGATGGCAGCCACCCAGTTGGCATTGGCACCAAGGAGACGATAGTGTACACCCGGTTCATAGTCCACCTTGAGATGTTTTGACAACTCGAGAGCCTTATCCCTTTGAAAGAACACGTTGCTTACCTTTACGCCATTGCTTGCTATCCAAGACTTAGCGCAGCCAAGTTCCTCCCCTAGCTTATAGCAGTTTACATAAACTAAGTTCTTATATCCCGACTTTTGGATAAGCATGTTGGCAAGTCCACGGACTGTTTTCTTTTCGCTGAGGTTCGCGCCACGGTCGAGCCCACCGAGACGTGCCGTAAAATATGGCTTCTCTGACAGAACTGTGTCATCATCTTTATTGAGCGTAGAATCTATTATAGCAAGGCAACGACAGCCATGAGCCGTGCCGAACTGCATCCAACGCTCCTTCATCTGAGCGTCCGAGCTGATGACTATAAATGTGTCGCAAGTCTCAAAGAGAGGAATCTTGTCGTCACTCAGTCGGCCACCGATGTCCACCAAAACGATACGTTGCCGTACTGTCTCCACCCTGTGCCGCCACACTTCGAAATCTGCACTGGTATTGCCCGACTTGTTTTGTTTCCTCACAGTGTCCACTTCTTGCTGATTAGGGTTGTTCGTCCATAGCCCCTCGCCATCGCCGTTTGCGCGGATGGTTAGCGAGTCGTCAGACGGCAATAGGCTGTAGAGACTGTTGATGAGTACACTCTTGCTCGAATGTGGCGGGCCGCAGACTATTGTTTTCATATATGGTGCTGTATTATATAAGGTCAATATTCGCGGATTTGGGCGAAGTGGAAGTGCGACAGCTTGTCTCCGTTACCGAGATTTTCTGCTACTCGGTCGGTACACGATGCCACACAACGGATGCCAAGAGCCTTCAACTTTGTAACCAATGCAAAGGTAAACGTCATTTCACCCATGACATGAGCAGTGATGTCTGCATCAGAATATTCACATAGAATATCTCTTGCCGTCTCACAAGCGAGACGGTAGATGTCATCAGTTGAAGCGACAGCACATACAGACGGAAAAGGATAGTCCTTTAATTTGCCAAACACCTTTGCTGCCTCTATCTGGTCCTCATCCCATCCAGCTATGGGATGGTTGGAGACGTTGAGGAAAATCTTTTCTTTAACAGGGTGCTTCCATGTTTCAGTTTGTTCACCGAGCAAATTGTTGAAAGTCTTGATGGAGGAACCTATCTTTTGTGTAATCTTCTTGTAGGACATAGCCCCTGGCCGAAAACCTGCGTGATTGTAATCGTTTCTAACATCACGCATGGATATAAAGCTAATCACCATGTCGTTGGTCAGCAGCCCGTCATCGAGAAGCTCTTGAACTTTTTGCATGTATTCGTCCTTTATTTTCCATAGTTCCTTATTGTTCTCCTTATGGCCATATCGTATTTCAATAGCTTTGGAAACAAGTTCACGTTCTATTATGCTTGACGTATCAATACTATGTCGCTTGCAGAAGAATGTTATCACACCCTCACGCAACAGTGTCGCCGCCTGTTGAAAAAGGTTACGTTTGTAGCACCATTCCGCTGCTTTCAGGCAGAGGTTCGCACTTGGTGAATGTTCCTCCATGCTCTTCTTTATCTTTTCAAAGACGGGGTTGAGTGGAACGATGCCTGTGTTCTCAATTTTGTTTAAAACCGTTGACAACGACATAGCGGTTTTACCCTCCTCAATATCCAAACCGCGGCACACGAGTCTTTCCGCAGCGTAATTGGTAAGACACTTAGCGAACTCACGCACGTTGTTAACATCTTCCGTCCTTGTCTCCTCGTTTTTCAGAAGAGGTTTGAGGATGTCCATGATGTTTTCCGTGAGCTTGGAAGTATAGCCGTACTTCAGGTATTCTGATGCCGCCAAAGTCCAGTCCTGTAGTTTCGTCAACGGCAGGAGGTTTACGATGGGAGCCCTATTTGTCTGAATGTCACGTCCTTCCCAGTTGCCATATGAAAGCCATTTGATACTGACGTGTTTTAAGAACTTGGCATAGTTGCTCAGTACAAGGACGAGCATCGGCAGGTAGCGGAAGGCATGCGTAAGGTCTATGTAGAGTTCATCTCCATTCTCTATCTCGTCATAGACTCTCTGGAAAATCTCCCACATCTCCTCTTGGTCATTGCCGACTGGCATGTCCACAATAGCCTTGACATCACTTTGCAGGTTCATGCTATCTAAGATTCTTCCCAGACGCACATACTGTTCTGTTTGCTTTGTAAATTTGTTCTCTCGTTTGTCGTTGTCCTTGTTCCAGTTGTCTATGAAAGCCTGTTGGGTTATAAAGATGCGGACAGCGTCCGGTGCCTCGTTCAAGGCTACAAGCCTTTCGAGAGTGGCTTGTTGTACATAACGGGTCTTGTTGCTTTCCCACCCCCCGTCAGTGTAATAACACTCGTGGTAGAAATTGGTTCCGAGGAAAGAAATGAATAGTTTGCGTGCCATAGTTGCTATTATAACTTTGATAAAGCCTGCTTGTTGAAAAGTGAGGCTTTGATATTTGAAAACATTTTGCCAGTGACGATTCCCTTTATCCCCAAAATTCTGCAACGGTTCAAGAAATTGAGCTTTACCTCATCACTGAAAGTCTGCATTCTGTGGAGCGTGAATATATAAGCGCTGACCTGTAATCCAAAATCTTTGCTGATTGCCGCAAGCTTGTAAAGATAATCGTCAACAACCAGCTTTGGGTCACGCCCATAGCCGGTCATTGTCACCTTACACTCCACGACATACAGCACATTGTTGAACATGAAGGCTACATCAAGCTCATTGTCATTTTTTGTGGACTCGTTCTCACGATAGATTTTCAAGGAGACGGCTATATCCTCATCACGCAGGCTGAAAGCCTCCTTGAGCTTGAAATATGAGAACTCTTCAAACCATTCGCCCCCCAGGTATCTTCTCAGCTCGGGTGTAGCGGCCTTCTGAGCATCCCTAAGTTTCTTGGGAAGGTAGAAATGACTTTTCTGCACGCTCTCAAAGATGCCCATGGTCTCGCTTTCAGGATGTACAAATGTGTCCTCGGCTTTACTTTCAAACCGAATGCCATACAGTGAGAAATACTCACGCAGGTTAACCCTGTATTTAAGTGGTGTTTTTTTCCCCGTTCCAAGGTTATAATACTCGTTTTTGCCTAATGGCACATAATAGAATTCAGCACGTTTGTTTTTGAAAAAATCGTGTACTGCAAGAGACATCATTTTAGTGCCCCCCGTAAGGTTTACGATGTAATTGTTATCTTCGTCTTCCTGCCATTTGTCGGTCAAGGTGGCTATGGCTGACAGGTAGTCGTTACCATCTACAGAAATGATGGTGACATCTTGCTGTGTGATGCCTAACGCCTTTGTCAGTTGTCCTTTTCTACCGAGCTGACCTATCTCTGGTGAGGTGACAAAAAGGTGACGGTCATACTGCCCCTCCATCTCCTTTATGAAGAGAAAGTTGGGTACAGAATGATTGCTGAGAATAGATACAATAATTCTTGCCATAAGCGTATGCGTGTTTATATTGAAGACAACTTTACGAATCCGAACAAATAAGATTCGTCATCCATGCGGCGGGTCTTGGGAAAGTCGTAATCTTCATACTTTTGCCTATTATGAGGTCTGGCATTTGGAACTACTTTGTCCTTAAAATTCTTAAGGCATTCTGTCCACGCTCCTGTAATAAAACGCCAACCAGTAGCCTGACCGACACGCATGACACATTCACCATCCTTGCAAGCATTAACGGCATTGAGGATATTCTCCATCTCTTCAATGTATTTTTCTGCCCCTTGGTATTGTGTCAAGTCTCTCCAATAGGAAATCTCACTTTCAACAAGCCGCCTGGTATGGTCGTTTATGACCTTGAACAACCCTGTAATGGTGGAAATCTCCGTGGGAAGAAACTTCATGCCTTTCAAATCCTTATTTTTATTATCGTTACGCTGGGCAAAAACGTCATCAAACTTCTTCTTATCAATAGCAAGCGAAAAAGAGGATGTTTCTTCTGCTCCAATTACCTCTACCGGTTGGGCCCTTTTCTTGTCAATAAGATTATCAGAGTTTTTTGTCTGATTGATAAATACTTGCGTTACAGCCATTTCTACACCTTTATCATAGTAAGCATCGCCTACACGTATAAATCGCATCAGGCTTTCGTTGGGTGTGTCACCAAGCATTACATCTTCAGCAGACCTATGTGTCCCGAATTCATCTTGGTATCTGCCGTTGTTTTTTGCAAGGCTTTCGACAATTCTTTCCTTTTCTGTCTCAGGCATCTTGCTGGCAAGAAATGCTATTATGGCGGTACGTATAGCACCTTTCAAGGATGAACCCGGAATGTAGGGTTTTCCTGTACCGTCATGAATGAATTCCTTGAGTGTCATGCTGCGTCTGTCACCTGCATAGTTGGTTATGCAACGTTTAGAATAATCCGCTGGCTTTGCTCTTTTCAGGAACAGGTCAAAAAAAGAATTCGTGTCGCCCTTCTCGATGGATGCGATCCATTGAGAAAGAACACGCTGGTCAGTACCTATGATTTTACCTACACGGTCTGGATCTATGATGTAGATGTCAGAATACTCTCCGTTTCTTCTGACTATAAAGTCCATATCCTTCTGCAGAGTTTCACCAGAGCCGATATGAACCTGCGTGAGGTTCGTGATTCTTATAATGTTCTTCATAAGCATCTACAATATGTGCATGGCAAGACATCTGCCACTACGATACACAGGGTGTATGTCCTGCGCGTTCCACTGTGGAGCGACATTGACTATTTTACCTTCCAACTTGGCACGTGAAACAATGACTGATCCAGTATCAAACATATATACAGTCTTTTTTCTTAGATGGCGCAGGTGCTCGTTGTTGCTTCCGGCCATAAAGCCACCTCTATGAATCAGCTGATAAGTTGATTTCTCCAAAGAGAAGGATTTGACTTCTTCCTTAGTGGGGATGTAGGTCGACAACAATATCTGTTTCTCAGACTTTACGTCTGCCAATTCTATAGTATCGGTTTCTATTGTGAAATGACCGCCACCGACACTTTTGTCAGAGCCTATGCCTTGCTCACCAAGTTCTTGGAACAAATCTGTTATCTCCTGTGTAGTGGCAGCATCAGCAAGCAACAGACAATATAGTCCAGACTCCGTTGTTTCATAAACCTTTCCTCTGGGGGATGTTGTGTTGCCGCCACGTCTGAAGAAAGTCCAGTCGTACATGAATGGAACGGCATCATCCTCACCGTTGCGTGCCACAGAAACTCTTTCCGTTGTAATATGGGCCATCGGAGCCTTATAATTGGTATTGCCTTTCGACAACAGAAAAGCCCCTTGAAGCTGGTTGCCATCGACAGCTATAGTCTCACCTTGAGCCAACCGCTGCCACAAAGAGAAAGATATGTAGACAAGCTTCTTCAACTTCTTCCGATAGTCTTTTTCTTCCTCTCCGTTGACCGTTATCGCCAGCCTTCCCTTCATCCGGGGCAAGAAATACTCATCGCCATCATAAGGAAAAGCCGAGCTCAAGGCAAATGCTGAAAGAAACTGCTCTGTAGTGCCGCCCTTGCCATACATCGCCCTTATGGATGCCAGAGCAGCGGACAACGTGTCAGATTGTAGCAGGGATGCCGAGACATTGTAGCTGTCTCGCCCCAATCCAAGGTGGAGAGGGGTCATCTCCTTAAGCTTTATCCTTGTGAATTTAGTCATTCTGTATATGTCTTGTCAGTGAACTTCATTTCTGAGAATGCTACTTGTCCATAGCCGCGGCTGCCATTTCCACCAAGATAGTCGTCCTCTAAAAGCGCCATGGCATCTTCCAAAGTCTTTCTGAGTTTGTTCTCGTCCTCGCCATCAAAGATATTGATAACCATATTGACATTGAACGATACTCCTGCGGGAACGCGTTCAATAGTACGCGGCATTGCTTTGGCAGTGATTCGGTCGATTGTCACCTCCGTCTTGCTCTCGGTGTAGGGAAGATCGGTAGCTTTCAACATGTCGGCATTAGTCATGTCCATCTCAGCGTCTCTTACGATGAGTCGTGATGGATGATTGTCTTCTTTTCCACTCTTGCCAACAGTGCCAAAAAGTGCACCGGCCGCCGTAGTTGGGTCATTCGTGGCACGGTTGTCTGCACCTATAGTTGCATCACGCACCTCAATGAGCGAGCGCATCTTGCCCTTGAGAGAACTGCCAGGTATATAAGGCACGTTGGTAATGGGATTGCGTACCACGAGGCGGTCGGGACCACCGATGCCAAGAGCCGTGTTGGTGCCACCGATATGAAGACCGGTTTTAAGGGTAAGCTTACCGGTTACGATTATCTTCTTGTTCAGTTTTATATTATCCATGATTATTGCGTTTAAAAGTTATTTGCCGCCATTAGCTCTGTGATAGGCAAGAATTGCCTCCATGAAGTTGCAGAAGTTGTCGTAAGACTTATCGTCTTTGACATACGTCACAGCCTCGTCAAAGATGTTCTTGAAGATTCTCAAGCCCTCATTTTTATTGTCCCTGCCATAGGCATAAGCCACCTTGGGCTTAAGCAGGAAGAATGCGGACTTGTTCTTCTCCCATGTACCCATTTGTATTCTCTTGACCTCACCGTAGATACTGCGGATTTTAGAGTTGGTTAACCCATTATTTGCAAGATCCTTACCAGCTTGTTCTGCGTACTCTACGAGATCAGCGTCCGCCCCAGTCGTGAACCAATCTGCAAAGATTGGGTGCTCCTTGGTGTAACTTGGCTGAGATTGGTTGCCTCCTGGCTTCCCATAGCCGTCTCTGTTATTGCCGTAATTGTTATAATACATAATATTATTATTTAGTTGTTTTCAGCTCTATATTCCAGTTCTGCCCATCGGCAGGCAAATGCCCACAACTCAAGGCTGTTATAGAAACTTGTTATCTCCCTGCCATCCAACTGACCATTGGTATGACAAACTTCGTTAATGCATTTGTCAAGAAGTGATAATGTCTCCTTTGACGACTTGTAGCGTTCCTTCATTCTCTGCAGGTCGTATGCGAGATGCCAGTATATCTGATAGTTGGAAATCTTGTGGTTCTTGAAATCTGCATTCATAGCGTGTTCCATAATCTTTGACAGAAACGACTTCGGCAGGCTGTCGGAATAGAGCAGTTCGGCTATGTGGTCCTTCAGTTTTTTTACAGTAGAGTATTCTTTCTTCCAGTTGAGAGGCATGGAGAAAAATGATATAGAATCCTTCTTGTCGCCAGCACACTCGTGCCCTTTGGCACGTTCTTCTTCCTCCGCACTCTCTGCTGCACCCGCTATGATTGGAAATTTGGCCCCCAATATGGCTATACCGCCGGAGATTGAGAAAGCGGGATTAAAGCAAGTGTAGCGATGGAAGTCGTCTTGGATCTGATGGGCTATATCTATTGTAGTATCCCAACTCCCGACAATAAACACGTCATCACCGCCACTATATACAATGAACGAGCGGGCATCGCGTTCGTATTCAGCACAAATTACATTAAGGTAGCCTGAGAAGAAATAATCAAAGCTGCGGCTCAATGCGGCAAAGCGTGACAGAGAAGCCTTGGTCTCTGGAATGCCACCCTGGAAGATGGAACCAAGGTTGTCAACATCCATTCTGAGTACGCCAAGACGGGAGAAACCTTCGTTGTCACACATTTCCTCGTATGTGTTGCCGTTGAACCTGTTTCCGCCATAAAACTGCATTGAGCAGATGTTATAGGTCATGTATTTTTCAAGTACATAGTCGCCTTTGAAATCCTTCCCATTTAGTAAGATGAGGGTAAGGTCACCGCCTTGTTTGTGAACAGCATCAATATTGGCTGTAATATCGCTCTCTCGCGTCAGATAATAATACACGCCAAGCTGTGCAGGACAGACGTTGGCCTTGTCTTTCAAGAAGTCAATTGGCTTGTTGGCAACAGCAAGTATATCAGCCGTCATCAATGCCTTCCCTATCTTTATCTGGTCATTGTTAAGCGCTGAGATATATGTTCCGTTGATGAAACTTACAGCTTCTTCTCCTTCTACAAAGTCTTCGCCTGTGATGACATCACGCTTCGTTCCATCAACCTTCTGAGGAACGAAAAATTGGTCATAATCGGAAAGTAAAGCGGCAGAATAGCGTGCGTTTTTTCTCCTGTCACGCTTTGCAAACAATTCCTGCCAAATATTGCTGAGTGTACGCTTGCCTCCACGGTTTGCCACCTCTGAGGCAGACAAGGCTACACTGTCGATGGCAACGTATAGGTCTGTTCCATGCGCCTTGAAAATAGCGTTCTCTATTTCAGCAATCGTCTCGTTTAATTTCTCCTTTACTCTTTCTGTATTAGCAGCAAGAAGGTAAAAACATCCTCCAGAGTTGTAGATGATGTTTGCCCTATAAAGAGAAAGTTCCTTAAGCAGCGTACGGACAACGGCATCGGAAAGAAGACCAAGGTAGAACGAACGGCCTTTAAGGTTCTTGCCAGCATATTTGGAGACAATCTGATAGATGTACTTCTGAATGCCACTGAAATCCCCACCTATCAATCTAAACTCACCATCCTCATGTTCTTCTTTAGAGACTTGCAAGTCATAAAGACCAATGCATATGGATGCAGCTATTCTTGCCTGGTCATAAAGGGATACATCCAAACTTTGGGTTGAAGATGGTACAGTTCCGGTATATCTGAATAGGATATTAAGGATGTTCTCCGCCAGGACACGTATATCAGTTCTTTGGAGATTGTCCAGGTTTTCCTTGACTTTACCCCATATTTTACCCATCTCTTCTCCACTGCCTTTTTCCTTTACAGGAAAGAAGCTCGTGCTTAATGCTACCGGCATCATCGGTTGGAAATAATCCAATGTGTCTTCCCTCGTCTTGATTTGTTCAAGCAGGCAGCGCATCCGTGAATCTTTGGTAATGTGATACCCTTTGTCAGGATATTCATTATCTCCAAAAGACAAAGCCTCCGCCTTCTGAATTAAGGGAAGAAAGGATTGCTCAGCATGACTGGTCAAACTGGATAAGTCCTCAGATAATGATTGGCCTGCCGCTTCGGCAAGACGACGAAGCGGACGTACAAGCATTGTCAGGTATAGCTGGTCTTTTGTTTTGTCCATATGGTTTATTTGTTCTCGTTTTCTATATGTTTATGGGTAACGGTTCCACAGCCTATACTTACATGTTTCCCCAAACCTATGTGGTTGGGAAGCGATATGTTGCACTTGAACTCGGCATTGAAGCTTGCTACTTTGATGCCTTTTACCGATACCCAATATAAATTGCTAAGTTTTATGATTTTGCAGTTGACTTGTCTTTCAAACCAAATTCCAATTCCTTTGGCAAATGACAGTATGTTTCCCGTCAAAATCTTCTCTAAGAATTGTATCTGTTCTGCAATACCTTCTATTTTCTTAAACTCCTTGTAATTCTTGTCATTGAATGGTATCCATCGGTTGATGCGATAGTCAAATTCTTTGTTCCATTCCTGTACATTATATCTTGAAGGCATGATACTGGTAATTTCAGCTTCCATTACGCGGTCATTAAGATGTAATGTGAAGTGGTTGGAAGAGAAAAATTCACCAATATCCTCAGTGCCCTGCTTAAGACACACGATCGCAGCTTTACCCGCAATCCGCTTGTACTGTATAAGTGGATAGCCATAACGAAGCTTTTCGCCTTCATGGTTATGAAACAGCAGCAATTTCTGATCCAATGAGTTGATGACAGCTCCTCGGAACAAAGAAACTTCAAACGGCCTTATCTCATTAGAGAAACGTATGGTCAATATGTTTGTTGTCATAAGCATTTAGTTTCTTCTAAAAGAGTCGACGATGGTCTATCTATTAGTTACGACTGCAAAGGTAAACAAAATAAATGATTTTAATCAATTAAAATCATTTATTCATCGACAAATCACCCTATATGTATCCTTCTTATCAATAGCCATAGTAGGCACCTTGACTATGTCCTATTTTCTCAACTCTTATGAGATTAAGGAATTAAGGGACTAAGAACAAAGGCATCCAATACTATGACACACGGCAAAGGTAGCAAAAATTATGGCAACATTGTTCAACAAGATGGATTTTATTGGTTTCATTGTTGCGGATCACTTCCATACTAGAGCCAATTCATTGTTTATAATCACCGATGGAATAATGGTGATAACGCTTTCTTTGTTGTCCCCCACTATCTCATTAACTTTGCACCGTCGTTTGATGGATAAGCCTCACTGCTCCACCTGCGACATCAACCAAGCCAGTGAGGAAGAAAGGAAAACGCAATGATAATTTGCCCACAGCCAGGTAAGGGAAATGACCCTGTCACACTCCTCATCAAGGTTCTAATTGGACATTGGTTGAAGAAGTAGGCATCAAGAGGCTGACAGCTATGGATATAATACCACCACTAAAGTGGTGATTGTCCATGGCTGCGAGTCAGAGGAAAACAAGTAAACTTAGCAGTGTAATCATTTAAAAATTAAAAAAATGTACAACAACGAAAAAAGCAACGATTGGGTAGAGGTAGCAGCAACAGCAACAGGCGTTCTGATTCCTATCCTCATCCGCACCTTGGGGGACAGCTCGAAGAAATAGAGGTGCCTTGCTCCTTGAAGAGTCCGGCTCGCAGTTTGAAGACAATATTTCTTCGGCTGCCAGCCGGATTTTTCGTTTTTAGGGTTCTTTAGACTTTATAAACGTTTTGACAGGGGTGACATCCTAAAGAATGAGATTTTCTTTGCTACATTACTAAAATATCAGCAAATGATGCTTGTTTTAGCCGTAACTCTTTCACAATCTCGATTTCGCAATTGGACGGAAAGAGTTAATCAGCTTGCTTACTACCAATAAAGGTGTCTTAATCCTTGTTGTAATGGACGTCGCACTTGGGCTTTAATGGAGACATCTCCAATTGGAATGTATCTAACGTGTCTTAATCCTTGTTGTAATGGATGTCGCACTTGGACTAATCAATGGTATGTGGGAGTCACTAATTGAGTGGGTCTTAATCCTTGTTGTAATGGATGTCGCACTTGGACAGGTGTTTTCACAAACACTTAGAAACCAGTAGAATATGTATCTAAATTCAAAAATTCAAACATGGCTTCCGACTTATTTAACACTTTCGTTATTGCAAAGTTAAGAAGAATCAACGAGACTCGCAACTTTTGAGAATGATTTTTTGATGCCATGTGCTACTTCTCATCAGAGAAGGAAGTTCAAAGCTAAACCTTATACATTATTAATATATAAGCTTATGGAAATCGTATTGAACAGTTATGGTGGTTCGCTGAGCAGAAGCAACAGCAACTTCCTCGTATGTAATGACGAGACGAGTCAGCTCGTCCCTGTCTATGGCGTTACAGCCATCTATGTCTGGAGAAGCACGCGCGTCTCCACCGATGCCCTTCTGCTCGCTCTTGACAACGATATCGACATTGTCCTCATGGACAGAAGAGGCGATGTAAAAGGGAGGATGTGGAACTGCAAGTTCGGCTCCATCGCCTCCATCCGTAAAGGGCAGTTGTATTTCGAGTTCTCTCCTGAAGGGGTCACGTGGATAAAAGCAACGCTATCCATGAAAATAGCCGCTCAAATAAATATCTTACGAACTTACGAAGTGGAGCTGGCTGACTCGTTGGACGTGAGATCGAAGAAGAGATTGGCATGGAGCATCAACAAGATGGAATTGTCGATGGCACAGATTAGTTCCCTGCACTCGGACAAAGTCGCGCCAATAGCCTCTTCGCTCCGTGGTTTGGAAGGCATAGCCTCGAAGGTGTACTTCCAAGCCATGGTTACATTGTTGCCTAAAGTGCTAACTTTCAGAAAGCGGCAGCAGCGGCCGGCAAGGGATATTGTCAATGCCATGCTCAACTACGGCTATACCATCCTCTACAACCGAGTGGAGAATGCATTGATAAAAGTAGGAATAGACCCGGCAATCGGACTGTTGCATGTGGACAGCTACAACCATCCAGTATTCACCTACGATGTCATCGAGCCCTATCGGTGCTGGGTGGACCATGTGGTCTTCCAAATGGCAATGTGCGGTGAAGTGAAGAGTTCGATGGCAGAGCCGACAGAAGATGGCAACAGTGTGTGGCTCACTGATGAACTACGACAGACGCTTTCGATACGGATCATCAATGCGCTCTCCATCGTGGCAGACAGCCGCCATGGTTGGAGTCGGGAGAACGTCATTCAGATGAACGCACAATCATTAGCTCAGACTTTTAAGAAATTGTATCAAAGGAACAAAAGATGAAAAAGACTGACCATATCAATAGCAATGATGTCATCTTCCTGGTAATGTATGACATCTCTGACAATTACACGCGCCGGACAGTTGTGGACTACCTGCTGCGCGAAGGCTGCCTAAGGATACAACGCTCCATCTTTATGGGTAACCTGCCCTTCTGTAAGATGCAGAACATTGCCCGAACATTGGAAGAGATACACGAAGGCAGTAGCTCGGACGATTCCTACATCATCATGCCGTTGCGCAAGGAGTCGATTGGTGCCATGGTCATCTGTGGCGACCGCCGTAATATTGACATGATTCTCCGCCGACAAGACATCGTTTTCCTATAGATTTGCGGGTGTATTATCACCATCCAAAAACGGTGATTTTAGAAATTTGCCATCTTGGAAGATTCACTTAACTTTGCAGCAGAATAAGGTAACGGGAGCCTCACCAACTCCCACAAAAAAATTACAATATGAAAATATTAGTATCGTTATCAAAAGCACTTGGTCCCGTGACCAGCATCGCAGAGGGAGCTGGCAAGGCCCTCGGTGATGTAATCATCAAAGCCGTCGACGCAGTCATCGACTGCTGCGACACCTACAAAGGAGACAAACATTAAAACCAGAAGATAATGAATATATTTATTGATCCATGTAACAAGCCCACCGTGGCAGAGGAAATCCTCTCAACAATTACAAAAACAGTATCAATCTTCTTTTCAAAAAAAGCAAATGAATAAAGACCAGAATTCAGGCACTGTACTCGCTGCAATAGCAATTACTCTTTTTACCGCAGCTGTGGAAATAGGCAAAGAAGCTACGAAAAGGTTAGCATAAACTCTCAGGGATGTCCAAAATTTCCTTGGGGTAGCTTACCACAACTTTTCGGAAGTCCGAGATTCATAATGCTCGGACTTCGCTCTAACTAGGGTCTGCTAATTTATCCTGCCCCAGCTGACTTGTGGCGAGGGTAAAACTCCCACGAGGTCGTCGATGGCGCTGAGAACTCTCTTTTTGAGGGCCTCCAAGCCTGTTTTTGCGAAAACGAAACGAAGAAGTCCCCTTAGGAACTTCATTACGTTTTTAGCGAAGAAGCAAGCCCCTGTCCACATGTCAGCCGTATTGTCAAGTTTCGCTCGGATGTCGTTCGCCCGGTAAACCCTCTTGGATGTTCCAAACGTCGCCTCTATCTCGTTCCGTTCACATAGGGCCCTTCTTTTCTCCTCGGCGTGCCTGTCGTTGCTCAAATTCTCCATATGCTTCACTATTAAGGCCCCAACAACCATGCGGGCGGGCTTGTTGCCTGCTCCGCAATGGTTGTTCCTCAGACGCTTTTCGTTTCCATCAACTCCTTCTATTCTGCGAGTTTTATCAGAAACACCAATGGCAAGCACACCGCCATCGGCATTAGCCATAGCCACAATGGGTACAGCTAATGCTTTCGGGTCAATCTGTATGCTCTTGCAATCGAATGTCTGACATTCTTTGCGAACCTGTATTTCTTCTATTGTCATCATTTCAAGTTATTTCTCTTGATGGATTCATCCTATGGACTATAATGATTTACAGGAAAGTTTTTCCATTATCAAAATAGAGAGGATGGCTTTTGTCTGTTAGAAACTGTGTCTGCAAATCCATTAGTTCCGAGTTTGCTCCCGTTACTTCCAAGTCTTTATCATATACGACATAGAAGTCAATAGAAAGCATTTGTTCTACATCTATGGGTTGCTCCGCAATGGATTGTGTCGTACATTTTGGCTTGATAATGTCATCAAAAGTGTGCCACAATTGATCGATTGCGTCATTTGCCCTTTGGACAATAGTCTGATAGTTGGAGGACGTGACATTTGTTTTGAACTCAATCAGACACATTTCCTTTTCTGTCAGAAGCATACCATCACATACGCCTCCTGCAACAACACTTTTCCCAGTAAGGATTCGGTGATCAAGTGGTAGCAAAACAATCGTATTGTTGTTGGGATTTGTTGCAACGAAACACTTTGAAACAAACTCGGGTGCTACATCTGTCCAATCTGTATAGCCAAGTTTACTATCATCATAGATGTAAAGATACTCAGCGGAGCTTTTGTCAAAAGCATTAGCCACACCTAATGCGCCACAATATTGTAATGCGGAGCACAACCGGAGATTTGTTATGGCAACAGGCAAATTCCTATCTTGCGAGAGTCTTGGCATAGCACTGGTATAAAGAGTTAAATATTCGCATAATGTCACCTGATGCAGAATCTAATTCGTTCTTTGAAACAAGCCCCGTGTTAGGATTTATAGCAGATTGACAATAGCTTGCATCTGAAGAAGAGAGACGATATGCAGCTATATCTTCTTCATTGATCTGATACTTCACTGGCAAAATGTTCTCTATCAGCCTTCTCTGTCCCTCACTCGCATTGGCATACGCCTTGGCACCCATAATCATTGTATTGACAATTGCCAATGAATATGGACTATGAGTAGTGAACACAAGCATATTCTCATCAGAGCTTGCATTGTTGTAAACCAGAGATTTGAGCACTTCCATCTGTGAACGAGGGAAAAGGTTTAATTCTGGTTCTTCAACTATGTTTATAAGCTGATTATATCTATTGGCATATGACAATTGGCGAATCATCATATCCTTGATACTGTCAGAATATTCATCATTCTGCATGATTTCAGCTACTCTTTTTTCCAATTTGTCTTTTTCTTCTTTAGAGAGCTTGATTTCCTCTTTGTCAGAAACCTTACTACTCAGAAACTCTGATACAATACACATTGGAAGGGACGACTGAATTCCACTAGAAGCATTGGTGAGTCTCACCTTATAGTTAGCACCATGAATCCAACCTGTATCATTCAAACTGTCATATTCAAAGCGTAATCCCTCAAACGGAAGATTATAACCGCTCTGAAAGAATTTCTTTGCATTTACAAACTCGTCAGAGAAAGTCTCACTGGAGTCTGGCAGCTCTTTCAAAAGCTTTGACTTATTCTCGGCTACGCTTACAATTGAACGTTCTGCTGGAACATACATTACCTTTGAGATGCCTTTTATGTCCTGACCTTTGTCTGTTACATAGAAATTCCCGTTCTCATACAAAAAATCGTATAGTTCTCCTTCAAATTTGATATATGGGTTCCCATTAACAATGAAGGAATCTATTCTATGATATGCACACAACTTTGTCTTGAACCTGTTATATTGCTCAAAGTATGAGAGTTTGTATTTCTTTTGGCTTAACACCTTCTCTAACCATTTAAACGTGGAGAAAAGTTTTGCGACACAACTTTTGCCTGTGCCTTGGTCTCCTATGAACAAGGTAACTTTCTTAAATATAATATCAAGGTCTTTGACGGGACCAAATGAATTTACTATTAAACGTTCGTTCATATGATTTTCTTTTTTGTATTCTTGCTTATAACGCTTTTGTCGACAGACGGAATTAGTACGACAGATTCTTGCCATTGATATTGACAAGTGCCAACTTGTTTGTTTCGGGCAACAAGGATGTTATACCACTGCCGTTAATGCCTGCCAGGATATTCACATCGTTATTGGCAACGAAGTGAACATCATATTTGCTCCAAAGACGGACTTTGACTTCTTTTATTATGGAGTACGGCATAATGTGTAATCCTAAATATACTTTTGTATTTACCTGTATTATTAATACATACGCGTACAAAATTAATTGTTTTTCCACAGAATAACGAAGGATAATCATTTTTTCTATCCAATACAGGCGTTTTTATATCGTTTTCTTCACTTTTATTCTCCGCAATAGACATTTTAACCCAAGTTTGACCCTTTATCAAATCGTGAATTTCTTGTTGTCCAATGTCATATCTCAAGTTTTTATCGTTATTTGCCGGCAAAGATATTGATGTGCTGACTCAATTATCAATACAGGTTAATTGTTTCTTATAAAAAACTCACAAAAACAGAAGTTTTTTTCAACCTGTGATAATAATTGGCACACCTTCATATTACTTTTGCCGCAACATTAAAGATACAGTTATGAAAAAGTCTTCAAAATATGAAAGCGCTGTAAAGGATGCGAAGACATTGGAATCCGTTATTCCGAAACAGCTTGCAGAATACACGACAAGGGCATTAAGTAAACTAAACGAAGCGCTTGGGGGCGATGTCGGCGGATATGTAGCAAACAGACTGCACATGAGCCATGAGGAACTGAGGGAAGCATTGGCCGCCGAGCAAATCGATGGTGTTGCATTGGCCATTTACAATATAGAGAAACGTGGACAGTCGGTAGTCATAGGCGACCAAACGGGTATAGGCAAAGGCCGACAAGCTGCTGCCATGATACGCTATGGACTGTTGTCTGGCTATCTGCCGATATTCTTCACCGACAGATATACCCTGTTCAGCGATATGTACCGCGACTGTAAAGCGCTTGGCATTAAGGAGGCACGGCCATTGGTGGTGAATGCAGGTGTGTCGGTTGTCGACTTTGACCATGTGGTTGAGCAGAAAGCGACATGTACGTCCGACGAAATATGGTCTCCCGCAGACGAAGAAGATAACGAAAAGTATGAGGCAGAGCGCATGATGCTCTACCAGAAACAGTATGAGGTGGTGTACAAAGCTCCCAAGAAATCTGTCCTTCAAGAAATATTCATAAAAGGTGAACTGCCACAGGATGCCTTCGACTATCTCATGATTACCTACTCTCAACTGAAAGATGCCAAACGAGACATGACACGTCTCAACTTCCTCATGGCGTTGTGCGAGCAACATCGTGTGCTGTTCATCTTCGACGAAGCCCACAAAAGCAGCGGAGTGAACGCTGGCAAAGCATCGGTTATCACGCAAGGCATCAACATGATTCTGGAAGAAACGCCACAGACGCAATGTGTATTCCTTTCTGCCACTTTTGCCAAGCGCCCGGAATGTCTGCTCACCTTCATGAGACGCACGACCCTGAGTGCCTTGGCTACAGAAAACACGCTCAAGGATGCCTTGCATTGTGGTGGAGTGCCCATGCAAGAATACGTTTCGTCTTGTTTGGCTGCCGAAGGACAAATGATCAGGCGCGAGCACTCTGGCGAGGGTTTGCCTACTCCTGTCTATACATATCTTGATGAAGCCCTCGACGTACATGGTGAGCAGTTTGATAAGGTAATGTTCTTCTTCCGTGAAATAGTAAAACTCTCTGCAATGGTTCGCACAATGGTTAATCATGCCCTTATGTACAACGTGCTTCTACCCTTCAACTGCTATCCCACAAGAGCACAACTTTTCTATATCAACAAAGTGTTGTTGCTTTCCTTGAAAGCGAAAAAGGTGGCGCAAGCCGCCATTGAGAATGTAAGGCAAGGAAGAAGTGTGGTGATTGGCATGAGCGACACGCTTGAGTGTATCGTACAGGACGTGACAGCGAACGAAGACGGATCCGTTCGTGGCGACATATCTGCGTTGTTGTTGCGCTTGTTGGAAAAGACGGTTTGTGGAAGCGGATCTACCAACAGTGCCAATCGACCTGTTTTTGAAATGGTAGAAGAATTGGAAGAAATGTCATTGAAGGCAGAAGCCAAAGAGATAAGCGAGTACTACACAAGTATCAAGCAAGATATAACCGAAGAGGTGTTTCATCTCCCCGTGTCGCCTATCGACGTAATACGGCAGCTGATAACTGCCGAGAAGTTTGTTGCGCCCAATGGTGAATACCTAAACATCCGTTTTGAGGAATGTACGGGGCGAGCACACCAACTGGATTATCTCTCACCTGAGGGCGATGACGACTTCATCAACGCTGTCATCGGGTCAAGAAAGAAACGTCACTCTAACCTCATATTCAATGATTTCCAAAACAACAAGTTAGACGTTATTCTTATCAATGCCTGTGGAGCTATAGGTGCAAGTGCGCACGCCATTTCCACCGCCGAGGTGCCAGAGGACCAAGTGCGCCAACGCAAGATGCTCATCGTGCAAAACGATCTTGACGTGAATATCGACTTGCAGAAGCGTGGCCGCATCAACCGAACTGGTCAACGTGTCGACTTGCCTCCATTGTATGAGTACATCATTACGGCCATTCCTTCGGAGAAGCGTCTCAACATGATGCTCCGGGCGAAGTTGCGGTCTCTTAGTGCCAATACTGCCGCATGGCAAGACCAAGACCGTGAACAAGCCGACTTTGTGGACATTGATAACAAGTATGGCAATGAGGTGGCAAAAGAGTATTTGTCTGAACACACAGAACAAGCTGTGGTCCTCGACCTTACACGCAATGTGACAGCAAGCCGACTGCTCGCACGGAGTGCCATGCTAAGTGTGGCGGCACAACAGAGCATCGTAGATGACCTGATATCGGGCTATACAACGCTTGAGGCTGAACTTCGCCGAATAAACCAGTGGGACCTGGAACGTGAATTCCGTGACTTCGAGGCCGACTTTGTCAGGGAAGAACTTTTCACTACTGCCAAGACGAAGACAAGGCTTGGTGGGTGCTCATATCTTACAACCTATAAATGCAAGCAAAAGACGTTTCCGTATAGTTTTGAGACAGTGACTGAACTTTGCCAGAAAGCTAAGGCGGTTTACGGAAATCCATATAAGGAGAACCCTGCCTTACAGAAACAGGTAAAAGATTATTATGCCCACCGAGACAAAAATGCCCACCGCCGCTTCAAAGCACGCTGCAAACTGCTGCATGACGGTGCAAAACGCATATTGGCAACATATTGTGGTGATGAGGAGTTGGCAGACACATGGTTGCAAAAAGCATGCACGCCTGTAGACAAATGGAGCTCAACAGAATTTGAAGATGTGAAAGAGCAGAAGCGTGCCAAGCGAATCATGCAAAAACTGATTTCGTTCTCTAATGAGTATAACCATCTGCTTGACGCAAAAAAGCAAGAGATGAAAAAATACGCAGAAGAAAGGAAAAGACTTGTCAAGGTATTGTCAAAAGCGGAAATAGGAAACGGATACGTCATCACTGAGAAAGTGGAGGGCGAGGTAATGCCACAAGATAAAATTAAAAGTGTATTGACAGACATACGATTTGGTAAAGATGAACAATCCAGATTCCTTCCCAGTAAAGTGGAGTTTGTATTTGCATTGACAGCTGTACACACGGAAATTCGCATCAATTTGGTTCATAATAACAGTTGGAGTAATTACGATCGTCTTTGTGATATTTTTTCTTCAAGAGCTTGGCAGCCGAGCGCAAGCGTTTGGAACAAGGACATTGCGCTCTACAACAACAAGATTGTGGAGCGCAAGATTATCACCGGCAACATTCTTGGAGCATACGTCCATCCAGCCATCGCCGAACTGAAGCCTCGCTTCATATCCTTCTCGCTGAAGAAAAAGAAAGGTGGCAAGGCTCAAACGCAGATCGGATTACTCTTGCCTATGGACGAGTCGAAGGTAAGAAAAGCGTTAGACACGGTTTCTATTCCTCTACACGAAGGGTTCAAATATGCCACCAATACCAACACAAGTTATACGATAGCTGGCTTGGGGGTGAACTTCTCGTTAATGCCTTACAATGGTCCGATGTATGTAGTAAGCGTGAACGATAAACACTCCAAGGAGTTTGAAAAGGACAAGCGTTTTGACAGTATACGCTCTCTGTTCTTTGGCACTCCTATAAGTTCGATATACGACAAGGCAAAAGAAGACCAAGAACAGCCAGGCAAGAAAAAACGCAAGACGCTTATGCACTATCAGACTGGACAGTTGCCTTTCGAGTCGGAACCATTGCAGGCCATCATACAAACGCTTGCCCAGATGGATGCTGTGATTGTCGTGCCTCGCGAACAGATAACTTACGGCGATGTGAAGGAACTCGAGTCGCGCTCCGAACGCGACGACAACGAGCCTTGGGATGTTCTTGACTGGAAAAATGCGGACGAAGTACCCATGCCTCCAATAAGGCAGAGCCTCATGTTGCGTATATCTGCCCCTGTAGCCATGGGAGAACAGAAGGGCAAACCTGTGTTCAGACATTCCGAGTGCTATTGTCTTGCGCAAGAAACAATGGTCCTCGAAGGGTTGCCCATGCCTCATATACAGCGCAGCACAATAGATGCCCTGCGACGATGCTACATGAAATGGAAAGAATACTTCCGCCTTTCTGCATCAAGGGTTAGTCAACAGCAAGAGGTGCACCCCTCGCTCGTAGAACAGCGTAAGGTGTGCCGTGATTTGCAGCGTGTGATAGGGAACAAGGCATCTTCCGTAGAACTTGCCCCAAATGTCAAGGCTCTGCTACAAGACATTCTCGACAGCGAGTATCTGGACACCAACGGACTCTATTATGCAAAGTTCGAAGACGAGATGATGTTCATGTCGCCCGAAAAGTCTGTGGCACAGGCATTCCTTGATGCCTTGCCTTGCTCGGCTACACTGGATGGCATAAGGAAATGCATAGAAGACTATCTTGAAGACAAAACCGACATTATTAATTCACCCGACAAGTGGTAATATGAGCTATATAGGTATTATAGGTGCAAAAAGACTTGACGATAGCAATGCTTCGTTAGGTCTTATCGAAGCACAAAAGAAGGCGGTCCAACTGCTTCGCTGCAGCACGGATATGCACATGATAAAACAGCAGACGGGTTGGGAAATGGGTGTAGACGGCAAATGGCGCTATGAAGTGGCAGACCCTTTCCACAATACTGTCGAAATAGAGGACCATCTGAAACGCCATTTTGGCGAGTCCATAAACATCAGTCTATGTATGCACGACATCAGCCTGCTCATAGCATACCCAGCTTTCGAACGGCTCAGTTTATACGCCAGATACACACCGACCAACAAGTTTTCAGGGTATTTCAATCCTTTGAGCTACGGCATGATGATTTGCATGGGAACGCCAAATTCTCCGTTCCAATACCAGACCGAAGGTGTGTTGCTGCATGAGGTGCAGCATCTTATACAGGAGGAAGAGGACTTTGCCCTTGGTGGAAACCTGTCACAAGGCAGAAGATGGTATTTGAGAATGGCTGGCGAGGTGGAAGCGCGAAACGTGTGCATCAGGCACTCGATGAGTTCTGAACAACGCCGCTCGTCGTTGCGGACAGACACGCAGGATGTGCCAGACGCAGAACAAATAATAAAGCTTTTATAAAATTTTCTGATCGTGGATTTTTCAGTACCTTTATAGTTGATTCAAGACTTTAAAAGTATGATGTTTTATACGGTATTGTGAGTAGTATTTCATGTCGCACTTACGAGTTTTAACACCCAAAAGTAATCATTTTGTCTGAACTGAGCAATTATTTTGCAAGTTAATTTCTTGATTATCAATAACTTGCCTTAAATTAGCAGGTCCTAAGTAATTACAACAATCTATGTGAGGATGCTTTTATCATTTGAGTCAAGATGAAAACTATGAGTTCTTCGGATGGTTACAGACGCGAGAAGAAAAATCCGTCACGAAGGAGCGTTCCACTCCCTATCAACCGTTTTGGGTTAAGGAAATGGAACGCTCTTGGTCGATATAGCATGAGCTTCTGCAGAAAGCAAATCGGCGAGATGTGCTTGCCCTACTTGTATTTATAGACAGTAGTGTCTGCCAATTTCCACACATGAGTGGCATCAAATTCGTAGATGCTCTCGTTGTGTGAGAAGACGGGTAAGTATATTCCTCGCTGATATTCGTGATATTCGATGATGCTTCTTGTGGCTTTGTCTTGGAATGACATTCTATATACCTGCCAGGAGTCAGCTACGATGTGATATTCCATGTTGGGAGATTTCAGAATGTGAATGGTTTTGTCATTTTCCTTGTATGTTCCTGAATAGCTCAGGATATCCGTGGTCGTCTCATTTTTATTCTGCTTGGCCTTTCTTTTGGCCTGATGGCGCAGCGTGTTGTAAATGAAATCGTATAGGTTTTCTTTAAACCCCCACTTTTTCTTAAGGAATGAGTTTTTTTCTTCCTCGCTGATATTGCCAGAGCATGAGACCAATTCTCCTTTCCCCATCGTATAATTGCCTTTGTTAAATCTGATGTCTTTTCTGATAGTCAGGGTCAGATCTGGATTCCGCTCCATGGACTGAAAGATTTTTTTATAGCCCGCAAGTGCCAGGAAGCTTCTTAGTAGGCTGCGGAAATCAGAAGGGAACTCTTTGAGGTTTCCTATAGAGGTGATCTGACATTCGGCCACGGCTTCAAATGTTGGTAGTTGCTCTCTGAGCATTTTGACGTTTTCCATCTTTTTTAGGATCAATGATGTGATGTCTCCATACACCACGTCCACATCTGCCAGTTGGACGACTTGTTCCTTCAAGGATATTTGTAGGAAGAGGTCATCGTCTCCTTGGGGTACAATTATATGCTTTGTTTCGTACCCGATGTTTGACACTGTCAGCAGGCATTTGTCCGAAGAAACATCCTCCAAAACGAACCTTCCGTACTTGTTAGTTGTACCTATCTTTTGAGAATGGTCCACGACAATAGTGGAGAAGGGAATAGGAAGGCCTAAGCTGTCCACCACCTCTCCCCTAATGGTCTTGCAGTACACTTGTAGTGATACGGTGAGCAAAATGAGAAGTAAATAGTATTTTTTCATATAGCTTTATGGTGTCCTTGTTCAATCAGAAGGTGACATAGTGGCGCAGCCGATCGATGGCTTCTGGCGGAAAGTCCTTTTGTAGGAGGCGGAGCTGGTCAAGGCTATGCAATGGACCTTTGAGCCTCCGATAGTCGCAGATAGCTTTGGCTTGGAAGTAGTTGATGTACGGGTGCTTGCGGAGTTGGCTCAGCGAGAGTTGGTTGATGTTGAGTTTTGTGATTTTCTCGCCCCGGAGGGTGAGGAAGGGAAGCGCTTCGGCGGGGAAGCCGTCAAGGTCTCGTAGCTGGCTGACGTTGTAGAAGCCACCTAGGCGGTTGCGGTAGTTGACGATGCGTCGTGCCCAGCCCGCCCCGATGCCTGGAATCTTCTTTAGGAGCGAGGTGTCGGCGAGGGCCAAATCGACCTGTTCGCCAGGTCGCAGCTTCACAGGATAGCGCACGGTGTCGCGGTCATACTTTTGGTAGGGCACATATTGGTCGGAGGCTTTGTACGCCTCGTAACGTTCGCGCGCTTCCTCCTCCCGCGATGCAAACTGCGTGTAGGCTGGCTGGTAGTCGTCGCCGATGCAGATGTAGGGTTCCAACTCCTCATATTGCTTACGCGTCATGCCATAGAGACGTCCAAAGTCGTGAGGTGTACGGAAGACGCCGCCTTTTGCACGATACTTATAGACGGCACGGACCTGCCACGGCTGGAGACCGATGCGCAGTAGTTGAGTGCTGTCTGCCGTGTTGGGATCAAACGGCGACAGTTCTATCTGCCGTCCATCCTGCGTCTGATAGGCACGATAGGGAGGAGCCTGCCGTCCCTTTCCATATCCAGGTTGCTCTTCGGCAGCCAGACTGTCGGCTGCGGTGAGCACGGTCTCCCCGCCATCGTTGCCCGTCAGATAGATCAGGACGACAAGGATGGTAGCCAGCGCAAGGAGAAAAGTCAGCACCTTGCGGTCGGAATGATGGATGACGAAAAACTCAGAAAAGCGCATGGATGTGGTTGGTGTAGTCTGTGAAAAATCCCATTCCCAGCCCCCGCATGAGTGGGGTAGGGAATGGGAAAGCAGGTCTTATCCTCTGACTGCCTCGATGTAGTTGCGTGCCGGGTTGGCATACATGGTAAGCAGTCGCTCGCGCAAGAACTCCTCGTCTTTGTTGGGAATCTTGATCTTGGCCAATTGGCTTTGGATATAGAGTTTGAACTTCCGCACATCGTCCTCCGTGTAGTGGTCGGTATGGTCTGTGCCGTCCAGCTCGTCCATAGCGATGTAGTTGTTGGGATAGAGGCGGTAGTTGCGGTGGATCTCGTGGTCGATGTGGGTGCAGATGGTGTCCAGCAAGTCCGACTTGCTAAGTTTCTGCTCACGGAGACCGTTGAGGTAGTCGTCGATGCAGGCTGCCACATGATAGTGGATTTTCCCCTTCAGTCCGAGGATGCCCGTCCGCATGCTGATGATGTCGTCGTACGGCCCCTTCTTCCAGTTGGGATCGTCGCGCTTCAGTTGATACTCCTGTGCCTTGAGGAAGTCGCAGGGGTCGTACTCATAGCTGATGGCGAGTGGCACGATGTGGAGGTTGACGAGGCGGTCGAGCACGTCGCCCTCCCCACCGAGGACCAGCATCTTCAGGATGCCCTTCTGCGTGCGATCGTCGGAGTCCTTGGCGCGTCCCTCCCTCTGTGCGATCCAGAGGTTCTGATGCTTTTCGGAGATGGCGAAGTGCATGTAACGGGCGAGTTTCTGACTTGCCTGGAGGCGCTCGCGGGCCATCAGGCCGCGCTTGACGATGAACGACTTGTTGAGGCGCACCACGTCGAGCACCCAGGGGATGGACAGCAGGTTGTCGCCGATGGCGATCTCGCAGGTGGTCTCGAAGCCGTGGTCGATGAGCAGCACGTCGAGCAAGGCCGAGTCGAGCACGATGTCTCGGTGGTTGCTCATGAACGTATAGTTGTGCTTGTTGTCTATCGCCGTCACGTCCATGTCAAGACCTGTGCTTGCCTTGGAGATGAGCTTCTTCAGAAAGCGGTAGGCGAAGACGAGCTGGAAGTCCATGTTCGTCTTGCACTCGTGCATCTTCTGTGAGATGATCTCGGGCGTAGCCTCTGGGAAGAGGAATGATACCATCTGCAGAAACTGCGGGTTCTGCACCAGACGGTCGTACACTGCGGGCAGCTCTTCCGGCTCGTATGGGCGGATGTCGTTGAATTCTTCTGGGATAATCATAATCGAGATGTAGTTGAAAGGTTTTTGAATAGATGATATGGCTTGTGCCGCCTTCTCCCCGTCCGCTTTGAAGCAGGCGGGGAGCAGAATGGTTTTTAGCCTGGACTGTTCATGAAAACTCCGTTGCGGGAGCAGTCGGAAGATTCATGAGCATGCAGTTCAGAACTGATTCTCTATGATTTCAGTCAGCACATCCTTGATGTCGAGTCCTGCCGCACGCACCTGCTGCGGTATGAAGCTCGTCGTCGTCATACCCGGGGTGGTGTTCACTTCCAGCATGTTGATGACCTCGTTGCCCTCCGCGTCGTGGGTGATAATGTAGTCGATGCGGATGATGCCGTTGGCATGGAGGATATCATAAATGCGACTGGTGATTTCGGTGACGCGCTCTGCCGTCTCGGGACTGATTCTCGCTGGCGTGATCTCGTCCACCTGTCCGTTGTACTTGGCGTCATAGTCGAAGAACTCGTTGGTGGTGACGACCTCGGTGATGGGGAAGGGAACACTGCGCTCGCGCGTCTTGTAGATGCCCTGTGTGATCTCTGTGCCATCGAGGTAAGCCTCTACCATCACGTCGCTACTCTCCATGAAGGCTACGCGCAAGGCAGGCTCCAGCTGGTCGGCGTTTTTCACCTTGGACACGCCGAAGCTGCTGCCGTCGTTGGCTGGCTTCACGAAGCAAGGCATGCCGATGCGCTTGGCGATCTCCTCCTCGTTGTATGTCTCGCCGCGGCGGAGCAGCACACTATCAGCCACATGGATACCGAAGCTGCCCAAGTAGCGGTTGAGCACAAACTTGTCAAAGGTCATGGCCTCGACCAGCACGCCGCTCGTGGAGTAGGGGACGTGTATCAAGTCGAAGTAGCCCTGCATGGGGCCGTTCTCGCCAGGTTGTCCGTGGATGGTGATATAGGCATAGTCGAAGACGACGGCGGTGCCGTCAGTCTTGACGAATGAAAAGTCGTTACGGTCGATTTTTGCCTCCTCGCCGCCAGGAAGCTGTACGCGCCAATCGGTGCCGCGCACAGCTACGATATAGACATCATAGCGCTCCTTGTCGAAAAAGGAATAGAGTCCCTGCGCAGAGCGGAGGGAAACGTCGTGTTCGGAGGAGTCTCCGCCGCACACAATCGCGATAGTTCTCTTTAAATTCTTCATCTATCTATACTTTGTCTTGAAGTTCATATTTATTGCTCGACGAAGGTGTCCTGCGTCGTGCCATTGATGTAGCCCCGCCATTTTGCGAGCAGTTGCTCCAAGTCGGCTGGCAAGGGCGACGTGAAATCCATCTGCTGTCCAGTCGTTGGGTGGACGAAGCCCAGTGTGCGTGCGTGGAGGGCTTGTCTCGGGCAGATGCGAAGGCAGTTCTGTATGAACGCCTTGTAGGTGCTGCTACGCTGTCCGCGCAGGATCTCCGTGCCGCCATAGCGTGCGTCGCCGAAGAGCGGATGGCCGATATGGCGCATGTGTGCGCGGATCTGGTGTGTGCGTCCTGTCTCGAGGATACACTCCACGAGCGTCGTGTAGCCGAAGCGTTCGAGTACGCGCCAATGGGTCACGGCCGGCTTGCCCGTCTCCGAGTCGGGAGGGAAGACGGCCATGCGCAGACGGTCGCGCACGTCGCGGGCGATATTTCCCTCTATGCGCCCTTCTTCCTCCACAAAGTTGGCCCAGACGAGTGCGATGTAGCTACGGTGGGTTGTCTTGTGGAAGAACTGCTTGCCGAGCAGTGTCTTGGCTTCAGGCGTCTTGGCCACCACCAGCAGACCGCTGGTGTCCTTGTCAATACGATGAACCAGTCCCACCTCGGGGTTGTTGGCGTCAAAGGACGGCACGTTGCGCATGTGCCATGCCACGGCATTGATGAGCGTGCCGTGGAAGTTGCCAGCTCCAGGATGCACCACCATGCCCGCAGGCTTGTTGATGACCATCAGCTGATCGTCCTCATACACGATGTCAAGCGGAATGTCCTCCGCCACGATGCTCGTGTCGTGCTTCGGCTGGTGGAGCATCAAGGTGATCACGTCCTCGGGACGCACCTTGTAGTTGCTCTTTACCGGCGTGCCATTGACGTGGATGGATCCAGCGTCGGCGGCCTTCTGTATGCGGTTGCGGCTTGAGTGCTGCATCCTCACGGAGAGATACTTGTCGATGCGCTCCGGCTCCTGCCCTTTATCGACCTCCACGCGGAAGTGCTCGTAGAGCTGTCCGGTATCGCTGGAGGCCTCCTCTGGCGCCAGTACGTCGTCAAGGTCCAGCAGTTCGTCGTCGATTCGTTCTTCTTCCATTTCCTTTATACCTTATTATATATACTGTAGGGAAAACTACTCCCTGAGGTCATTTTCCGTGGCTACTCCCCCGAATGTTGTGAGGGGCGTGACGGTGCCACGTCGCCTGAGAGGATTTCGTCCTCAGGCTGCACCTCGTCGATGGGCACTTCTATGATCTCGTAGTCCTCCTCGTAGGTAGGCACTTCTTCTTCCACCTCCTCATACTCGTTCTCCGCGGATGCATTGTTGAGCGTGTCGGAGGGTAGTCGGGTGCCGTCGCCTACCTGTATGACAATTGTTGCGTCGGCAGGGATTCGTTCTCCCACCTCCACGCGTCTGCCATTGACAAGGATGGCATAGACCCAGTCCTTCTCTCCCGGTGTGTATTTGGGCTCGACGGTCTTGAATCCCATGGCGAGCAGCGTGGCGCGTGCCTCACGGTAGGAACTGTTGTCGGCCAGGTCGGGCATGACGAGTGCGGGAGGATTGGCCGCATTGATGGTCACATAGACGATATGAGTCGATTTGATGCGCTTGCCCTGTCCCGGACTCTGCTCCAGTACGCAGTCGGGAGGCATTGTCCTGACGTAGTTGGTGTCCTGCACGACGAGCTGGAGCCCGGCTTCCGACATCTTTTTCTCCGCCTCTTCGAGCTGCATGCCCACGACGTTGGGCACGACGAACGATTCGCCGTGGTGGGTATAGTAGGCCACGCCGTACTTCACGCCGATGCAAAGCAAGGCAACGACGATGGCGATGGCGGTGACATGGCCTGCGACATAGGTGCTGAAAAGCTTTTCCAAAAAGTTCTTACCCGTCATTCTTGTCCTCTGTATAAAATGCGCTACAAAGTTAGCAATAAGTTTAGAAACCGAAAAACAAAATGCTTTAAAAATCCTTTACTATTATGGAATGAAACCTTTCTTTCTGCTTTGTAAAGATGTTGCGGGGCCTTCCCGGCTTCTCGCGGGTCTTCAGTGGTGGCTGGTGGAATACTTTATAGATGTTGATTTAGGTCAAAATTTGAGCGAATCATGCACTTTTTATGAGGAAATAGTCTCTTGCCAACGGAATAATGCCTACCTTTGCACCGTCAATAAAGCATAGAGTTTAGTTTAATAGTAACTGATTTTTATAGGTTTTTAGTTGTTAATCATTTAAGGTAAGATAGACGGCAAGCGTGCCCGTTTTCGCTTATAATAGGTGAAATTAGTTTGAGAGGTGAATTTGATTGTTTGAAAACTGGATAACACCGCCGCTTGTATGTGGGAACAACGTCGCGAGACGCATCCCTCCAAGCAGTGGCGGAGTCGAAAGACCGGATTCTCGAAATCCGAAACGAGCAGTGCGCATTAGCGTTCTGCCCGTTTTCGATATGAATATTTGGCAGGCCAAACTGTCTGCTTTGTCGTTTTGGAAGGTGGTCTGTGACGCAGTGGCACGTTTTTTGTATTTTTCATTCTGTCAATAACCAAATTAAATGAGCTTATGGTCACAGTAAAGAATGCGGGCCAGTTCCGCATGGAGATTCAGAACGAGAGAGAATTGACCCACACCGACGTCCCTGCAGAGCAGGGAGGTGTAGGCGAGTATCCCACCCCCGTAGTGCTGTTTGCCCAGTCGCTGATGGCATGTGCGTTGACCACGGCTTCGATGGGAGCTGCCAAGGAAGATGTGGACACCACGGGATGGTATGCCGAGCTGAAGGAGATCGGCTTCGACGCTGCCCATAGTGTGGTAGAGCGCATTGCCATCCACTTCCATTTTGGCCAGGACGTGCCCGAGAAGAAGCGCAAACGCCTTGAGGCTTTCACCCATCGCGGTTGTACGGTGGGCAACTCGATCAACACGGAGAAGATCTTCACCTTCGAATACGACGTGTAGTCTGTAGGGACTTTCCATGATTGCGACCGCCCCGCTCCAAGCCGTCAGGCTCGGGGCGGGGCGGTCTGCGTGTTGTGAAAGGTAGGAAAAGCCTTTGCTTTCTGGCCTTATTTTCTGTCTCCCACCTGCATCGTCAGATGGCGCCCTCCGATGAGTTGTGCATGGGAGATGCGGTAGCTATGAAGCGGTTTTCCACCCAGCGACATAGACTGGATGTAGCGGCCCGTCCCCTTGCCGTGTGTGGTCGTGATGGTGATGTCGCCCTGCGGGTAATACTTCGGGTCGAGGTGGATCGTCACTTCATCGAAGACAGGCGTGGTGATCGTGTAGTAGGGTGATCCTGGGCAATCAGGGTAGAAGCCCATCATCGAGAAGATCGCCCATGCCGACATCGTTCCCGTGTCGTCATTGCCCGGGATGCCATCGGGTTGGTCCTTGTAATAGCGCTCCAACAGGCGCAAGACCTCTCGCTGTGTGCGCCACGCCTCACCCTTGAAGTAGGAGAAGAGGTACGGATAGGCGATGTCTGGTTCGTTGGCTGGATCGTAGAGATCGTTGTCGAAGACCGACTGGAGTTTGTCGATAAACTTCCGTTGTCCGCCCATCAGTTTGGCCAGTCCGCCAACGTCGTGGGGTATGTAGAAAGTGTAGTTCCACGACGATCCCTCATGGAAGCCCGGAGCGTTGGAGAAGTTGGCACCATCCTTGGGGTCGAAGGGCGTGAGGAAGGATCCGTCGCTATTGATGGGGCGCAAGACACCCGTTGCCGGGTCGTAGTAGTGCTTATAGCCGAGGCTTCGCTGGCGGAAGATCTGTGCGTCCTGCTTGTGTCCGAGGTCTGCGGCTAGAAGCGAGAGGGCATTGTCGGCAACATAATATTCCAATGCGTGCGATACCGAGTTGTCTCCCGAGTTGTCCTGGGCGAACACACCGAGCGGGATGTAGCCTTTGCTGATGTATGGATCGATGTCGCGTCTCATCTTGTTTTCAGCCCCAGGGAGTGTCGCACTCTTGCGGAAAGCCTCATACGCCTTGTCGATATCGAAGTCGCGGAGTCCCTTCAGCCAGGTGTCCGTGATGACAGGGATGGCGGGGTCGCCCTCCATGGTCCAGGTCTCGCGTCCGAACAGTTCCCAGCGCGGCATCCATCCCCATTCGTCATACATGGCGATCATTGACCGTACCATGTCCGTCTGCTTGTCGGGGAAAATCAAGGTCTGGAGCTGATGCACGTTGCGGTAGGTGTCCCAGAGTGAGAACACCGTGTAGCGGTTGTCCTTGGTGTTGCGCGTCTCGCCTTGCTCCATGGCAGGGTAGTCGCCGTTGCAGTCCTGCAGGATATTCGGGTGGAGCTGTGTATGGTAGAGAGCCGTGTAGAATATGCGGCGTTGTGCTTCCGTGCCGCCCTTGACGGAGATACGCCCAAGCGTCTGCTCCCATTCCTTGTCGGCCTGCTGAGCGATGCGCTCGAAAGTCGTGCCCTGCGGCTGCTCCCGGTCGAGGTTCTCGCGGGCGTTTTCTATGCTGACGAAGGATACGCCCATGCTGACCTCCACCTGCTCCCCCTCCTCGCAGTCGAAGGAGTAGTAGTAGCCGATACCGTCTCCAGCCAGTTCGCGGGTGTAGTTCTTGTATAGTTTCAGTCGTCCGTTGTCAGGATCCCATTCACCTTTTACGCCCTGGCGCGTGGGTTGCTGTTTCCATGCCCCCTGCTCCTTGGGCAGTTTGTTGACGCGCATGACGAAGTAGATGGGGAAGACAGCCTGCGGATTGTAGCAAAAAGTGCCGAGCAGGCGCATGCCCTCTATCTCCTGGTTGTTGACGCGCCGCACCATGCCACCCGTTTCGTTGGTCAGTCCGTCTCCGATGTTGAGCAGCAGGTGTCCTTCGCCCTTCGGCATGGTGAAGCGTTCGCGTGAGGAACGGAGTGTGGAGGTGACTTCGGCACGGATGCCATACTTCTTCAGATTGACACCGTAGTAGCCCGGCCTTGCTTGTTCGCCGTCGTATTCGGATCCGTAGTCGTGATAATCGACAGAGAGCTTTCCGCTCGTCGGCATTGTCAACAGTGTGCCCAGTTCGGGACATCCCACACCGCTGAGGGTGACATGGGCGAAGCCCGTCAAGTACTTATTGTGGTACTCATAGGGCGCGGACCACCACCTTGCGTCCTTGTCATACGCGTTGAGGTCGCTTCCCATCACGTTGAAGGGAACGACCGACATCAGGCCGTGGGGCAGTACTGCCCCGGGGTTGCATACCGAGAAATTGGTCGTACCGATGAACGGATCGACATATTCCGTCAGCTTTTGCGCCATCGCGTTGAGGCTCAGCAGGCCCATGGCGACTGCTGCCATCCATTTTCTTCCGTATCTCATTCGTTTGTTCTTTTTCTTTTCGAGGCTAAAGGTACATGTTTTTCATGAGACCCGCAAACCTTTGCCTTTCTTTTTGGTGTTTTCCTTGTCATTCTGGTAATCACAGGAGGGTCTTGCCATAAAAAGTCCATGCGCCCAAATCACCATTTTTTGGTATTGTGTCGAATGCCCAAAAGCAGTAATTTTGCATCCGCTTTCGAGGGGAAACCATACAAGGGGGAGTGACTGTCTGTCCTTGATATCGCTCGGGAGCTAATAGGATGTATACATTTTAATCAACTTAACCGACAAAGAATGAAAGAGAAAAAATACCCAGGCAAGGCACTGGGTGCTATCCTTATCGTCTTGCTACTCATGCCACTTGGCCATGCGCTGATGATTCTGATGGAGCATTTCCTCACCCCTACCGCGCTCCATTATTCGGCTTTTGCCATGGGATTTATGGGACTTGTCATAACGATCTGGGGTGTTTTCGTCAAGGGCGACACCCGGCAAACCTGCTTCGGACTTGCGGGGGCATTGCTCTTCTGGACAGGCTGGGTGGAGTTTCTCCTTGCCTATTACGCTCAGCGCTATGGTGTCCACTGCGACTTGGTGGGCAATGGTGTCGTGGAGACGATCAGCCAGTATGTCGATGGTGTGGCGGTCCATCACACCTTCACCATCAACGGCACTCCCCTTGAAGACTTCTCCCGTGCCGAACTGAAGGAGATCCGTGGCTCACGCCCCGAATACCTCATCATGCCTGCGACGTTTGGCATGTGGATGATGATCGTCCTCCTCTATGTCTTCTGCACCCGTAGCGGCTGCCTCTTCGTCCAATGGGTGCAAAACCACTGTGGGCTAAAGGACCGCGTGGAACTGAGGCCGATGGCCCATCATGTGAGTATCGTGATGTTCATGGAGTGGAACGTCATGATGTGGGGACTCTATCTGCTGCTGATGTTCTGCTACGATCCCGTGTTTTTGGGCGACCATCACCCTGTGACCTACATCATCGCCGTGGTCTGCCTGATAGGATCGGCACTGATGTTCAAACGCCAACTGCGCATCGGCAGTTGGGGCCGAAGCCTGCGCATGGCTTATGCCATCGTCATTGTCTTCTGGTCTTTTGTGGAAATAGCCGGGCGCAATGGATTTTTCAAGGAGATATGGGTCGATCCACTCCATCATGTCGTGGAGATGGTCGCTATCCTCGTGGTCTTTATCTTGCTGGTAGTGGGCTATTGGCTCTATAATGCAAGGGAAAGTCAACAGTAATAAAATGAAAAAGTAGATTAGTAGAATAGAATAAAATAAAAATCAACGTAAGACAATGAAAAAGTTTTTTACCCTTCTCGCTGCCCTCTTTGTGGCAACGACGATGATGGGACAGAGGCACGGTCCCATGAAGTTTGTGGGCGCATCCAATATGTCTGTCTCATCGACCAGCAATGACAATCCGAGCGACACCATACTCTTTGAGATGGCTGACATGGCGACAGGGCACATCACCCTGCCTGCCATGAAAGGAATGCCGACCATACCCTCGTTTACCATCCGCGATCTCAAATTCTCGATGGGAGCCGACCACGTCATCACCTTTGCGCAGCAGCCGTTCTCCTCTTCCGTGACAGTTGGAGGAGAGGAGAAGACCATCACGGGCACATCTTTCTCGGGCACTTATAATATGGCCGATCATGCGCTCTCGCTGACTGCTGTCTTCAAGTATGGCAAGATGCCCCTCGAAATGACCTACACCATCAAGTCGTACTATGTCAAGGCGGTGTCGGGTGGCATCAGCGTCTCGGTCGGCGGGGCTTATACCTATGATAATAAGAGCGTCACCTACCAGGTGCGCAAATATATGGATGGGAATGTGGAGAAAGTGGATGTGGAAGTTCCCACCTACGCCCTCGAAGGGACCATCATGGGCGACCTCACCATCGGCTCATACGTCGTGAAGGGACTGACCTACGACGAGACCCGAGGCGGCTTCTATCGCGACTACAAGGGCGACGGCCTGAGTTTCCATTTCACCGCCATGCAGGGTGGAACGAAGACCATGGACGGCGACTATGCCTTCAATAGTGAGCGCGACAACAACATTCTCGTGAAGTATGATGGCTCCAACGTGGAGTCGATCATCAATACATTCCAGATGGGTGCCATGCCTTTCGGTATCGTTTCCACATTCCAGGTTGAGGCCACTGCCATCGATGACGTAACCGCCGACGACTCGTTCCGTGCGATGCGCGCCTATGAGGGCAAGGCTTACAATCTCGCAGGACAGCGCGTCAGTGATCACACCAAGGGTGTCGTCATCATCAATGGGAAGAAGTATCTCAAGAAGTGATGGCTTGTCGCTTTCTCCAAATCGTATGGCCTGAATATCGGGCTCAATGGCCGCATCCTCTCCGGTACGGACAACGTGGAGTATAAGAACTATTATGACGTGAGCGCGGGAATGGTGAATGTCTCATACCCAGCCTACACGATATGGAAGCTATCGCTGGTGCAGCGTTTCGGACCTGCGGTCAAGGTGACGGCGGCTCTCGACAACCTTTTCAATTATCGCCCCCAGTATTACTATCTCAACAGCCCGCTTACTGATGGCATTGCCCTGCAGGTGGGACTGTCGGTGGATGTGGACAAACTTTTTTAGCCCGGTTTGGGTATAAAATAATATCGAAGGATATGAGATGAGGCTGGTCGGTAACTATTGACGCTTGGTGTTGTAAAAGCAAAAAAATATCGGTAGGAGGTCGAACGAAATCCGTTTGCTTCCTACCGATAACTGAAAATCCTCACCTTTCCACGATCTGTCTTGGGCGACTCCTCGTCATTTCATTTTTTCAATCGTTTCGATGTCCAATCCTGTGACCTTGGCAACCTCGTCCAAGGCCATTCCAAGGTTCAATAAGTTTTTGGCCACTTTGGCGCAGCCTTCTATAATTCCTTCGGCCCGTCCTTCTGCCCGTCCTTCTGCTCTTCCTTCCTCCCTGTTGATTCTGTTGGAGTCTACAAACAGCAGGCGTTCTGCTCCGAGTTTGTCCCAGAAGTCCTCATAGGCGAGGAGCTCGTTTTGGGTCATTGCCGATTCCTCCACGGCCTTTAGCGCCTTGCAGGTCTCGGGATTGTCCAAAAGCTCCTGTGGCGCTTGCTTTGTCTGCTCGTCGATCTCCGTAAGGAATCGTAGCCATAGCACGGCCATTTTCTTCTCCTTGAGGGAGTGTGCCTGAAACTTGGGCAGCTCTACGAAGGTGAAGTGGAGACCTTCTATGATCTCGTCGCTATGGAGCTCATGCACCACGCTATAGTTGTGTATGAACTCATCGGGATAGTCCTTCATAAACGTCTCGTTGACGAGGTTGAGCGAATAGACGGGTTGCAGCAATTCGTACTTGCGCTTCTTATCCAGTTGTCGTACGAAGGCTTTGGAGGCGTTGAAGAGGACGCGCTGCTTGAACGCCTCCGTCCATAGCATCTGCATCTCGACGATAAACTGTCTGCCCTTGACGTCGCGACACCTCACGTCCACAATACTGTTTTTCCCGACGTAGGTTTCGGGCACGAGTTCTGGCGACAGATACTCCACACTCTCTATCTGCTCATCGTCTGCCAAAGGCAGCAAGGCATTGAGCAGACTGATGAGCAGGTCCTTGTGCTCACCGAATATCTTCTTGAATGTGAGGTCGGCTTTTGGATCAAGGTATCTCATGTGAAATATACTATCTTAATCGTTCTACTTCTTCTTTTGTCACTCCGCAGGCTTTGGCCACATCGTCAACAGACATTCCCATGTGCAGCAGGTTGCGTGCAACTTCTGCTTTTCCCTCGGCCCGTCCTTCGGCTCTTCCTTCCTCCCTGTTGATTCTGTTGGAGTCCACAAATAGCAGGCGTTCTGCTCCGAGTTTGTCCCAGAAGTCCTCATAGGCGAGCAGCTCGTTTTTGGTCATTGCCGATTCTTCCACGGCCTTTAGCGCCTTGCGGGTCTCGGGATTGTCCAGAAGCTCCTGTGGCGCTTGCTTTGTCTGCTCGTCGATTTCCGTAAGGAACCTCAGCCACAGTACGGCCATTTTCTTCTCCTTGAGGGAGTGTGCCTGAAACTTGGGCAGTTCTACGAAGGTGAAGTGGAGACCTTCTATGATCTCGTCGCTATGGAGCTCATGCACCACGCTATAGTTGTGTATGAACTCATCGGGATAGTCCTTCATAAACGTCTCGTTGACGAGGTTGAGCGAATAGACGGGTTGCAGCAATTCGTACTTGCGCTTCTTATCCAGTTGTCGTACGAAGGCTTTGGAGGCGTTGAAGAGGACGCGCTGCTTGAACGCCTCCGTCCATAGCATCTGCATCTCGACGATAAACTGTCTGCCCTTGACGTCGCGACACCTCACGTCCACAATACTGTTTTTCCCGACGTAGGTTTCGGGCACGAGTTCTGGCGACAGATACTCCACACTCTCTATCTGCTCATCGTCTGCCAAAGGCAGCAAGGCATTGAGCAGACTGATGAGCAGGTCCTTGTGCTCACCGAATATCTTCTTGAATGTGAGGTCGGCTTTTGGATCAAGGTATCTCATGAGTGGAAACGTATTGATGGGTTGGCAACTGTAAAATGCTTATATGTGGCAAATTTACAAATAATAATCGAGGAAAGCACGCCTGTCAAGTTAATCATTGTTAAGCACCTTTGCTGTTCAGCTCAGGGGCAAACTCTTTTGCCTCCTCTAGCTCGATTATCCTTGGGTAAGAACGGTTGCTCGCGTGCTCAGCACGGTAGGTTCCTCCTCGTGATGCGTAAAACGAAACTCACACGAATTGAGTATGCGTGTAGCGAGTTGGTGTATCAAAATCACCATATTTGTGTATTGTGCTCCCGTCAACTAACCCATACCTTTGCACCCAAAAAAGAATAAACCACAAATTATGTTTAGAAAAGTAATGTCCATCGTGGTGTGTGCAGCCAGTGCAACCGTATGTATGGCACAGTCTGTGGATGCTGTGACGGGAGCCACAAGGCAGGTGGCCGACACCGTCCGTATGAGCAAAGTAGAGAAAGCCCTCTCCCGTTTGAGCCTTGGAGGTTATGGAGAAGCGGTGATGTCCCGAAATTTCTATAGTCAGAGTTTCAACAGATACAATGCCCCCGCACGCTACAAGGACGACAATAGCCACGGACGCTTTGACCTTCCCCATGTCACGTTCAACTTGGGTTATGACTTTGGCCACGGTTGGACATTTGGCACAGAGGTGGAGTTTGAGCACGGCGGCAACGAGACGGCCGTGGAAGTAGAAGCGGAAGAGTCAGGCGAGTATGAGGCCGAGACGGAGAAAGGTGGCGAGGTGGCACTCGAGCAGTTTTGGTTGAACAAGGCTTTCTGGAAGGGAATGTTCAACGTCAAGGCTGGTGAGATCATCGTGCCTGTGGGCTATTCCAATGCCCACCATGAGCCTCTGAACTTCTTCACCTGTTATCGTCCGGAGGGCGAAGCCGCTATCCTGCCCAACACTTGGCATCAGCTGGGCGTCTCGTTCTGGGGACGTGTCAAGGACTGGCGATACGAAATGCAGTTCCTTTCTGGTTTGAACTCCGAGAGCTTCACGGGCGAGAACTTCGTCCACCCAGGTGCTACCAGCCCCTACGAATTCAAGGTAGCCAACACCTACGCCCTGGCCGCACGCGTCGACAACTACTCCGTCAAGGGCCTTCGTGTGGGCGTAAGTGGCTATTATGGTCATACGTTTCGCAACTCTATCAAGGATCCTGGCGCCACCTATGATGATGTCAAAGGCGCACTCTCGATCATTTCGGGCGATTTCCAACTCAACCGATGGAACTGGATTGTGCGAGGCAGCGTGGTCTATGCCCACCTTTCCGATGCTGATCGCATCTCGACCTACAACAAGGCCAACTCCACACACCATAAGTACCAGGACGGCAACCCCTTCCACAACACCAATATTGGCAGCAACGCATTGGCTTACAGTATCGAGGCGGGCTACAATCTCTTCTCGCAGATCCAAGGACTGAGAGACCGACAGAAACTGTACCTTTTCGGCCGTTTCGACCATTACGACTCGATGGTGGCAGGCACGTACAAGAGCCAGTACCGCCATTGCGCTCCCTATATTACAACCGTGGGCTTCAATTACCACCCCATCAAGCAGATCGTCATCAAGGGTGAGTACGCCTATCGCGCCTTCAAGAAGCCCAACAACAAAGGACTGAGCAGCGACAGCCCCTTGTATGTTCAGCCATTCAACAATGAGCCAAGTATCAGCTTGAGCATTGCCTATCAGGGATGGTTCCTTAAGTAAAAGGAATGGTTCCTTAAGTAAAGTAATACCCAAACAAAAAAGATAAAAAATGAAGAATTTCAAGAACTATTCTTTTGCCCTCATGCTGGGCATTGGAGCATGTGGCTTCATGGCCTCTTGCTCCTCAGAGGACGACGTGAAGACCGAAGTGGTGACAGGTAGTCAGGAGGCGCTTAATGCGGCTTGCAAGCAATGGCGCGTGGCCCGTGCCCACTGGGAGAAGTCGGAGGCCTTCCTCTTTGGTGCTGCCGACGAATACTCCATCGATCCCCACACCGACACCTGGCCTGTAGATCAAGCCGCCCTTGCCAATGTGCTGCGCGACCAGAGCATCATGTCGGACATCGAGAACAAAGTCCGCCTCCTCAACTCGGGCCTGCTGGGCTATCACGGTATTGAGTATGTGCTCTTCCGTCAGGGCAATCCGCGCGATATCAGTCAGCTCACCGACCTGGAGTATCAGTATGTGTGCGCCGTGGCCAAGGACCTCTATCAGGCCACTTGTGTGCTGCAGACCACCTGGGAGGGAGCCAAGAGCGGCACCCGCTACAATGAGACTCTCAACTATCTGAAGACCCACAACAAGTTGCAGGACGATGGAAATGTCTCCAGCGAGGGACTCAGCTACAAGGACTTCGGCGGCCTGTTCAAGAACACACCCTCGACCGATTATTCCAGCAACCTCGACGCCACCTTCCAGATCATCGAAGGTGCGCGTGATATCATCGGCGAGGTGGCAGGCTCGAAGATCGGTCTGCCATGGTCGGGCCAGGACGATTCCTACATCGAGTCGCCATACGCCTACAACAGCATCGTGGATTTCTATGACAACATAGCCGGTTGCAAGAGTGCCCTGTATGGAGCAGTCGATGCCACCACGCCCAACGACAAGTCGCTCATCTACTTCTGCCTCAATGCGGGCAACGCCACCCTCAAGACCCAGGCACAGACCGTGCAGAGCAAGATGGATGCGGCCCTCAACAGCATCAAGGCCATGAAGAGTCCGTTTGCCCTCAACTATACCGACGCCTCTGCCAAGAAGGCCATCGATGCTCTGGAAGAGTTGGACGGTTCGCTGGAGGCATTGGGCGCTACGCTCAAGACCTATGCCGGCAACCAGGCCGTGGAGGCGCAGTGCAAGGTAATCAACGCCAACTACGTCGATAACGTCATCGTCAAGACCTATACGGCCCTCTGCGACCAGGCAGAGATCCTCTACAAGAACATCAAGAACATCAAGAAATAAGATACATGAAATTAAGATATAACCATTATCTCTGCCTCCTGCTGGGTGCCATGGCTATCGCCTCTTGCTCCGACGATACGTCCGATGCCCTTTCGTGGGAGATTGGCGATGGAACCAAGATAGACTATCCGGAGGATTACTTCACCGGAGGTCAGTTGGGCACCACGACCAACAACTCCTCCACCGCCTACAAGCAGCCTTCCCTGGCTGTGGAGAACGCGGGTATGGTGACTGCCTTCAACGAGGGTGAGTACCTTTTCGAGAAAGACTTCAATACCAACACCACGGGTGCCTTCCGCGGCTTGGGTCCGGTGTACGTGCGCCCTGGATGCAACTACTGCCACCCAGGCTACGGACATGGTGCGCGCCAGAACGCCTATTCGGCCACCCAGGAGCGCAATGGCTACCTCCTCGTCATCTACGACAAGCAGACCAATGCCTACATCCGCTCGGTGGCTGGTATGCCTCAGACCGCAGCCGTGAAGCCTTTCAAGGCCCCGATCGACGAATCGCAGATCCAGATCGCCTGGAAGCACTACACGGACGAGTGGGGCAACAAGTTTGACGATGGTGAGACCTACGACCTCACTTATCCCGATGTGACGATCCCTGCTTCTGCCTACTATGCCCCCGTCTATGTGCAGCGCAATGGCAAGGATGTGGAGATTCCTGCCTCGGAGTATGACGACAATATCGCCATCCGTCTGGAGTCCACTATCGGCATCTATGGCACGGGCTTGCTCGATGCCATTACCGACGAAGACATCACGGCACAATGGCAGGCTGAGTCGCCTTACGTCACGCTCAACCCCGCCATGTGGGATCAGGCCGCCAATACGTGGAAGAGCTACTACAGCAACAGCTTGCAAGGCGATGGTACGAAGTATGTGCGTCGCTTCACCTATGCCATGAGTCGTGGACCTGTGCTCGACGGTGCTGGCGCCAATGCCATCTGGAACATCACCAACGTGACGCGTCCTGACCGCCGCTACCACTATCTCGACCTTGCTGGCAAGTATTATGCCGAGAAGTCCTCGCAGGACCCTGAGGTTCAGGCTGGCTTCACGGAGTATATCAACCGCATTGACCCGGAGAAGAAACATCCGGAGTGGCATACGGGCGACTTGGCAAGCGACATCAAGACCTATCTGACCAGCAAGAAGCTGGATGCCGAGATGACGCAGGAGCAGTATAAGAGCCTCATGATCTGGCATCGCGGACTGGCTGTGCCTGCGGCCCGCAATACCACCACAGAAGACTTCAAGGCGGGCAAGGCCCTCTTCTCCCAGATCGGCTGTGCCAATTGTCACCGCCCGTCGTGGACCACGGGAAGCGACGAGATTCGCGACCCGAACCGCCTCTTCTCCAATGCCGACATGCCCCGCTATCCCTATCAGAAGATATGGCCCTACACCGACATGGTGCAGCACCGTCTCTTCATGAAGAACGATATCCGCACAGGCTGGTGTCGCACCACACCTCTCTGGGGACGTGGACTGGCCAGCAAGTGTGGATCGGGTACGGAGCGCTTGCACGACTGTCGTGCACGCAACGTCATCGAGGCCATCATGTGGCATGGCTGCACCGCTGAGGGCGGCAAGAGCGATGCCTATGAATGTGTCAAAAAGTTCCGCGCACTCTCCAAGACGCAGCGCGACCAGATCGTCTTCTTCATCGAGTCCGTTTGATACAATAGCGTAATCCAACGTGAATAATAGATTGATCAATTATTTTATGGCTTCCCTGTACACACTTCTCTTGGTGTGTATGGGGATTGCCACTATTGTGGAAAAGCTCCATGGCGTCGGCTTCGCCAAGGAGCAAATCTATGGCACGGGGTGGTTTGTGGCACTATGGGTGCTGCTTGCCCTCCTGTCCGTATATTACATCGTCAAAGCCCGGTTGCATAAGCGCATGGCCGTGCTGCTGCTCCACCTCGCCTTGTTGCTCATACTCATGGGGGCCTTCGTCACCCATCTTTTTTCCCATGATGGCACCATCCATCTGAAGCAAGGAGCCAGTGTGGCGAGCTATGTGGACCAGCATGGGGCAGCAACCGACCTTCCGTTCTCCTTGACCCTCTCCGATTTCAAGGTCCACTACTATCCCGGCACCAATGCCGTCATGGACTATCAGTCCGACATCGTGGCTGAGAAAGGCGACAAGACGGAGCATCTGGCGGTCTCCATGAACCATATCGGCCAGGTCTCTGGCTACCGTTTCTATCAGTCGTCCTACGACGCCGACCTCCGTGGCACGACGCTGCTCGTGTCCTATGATCCCTATGGCATTGCCGTGACCTACATGGGCTATCTGTTGCTGCTCGTCGCACTGCTATGGACGATGGTCTCGCGCCATACGCGCATCCGCCAGCTCTATCGCGTCGCTACCAAGGGAGCCGTGGTCCTGTTTTTCTTCCTTCTCTCCACCTCCTCCGCGGTAGCCAAACCTTCCGTCACGCCTGTCAACAGCGAGGTAGCCGACGCGATGGGGCGCGTCGCTGTGCTCTACAACGGCCGCATCTGTCCGCTGAATACTGCCGCTACGGAGTTTGTCACCAAATTGTGTGGCAAGAGCACCTGGGAGGGCCTCTCTGCCAATGAGATCTTCCTGAGCTGGATGATATTCTATACGGAATGGGAGGCGCAACCGATCATTCGGGTGAAGAGCCAGGAGGTGCAGAAGCTGCTTGGCATAGAGGGCGAGTGGGCTTCGGTCAACGATTTCTATACCTCGCAGCATGAGTATAAACTCAAGGACAGAGTAGGGGACAGTACGCTCTCCGATGCGCAGCGCAAGGCCCTTCGCGAGGTGGACGAGAAGGTGCAGGTCGTCACGATGTTCTACAATGGTGAGATGCTCCATCTCTTTCCGCTCCCTTCTCAGGGTGGGCTGAAATGGTACACCCCAGGCAGCACGCAGCTCCCGAGGGGCATTCCCGAGGCAGAGTTTCAGTTTGTCAATCACGCCATGGACTATCTCGTCAAGTCGATCTTGGCCAACGATGTCGATGGCGCAAAGACCATGATTGCCAAGATCAAACTCTTCCAGAAGGAGAAAGCCGGCCAGGTGCTGCCCTCTCCTTTCTCTCTCAAAGCCGAGGTGCTCTACAATACCTTGCAGTCCCAGCGCGCTGTGGTCTTCTTCAGCCTTGCCCTGAGCTTGTTGTTCTGCGTCATCGCCTTTTGTGGCAAGGAGGCCAAGTGGCTGAGCCGTCTCCATACCTTGTTCTGCGTGTTCCTCGCCCTGTACCTCACCCTGCTTCTCGCCCTTCGCTGGTACATCAGTGGCCACATCCCTTTGAGCAACGGATTTGAGACCATGCTGTTCATGTCGTGGGCCACCCTCCTTCTGTCCCTCCTGATGGCCGGGAAAATGCCGATTCTCAAGGTCTTGGGCACGCTTGTCTCCACCCTCTGCCTGCTGGTGTCGATGATAGCCGTGGGCAGCCCTCAGATCACCCAACTGATGCCCGTGCTCCAGTCGCCGCTCTTGTCCATCCATGTGGCCGTGGTCATGCTCTCCTATGCCCTCTTTGCCCTTATAGCGCTGATCGCCCTGCGCTGTCTGCTGCTAAAGGACGGCGACCTGCTGACGCGCCTTACGGCCCTCTCGCGTTTCCTGCTCTATCCGGCGGTCGCCCTGCTCGCCATTGGCATTTTTGTCGGTGCCGTATGGGCCAATGTGTCGTGGGGAGCCTATTGGTCATGGGACCCCAAAGAGACCTGGGCCCTCATCCTGCTGATGATCTACGCAGTCCCTCTCCACCAGACGCCGATCGTCAAGGCGGACCGTCCTCGACGCTACCATGCCTATGTCTTGGCAGCCTTCCTGGCCGTTGTCATCACCTACTTTGGTGTCAACTATTTCATGACGGGTATGCATTCGTATGCCTAAGCGCCAGGAGACAATTCGTCTCCTGGGCGGGGCGCCGGTGCGTGCTTGGTTTTTAGTCTTTTAGAAAGAAGCCTTTGGCCCGTTTTCCATGTTGGTAGTATGACTACTACTTATGGCAAACGAGCCAAAGGCTTCTCTCTTTTATTTCTTAAGCCGCTTGTTTTTAAGCCGCTTAATTCTTATACTCCTTCAGTTTCTCCAGACAATAAGCCTTGAAGTCGTTCCAGTGGTAGTAAGGCTCCACGTCGCTCTTGATGGGGAGCGTAGCCTCGTCCTCGCAAAGCAAGACCTTCACCAGAATGTCGTTCGCCTTGTTGCGATAGAACACAAACTGAAGATTGGTGGCCATCGGGGTGATCTTGTAGTCAAACCATTGAGAGGAGATTCTCTCTGGGTCCTTGATCTCCTCGCCATAACCGTTCAGATCCAAAAGGCAGGTGAGCGGAGTGACCATGGTGTCGTGGCCATATCGCAGGGTGGCTCCAGGGTGCTGGAGGGCGATGCAGCTGTCAGCCTTCTCGATAATATCCATCAGAAGGTTGCGCTGGGAGAAAGGCTGGACATTGCCGGTGTAGGGAGAATAGCCGAAGCTCATTTGCCACCAGGCGTTGGCGGCAACCCAATTCTGATACAATTCTTCCTCGGTGAAGAGATCATACAAAGAGACCTTGCCCCTCAACTCCGTGCCCTGGATGGAACTGGCCATCTCGTATAGCCTCCTGTTCAGATCGCTCTGGTCGATATTCTGTCTCACCCACGCTGGGTCGTTGAAAAGCTCCTGCATCACGCGGCTATAGCAAACGTGCTTCTTGGCAAACTCCGCCTGCACAACCCTTCTGCCCACCGAGTTTTTCAGGCTGTCAAGATATCTGTCGCCATGATTCATATAGTACATGTCGTGCTCGCTGGCATCATGGAAGATATGGAGCTTCGGATTCATGCGGAGCATCTGCTGCAAACCGTTCTCCATGGAGAGGATGCATCGGATCACTACCGTACTTCGTGCCTCAATATTGGTCTCGCCAGCAAAGATCTCAGGAAATCTTTCCATCATTCGCTTGGTTATCCCCTGGTGCTGAAGTGCTCCGAGCGGAGTCAGCTCGCCGTCGCGTCCTCTTGCCTCCTCGCGAAGCAATTTCACCTTTGCCAGTGTCTCTTCGCCCTTGGCCGTGAGCTTGCCCTCCTGCTTCGCCTTCAGCAGAGCAAAGTAAGGCACGTCGTAAGCCTCCTTGCCAATCATATAGCGGGAGCCATGGCGACCATAATGGCTCAGATAGAAGGGCTTATATCCCTTGGGCGCAGGAGTCAGTTCCTTCTGCGGGCCACGATAAGCCACATAGTTACTACCCGAGAGCGTGATGTCTCGCTTGAAATCCTCCTGAGGAGTTTGCGCTGTCGTTGGCATCACCATGGCCAGGGATGCCAGCAAAAATAGATTCTTTATTTTCATTTTATTATCCTTGTTACCTAAACTCTACCATCAGGCCTTTCCTATGCCTGTCTGGGCAGCAAATGATTGCTCTGAACATGATCTTATCCGGTAATTCACATGCCTTGGTGTCGTGAAAGCAAACACCGTGAAATCCTGAATCGCAGGGCGAAGGTACAAATAAAAGCCGAGATTCTCGCTTCTTTCAAAGTTTTTTTGATCAAGAAGCCATGTTTCAGAGCCTGAAAGTACATATAAAAAGTGTTTGAGAGAAGAATGAGGAAAGTTTACTGGTTATCAGTTACTTTCCTCATTTTGGTTAAAAGTGGCGAGGACAGACGAAGACGGGAATACGACAAGATGAGACAGAGGAACGTTACCTATCCGTAACCTATACCCCAAATGGGGAATGTTGAGGTTCGGAAGAATAAGGAAGGTTACGAATTGAATTTTAAGACTCTGATTTATAGTGAGTTACTGATGAGCAACGTAAGATTTTTGGTTACGAACCAAATTTGCCGTGTTCTGCCGTGAAATGCGTAGCAAGAAAAGACTCTTCATGTATTAATTTTGAACGCAAAAAAGAATGACGTTATGAAGAGTACATTTTCAATTATCTTCTACCTCAAAAGACAGGTAGTAAAGAAAGACGGTACTGTTCCAGTTATGGGACGTATCACAGTGGACGGAACACAGGCACAGTTCAGTTGCAAGATGACTGTGAATCCCAATTTGTGGGACACCAAGGGCGGACGCATGACTGGAAAAAGTATGCAAGCCTTGGAGGTGAACCGCAAACTGGACAAAATGCGTGTGAGTATCAGCAAGCATTATCAGGAGATAATAGATCGAGACAACTTTGTCTCTGCCGACAAGGTTAAGAACGCTTTTCTTGGATTGGAGTATCGCTGCCATACCTTGATGAAAGTCTATGAGCAAAGCAGGGATGAAATGGAAAAACAATACAAGGCTGGCATGAAATCTTTGAGCACATTCACAAAATATAGAATCGGTTGTGCTTATGTGGGCGAGTTTTTGCAGTCGCATTATCGTGTAAAGGACATTGCCTTGAAAGAATTGTCCCTGCCGTTTATTACGAACTATGAGACATTCCTTAGAATAGACAAGCAACTGAAGATAAATTCCGCAATGGTGTTTGTCCGTAATCTCCGTGCCATGATTTTTCGGGCGATTGATAACGAGTGGCTCGTCAAAGACCCTTTCAGACGATACGAGTACAAGAACGAGGAAACAACAAGGGAGATTCTGACAAAAGAAGAAATTCACCTGTTGATGGAAACTCCTATCACCAGAAAGCATATGGGGTTGGTGCGTGACTTGTATCTATTCTGCTGTTTTCACAGGTCTCGCATTCATTGACCTGTACAACTTGAAGGAAGAGAACATCAAGACATTTTTTGACGATGGCGAGTGGATTGTTATCCACCGACAGAAGACAGGAACGGAAGCCGACATCAAGTTGCTTGACTATCCCAAGCAGATAATGGAGAAATATCGTGGATTGTGCAAGGATGGCAGAGTCTTTCCTGTACCACCTTATAGAAGTTGTCTGCGTTCGCTCAAAAGATTGGGAAAGAAATGCGGTATCACCAAGCCACTTTCCTGGCATGTCTCAAGGCACTCGTTCGCAACATCGGTTTGCCTCTCCAATGGTGTACCAATAGAAACAGTAAGTTCCATGCTTGGTCACAAAGACATCAAGACCACGCAAGTGTACGCCAAGATTACCAAGGAAAAGTTGAGCAAGGATGTAGAAAAGTTGTCCCAACAACTCAATCACATTGAGGAATTCACATTCGGGAATATTTGCAGCGATAATACGAACACAAAAAAGGCATAGTATGAAACGACAAGTGATAACAATACAAGAAGATATGGTCATCTACGCCCCACATCATGGTGAGGTGTGGATGACAGTTTGGGAGATTGCCGAACTGTTGAATGTAACAGGGACAGCAGTGAAGAATACCATCAAGTGCATTTGGAAACAAAGTGTGCTGAAAGATTTCCAGCATTCTCAATACGTAAAACTTGAAAATGGATATTCTGCGCATGTCTATGATATGGAAGTGATTATCGACATAGCACTTCAAATGGATACATACCAAGCATTGCTTTTTAGAAGATGGCTTGTTGAAAAGATCGGAAATCGCAAAGAATGTCAAGCTACTTCAGGAAAGCAGGGGCGAACGACGATTATCGTGATGAATGGAACGATGCCGAGAGGTATCAGTTAAGCATTACACCTTAATTATATAATAGCGTACAGAGAAGAAATACCAAATGGTTGTATCACTCTGTGCGCTTTTTGCTTTCTATTTGTAGCGCAGTTTGCATATTTTAGAATGTTTGTCATCTATTACGGTGCGCTTTCTTACACAAAATAATCGAGATATTCAAGCGAATTAGCTTGAATAGTCTTAAATTTGTGTTGCTGTATTTATATTTCCTGCCATTTCTTGTCTTTTCTCAATAAATTTTCGTATTTTTGCAGCCGGATTGTATAGCCAGACCGCAGTTGTCGCTGTAAGACGAGTTCTTTCATGATAACCGAGTCGGCAGCCTACGCCGTGCTGAGTGTAGTGAGGTCAACCATGACATATCTATACGTAAGCGGGCTTTGGGCGGGAAGACAATCCAGACATAATGGAAGGCGTTTATCGACGCTGTGTTTAAGACTTCCTGTAATCTTGCAAATTCACAGTAAATTGTTGTCTTGAACGTAGTCAACGGTAGATGTCCCGGGTGTGATTATATCAATCCCGTGGAGACCTGTAAGCATGGATTGTGTCCTTTCGGGCGCAGTCTAATGTGTTATTAGGTCTCTTTACGGACATGATTTTCATATCGGCGTGGGCTCTGACGTTGTCTGTTCAACAACAATAGGCAATTGCAAGAGCCTCAGGAAGTGGAATGGACAACAGGACGATTCCACGCTCTTTTTTTCTGTCGCAATTTAACGGATTTCTGTCTAGAAAAAAGTTAGCACCGATATGAAAGTCGATGAATGGACATCAGAAGATGGACACATCTCAGGGGGTGGTGAATACCCTCCTTGCGCTGGACTTACCTCCAACGCCCTCCCCGAAGCTCAAAGCACAGTTTCCGCCGAGAGTTCACAAACAGGGGTGTCCACCAGAAATGCCCATATAGCAAGTAAGCCTAAAGCACAAAAAGAGGAAGATAGCCCTCATTGGTATGCCTTACGTACCACATACGGTAGAGAGAAAAAGGCATACGACTACATGACAGCCAAAGGCATGACTGCTTTCTATCCTACTACAGATACTGTAAAACTTATAAAAGGTAAGCGCAAAATTGTTACCGAGTCTCGTTTACCAAATATCTTCTTCGCCTACGGTACAGAAGAACAACTCAAATCTTTTGTTTACGACAACGTAAACCTCCCATTCCTTCGTTTTTATTATCGACACGTCCACGTTGGTCGCAGAATAGAGAAGATTCCTATGATAGTTCCTGACTATCAGATGGATAGTTTAAAAATCATCTGTGCTTCCGATGCGGACAATACCATCGTGTCATTAGTCGAAGTGCCAAAGTTCGAAAAAGGACAATTGGTAAGGGTTACAGATGGAGCGTTCAAAGGAGTGATAGGAAGAGTTGCAAGATGGCAAGGGCAACAGAGAGTAGGAGTTGTGGTGGATGACTTGGTGACTGTTGTAACGGCGTATATACCAAGTGCATTTATAGAATCAATAGAATAAATATCATTTTTATTATGCAAGAGCATACTTTAATAGCCAATTCTGGTATTCAAATCATAACGTTTCCATTGAGGATAAATACTCAAGAAAAGTTCAAAATGTGGTATCACGAATGGTATGATACTGAAAATGGGGAATGGCGACTTGATCCTGTGTACGAACTTCGCACAGATGACGAGTGCTATTATTATAACAAACAGAAACTTCATAAAGGTGGCTATTTAAGTGACCCTACTATTGAAATTGATGTCAACGAGCTTAAAAGCGATGATATATTACCATTGAGAATAGAAGATGAAAATTGTCCAGGTGTAAGGGGCGATATATTTAGCCTTACATTCTCCGACAAAGACAACAAGTTTTCCAAGTTTGAAAATGCTTGGCTTCCAGTCCCATATTTCTTTAAACGCACTCTCAAGCGTTTTAAGTTCGGTCCATTAAATTGGGTACGTATGAAATTAATCCCAACAAGAGAAGAAAAGGGAATAAAATGGTACAATGTAGTTCTAGCATTCGATACAAGAGCTCGTTACGAGAGTGACGAATATGAAGAATGCCCCGTCTTTCCAGATGCGTTTAGAAGCGAAATGGATTTCGAACTATGTAGTAATGAGTTCTATTTGATGGACTATTGTTCTCCTAATAACAATTGGAGTTATATTGATGACTATTTGTTGCACTTGGTTCATCCTAATGTTCAACGTGTATCTCAATTAAGAGGTGCGAACGTGAGAAAAATGTCGTATATCGCATCATACATATTCTTAATCAACTATCTTGCTCAAAAGGATCTATTCCCCAAGGTTAAACTTTACAAGGATACCGATGTCGAAATAAAGGATGTTGATATGGTTGTTGATATAGGAAACTCACGTACAACAGCACTTTTAATAGAAGATAATACCAATTTTAATCAAGTAAGGCAGCTTGAACTTATTGACTATACAAATCTTGTTAAAGAAGTGAACAATTCACTTGTAATCAACAAACATAACGAACCTTTCGATATGCGTTTGGCTTTTCGTAAAGTTGACTTTGGAAGTTTTGGCATTAAAGACAGCAAACAATTTGTTCATCCGAGCTTGGTTCGTTTAGGACAAGAAGCCAACACACTTATCCATTTGGCCACAAACACTGCAGATGATATGGAATCTTTGTCAACCTATTCAAGTCCAAAGAGATATTTGTGGGATTGGAGACCAAATAAAGAAGAATGGAAATTTCTTGTTCTCAAAGGTGAAAAGGACGACCACATTTTGAATCTTCGTGGAATAACAAATCAGTTGAAAAGTGACGGAAGTATAGATCTGTCCGGAGAAAGTGGCAGCTCGTACCACTATTCCAGACGGTCTTTAATGACATTCTCTTTCTTGGAAATGTTAGTGCAAGCTCGTATACAAATTAATAGCGAGGAATACAGGTCTAATCGTAGTGGGTTTGGAAAGCCGTCCATACCAAGAAGAATACGAAGAATTATTGTAACTTGTCCTACCGCAATGTCAAGGGTGGAGCGAGAGGCTCTTGTACATTGTGCTAAAGATGCAGTAATCTTATTGGAAAATTTCGATTATAATTGCCCTGTAGAAAATCCACATCCTGGGAAACTGGTAGACGTAGTCCCTGCTGTTCGCTCTATGAAAGATGACGATGGACTGTGGTACTATGACGAAGCGACATGCTCCCAATTGGTATATATGTATGGAGAGGTTGGACAAAAATACAAAGGATGTTGCAGTGAGTTCTTCAATCTCTATGGAAAAATAGAAGATGGTGACAGCCAGCCTTCAATAACTGTTGGATCTATTGACATTGGTGCAGGAACATCAGACTTGATGATTAGTAAATATACTTATATAAAAGGTGATGTTACGACCATTACGCCAGATCCGAAATTCTACGATAGCTATTATTTCGCAGGAGATGATATGCTTTATGCCCTTATCAAGAATATTATGCTCCTTGATGAGAACAGTGCATTTAGGACAGAATTAAAAGACTTAACAACCCAACAATATCGCCAAAAGATAAAGAATTTCTTTGGAGAGGATTATAATGGACAAACTATAGCTGATAGAATATTAAGAAAGGACTTTAATATTCAATATTCTGTACCATTAATGTGCCATTTCTTGGAGTTGTTGAAACAAGGCTGCAAGGATTGTATTGTCAAATATTCAGATGTGTTTTCCGAGTGTCCACCTAATGAGGCAATCATAGAGGAATTCAAACAAAGATTGAACATTGACATCACATCACTTTCTTGGAAATTTAACAAAGAGATGGTTTCAGAAGTTGTTCGTAAAGAATTTGAGCCTTTGCTTAAGAAGGTTGCAACCATCATGTATTCCTATGCTTGCGATGTCGTATTACTCTCAGGACGTCCTGCTTCACTTCCTGTGATAAGGGATATATTCCTTAAATATTACTCAGTTTCACCAAATAGACTCATTGTTCTCAACGATTATTACGTAGGGGATTGGTATCCGTTTGGAGAGAATACTGGCTATATAAAGAATGCAAAGACTATTGTGGCTATGGGTGGTGTAATAGGACATTATGCCTCGGAACTTTCAAATCTGAATAAGTTTATCATCAATTTAGATTTGCTGAAAAAGAATTTGAAGTCAACTGTGAATTATATTGAAGCTTCTCGTGAAGGACAACCAATTGAATACTTCATAACACCAGACAAGTACCGAGGTGACTTGACTATTAGTAGTATTCCCCAATCACTCCATGTTCGTCAAATAGGGATGGACTCATATCCAAGTCGTGCCTTGTATTCAATAGACTTTAACCGTCATAAGATGGCAGACAAAATTCGGAAAAAGGCCATTATAAATGACGAAGACTGTCCGACTGACGCAAAAGTAATAGGACTTGTAAATGAAGCCATTGATGTTTTGAAAAAACGAATGCCATTTAAGATAACAATTGAGCGTGACATGGATGACAAGGAAAATCTTTCCATTTCAGCAATAACGGATAAAAATGGTAATGATATAATGGATGGTAATCTTGAAATACACATCCAAAGCCTTGGTGTTGACGAACAATATTGGCTTGACTCAGGTGCGTTTGATTTCTAATCTCTAAAAATGAAATTATGCTACAAGATATAAAGCAACATATAGATTTGGTTGACGGCTCTATTGCATGGGCCAAAGAGTTTGGAAAGGAGTCTTTTCCATACGATGTTTTTAAGGAATATCGCCGCAAACTCAAGCGCATATATGCAGCCTTGGAAGAGAATTGTTCTGCAGCGGCTTATGGCGAAAGTCAGGTAGGTAAATCTTATTTGATGAGTAGTTTGTTGTCTTCTCCAAACTCGCCTTTTGTCATCACTAATGCAGGAAAATCATATAGTTTCATAGATGATATAAATCCAAGTGGTGGAAACAATGCCAAGATAGAATCAACTGGTGTTATCACTCGTTTTACTCTTAGCCAAGGTTGTTCTACAATGAGTGACTTTGTAAAGGTACGCAACTTGTCTGTTGTGGACATCATTCTTCTCTTGGCTGATTCGTATTATAATGACATTAAAATCAATCAAGATAGCGTATTGCGTTATGATGATATAAACAAGGCTCTTGAAGATATGAATGGTCTTTGGGCATCAAAGATTGTTGTACAAAATGAAATTGACGAAGACGATGTCAAGGATATTACAGATTACATTCACGATGTAATAGGGAATGCTGCGGCTGGTGTAAATCAATCAAACTTTTGTAAGATAGTTGCTCCTGTAATTCAATATGTTTCCTATGACAAATGGGTTAATATATTCAGTCTTCTTTGGAACAGGAATAGTGAATTGAGTCACTTGTTCAGTGTCCTCATTAATGAATACAAGAAGCTTAACTTTCAAACGGATATTTATATACCATTTGCTGCAGTGCTCCGTGAAAAAGGAACATTGTTGAAGATTGAATGGCTTGACACTGTTTGCGGTGTACAGATAGATACTGGACATGATGAAATATATACAGATGTATATGATTCAAATGGCAATATCCTTGCTCATGATTTTCATAAAGGAAATCTTTCGGCACTGATCGCAGAACTTACCTTTGAATTGCCGCCTTCTGTTGCAGACGACAGGAAATTTTTGCATAAACTTGACCTTCTTGATTTCCCTGGTGCTCGTTCTCGTGAGAAATACAAGGAGCAGGACATTCATACAGTTCTTCCCAAGATTCTTAGAAGAGGAAAAGTGGCCTACTTATTCAACAAGTACTCTCGCTCATTGAGAATCAGTAGTGTATTATTCTGTCATCATAACGACCAAAAGGCGGAAGCTACCATTGGGGAAACTATAAATAGTTGGATTGAAGACAATATTGGTTCTACACCAGAGGAACGAGCCAATATGCTCAATGACACAAATGGTATTGCACCATTGTTCTTTGTTGCAACAAAATTTAATATCGATTTAGAGAGAACAAAGACAGACAATTCCTCAAACATAGACAAACTTGATACACATTGGAACAGGTTCGATACCGTATTTCCGGAAATTATTAAGCCAAACAAGTGGCTTGATAATTGGGTGAAAACAGGCGGACTGTTCCGAACCGCTGCTTTCCAAAACATTTATCCATTACGTGATTTCTACTGGTCTGGAAAGAATGGTGTTTTTGATGGCTATAGTGATGGTGCAGTCAAGTCAGAAGAGAAAAGTGTTCACACGTATGCTGATTATCCTGACTATTTCGAAAATCTGAAACAAAGCTTTCTTAAGAATGCCTTTGTGCAACGTCATTTTGCTAATCCCGAACAGACTTGGAATGATGTTGCTACCATCAACAATGATGGTTCAAAGGCCATCATTCGTAATCTTGACGCTATCGCAAGTGTACTCGAAGATGCAAGAAAAAAGAAATACCTTGCACAATTAGCTAAAATAAAGTCAGAGATGTATAATGCACTTTCTGTTTATTTTGAGCCAGAAGATAAGGAGGCAAAGAATCAAAAGGTAAAACAGATAGCCAGTGATATAAGAATGTCCCTTATTTTAAGTGTTGGCGAGAGACCAGAGATATTCGGTCATATCATAGACAACCTCATGGTGCCAGTTGGTGATTTGCGAGACATTGCATATAATATTATCATCTGCCATACCGATACTCCCAAAGATTTTTCTATAATAAACTTTATACGCAAACAAGCGGACATTAATCCATCGGACAACAAGAAAACGAACATTCAAAAATTATGCGATTTCTTTGGCTGCGAAAAAGCGAGATTAGAAGAAGCGTTAAAAGAACGTGGCTGTACCATTGCAGAGGTGGTTTCGAGTGAAACGGAAACTTTGACAACTGTGGCGGATGTTGTCACCAAACACATTGTTGATTATTGGAATGCCTATATCAACAACAAGGTTAAGGTTCTTGAGCCTATGCTTCCACATTCAGATGAAGTAGTCTTTATGTTATCAGCATTACTGAAAAAGCTGGGGATGAAACGTATCCTTTCTGAACGAATAGACCGCTATTGTAAAGTGTTCAGTCTTAATGAGCAACCAAACGCTATAGCTGATTATGCTTCATTGACACTCAACAACTTTGTAAGTTCTGTAGGGCGCAAATATATTAACGATGAGGATGTTGACAATATTCGTGCGAAAGCAGATAAGTGTCACATTAAAGTTGATTTGAGTTCTTCAGCATGGAATGTAGTTAGAAAACCGCAACCATTATTACAAACTTTGAGCGCATTTGATGCCGTCTCCGATATAGATACTGTTGACAAATCAACATTAATGAAACTTCCACTTTGGGACAACTTCCAACGATGGGAGAATTTGGTAACAATTGGTCTGCTATATGCAAGTGACATTTCTCATGTTGACCCAATAGCCAATGCTAAAATTAAAACAATCATTGATGCTTGTGAAATTTTATATAAAGGATAAATAAATGGCAGGACATTCATTCTTTGGAAAACAAAAACTCTGCTATACAGAGGTGTCTGATTTTACCGACTATCAAGGTATCGGTCACGACCCCATGTACAAGAGATACGACAGTGTTTTTAGTGTTGTCAAAAGGGTTATACCTATAAATCTGCAACATTTCCTTGCGACTCCTGAATATATGGATGATGAAGATCAGATTTGTTGGCATATAGAGAAATGGCAGCAGCATCCCACCCGTTTGAGTGAACTGTCAGGAGCAGAGTATGACAAATATAAGAGCATACTTGATGACACCGTGAAAATATACAAGTCCTCTATTATGAATTTAAATGGAGAGGATTTGCAGATTATGGCTGGTGCTATTAAATATATCAGTGAAGATAGGGTATATTGTACAGATGACAAGGTGTATCTTGTTGCATGGGGTATGACTCCTGATGTACGCCAACACAAGGTTGTTGGCTCCGTGATTCACGACTTTGAATACACCAAGAAATATAAGATTACATTCGATGCTGGCGAACATGGAACAATTTCAAAACTTGACAAAACCATCAGTCGTGCCGAAGGATCGATACTTTCAAAATTGGATATACCTACAGTGGATGTTTGTGAGGGCTGGAATTTTACAGGGTGGATACCTTCGCCTATTGGTCAGAGAGTAAACTCCAACATGACTTTTACTGCCCAATATGACGAGGTCGTTTCAGAAACGCCTGCTATTCCTCCAATATCTCCAGAACCTTCAATCCCTTTAGATTCTCCAACAGAAGAACCTACGACAGAACCAGAAGATGTTTTCTACAATTGTCGTTTTGAAGCAGGTGAACATGGTTCTATTGAAGGTTCGTCTTCATTTAGAAAAGCTGCCAACACTACTTTGTCAAGTGGAGAAATACCTATAGTTACACCTAACAAAGGGTACAAGTTTACAGGATGGAACATATCTCCAAACAATATTCTCGTAGATGAGGATAAAGTGTTTTTCGCCCAATACGAGAAAACTTTGCCTTGGTACAAAAGATGGTGGCTGTGGTTTGCAGGATTGTGGACTGGCAAAGGTTGCTTAAAATGGTTGTTATGGCTGCTTCTTATAATATTGTTGATTTGGTTGCTATCATGGCTACTAAAAGGCTGTGGCCACCATTCGCCTGTAAACGGCGTTGTTCCTATTGATACCATCACGAGAGCGGATGGTTCTCGTGTTGATGATAATGGAGCGGTAAGACCGATTACCGGAAGTGACGGCAAGTTGCCTGATGACAATACGGTTGTTGCTCCAGTCATGGGCGAAGGTGGTGAAGAACCGCCTATTGTCAAGCAACCTGGTGTACCCAATATCATTGCCAATCGCCTGTTTTTGTATATGGAAAATGAGAACGACAATGTAGATGCATTGGCACGTGATTTCAAACAAGCGTATCCAGATGATAAGTATAGCATTATTGGATATGATAAGGAGGTAAAATTGCTTGTCATACAGATTCCTGAAAACGAACGTGACCAAATTCGTAAAACCATAAATGGTAAAATACCTAATCATAAGTTTATTGTTTTTGACGAGGAAGTATATGAACTGCATGGTCAAATCAGTAATTCGACAGAAAATGTAGGCTGGCATTTGAATGCGATACATCTTAAGCAAGGATGGACATATACAAAAGGTAGCTCAGATGTAAAAGTTGCCATTGTAGATGATGGCATTCAAGCAAGTCACCCTATGTTTAAGGGAAGAATTGTTGACGCATATAATGTCTTTACCCAAAATAATTCTCTAAGTCTTGGAGAAGGACATGGTACACATACTGCAGGATTAGCAGTAGGTTCGGCAGATTACTTTTCAAAGGGTGCTTCAGGTGTTGCTCCCAACTGTCAGATAATGCCTATACAGGTATTTGACAACAAGCAGTGTCCTTTGTCGGCTCTCATTGCAGGAGTGATGTATGCTCTTCATCATGAGGCAGATGTCGTGAACATATCCATCGGTCCTTCTTTCAAAGGTTTGAATGTGCTACCTGTTGAACAACAAGCAGAAATTGCCAAGACGCAATTCCAAAATGTGGCTTTCTTATGGGCTCGTGTTTGTAAAATTGCAGCCAAGAAGAATACGATTCTTGTGTTTGCTGCAGGAAATGATGACATTCTTACAAGTATTCCGCCAGAGAATCGTAACGCTTCTTCTATAGTCGTAACGGCAGTTGATAAAAGACTATATCCAACAGTGTTCACGAATTATGGTCCTTGTTCCGATATTTCAGCTCCAGGCAAAGGTATCTATAGCTCATTTCCTTCTAACACCTTTCAATCATGTGATGGAACAAGCATGGCTGCGCCAATAGTTACTGGAACTATAGCTTTGATGAAATCGCTTAAAAAGGACATAACTGTAGCGCAAGCACGGAATGTACTTTATAAAACTGGTGCTGATGTTTACGGATATATTCCCCCTATGGTTTTGGTTGACAAGGCTTTGATGGCTGTTAAAAATGGTGACTTCAGTGAACCGACAGAACGGAAAATAAAACCTGTACCAGAAGGTGAAGGAGATGAGTCGGCGGCGAATAGGCAACAACCAATAGTAGACACACCTCCGAGTGCAAACACTGATACGCCTACATCCCAAGGAAATGAAACTGACTATGATGCTATTCGCAGAAAGATAGCAGAGTATAAACAAAAGATAGAAGAACTAGAACGTTTACTTCCGCAAAAAAGATAGATATGAATAGAAAACTTAGATTTTCGTGGGGACACATTGTGGCGTTCCTCGCACTGATTTTTATTGCGTATGTCGTTTTCATGGGAGCGACATACTACACCGTTGGTAATTATTGCGCAGGTTTATTTACCATGGGATGTTGTGTCCTTTTAATTGTTCTTACTGTATTAGGGGCGCAAGTTCTAAAGGGTGTGGATAAGAAGTTTCACAGGAGTATTATTTGGGAACGCATATTAGTAGCATGTTCTCCATTTATTATTATTATTGTTGGTGTTCCTTTCTCACATTTTTGGACAGTTCAAAGTTCGGAAGATGAAATCATCCAGCAGTTTGACAAATCAATTAAGGCTTCTTTGGGTATATTTTCAGATTATGACTCGTATTCGGATTCCAGAATAGAGCAACTTAAGTCTTCCTTAACATCAACAGTTAACGATGACCAACTCATAAATAATAGGATTACTGAGTTGTCACTATACTTGAAAAGTTCGACAAGAAAATCCATTGATGAGGCAAAAATTTGGATTAATAAGGTTAGTGATTCTCCTTCTGTATGGAATGTTTTTCTTTTCGGAAACATCTCCACCATTGAGGGAGCAATAGAACAATGGACAGAATCCTTAAACACAATTTCTCAAAAGTGTATTTCTTCTGAAACGGATGTCGATCCATTTTCCACAGCAAACATACATAAAGAGAAAGCACTGAACGGACTAACAAGTTTGAAAAGCTTATATCAAGAAGCAAAGGCTCCAAACGCATTAGCGATAACGACATTGCTTATTTGCTACTTGCTGCTTTTGTGCCCATACTTCGTACAAGAACGCCATTCAAGAAATATTGAGACATTCTTTGGAAAGGGAAATTATCACAAATCAGTTTCTATAGATAAAGCAAACAAAAAGCAAGGGACTAATAGAAGTAAATACGACTCATTTTGATTATGAATACAAAAGACAACATATTAGACAATCTTTCCGAGTATAGTCCACGTCAACTTGCGGAGTATGTAGACAAGGGCGTGATTACTTGGGACGATATGCGTGATACAGGCGATCTTACGCCGTCATTACGCAAAGCTATTGAGGAGCAAATTTCACAAATTGCTCAAGTAGAAGACAAGGATTGGGAAAGGGCACTTACTGCTGGTACAAAATCGGCATTTCAAGAATATCTTTCAAAGTATCCTTCTGGTAAGTTCACTGATGCCGCTAGGGGCAGAATTTCCGATTTAATAAGAGAAGACAACAAAATCCAAATCGAAAATGAATGGGATTCTCTAGACAAATCGGACATAGAAGCATTGCGCACTTTTATCCGTGAGAATCCAAGGAGTCCGCATGTTACAGAAGCACGCGCAAAAATCAACGAATTGCAAAGAGAAAAGAGGCGCGGTAACGGAACACGTTTGGTCATCTCGGCGATTAGAGAAGGCTATAATAGCAACCGTCCTGACCTCAAGATACCAGAGTTGCTGAAAACATACCTTAACTCCAACAGAATTTCATCTCATGATATTGCAACTGTTATTGGTGATGACAATAATATTATGGAGGCAGAAATCGTTCAGACACTGTGTAATGAAGGAATTATCGAGTATGATGATTTGGAAAATATCAGCGGCATAGACTCAGTTTTTGTTGACAAATTGATAGATTTTCAGTCAAGTGATGTTCCAGACCTGCCACCTGCGCAACCTTTGGAGGAAATTAAAAAAGATTATACCGAGGTGTATTTCTGGGGCATTCCATCATCAGGGAAGACATGTGCCTTGGGTGCTATTATGAGTGCGGCGAAGAATGGAACCAATGTTAAGGCAATGCATCCTGATGGAAATTGTCAAGGTGCGGCATATATGATGCAATTAGCAGATTTGTTCGATCCAGAAGCCGTTTCTGTTTTACCTCCCCGTACAGACGTACAAGATACCTACGAGATGCGTTTTACTCTTGTCGGTGAAGATGGTCGTGAGCATAAGTTAGCATTTATTGATTTGTCTGGTGAGTTGTTTACATGTATGCATCTCAAAGCCTCAGGTTTGCCATTTGAGAGACAAGAACAGGCGGATGCTATAAATACTCTTGACAACATCCTTGTTAAAAACAGAACCAACAATCGTAAGATTCATTTCTTTGTTGTTGAATATGGTGCACAAGACAAAAAGATTAGAAGCATGAGTCAAGACTCTTATCTTCAGGCAGCCATTAGCTACATAAATGAAATGGACATATTTGATGAATTTACAGATGGTGTCTATATGATTGTTACTAAAGTTGATAAAGCTAATGTTGATGAGTCAGAGTTAGGTACACATCTTGCGAATTACATCGAAACATACTATAAAGGTCTTTATGGAGGCCTTGTTGATATATGCGAAAAGAAAGAGATAAATGGTGGCCGGGTATCAAGATTTCCGTTCTCTATCGGAAAAGTCTGTTTCCAAAATCTGTGTATGTTTGACAAGGAGTGGACACATCGTATAATAGAAGAAATAAAGGAACGCTCCTATGCAGAGAGAGCCGGCCGATTAGGTAAATTAACAAGAATGTTTGGTAAATAATATGGAAAAGAATAAGTTAGGTATTGTTATTAATACGACAAAAGCTAATAACCGCACAAGCGGTTTTAGAGCCATTTATCGTTTTAATGATGATGAATGGTCTTCGGTAGTGCGTGATACTGGGGCTGAATTGAAGAAGGTGACAAACAATTCTGCTTCAGTTCCAATTCATTTCATCCAATTCGAAAGTAATGGATGTTTCTATTGCATTATGCAACCTATTGCAGGAAGAAATGATTATCAGAGTGCATGGATTTTCATCCATAAAGACATTCTTCTTCCCAAGGGAGAGTTGTCTTCAATAATACAAAAGGTTGAAGAAATCTTGTCTTTCGATGTTGAGGACAAAAAGGCAGAACTAGACAATCTGTTCGAAAAGCCTTACCAAACAACCAACAACCCAAGCTATTCTGTCAGCTCTGGGGACACCTATGCTGTACGCTACTATGGTAAAGGAACAGAACTTGTGTACACACAGAGTTCGATATTGGAAGATTACCTCTATCAATCAGAGTATTGCAAATATAAGTCCGTATTCTTAATAGACAAAGAAAGCGGGCTGCAAGTTTCTGATGCACAAGACTTGTCTAACACAAAGCTTGAAAAAAGCTTTGTGATAGAACTTCCTTCGGAACGTTACGGTTTCAAGCATAATTGGGGAGCGGATTCCTTAAGGGTAACAGAAGGTGCCCAGGTGAGAGTTAGATGGACACGCTCTGGTTATGCCCCAGTGGATAAGCAAGGAAGATGTAGTGAGGATTTATTGATACAAAAAACAGACATGAAGCGTTCCTTTCGTCTTGAGTTGTTTCGAGTTGTTGACAAAGTTACAGGGAAAACTCTGAAAGTACGACCCATATTTATTGGGAAATATTGGGTGGATGATAGAAAGAACCCAACTGCCTTTTACTTCAGAGAAGATGACTTGAACTGTGTATCTTGTCGTGTTGATTTACAAACTTATGAGCCATTCAATGGCACATTAGATCTTACCCAACCAAATGAGAAAGGAGAATTCGTTATAGAACTCCAACCTGAGAACCATGAATATAAATGCTGCATTGAAACGAAGATTCCTGACGTTCGAACCATCGAGTTTGTAATCAAAACACAATATAAGCTTAAAGGCTCAGAGATTCCCGGATTCCAATTCGAAGGGACTCCGTCTGAAACAAGAACAAATAGACTTAAAGGTGCTCATAAACAAGCAGCGATGCCTCCTATCGGAAGAGATGCAATGTCTGTAAGACGAGAAGATTATATAAGTCAAGAAAGAAAAGGGAATTCCTCAAAAGAACACCACGGAAAAGGTACCCCGTGGTTAAAGTATCTAGTATGCACAGGGATATTTGTTTTAATCATTGTATGCTGTTATTATGGATATCAGTATATATCCCCATCTGACAAACCACAGGAGTCAAAAATCGCAAGTGATGAGTATAATGATTCTACATCTGATTGGGAGTCAGCGGTAGAGTATTTGCGACAGAATAATACAAAATGGATTGAGTCAGAAATGGAGAAATTCCCCGACTTAAAAGGAGTGTACGCAATGATTCGGGATTTCCAATTCAAAGAACTTAAGAAGTTCATAGATGATCATTCTGACCTGAAATATATCAACGAATGGGAACGTCTGTATAAGATTGTTGAAGAGAATAATAATAAAAAGGGAGTATGGTCAACTGATGGAAGTATAGATGTAGAGAAATATCTAAACACAGATTTTGCGTCTAAGCCAGACGCAAAAGAAAACGACATACCATCCGATTCTTCTAACGGTGTTGAAGACTATGATTCAAATCATTCATCATCCGTGGTTTCTGAAACTACTAGTAAAAATAATAGACCATCCAACAACAAAGGAAATTCAAACGGCAAAGGGAACTCTACCAACAAGAGTAATTCCGGTAGCAAAGGAAATTCTAATAACAAAGGAAATTCCAATGACAAGGAAACTACCAACAAGAGTAACTCTGGTAGCAAGGGAAGTTCTAAAGGGAATAATAATCAAGATAATTTGAACTAATGAACAGATCTCTTATAAAATCGCTGATACTTGCCATTGCAATAGCAGTGGCAGTAGGTGGTGTCTTATTTTTTATCCAAACAGTAGTAAGTCCACCTGAGAATATAAAAACGGAAGATGTGCATACGGCCGACATCCAAAAGTTTTCTAATTCTTATAATCCAGACACATTGGAATTAAAAGAGGCAGAGAAATTGTTTGATGTTATAGCTGACCGCGCTACATTGTACAGAGAGGATTCTTTGATAGACCAGAAGTCATGTGACAATGCAATATCTAGTTCTGCAGAAAAATTCTCCGCAGCATTCGTAAAATGGTCGATGTCTAAATTTGAACAATCCATATGGAGTCATAGTGACCATGTCGTTATGACAAAGATTATATACAAGCTGCGTAATGTCACGATTGCTCAAGGTTCGAAAAAGGCTTTAGAATCTACTAGTCTTGCTGTACTTACAAAGATAGAAAGCATTATCAGTGAATATGGTAATGCCTGGAATGTTGCTAAGCAAACATCTTTCAATAACTACAATGATGCATATTCTAAACGCAAAAATGCAGAGTCTTTGGCAACGAAAGAATATCTAAAGAATTGCGTCAGGTTGGTAAATGCATTAAACTCTGTGGGGCAAAAACTCGAATTGTCTTGTTATTATCAGCTTAAAAGGCGTGTTGATAATTTGCAGAATTTGTACTCTTTCGGAACAAAGAGTGCTTATGATAATGAGTCTAGCAAGGTGTACGATTTAATCCAAGGGTTCGAGAAAACGAAAGTTTTTGGAGTTAGCACTTCCGCACATGCACAATCTCTTAAGAATTCTCAGGACTATTACGATAGATCTGCAGAAAACTATACATGGAATGAATAAACAAACAAGGAAAATGGAAAAGTCATTTAGGATTATCTATACGCTTTTGCTTTGCCTTCTTGCAGTTTCTGCAAATGCTCAAAAGAACAAGAAGGACAAGGATGAAGTAAAGATTTCTGCTGCAAAGTATGACAAATTTCGTGATGACATAAAATTATTGTCCGATAGCACGAAAACTTTAGCAGATAGCTGCACTTCTCTTAATTCTATTATCCAGAATTTACAGAAAGAGAAAGAGTATTTGGATGATGTTATAAGAAATAATAAAAAGGATATAGAGGAGAAAGTAGCTATTATTGGAGAAAAGAATGCGCTGATTGCATCTATGCAACAACAGCATAAAGCAGATAGCTTGACTATGTCCACAACGCTCCTGTCAATGTCTGAAATGCAAAAAACAGCGGATGAAACTTCTGCTAAATATGCAAATGGTCGTTTGTATTTCAAATATGATGCCAAACGAATCCAAGGATGCATTGATGACTTTAACAAGATAAAAACTGCATCAGTGAAAGAGAAATTCAAACAATTGCCCAATTTGCTGAGCAACTACGAAAAGTATTCAAATCAACTAAAGGCATTACTCGAATCTGCTCAAAATGACCCTGATAGAAAGGTAAGGAATAAAGCTGAAGAATATAAAAATAAATATAGCAGAGAGATAAGGAATTCTGTCTACTATTCGAACTACTATGCAAGGCAAAATTTGGGAACATGGAGTATCCCCTATTTAGACAACATTATAGAGGTAACGATGTCCATCCTTAAAAAACATGATCCAGGACATAATGACCCAGTGAATTTCAATTCATTAATAGAAATGCTTTAATCGTTCTTCTATATATCGCCTAATTTTAAGATAAAGAACTAAGGTCAAGTGTTTTTCGTTATAATTATTGCAAGCTCAATAAACTTCATTTATGCTTTCTACCAATAGTGGCACATTCGCTTTGATATATTCATTTCTATTTCTTCTTGTAGAATCTTTTGTTTTTGTCAAAAAATATCAAAAATACATTTGGGCTGCATTGAGAGAATTTGTAATGGGCATCCTATTGCACTTAGCCGTAGTATAATGAATTTGTCAAGTTGAGATATTATATAATCTCAGTACACAATCGAAAAGGATGGTAGGATTCATACTCTTGCCATCCTTTTTCATTGGAAAACTACTCTTGTCACATAAAAAAACTCCACCTGTACGGTTGAAGTTGATTAGGATTCTGTCAACAACCCCGATTGTCACTCCCCACATGCGCATTGCCTCGTAGCAATACCAATATACATTCATAATTGCGAGTATTATACTCACGGCACGGAGAAAATCCATTATTTTTCCCAATGCTCTCAAATCGTCTTCTTGTGCCATTGTTTTTCTGTTTTGAAGTTATACCTTGATAATACGATTAAAGGTTTCTCCCTTTTCGCTTCTTTTTCTTTCTGCGTAACTCTCTATCGAATGCTGCTTCCTGTGCCTCATTTGATGAACCTCCTCCAGACATAAGTCCAAGACCGCTGCCGTACTCGTCGAACAAGCCAGAGCTTTGAAGTTCCTTCTCCAAGACAATGTCATCTTCCGTTGGAATGGTAAGCGGTATCGGTTGCTCATTCTCGTAAGGTAAGGAGAAGTGCTCCTGCAGGGCATTGGCAGAAAGATTCTTTCCAAGCCTTGAACCATTGAACACGCTTTGGGTGCGGTGGTCAATGAATGTTGCTCCGTAGATACGGCCGTCAGCTGTATGGCGGAAAACAACATCAATGCCCTTTGCTTTCAGCAACTCAACGAACTTATCCTTATGATACGTCTGCTTCAACACTGCTTCTACGCTATGACGGGTCATCTCGCAGAGTTTCTTGTCCTCCTTGAACTTCTTGGCAGAATAAGCGAACCGCTTTTCTATCGCCTCCGCACCGACAGACCTGTCAATCTTGGAAGCCTTGAAAGGATTTCCAACCTTATTACCCTGTCCGTCCGTGGCAGAATAGACAAAACCATGATACTCACGACCGCCAACTT